>JAAUYB010212218.1_pt1 | contig 74937 bp, 75 predicted proteins | sample 7278071 | NCBI WGS metagenome assembly JAAUYB01 (sample SAMN14350121, study PRJNA611818) | marine sediment metagenome | isolation source: surface marine sediment (1.8m) | place: French Polynesia: Moorea | collected 2018-08
CGACTCGATCCTCGAGGCACTGGACGCAGAAATCCCGCTGATCTGCTGCATCACCGAAGGTATCCCCGTGCTGGACATGATGAAGGTCAAGCGCGCGCTCGAGACCTCTGACAGCATCCTGATCGGACCGAACTGCCCCGGCGTGATCACGCCGGATGCCTGCAAGATCGGCATCATGCCGGGCCATATCCACAAGCGTGGCAAGGTGGGTGTTGTCTCACGCTCGGGCACGCTGACTTATGAGGCGGTCAAGCAAACCACCGATGTGGGCCTCGGCCAGTCGACCTGCGTCGGCATCGGTGGCGACCCGATCAAGGGGACTGAGCATATCGACGTGCTGGAATGGTTCCTGGCCGATGACGAAACCGAGGCGATCATCATGATCGGTGAGATCGGCGGCTCCGCCGAAGAAGAAGCCGCCCAGTTCCTGGCTGACGAGAAAAAGAAGGGCCGCTGGAAGCCGACAGCCGGCTTTATCGCCGGCCGCACCGCCCCTCCGGGCCGCCGCATGGGCCACGCTGGCGCCATCGTCGCCGGTGGCAAGGGCGGTGCCGAAGACAAGATCGAAGCGATGAAAGCCGCCGACATCGTGGTGGCAGACAGCCCCGCGACGCTGGGTGAGGCGGTGTTGGAGGCGATTGGCTAGGATGTCAGCGGCAGACCCAATTTTCGCAGGTTATCGCGATTTCGCCCGGTTTTCCGGGCGGACGCCGCGCCGCGACTATTGGGTCTTTGCCGTCTTCCTGTTTGTCGGCACAATCGTTGCCTTCCTGGTCGCGCCCATGGTGGCGCTGATCTTTGTCGTCGTCTCATTCGTGCCCGGCCTCGCGTGCGCGACGCGCCGGTTGCACGATGTCGGGCGCTCGGGCTGGTGGCTGGCGCTGCCCAGCCTTGTCGTCCCGGCCTGGGCACTGATCTGGATCGCCTCGGCCGCCTCGGCCTTGGCGGTGCGACAGGACCCACTGGACGACAGCCGCTATTTCATGGCCGCTAGCATTGTCATGCTGGTGGTCGTCACGATTTTCGCATTCTGGCTTGCCGGGCCATCCCAAGACGGCAGCAACAAATACGGTCCCAACCCGGGGGAGGTAACGACATGACCGAACAGAGCCCCAACGACGTCTTCCATGCCTCGAGCTTTATGCAGGGGCACAATGCGGAATATCTCGAACAGATGTATGCCCGCTATGCCAACGATCCCAACGCGGTGGATCAGGCGTGGCAGGCGTTTTTTCGGCAGATGGGCGATGACGAGGTCAGCGTCAAGAAAGACGCGCAGGGCCCCAGTTGGGCGCGCGCCGACTGGCCCCCGGCGCCGTCAGATGATCTGACCGCAGCGCTGACCGGCGAATGGCCAATGCCCGCAGCGCCGGCCGAGGCCAAGGCCGCCGGCGCCAAGATCCAGGAAAAGGCGGCTGAGAAAGGCATCGCGCTGACCGATGATCAGGTGCAGCGCGCCGTGCTTGACAGTATCCGCGCGCTGATGCTGATCCGGGCCTACCGGATCCGGGGGCACCTCGCCGCCGAGCTGGACCCGCTGGGCATGCGCGAGGCAACGCCGCATCCCGAGCTCGATCCGAAATCCTACGGCTTTACCGAGGCCGACATGGACCGGCCGATCTTTATCGACAACGTGCTGGGCCTGCAGATCGCCTCGATGCGCGAGATCGTCGAGATCGTCAAACGCACCTATTGCGGCACCTTTGCGCTGCAATACATGCACATCTCCGATCCCGAACAGTCAGCCTGGCTGAAAGAGCGGATCGAGGGCTTTGGCAAAGAGGTCAAGTTCACCCGCGAAGGCCGCAAGGCAATCCTGAACAAGATGGTGCAGGCCGAAGGGTTCGAGAAATTCCTGCACGTCAAATACATGGGCACCAAGCGCTTTGGCCTCGATGGCGGCGAAAGCCTGATCCCGGCGATGGAGCAGATCATCAAGCGCGGTGGCGCGCTGGGGCTGAAAGAGATCGTCATCGGCATGCCCCACCGGGGTCGCCTGAGTGTGCTCGCCAACGTGATGGGCAAGCCCTATCGCGCGATCTTCAACGAATTCCAGGGCGGCAGCTTCAAGCCTGAGGATGTGGATGGCTCGGGCGATGTGAAATACCACCTCGGCGCCTCGTCCGACCGCGAATTTGACGGCCACCCGGTGCACCTGAGCCTCACCGCCAACCCCTCCCACCTCGAGGCGGTGAACCCGGTCGTGCTGGGCAAGGTGCGCGCCAAGCAGGACCAGCTGAACGATGCCGAGCGCACCGCCGTCATGCCGGTGCTGCTGCACGGCGACGCGGCCTTTGCGGGCCAGGGTGTGGTGGCCGAGTGTTTTGCCCTCTCCGGTCTGCGCGGTCATAAAACCGGCGGCACCATGCATATCGTGGTGAACAACCAGATCGGTTTCACCACGGCACCGCATTTCAGCCGCTCCTCGCCCTATCCCACCGACAACGCGCTGGTGGTCGAGGCGCCGATTTTCCACGTCAATGGCGACGACCCAGAGGCCGTTGTGCACGCCGCAAAGGTCGCCACCGAGTTCCGCCAGAAGTTCGGCAAGGACGTGGTGATCGACATCTTCTGCTATCGCCGGTTTGGCCATAACGAGGGCGATGAGCCCATGTTCACCAACCCGATCATGTACAAGCGGATCAAGGGCCACAAAACCACGCTCTCGCTTTATACCGAACGGCTGGTCAAGGACGGGCTGATCCCCGAGGGCGAGATCGAGGATATGAAGGCCGAATTCCAGGTCAACCTGAACGAGGAATTCGAGGCCGGCAAGACCTTCAAACCCAACAAGGCCGACTGGCTGGATGGCCGCTGGTCACATCTCGATAAGCTGAAGGAAGGCGACTATCAGCGCGGCAAAACCGCGATCAGCGAAGAGACGTTGCAGCAGATCGGCGGCGCCATCACCCGCGCGCCCGAGGGCTTTCCGGCGCATAAGACGGTGGCCCGCCTGCTCGACACCCGCGGCAAGATGTTTGCCGATGGTGCCGGGTTTGACTGGGCCACCGGGGAAGCACTGGCCTTTGGCTCGCTGATGACCGAAGGCTACCCGGTGCGCCTGGCTGGCCAAGACAGCACCCGCGGCACGTTCAGCCAACGCCACTCGGCCCTGATCGATCAGGAAACCGAAGAACGCTACTACCCGGTGAACCACATCCGTGAAGGGCAGGCCCGCTACGAGGTGATCGATTCCGCCCTGTCGGAATACGCGGTGCTGGGCTTTGAATACGGCTATTCGCTGGCCGAACCTAACGCGCTGACCCTGTGGGAGGCGCAGTTTGGCGACTTTGCCAACGGCGCGCAGATCATGTTCGACCAGTTCGTCAGTTCGGGTGAATCGAAATGGCTGCGGATGTCGGGCCTCGTCTGCCTGCTGCCGCATGGCTTCGAAGGCCAGGGGCCGGAACACAGCTCGGCCCGTCTGGAACGCTTCCTGCAGCTTTGTGGTCAGGACAACTGGATCGTCGCAAACTGCTCGACGCCGGCGAACTACTTCCACATCCTGCGCCGTCAGATCCACCGCGACTTCCGCAAGCCGCTGATCCTGATGACGCCGAAGTCACTCTTGCGGCACAAGCTCTGCGTGTCGAACGCCGCCGACTTCACCGACGGATCAAGCTTTCACCGCGTGCTCTGGGATGACGCCCAAAAGGGCCATTCCGACACCCAGCTGAAACCCGACAACAAGATCAAGCGCGTGGTGATGTGTTCCGGCAAGGTCTATTTCGATCTGCTCGAGGAACGTGATGCCCGCGGGCTCGACGATGTCTACCTGCTGCGGATCGAACAGTTCTACCCGTTCCCGGCGCTCAGCCTGGTCAAAGAGCTGGAGCGTTTCAAAGGGGCCGAGATGATCTGGTGCCAGGAAGAGCCGAAGAACCAGGGCGCCTGGACCTTTATCGAGCCGAATATCGAATGGGTCCTGGGTCGCATCGACGCCAAACACAACCGCCCGCGTTACGTTGGCCGCGCTACATCGGCCTCGCCCGCGACGGGCCTCGCCAGCCAACACAAAGCACAACAAGCCGCCCTCGTGGACGAGGCGCTGACGATCTGAACGCCCCGCACTGCGATAGGGTGAACTGAAAAGGGAACTAAGACGATGACAACCGAAGTACGCGTCCCCACGCTGGGGGAATCGGTGACCGAAGCGACAGTCGCCACGTGGTTCAAAAAGCCCGGCGAATCCGTAGCGGTGGACGAGATGCTCTGCGAGCTGGAAACCGACAAGGTCACCGTCGAGGTCCCGTCGCCTGCCTCGGGCACCTTGGCCGATATCGTCGCCGGTGAGGGCGACACCGTCGGGGTCGACGCCCTCTTGGCCAACATCGCCGAAGGCGCAGGCGCCGCTGCCCCCGCGCCAAAGGCTGAAAAAGCCGCCGAACCCGCCCCCGCCGCTGCGCCCGCCGCCGATGCCGGCGCTGCGGTCGACGTGATGGTGCCCACGCTGGGCGAGTCGGTGACCGAGGCGACCGTGAGCACCTGGTTCAAAAAGGTCGGCGACAGCGTTGCGCAAGACGAAATGCTCTGCGAGCTGGAAACCGACAAGGTGTCGGTCGAGGTCCCCGCGCCCGCCGCCGGCACCCTGACCGAAATCCTCGCCAACGAAGGCGACACCGTACAGGCCGACGGCAAGCTGGCTGTGCTCTCCAGCGGCGGCGCGGTCGCGGTCGCTGCCGCCCCCGCCGCCGCCCCGGCGCCGGCTCCCGAAGCCGGGCGCGCCGCCGCAACAGGCAAGGATGTCGAAGACGCCCCCGCCGCGAAAAAGGCCATGGCCGAGGCCGGCGTCAGCCGGGATCAGGTGCAAGGTTCGGGCCGCGATGGCCGCGTGATGAAAGAAGACGTCGCCAAAGCCGTCGCCGCCGCAGCGGCCGCCCCTGCGCCCGCCGCTCAGACCGCCCCCACCCCGCGCGCCCCGGTCTCGGCTGAAGATGCGGCCCGTGAGGAACGGGTCAAGATGACCCGCCTGCGCCAGACCATCGCCAAGCGCCTCAAGGACGCACAGAACACCGCCGCGATCCTGACCACGTACAACGAGGTCGACATGACCGAGGTCATGGCCCTGCGCAGCCAGTACAAAGACCAGTTCGAAAAGAAACACGGCGTGCGCCTGGGCTTTATGTCGTTCTTCACCAAGGCCTGCTGCCACGCGCTGAAAGAGGTGCCCGAGGTCAATGCCGAAATCGACGGCACCGACATCGTCTACAAGAACTTCGTGCATATGGGTGTCGCTGCGGGCACGCCGCAGGGCCTCGTCGTGCCGGTGATCCGTGATGCCGACCAGCTGAGCTTTGCCGCCATCGAAAAGGCCATCGCCGAAAAGGGCAAACGCGCCCGCGACGGCAAGCTCTCCATGGCGGAAATGCAGGGCGGCACCTTCACGATCTCCAACGGTGGGGTCTACGGCTCGCTGATGTCCTCACCGATCCTCAACCCGCCGCAATCGGGTATCCTCGGCATGCACAAGATCCAAGACCGCCCCATGGTGATCAACGGCGAAATCAAGATCCGCCCAATGATGTACCTCGCGCTCAGCTACGACCACCGCATCGTCGACGGCAAAGGCGCCGTCACCTTCCTCGTCCGCGTGAAAGAGGCGCTGGAAGATCCGCGGCGGTTGCTGATGGATTTGTAAAGTGCTCCGTGTGTTTATTAATGGAGAATGGAGCGCGAATGACTTCGTCGTGGCGCTCCATTCAATTGATCGGATCTACGATGTCTATCGAGAGATTTATCGGCGAGAATTTTTGCAGGAAATTCTCCTGAGAGAAGAGCACTTCGATCTCTCGAGCACTGATCCCAATCAAGAGGCGGAAAGAATATCCGGCATGTTGATGGAGGCATTTCCTCCATTGATGGTAAAAAGAATGGCATACGCGTCACCGGGCATCCAAGATCTTACCGGAGCAGGCAAGATTCTAGAGCAACTCCGGCTCATAATTACAGATTGGCGGAATCGAGGTTCTGCGAGTCGAGTGGCAAAGGCAGAGGCCTCGTTGGCCGAAGCGAAGGTGGTCAAAGCCCGGATTAAAAATATGTCTGAGTTTTTTCGAGTTTGCCGAGAGAATGGCTTTTCAGATTTGGAAACAAAGCGACTTTGGGCTGAGATGAGTGACGCACAAAGCGCATTGCTCCCGTTGGTCGAAAGCGGCAAAATAGAAGGTGCGGCTGACGAGCGTAAATTCATCGCACACAGTTCAGACGAATGATCCGCGAACTCACCGCCCTTACCTTCGCCGGCCAAACCACCCACGCCCCGGACTTGATCCGGGGCCTCGGCAATCACGCGAACCAAGAGGTCCCGGGTCAAGCCCGGGGCGGGAGGCACACATGACCGCCGAACACGCTGCCTTCACTTGGGGTCCGCGGTTCTACCGGACGCTCTCGGCACTCACGATCCTCGGAACGGCGGCGCTGATCCTCTATGCAAACGCCGATCAGCGGCTGGCGACCGGGTTGACCTTCGTCATCCTCGCCCTGCCCCTGATCGTGCTGTTCATGATGGCCGGTCAACGCATCGCCGATCGCAAGTCCAGCAGCCTGCGACTGGTGCGGCTGACCCGTATCGTCTTTGTCGCCATCATGATCCATGCGCTTGTTGGCCTCATCTTCGCGATCTTTGCGCCATTGGGGGACACAACCTTTGTCTCGCGCAACCTGTGGTTCGGTCTTGTCGAATTTGTCATCGGCGCCGGGCTCGCCCTGACCAACCAGATGCTCTTGCAGCGCCTCGAAGAGCATGAAGCAAGTGGCACCCTGACATGACACCTGCATTCACCGCATTTGCCACCCCCAAAACACCCGCCCCGGACTTGATCCGGGGCCTCCTTGCGCGGAACAAACGTGAGGTCCCGGGTCAAGCCCGGGACGGGGTGGGCTCATGACGCCTGAGCTCACCGCCCTCACGCTCGCCGCTCTATTGCAGATCGCCCAGTTCTGCCTCTACTCCGTACTGGCCAATCTGCAGGTCGGCACGCCAACCGCCCTGGGCCCGCGCGACGACCCCATCCAACTGCACAGCTATGCAGGCCGCGCGCAGCGTGCGATGAACAACCATTTCGAGGGGCTCATCCTCTTTGCCATCGCCGTGCAGGTCATCACCTATGCCGATCAGGCCAATGAACTGACTGCCGCCTGCGCCGCCACCTACCTGATCGCCCGCGTGCTCTATGTGCCCGCCTATCTCTTCGGCCTCAGCCCCTGGCGCTCGCTCATCTGGTTTGCCGGCTTTGCCGCAACCGTCCTTATGCTCATCTCAGCGCTCATATGACCCTTCATCTTGCCAAATAAACTCCGGGGGTGGGTCGTCAGAGGCGACCAGGGGGCAGCGCCCCCTTCCCCCGCCAGACCAAAAGGACCAAACCTATGGCACAATACGACGTCATCGTGATCGGCTCTGGCCCCGGCGGCTATGTCGCCGCCATCCGCTGCGCCCAACTGGGTCTCAAAACTGCTTGTGTCGAGGGGCGTTCCACCCTGGGCGGTACCTGCCTGAACATCGGCTGCATCCCGTCGAAGGCACTGTTGCACGCCTCCCACCAGCTACATGAGGCCGAACACAACTTTGCCAAGATGGGTCTCAAGGGCAAAACCCCTTCAGTCGACTGGAAGCAAATGCTCGCCTACAAGGACGACGTGATCGGCCAGAACACCAAGGGCATCGAGTTCCTGTTCAAGAAGAACAAGATCGATTGGCTCAAGGGCTGGGGATCGATCCCTGCGGCGGGAAAGGTCAAGGTCGGGGACGAGGTGCACGAGGCCAAGAACATCATCGTGGCGTCAGGCTCTGAACCCACGACCCTGCCGGGTGTCGAGATCGATGAAAAGGTTGTCGTGACCTCCACCGGCGCGCTGGAGCTGGGCAAGATCCCGAAAAAGATGGTGGTAATCGGCGCGGGGGTGATCGGGCTGGAGCTTGGCTCGGTCTATAGCCGGCTCGGCACCGAGGTGCAGGTGATCGAATTCCTCGACACGGTCACGCCCGGCATGGATGCAGAAGTGCGCAAGACCTTCCAGCGTATCCTGGGCAAGCAAGGATTGAGCTTCACCCTCGGCGCTGCCGTGCAAAAAGTCGATGCGACAAAGACCAAGGCCAAGGTCACCTACAAGCTGCGCAAAGATGAGAGCGAGCATGTGATCGATGCGGATGTCGTGCTGGTCTCAACGGGGCGCAAACCCTATACTGATGGGCTTGGCCTTGAGGCTTTGGGTGTTGCGATGTCGGAGCGCGGGCAAATCAAGACCGATGACCAGTGGCACACCAACGTGCCCGGCATCTATGCGATCGGCGACGCCATCGACGGCCCGATGCTGGCACACAAGGCCGAAGACGAAGGCATGGCCTGCGCTGAGGTAATCGCCGGGAAACATGGCCACGTGAATTACGGCGTGATCCCGTCGGTGATCTACACCCATCCCGAGGTCGCTGCCGTAGGTCTGACCGAAGACGAGCTGAAAGAGCAGGGCCGCGCCTACAAGGTTGGTAAGTTCAGTTTTATGGGCAATGGACGGGCAAAGGCCAATTTCGCCGCCGACGGTTTCGTCAAGATCCTCGCCGACAAAGAGACCGACCGGATCCTTGGCGCGCATGTCATCGGACCGATGGCCGGGGACCTGATCCACGAGATTTGCGTCGCAATGGAATTTGGCGCGAGCGCCGAGGACCTGGCACTGACCTGCCACGCCCACCCGACCTATTCCGAAGCGGTACGCGAAGCCGCCCTGGCCTGCGGCGACGGCGCCATTCACGCGTGATTGGGCAGATGATGTAACGCGCGACCGGGCCTATCGAAGCGAGCCCGCCGCCATAGGGCGCAAGAATTTTGCGAAAATTCTTGGCAAATTTCTTACTAAGAAATTTGGCGCTTACCACAGCCGTGGGAGCGCCCTTTCTTCGTATTTCGCGTCGTAATCGCCGCCGCCGATCTCGCCATCGGTCATCTCGGACAGGATCTGGCCGACGGTTGGCACCTTGGCCGCATCGTTTCGGTCCCAAAGCCCTGACCGCATCAGCGCTTTGGCGCATTGCGTGTAAATCTCGTCGATTTCGATCACGATCACGGTTGTTGGATGCATCTTCTTGCGCTCGAACCCCGCGCACAACGTTGCATCATCGGTCAGAAAGGCACGCCCGTTCACGCGGACGGTGGTCTTGCTGCCCGGCACCATGAACAATAGCGCAACCCGGCCATCTTCGACAATATCCCGCAGGCAATCGAGCCGATTATTGCCCTGCCAGTCCGGCATCATTAGCGTTTGCGCATCGGCCACCCGCACCACCGGGCCGTCATCACCGCGCGGGCTGCCATGCACGCCGCCGCGCCCCACCGTGCTGAGAATGCAGAACCGCGCGCCTTCGATCCATTCGCGGTACTTCGGCGTCAATCGCCGCGCCACCTTGCTGAGCGAGGCGGGCACCGGATCACCATAGAGCGCCTCGAGCGCCTCAACCGTTTCAATCTTGCGCATGAAATCCTGCCTCCTCGAGCAACCGGTCCGAAGCGGTCTCAATCTCGTGTTCGAGCTTGGCCAGGAACGCTTCCTTGTCCATGCCGGGCTTGATCACCGGCAGGAACTCAACCACCGCCAGTCCCGGTTTGCGGTAGATGCCCCGTTTGGGCCAGAACACACCGACATTGGTGGCCACCGGATAACACTCCTGCCCCATCTGCTCGTAAAGCGCCGCAGTCCCCACCTTGTAGGGCGCCTTGACCCCCGGCGCGATGCGTGTGCCTTGGGCGTAGATGATCAGCTGACCGGGTTCGACCGCCCCTTTGGCCACGTCGGCGAGCATCTTCTTGATCGCTGCCCCCCGCTTGCCCCGGTTCACCGGGACGCAGCCGATGCGCAATCCATATTGGCCAACGATTGGCGCCAGCATCAGCTCGCGCTTCATAATGAACTTGCCCGCGGGCAGCGCGCTGAAGATCAGGAAGACGTCGAGAAAGCTTTGATGCTTGGACGCAATCAAGGCCTCACCGGTCGGCGGGGTGCCACGGATCTCGGTTTTCAAACCCACCATCCAGGACAGCGTCCAGCGCACCCAGCGGCAGACCAACAGACAGGCCATGCGCGCCCCGTGCCTCGACACCAACGCCCAAGGGAGAAAGACGACCCCGGCGATGCCGATGGCGAGATACATCTGCACAATGAACAGAAACGACCGGATCCACTGTATGGCATAGCCCATCAGGTCAACCCTCCCAAAACCCGGCGCGCGGCGGCTCCGGTCGCCAGAAAGGCCACGATGGCGGCCAGCGGGGGCACCAAGAACGGCCAGAGCCAGTGCCAGCCCTGAAACTGCAACCCCGTCAGGAATCCCGCGGTTTCCCCCGAGGCCGGCATGAGCCAGAGCGCCAACAGACCCAACACCGTGCCGATCGCTGCCCCGGTCAGGGTGCGCAGGGTAAAGCGCCGGACAAAGGCGGTGGCGATATAGCCGTCGGTGGCTCCCACCAGGCGCAACACCGCGATCACCTGCGCATTCGCTGCCAGGGCCGCGTTGGCAGCCAGGGTCACCATGGCCCCGGTGGCCGCACCGATCAGCAGGATCGCCGCCCAGCCCAACAGGCGCAGGCGGTCTGCCGCCGTGACCAGCGGTTTCCGCCAGCGGGTGTGTTCATCGAGCACCGCGCCCGGTACCTCGGCCTGTAGGCGCAGCCGTAAACCATCGCTGTCATAGCCCTCGGGCGTCTCGATGATCTCGATCAGTTGCGGCACCGGCAGGGTATCGAGCGGCAGGTCCGGTCCGAACCACGGCTCGAGCAATGCGCGCTGTTCCTCCTCGCTCAACGCGCGGACCGCGCCCACGCCCGGCGTCTGCTGCAAAACCCGCAAGGCAGCGGCGGTCTGGGCCTGCATCTGGTCCGCCGGGGCCGAGATGCGCACGGTTGAGGCGCGCGCCAACTCATCGCCCCAGCGGTCCGCCAAACGCCCGGCCGCCAGTGACAAGGCCAAAGCAAAGATGGTCAGGAATGCCATCGCGGCGGCGGTGAAGAGCACCAGCCGCACGGTGAAACCGGCTGGCGGCACCACCCGGTCGGCGGCGCCGTCACCGGCCAGCATGCCGCGCAGGTTGGTGACGTCCGGCAGCCTCACAGATCCGCCCCCGCTGTCTGCAATTGCCGCCCGGCGATCCGCAGCACCCGCGCCTGCACCTGCGCCTTGGCTGCACGGATCAGCGTCAGGTCATGGGTGGCGATCATGATCGTCTTGCCCATCTTGTTGAGCTCGATCAGCAGCCGCAACAGGCGTTGCGACATCTCCCAATCAACATTGCCGGTGGGCTCATCGGCAAGCAGTACGTCGGGCGACATGATCACCGCACGGGCCAAGGCCGCGCGCTGACGTTCGCCGCCCGAGAGTTCCGGTGGCAAAGCCCCTGAGCGGTCCGTCAGCCCGACCCAGGTCATCAGTTCGCGCAGGTTGTCGGCTTGTTCGGCCGCCGATTGGCCCGCCGCTGTCAGCGGCAGGGCGACGTTTTCGGCAACCGACAGATGATCCAGAAACTGGCAATCCTGGTGCACCACACCGATCCGCCGCCGCGCCAGGGCCACCGCATCGCGGCCCATCGCCGACAGATCCTCGCCAAAGAGCCGCACATGCCCCGAAGTCGGCTTTAACGCGCCATAACACAGTTTCAGAAACGTGGTTTTGCCCGCACCAGAGGGCCCGGTCAGAAAGTGGAAGGAGCCAGGCGCCAGCGACAGCGTCATGCCGGTCAGCAATTCGCCGCCGCCATAACTATAGGCCACATCCTCCAACTCAATCACGATACCTGCCCCGTCCTGCGTTGCCCCGTTGTGCCTCACTGCCCGCGGGGTTTCAATGTGGCAGGTTAAGAATTGGACTTTTCCGGCGACGATGTGCAACCTATGCTTAGGCGCAAGCCCTTAAGGTGAAAAAGCGAGGGACGTGAGCAGGATGCGGCTGATTTGCCCGAATTGCGGCGCGCAATATGAAGTGCCGGTCGAAGTGATCCCGGACGCGGGACGCGACGTGCAATGTTCGAACTGCGGACATACCTGGTTTCAGGCCCACCCGGATCAGGGCGGCGCCGCAGCGGAAGAGCCTGACGACTTGCCGGTGGGCGACGCGCTTGGCGAAGAAGAGCCCGAAGCGCCGCAGGAACCCGACTGGGCAGAGGACGACACGCCCGCCGACACCCAAGAGGCCCCGCCCAAGGCGCGTGAGCTGGATTCGGCCGTGACCGACGTGCTGCGCGAAGAGAGGGAATGGGAAACCCAGCAGCGCGAGGCCGAGCGTGAGGCGTTGGAAAGCCAGCCGGACCTTGGTCTGGCCGAACCCGACGAGGATGAGGCCGCCCGGCGCGCCCGCCAGTCCCGCGAACGTATGGCGAAGATCCGTGGCGAGGAGCCGCTGGAGGACGATGCCGGGGAAGACGCCGTTACCGAAAGCGGCCGCGCCGCAGCCGAAGCTGCCGCTGCTGCCGCCGGATCGCGGCGCGATCTGCTGCCCGATGTGGAAGAGATCAACCAGACCCTGCGCGCCTCGTCCGAGCCGCGGGTGGTCGACAGCGTCGAGGGGCGTGAGCCTGTCGATCTGCCCAAGCAACGCAGCGGCTTTGGCCGCGGGTTTTTCCTGATCGTGCTTGTGGCTGCTGTAGCGATTGGCGTTTACGCCTATGCCGAACAGATCGGTGCGGCCGTGCCGGCCGTTGCCCCCATCCTCGACAGCTATGTGGCAGGGGTCGATCAGGCGCGTGTCTGGCTGGACACCCAGGTTGGCGCGCTGATGCAGATTCTGGATCAGTTCAGTTCGGAGGCGGCAGGCGGCGCAGAGGACAGCACCGCCTCCGAGTGATCCTCAGATCTTGCCTTTCCAGGGCACCAGAGCCTTTTCGGCCATCCGCATCAGGATATCGATGCCAAAGCCGATGATGCCGATCAGGATGATGCCCATGATGACGATGTCGGTCAGCTGAAACTTTGACGCGACCATGATCATCATGCCGGCACCTTTTTCGGCGGCGACCAGTTCGGCGGCCACAACCGTGCCCCAGCAGACCCCCATCGCGACGCGCGCTCCGGTGAATATCTCGGGCAGCGAGTTCGGTACAATCACGTGGCGCATAATCTGGAATTTGCTGGCGCCCAGCGAATAGGCCGCATGCACTTTTGAGATTGCCACGCCGGACACGCCGGCCCGGGCGGCAATCGCCATGATCCAGAGCGCCGCGAGGAACAGCAGGATGATCTTGCCGACCTCGCCGATGCCGGCCCAGATGATCACCAGCGGGATCAGCGCCAGCGGCGGCACAGGGCGCATGAATTCGACAATCGGGTCAAACCAGCCGCGGAACCAGTTGGAGAGGCCCATCGCGTACCCCAGCGGAATGCCCACCAGCGCGCCAAAGAAAAAGCCGACGATCACCCGGAAGAGCGAATAGCCCAGATGCTCCCACAGCGTGCTGTCACGGTAGCCTTCATTGGCGATCTCACCCATGCGGGCAACAACCGACTCGGGGGGCGGCAGCCAGATCGGCTCCATCTGCCAGCCCTTGGCGGGGGTGAAGTTCAGCGTGCCCTTGGGGCTCATCCCGACGCGGCCAAAATCGGTTTCGACGCTGACACCGGGCGAGATTGGCGTGCCGTTCACCGCGACAACGGTGTGGCCCTCGTCGCGGCCCAGCTCATCGTTGCGGTCAACGCGGATCAGGCCGGACCGCCAGGCGCCGATTGTGTCGGCGTCGTTCTTGGCCCAGCCATCGCCGGGATCCACCTCGGGCGCGGCCACTTCTTCGCCAACCGGAAACACCCGCACGGTCACGGTGGCATCGTCCTGCTGGCCCCCCGCCTCGGCGGTGTAGGTAAAGGTTGCATCCCCGATAAAGGGCCCCGGCGCGTGCAGAAAACCCGGCACGAGCTTGGAGCCGGTGAAGGCCCCCCACAAAAGGAAGATCGTCAGCACCGAGATCACGCTGGCGATCCGGTTCGGCGTCACCGCGCTTTCATCGCCAAACGTCACCGTTTTCAGCGAGGTATAGTCGGTTGTCGCCGATTGCACCGCGAATTTCACGATGAAGAAAGAGGCGACAAAGATTATCGCGTAGATCACAAATACAATCATGATGCTGCCTCCGCCCGGCCCATGATTTCCTCTTCCATGTCCCAGATCATACCAAGGATTTCCTCACGCTTGACGCCGAAATCCGCGTGTTTCTTGACCTCACGCAGGTCTTGGTCGACGCCCAGATCGGCAAAGGGCAGCCGGTATTCCTTGTGGATGCGCCCCGGCCGCGGCGCCATCACCAAAAGCCGTTCGCCTAGCAAAAGCGCTTCTTCGACCGAGTGGGTGATCAGAATGATCGTCTTGCCGGTTTCTTTCCACAGCTTCAGCACCAGGCTTTGCATCTTTTCGCGGGTCAGCGCATCCAGCGCCCCCAGCGGTTCGTCCATCAGGATCACGTCCGGATCGTTCGCCAGACAGCGGGCCAAAGCCACCCGCTGCTGCATGCCGCCCGACAGCTCGTAAACCGATTTTTCCTTGAAATCCCGTAGGCCCACGACGTCGAGCAGGTGGTCGACATTCTCGGCCCAGTCGCGTTCCCGCTTGCCCGCCATGCGCGGGCCAAAGCTGACATTATCCCGCACGCTCATCCATTCGAAAAGCGCGCCTTGCTGGAACACCATGCCGCGTTCGGCATCCGGGCCCAGCACCTTGTGGCCGTTCATCACGATCTGGCCTTCGGTCGGGGCGAGAAAGCCGGCGATGATGTTCAAAAGCGTGGTCTTGCCGCAGCCCGAGGGGCCCAGCACGCTCATGATCTCGCCTTCCTTGATATTGAGTGTCACATCCTTGAGCGCCTGCACCGACGTGCCGTTGGGCAAATCAAAGCGCATCGAGATGGTTTCGATCGAAAGACCGGCGGTATGCGTCATGTCAGCCCTTTCGCCTCACGTGTCGGTGGTGTCCGGCCATGTCCTCGCGGGCAACCCAGCGGGGCATGGCAGGCGAAAGATTCATACCTGTTGTCCGAAAGCCGTTATGACCAACGTATCAAATGAACCCATCGCAAAGAAAATGAGGCCCCGGATCAAGTCCGGGGCCACACCCGATTTACATGCCGGAGGCCGCGTTCAGCGGACCGGTGTTGACGTTCTCGGCATAGCTGCCAAGCGCCGCATCGATGGAGCCCGCGGCGACAAACACGTCCGCCACGCCCTTCATGAACTCCTGCGCGCCGCCGCCCAACCACTTGCCCGAGAGCTGGTCTGCGACATTCGGGAACACAAAGGTCGAGATCGTGGCCATGGTATCGTCTTCGCTCATGCCGGCGTCCTTGGCGATGACGGGCAGCATCTTGGCGTGGTTGGCTTCGTCCGCCCACATGGCGTTGGCATCGGCCGTCACCTTAAGGAACTTGGCCACCATGTCGGAGTTTTCCGCAACCCAGCCAGCGGGGCCGGAGGTCACATCAAAGACCAGAATGCCCAGCTCTTCCTTCTCGGCGCCGGTCAGCAGGACGTTGCCATGCTCCTTGGCGCGGCGGAGTGAGCCACCCCAGCCGCACATCATGTCGACCGAGCCTTGCGCGATCGCGGCGGCACCATCCGGCGGCGCCATGTCGACCACTTCCATCGACGCCACGTCGACGCCAAAGTGGTTCATCTGGTTGAGGAAGCCGTAATGCGCAGCAGTGCCCAGCGGCACGGCGGCCTTCTTGCCCGCGAGTTCGCTGGCCGACATCTTGTCGATCTCGAGGTCTTCGCGCACAACGCAGTTGTCGTTCTCGGAATAGCTCACCGCCACGTCGAGGATCTGCAGATCCTGCCCGGCCGAGGTCGCAACCACAAAGGGCGGCACACCCTGGCTGACCGACAGCTGCACGTCACCCGACGCCATGGCCGCGCTCATCGCGGTGCCGGTGTCAAAGCTGACCCAGTTGATGGTCACGCCCATTTCTTCGTCATAGGTGCCCATTTGCTTGGCAAACTGGAACGGCATCGGCCATTCGAGGAAATACCCAACGGTGATTTCGCCATGGCCCGCAGCCATCGCGCTCTGGGCCCCGGCCAGAACCGCAAGGCCGGCGGCGGCGCCCATCAGAGTTGTCTTGATCGTCATTTGTCGTTCTCCCGTGTTGCATCCCGGACCGCTATTGCGACCCAGTGGATTCGCGAACGCCCCCTGTGACCGGGGTCGCTCTGGCGCCTTGCAAGCGCTCTGGGGATGATCCGAACTGAAAATGCGCATTCAATCAACGCTTTTTCCTGAGCGCCCTGCAGTTTCTGCGTTGGCAAAACCGCCACCTCTGACACGCAGCCCTTTCCTAAAACTTTGAAGGGGAAGCACTTTTCCCAGCCTGTCCGGGGCAGACGGGGGCAAATTCGAGCATTTTGGACCTACAGGTGCGACACATCTGGCCCTATCGCATTGCCTCTATATGCGGCTGATGTGCTAGAGTTACGCAATGCAGGTTAGGAGGGCACTGACATGGACGGCACTTTGACGCAAAACGATATCAGCCATGTGGTCGCGGCAGATCGCGCGCATGTCTGGCACCACCTGATCCAACACAAACCGTTTGAGACCAACGACCCTCGCATCATCATCGAGGGCAAGGGGATGCGTGTCTGGGACCAGCACGGCAAGGAACATATCGATGCGGTGTCGGGCGGCGTCTGGACGGTGAATGTGGGCTACGGGCGGGAATCGATTGCCCGCGCAGTCTATGACCAACTGATGAAGCTGAACTATTTCGCAGGCTCCGCCGGGTCGGTGCCCGGGGCGCTCTTTGCGGAAAAGCTGATCGACAAGATGCCGGGGATGAGCCGGGTTTATTACTGCAACTCGGGGTCTGAGGCGAATGAGAAAGCCTTCAAGATGGTCCGGCAGATCGCGCATAAGCGCTATGGCGGCAAAAAGCACAAGATCCTTTACCGCGACCGCGATTACCACGGCACGACGATCTCCTGCCTGTCCGCGGGCGGCCAGGAAGAGCGTAACGCGCAATACGGGCCCTACACGCCCGGCTTTGTCAGCGTGCCGCATTGCCTGGAATACCGGGCGGGCGATCAGGGCGCGCCGACCGAGAACTACGGCGAATGGGCCGCCGACCAGATCGAACAGGTGATCCTGCGCGAGGGCCCCGACACGGTGGGCGCGCTCTGCCTTGAGCCGGTCACCGCCGGTGGCGGCGTCATCCCGCCCCCCGCGGGCTATTGGCAGAAGGTGCAAGAGATCTGCCGCAAGTATGACATCCTGCTGCATATCGACGAGGTGGTCTGCGGTGTCGGGCGCACCGGCACGTGGTTCGGGTATCAGCATTACGGGATCGAGCCCGACATGGTCACGATGGCCAAGGGTGTCGCCTCGGGCTATGCGGCGATTGCCTGCCTGGTGACCAACGAAAAGACCTTTGAGCTTTTCAAGGCCAACCCCGACGATCCGCTGGATTACTTCCGCGATATCTCGACCTTCGGGGGCTGCACCGCTGGCCCGGCGGCGGCGATCGAGAATATGCGCATCATCGAGGATGAGGGCCTCTTGGAGAACACCACCAATATGGGCGCCTATATGCTGGATCAGTTGGCGGAACTTCAGGACAAACACGCGGTGATCGGCAATGTCCGCGGCAAGGGGCTCTTCCAGGGCGCCGAGCTTGTGTCGGACCGGGAAACCCGCGCGCCGGCGCCGGAAAAGATGGTGCAGGCGGTGGTCGCCGACTGCATGGCGCAAGGCGTGGTGATCGGGGCGACCAACCGGTCGGTGCCCGGCTATAATAACACGCTCTGTTTCTCACCCGCGCTGATCGCCACCAAAGACGACATCGACGAGATCCTGACCGCCGTCGACAGCGCGCTAACGCGCGTCTTTGCATGAGTGATGCCGCTGATGGCCCCGGCCAAGAGCTGGGGCCACTGGTCGACCTGCCGCTGCCGCGCCCGGCGCCGCCGCATGCGATTCTGACAGGTCGTCACGTGCAGCTGGTGCCAATGGAGGCCAGCCACGCGCCGGGCTTCTTTGCTGCCTTCAGCGATCCCACGGGCTGGACCTATTTGGGCGACGATGAACCGTTTCGCGATCTGGACGACGCACAAGACTGGACCGAAAACCGTTCTGCCAGCCGCGATCCGCTGTTTTATACCGTGTTGCTAGGGGGCAAGCCCGTAGGTTTCTGTTCCTTCCTGCGGATCAACCCCCAGCACGGGGTGATCGAGATCGGCTATATCCACTTCTCCCCGGGGCTGCAGGGCACCGCCGCAGCGACCGAGGTGCAATACCTGATGATGGCGCATGTCTTCGACGATCTGCGCTATCGCCGCTATGAATGGAAATGCAACGCTTTGAACAAGCCCTCGTGCCGCGCGGCGGAACGGCTGGGCTTCACCTACGAAGGTACCTTCCGGCAGGCCCAGGTGAACAAGGGTCGCAACCGCGACACCGCCTGGTTTTCCATCCTCGACAGCGAATGGCCAGCCCTCAAGACGCGCTTCGAACGCTGGCTCGACCCCGCGAATTTCGACGCAGACGGCCGGCAAAAGCGCAAGCTGGAGGCGTGCTGAGCCTATCCCGCCTCACGCCCATTCCGCGTAGCGCACCACCGGCTGGGCATAGACCATCCCATCCCCGTCAGGCGCCGGCCCCACGGTGACGCTGCCCCAGGGCTGCCAGCCTTCGTGAATGGCCCGCATCATATGTGCGCTGAGCGCCTCGGCGGTGCTCTCCGTCACCACCGCGTATTCGGTGACATGCTGAATTCTCTGCATGAGCCTCTCCTGAACGCAAAAGGGCCGCCGATGGCGACCCTTGCAACAGCACCTGTGTCCGGCGATCAGCCGTTGACGCTGTCCTTGAGCGCCTTGGCGATGGTCATCTTGACCACCTTGTCGGCCTCTTTCTTGAACTGTTCGCCCGTGGCGGGGTTGCGCACCATACGCTCGGGACGCTCGCGGCAATAGATCTTTCCCACACCCGGCAGCGTCACGGCGCCACCTGCGGAGACTTCCGAGGTGATGACATCGGTGATCGCATCCAACGCGGCGCTGGCGGATTTCTTGTCGGTATCCATCTTTTCGGCCAGTGCTGCCACCAGCTGGGTTTTTGTCATCGGCTTTGCCATTTCATGGTCTCCTTCACCGCCCGTTCCTTGGGCCTCTGTGCACAGAAATTAACAGTATATATGGGCAAAACACAATGTTTTGTGTCGTCTTGCAAGCGGATTATGCGCATTTTGTGCCGATTTCCGCCCCTTCAGAGGAAGGCAGTCTCCTCGAACGAGCGCAATTTCCGTGAATGGATTCGCTCAAGTGGCATCGCACTGATCCGCTCCATCGCCCGGATTCCGATGCGCAGATGCCGGCCGACCTGGGTTTTATAGAAATCCGAGGCCATGCCCGGCAGCTTTAATTCGCCATGCAGCGGCTTGTCACTGACGCACAAGAGCGTGCCGTAAGGCACCCGGAACCGAAAGCCGTTGGCCGCAATCGTGGCGCTTTCCATGTCCAGCGCGATGGCGCGGGATTGGCTGAGGCGCTGCACCGGACCGGTATGCTCGCGCAGCTCCCAATTGCGGTTATCGACACTGGCGACGGTGCCGGTGCGCATGATGCGCTTGAGGTCATAGCCCTCCAACGCGGTTTCCTGCGCCACGGCCTGCTCCAGCGCGATCTGGATTTCCGCCAGGGCCGGGATCGGCACCCAGACCGGCAGGTCGTCATCCAACACCCTGTCTTCGCGCAGATAGGCATGGGCCAGCACAAAATCCCCCAAGCTCTGCGAATTGCGCAGCCCGGCACAGTGGCCCACCATGATCCAGGCATGCGGGCGCAGCACGGCGATATGGTCGGTCGCCGTCTTGGCGTTCGACGGGCCGACCCCGATATTGACCAGCGTGATGCCCGACCCGTTGGGCTTTTTCAGATGATAGGTCGGCATCTGGGGCATCTTTGGGCTGTCAGGGATGGGTGCGTCGGGATCGGTGATCTCGACATTGCCGGTGCTGACAAAGCTGGTGTAGCCGCTCTCCGGATCCGCCAGCTGCGCGCGGGCATAGGCCTCGAACTCGCTGACGTAGAACTGGTAGTTGGTGAAGAGCACGTGGTTCTGGAAATGCGCCGGGTCCGTCGCGGTGTAATGCGACAGCCGCGCCAGCGAGTAATCCACCCGTTGCGCGGTGAACGGCGCCAAAGGCTCGGCCCCGTCGGGCGCGGGCTGAGCGACACCGTTGACGATGTCATCATTGGTGCTGGCGAGATCGGGCACGTCAAAGACGTCGCGCAGGATGAAATCTGCCGCGCCCTCTTGCGGTACCGTGACATCGGCAAAGTTGCTCATCGCAAAATGCACCGGCATTGGCGTGTCCGACATGGCGACCTGCACCGCAACCCCGTGATTGGCCATCAAAAGCGCGATCTGTTGCTTGAGGTAGTGCCGGAAAAGATCGGGCCGGGTGACGGTGGTGGCGTGGGTGCCGGGCTCGGAGACATGGCCAAAGCTAAGTCGGCTGTCGACCTTGGCAAAGGTTGCGGTGGTCAGCCGGATTTCAGGGTAAAACGCGCGCACCCGCTGCCCCGGATGGCCATCGCGCATCACTGCCTGAAAGCGTTCGTAAAGGTGCTGGGCCGAGAGATCATAAAGCGCGCAAAGCCGGTCGACCGCAGCCTCGGCATTGTCGAACATCTCGGGCCCCGGCGCGTCCGGCATCGCGATGCTGTTCTGCCCGTTTCGATCCTGCATGGCTGCCGCGCTCCTCTTTCGCGGGCAGGTTGACAGCTTGCCGGGGGAGGTTCAAGCTGACAGAAGGGTCAGGAGGGCTGACATGGATTACGAAACCGTCACCGCGGCTGAATTCGGCAAGTCTTTGCGCGGGATGGGCGTCAATCTCCTGGTTCGGGACGTCAAGGCGCATTGCGCCATGCTGGAGGCCGTCTTTGGCATGAGCGCGCACCGCATCAGCGCCGATTTCGCCATCCTGCGCTATGGCGATGCGGTATTCCAGCTGCACGCCGATGGCACCTATCACTCCAATCCCTACCTTGGTCTTTTGCCCGAAAACCCGCAGCGCGGGGCGGGGATTGAATTGCGGTTCTACGACACCGACCCGGATGTGGCCGCCGCAAAGGCCGAGGATGCCGGCATGACCATCCTGCAACCGCCAACGGACAAACCGCACGGCCTGCGCGAATGCTATCTGCTGTGCCCGGATGGCTACGCCTGGGTACCGTCGCGCCCGCTGTGAGCGGGTTGGGGGCTCTGCCCCGTCGCTTCGCGTTCGGCTGGCTTGCGCGACCCCACTGGGGCCACGGTCCGGCCTCACCTCCCCAAGGTATTTTTGAACCCGAGAGGCAGGGGGGCTTGCGCAGGCTTCGGGCGGCGTGAAAGGATTAACGCGTGATAAAGCTGGAGGGACCGCCATGAACGCCCCGCAACCCATCGCCAATATCGAACATTGGTCCGAACGTGTGGACCTGGCGGCCGCGTTCCGCTGGACCGCGCGGCTCAACATGCATGAAGGCGTGGCGAACCATTTCAGCATGGCGGTCAACGACGATGGCACGCGGTTCCTGATGAACCCCAACCAGATGCATTTTGCCCGGGTGCGCGCGTCAGACCTGATCGAGGTTGATGCCAATGACCCCGATACCCTGGCAAAACCGGGCGCGCCCGATCCCACGGCCTGGGGTCTGCATGGCGGGCTGCACCGGCATTGCCCGCAGGCGCGCTGCGCCATGCATGTGCATTCGATCCACGCCACCGTGCTCGCCTGCCTGAAAGACAAGCGCCTGCCGCCGATCGACCAGAACTGCGCAACTTTCTTCAACCGCATCGTGATCGACGAACATTATGGCGGATTGGCCTTTGAGGAAGAAGGCACCCGCTGTGCGCAGCTTTTCACCGACCCCAAGCAAAAGGTCATGGTCATGGGCAATCACGGGGTGATGGTGATTGGCCAGACGGTCGCCGAGACCTTTAACCGACTTTACTATTTCGAGCGCGCGGCCGAGACCTATATCCGCGCCTTGCAGACCGGCAGGGAGCTTGATGTTCTGTCGGATGAGATTGCCGAGAAAACCGCGCAAGAGCTGGAGAGCTACCCCGAGCAAGACGCCCGCCACCTGGCCGAGCTCATGGCCATTCTCGACGCCGAAGGATCGGACTACGCGACATGAGGCTGTCGCGTTCAGGCTAGCGGCGCGCGGGCGCGCTTGGCAGCGTTGGGGGCGAACCCAAGCAGAGGCCGCGCCATGACAGATGCACCGCAATCCGACGCCGAGGCCGCGCGCTGGCATTACAAGCCCGAGGGCGAGGTCGCGATGAACCCGCTCTTTCACTGGCCGCCGCGGCCGATGGCGGTGCTGCGCTGGTACGCCGCCTATTGGCTGGCTCTGTCTTCGACCACCTTTGCCCTGGCCTTGGCGGTGCTGGGGTACCTGCTTTTCCTGCCACCGCTTGAGCAGATGGCCCAGCTGTCGCCGGGCTGGATGCTGCAGGTCTGGCTCTTGAACCTGATCCCACACGTCGCCACGGCAGGGCTCTTGCATCTGTGGCTTTATCGCTGGCGCGGGCAAGGTCAGCGCTTCAAGTTCGACGCCCGCGATCCAGCCGCTGACAATGGCACATTCACATTCCGCAACCAGGTGCAGGACAACATGTTCTGGACGGTGACGAGCGGGATTTCGTTCTGGACGGTGATGCAGTGGCTGGTGTTTTGGGCGATGGCGAACGGTTATGCCCCGGTGATCGGCCTCGCATCAAACCCGGTCTGGTTTCTACTGATGTTCCCGATCCTCGTGGTCTGGTCGAGCTTTCATTTCTACTGGGTGCACCGCGCGCTACATTGGCCGCCGCTCTACCGGCTGGCGCACGCGCTGCATCACCGCAATGTCAATGTGGGCCCGTGGTCGGGCATCTCGATGCACCCGGTCGAACACCTGCTCTTCTACACCAACTTCCTCATCCATTTCCTGCTGGCGAGCCACCCGCTGCACGTGCTCTTTCGCGGCTACATGCAGTCGATCCACCCGGTGTTTTCGCATTCGGGCTTTCACAAGCTTTACGTCGCCGATGCCGAACGCGCCAAGATGGGCGATTTCTTCCACCAGCTGCATCACCGCTATTTCGAATGCAATTACGGCACGGTCGAAATGCCGTGGGATCGCTGGTTCGGGTCGTTCCATGACGGGTCCGAGGAAGGCACCCGCACCACCCGCGCGCGGCGCAGCCGGATGTATGGGCGTTAGGGGCGGAGCCCGGTTTCCTGCAGCAGGCCCTTGCGCTTGGCCTCGTAGTAATAGCCGCGCGCGTACCACATGATCGCGGCATCCTTGTTCCCATCGGCCACCAGATAGGCGCCGCGCAGGTATTTCAGCGCGTATTGCGCGTTGGTTTCGGCATCCAGCAAATCCTCGGGTTGGCCGCGAAAGCCCATGGTCCGGGCGGTCTGCGGCAGGATCTGAAAGAGCCCCCAATAAGGCCCATTGCGCGCCCAGGGCCGGTGCGTACTTTCGCGAATGGCCAACCGGTGCACCAGGTCACGCGGCAGATCATAGTGATCCGCCCAACGGTTGAGCGTCGCCCGCAAGGCCGGGGTTTCGTTGGGGTAAAGCGGCGGGTTAAAGGCGGTGGGTTGCGGGGCCGGCGCGGCCACGCGTTCGGGCGCCAGCCGTGAACACCCCGCGACAGGCAGGGCCAATAGGGTCAGGCAGGCAGCGCGTCGGGTGAGCATGGCGATCTCCGGTCAGATGGGCTCAGTAAGCCCTGTGCCGTGTCGCATGGCCAGCGCCCCGGTGATGACTTTTGTCGGATCGGCAAGGCGCCGCCGAAAACCCTTTGCGGGATTAGGCTTTGGCGAAACGCACGATCAAGGCCATGTCCTTGGCGTGCTCCCCTGTCGCCTCGGGCCCGTAGATCGGCGTCTCTGTCAGGGTCAGGCCGGTGATCTGATCCGCCAGCGCCGCAAACGCGGCGTCAAAACCTTTTTTCTGCCAATGCACCGCATTCACCGACAGCACCGCCTCACCGCCCGGCCGCAGGATCCGGAGCACTTCACCCAAAGCCTCGGGTCCGACGTGGCCGTTGGTGAAAGTGCCTGAACTGACCGCGCCAGCATATGCGCCCTCCTCCACCGGCAGGTGTTCCAGCAGGTTGCCGGTGAAAAGCGCGCGATACACGCCTTTGCGCGCGGCAACCGCCAGCATCTCGGGTGACAGATCGGTGGCGTCAACCGGCCCGACCCCCAGCCGCACCAGCGCCTCACCACAGAGCCCCGTCCCGGCGCCGAGGTCCAGCACCGGCCCCGCGACCCACGCATCGGCAAACACCTCCGCCACCCGCAACGCCAGGACATAGCCCATATCCTCGGCAAACCCGCTGTCATAGGTCTCGGCCCAGGCGCGATAGAGCTGCCGGTTGTCCTCGGGCGTTTCCAGCCCATAGGCCGCTTCAAGATTGGGATCGTCACTCATGCCGCCATAGTCCCCTAGGCAGCGTCAAAGTCCAGCACCAGCTTTTCCGTGGTCGGGCGCGCCTGGCAGGCGAGGGTAAAGCCCGCCTCCAGCTCCCACGGCTCCAGCGAATAATTCACCGCCATCTCGGCCTGCCCCTCGACCACCTTGCAGCGGCAGGTGCAGCACATCCCGCCCCGGCAGGAATAGGGCAGCTCCAGCCCCTGCCGTTCTGCCGCGGCGATCACGCTGTCATCCTCAGCCCCAACGCGGAACTGCCGACGGGCGCCATCGAGCACCACCTCGACCTGCACCCCTTGCTGCGCCGCGGCTTCGGCGGCAGCCGAGCGTTCAGGCCGCGGGCCGGCATCCTCGGTATAGAACCGCTCGAAATGGATGCGCTCGGTCGGTACGTGGCCCTCCAGCGCAGCCGCGACATCATCGATCATCCCACCGGGGCCGCAGAGGAACACGCCGTCCGCCGCCTCCAGATCCACCGCCCCGGCCCGCGCCAGCGCCATCACCTTTTCGCCGGTGATCCGCCCGTTCAGCAAAGCCACATCCTGCGGTTCGCGGCTGAGCACATGGATCAGCGTGAACGTGCTGAGATAGCGGTCCTTCAACGCATCGAGCGCGTCGCGGAACATGATGTCGCCGCTGGTTTTGTTGCCATAGACCAGCGTCACAGCCGCCCCCTGCGCCAGCGCCTCTGCCGCAATCGACACCATTGGCGTGATCCCAGACCCCGCCGCCACCAGCAGCACCTGATGCTCCCCGCGATAGAGAAACCGCCCCTCCGGCGGCATCACACGCAGGGTATCGCCCGGTTTAAGCCCCTGCGCATAGGACGAAAACACCCCGTCGGGCACGTGTTTCACCCCCACCGTCAAAGGCTGCCCCGGCGCGCTGGCGATGGAGTAGGACCGGCGTGTGTCCACCCCGCCCACATCCGCGCGCAGTGTCAGGTACTGCCCCGGCTGGTAAGCAAACGCCTCTGCCAACGCCGCCGGCACGTCGAAACACAACGCCACAGCCCCGGCCCCCTCGGGCCGCACGTCTGAAATCGTCAGCTCATGAAACATCGCGCGGTCCCTTCAGATGCACTTGAAGTAGTCAAACGGTTCAGCGCAGTCGCGGCACTGGTACTGCGCCTTACACGCGGTCGAGCCGAACTCGCTGATCCGCGTGGTGTTCTTGCTGCCGCAGCGCGGGCAGGTCACCTGCGGCACATCAAAAAGCGCTGCCTTGCCCGCCGGCCCCTCGGGCGGCGCAATGCCATAAGCGCGCAGCTTTTCCCGGCCCTCGGCGCTGATCCAGTCGGTGGTCCAGGGCGGCGACAACACCCGCTCGATCCGCGCCTCGAACCCCGCCTCACGCAAGGCCGCCTCGATTGCCAGCTCAATGGCCAGCACGGCCGGGCAGCCCGAATAGGTCGGCGTCACCCCGGCCACGGCCACGCCACCCTCCATGCGCACCCAGCGCAGGATGCCGAGGTCTTCGACGGTCACGCAGGGCACTTCGGGGTCGGGCACCCGCGCCGCGGCCTGCCAGGCGCGCAGGTGCAACTGATCCACCGCGTCGGTTACCACGACGCCCCCGGATGCGCGCGGTAGACGCTTTGCATCTCCGCCAGCAAATGGCCCAGACCTTCGCCATGTAAACCGGATCGCCCGCCGGTCTGCGGGTACGGCACCTCGGGCATCTGCAGCAAAGCCTCAGCGAAAATCGGCTGCAGAGTCGCTGTCCAAGCCCCCCGCATCACCGCCCGCGATGGCAACTCCGCCACGTCCCCGGCCGCCCCTTCCTCAAAGAGCTCTCCGGTGTAAGGATGCAACTCAACCACCGCCTCCTGCATCCGCGCGGCACTTTCCTCCGTCCCATCGCCAAGGCGGATCACCCACTCGCCGGCATGCCGGATGTGATAGGCCATCTCCTTCACCGCCTTGCCGGCCACCCCTGCGATCGTCTCATCCGCACTGCCCAAGGCCGCGGTCCAATAAGGCTGCATGAAGGCCGCAAAATAGAGCTGCCGCAACATCGTGTGGGCAAAATCCCCATTCGGCCGCTCGCAAAGCAGCAGGTTGCGATACTCCCGTTCGCCGCGCAGATAGGCCAAGGCATCCTCATCCCGCCCCCGCCCTTCAAGCTTGGCGGCATGGTCATAAAGCGTCCGCGCCGTGCCGATCAGGTCCAGCGCCATATTGGGCAGGGCCAGATCCTCCTCCAGCATTGGCGCATGCCCACACCACTCGCTCAGCCGATGGCCCAGCACCAGGTGATCATCCGCCAGCTCCAGAACCGCCTCAAAGAGCGCCATCACATATGCCCCACATCGTCGGGAATGTCGTAAAAGGTCGGGTGGCGATAGATCTTGTCGGCGGTCGGCTCAAAATTCTCCGCCGCGTGATCGGGGTCTGACGCGGTGATCGCCACACTCGGCACCACCCAGATGCTCACCCCTTCCCCCCGGCGGGTATAAACGTCGCGCGCCGCCTGCAGCGCCAGCACCTCATCGGCGGCATGCAATGATCCCACATGCTTATGCGCAAGCCCGTTGCGCGGACGGATAAACACCTCCCAAAGCGGGGTCTCGGTCATGTCACACTCCTTGCAAACATCCATTCGCAGCGCCCGATGGGACGGCGGGCGGGGCGCCTTTCGGCGCAGCCGAAACAGCGCCGCATCGCCGTCACTCCGCCGCGATCTTGCGCGCCGCGCGTTTCTCTGCATGCGCGAGGGCCGCCTCACGCACCCAGGCGCCCTCGTCCCAGGCCTTCTTCCGCGCCTTGATCCGGTCCCGCGCCATCGGGCCATGGCCTTTCACCACGCGCCAGAACTCGCCCCAGTCGATGGGCCCGTGATCATAGCCCCCCTTGGCCTCATTCCAGGCCAGATCCGCGTCCGGCACCGTCAGGCCGAGGTATTCCGCCTGCGGCACCGTCGCGTCGATGAATTTCTGCCGCAGCTCGTCATTGGTAAAGCGCTTGATCTTCCACGCCATCGACTGATCCGAATGCTGACTATCCGCATCATGCGGGCCAAACATCATCAGCGACGGCCACCACCAGCGGTTCAACGCATCCTGCGCCATCTCTTTCTGCTCAGGTGTGCCCTGCGCCAGGGTCATGACAATCTCGTAGCCCTGCCGCTGATGAAACGACTCCTCCTTACACACCCGGATCATCGCCCGCGCGTACGGCCCAAACGAACAACGACACAAAGGAATCTGGTTCATGATCGCCGCCCCATCGACCAGCCAGCCAATAATGCCGATATCGGCCCAACTCAGCGTCGGGTAGTTGAAGATCGACGAATACTTCGCCTTCCCGCTCAACAGCTCCTCGGTCATCTCTTCGCGGCTCACACCCAGGGTCTCCGCGGCGGCATACAAATACAGCCCATGCCCCCCCTCATCCTGCACCTTGGCCAGCAGCGCCGCCTTGCGCCGCAACGACGGCGCGCGGGTGATCCAGTTGCCCTCGGGCAGCATGCCAACAATCTCGGAATGTGCATGCTGGCCAATCTGGCGCACCAGGGTTTTGCGATAGCCCTCGGGCATCGCATCCTTGGGTTCGATCTTGTCCTCGGCGTCGATCCGCTTTTGAAACGCCTGCAGGAACTCCGGCGTCTCCGTCGTGCGGCCATCCGCGCCGATCAAACCCTGACTGTACATTGCGCGCCTCCCATGAACATGCCCGCGCAGTATATGTTACGAAAATCCTCGTGAGAAGCGTTTTTTGTAACACTTGCAAAACCCCGACGCCCGCCCCACGTTGCCCGCATGACTGGCGTGCTTTTTTCCCTTGGCCATGGCTACAGCGCGGATGCGCTGGCCCGGCGGCTTTTGCCGCGGCGTTGGACGATTCTGGGCACCACTCGATCGACAGAAAAGGCCGAAGCCCTTGCAGCCAAAGGCGTCATGCCGGTTCTCTGGGACGCCGATCTTGTGAATGAGGTGGTGAAAAACGCCACCCATATTCTGGTTTCCACCGGTCCGGACGCCGAGGGCGACCCCAGCTTACGCCTTGTGGGGGAGGCCATCGCAAAACGTGCGCCGCAGCTGAAATGGGTCGGCTATCTCTCCACCACCGGGGTCTACGGCGATCACGCCGGCGGCTGGGTCGACGAATCGACACCCCTGACCCCCAGCACCGAACGCGGCCGCGCACGCGTCGCGGCCGAGGCCGCCTGGCAAGCCATCACCGGCCTACCGCTGCATATCTTTCGCCTCGCCGGCATCTACGGCCCCGGGCGCGGCCCCTTTGCCAAGGTCGCCCGCGGCACCGCGCGGCGGATCATCAAACCCGGCCAGGTCTTCAGCCGCACCCATGTGGACGACATCGCCCAGATCCTCGACGCCTCGATCGCCCAACCCAACCCGGGCGCGATCTACAATGTCTGCGACGACGCACCCGCCCCGCCGCAGGACGTGCTCAGCTACGCCGCTGAGTTACTGAACCAGCCGCCGCCCCCCGAAGTGGCCTATGACGAAGCGGACCTCAGCCCGATGGCGCGCAGCTTTTATGCCGAAAGCAAACGCGTCTCGAACGACCGCATCAAGACCGAGCTTGGCGTGACCCTGCTCTACCCCGATTACAAATCCGGCCTGCAAGCGGTGCTGGAGGCCGAACGGACATGACACCGCCCGAGCCCGAGCGACCGGAAACGCTGACCCACCTTCTGGCGCAGATCCGCCCGCGGGACGGGGACACCGCTGTGTCGGTGCGGGACATGATGCAGCGCTTTGGCGAACGGTCGTTTGTCTCGGCGATCCTGGTGCCGGCGCTGATCCTGATCTCACCCATCTCGGCGATCCCCGGCACGCCCACCATCGGCGCGCTGATCATCCTGCTGATCGCCATCCAAGCGGTGTTTGGCCGCCAGCACCTCTGGCTGCCCGGCTTTCTGATGCGCCGCAGCCTGTCGCCTGAGCGGCTGGAGAAAGGCCTCGACTGGCTGGAAAAACCGGTGGCCTGGGTCGACCGCCACACCAAACGCCGCTTTTCGCTGCTGACGCGCCGGCCACTCAGCCTACTGGTGCTGCTGACGATCATGGCAACGGTCACGGTCTGGCCGTTCCTCGAACTCTTGCCGCTGGTCACCACAACGGGGGCCGCGGCGGTGTCGCTGTTTGCGATAGGCCTCTTGACCAATGACGGCGCGTTTATCGTGGCGGGATATGTCTTTCTGGGCGGGCTGGTGACCGGGCTTCTGACCCTGCTGAACGGCGTGGCCTAGGCCCGCCGGTCCAGCACTTCGACCCCCAGAACCGACAGCACCTTGGCCTCGATATCCTCGGCATTGAGCCGCGCCACGGCGTACATATCCTTGGGGCTCGCCTGATCGATAAACGTGTCAGGCAGCACCATGGAGCGGAACTTCAGCCCGCCGTCAAACACGCCCTCATCGGACAGCAACTGCGCCACATGGCTGCCAAAGCCGCCCACAGCGCCTTCCTCAACCGTGATCAGCGCGTCATGCTCAGCGGCCAGGCGCAGGATCAGATCGCGATCCAGCGGTTTGGCAAAGCGGGCATCGGCCACTGTTGGGTCGATCCCCTTGGCCTGCAACGCCTCACAAGCGCGCATCACCTCACCCAAACGCGTGCCAAAAGACAGGATCGCCACCTGGCTGCCGTCGCGGATCATGCGGCCCTTACCGATCTCCAGAACCTCACCACGCTCGGGCATCTCAACGCCTTCACCCTCACCCCGCGGATAGCGAAACGCTATCGGCCCCTCGTCATGCGCCGCCGCTGTGGCGACCATGTGCTTGAGCTCCGCCTCATCCGCCGCGGCCATCACCACAAAGCCCGGCAGGTTTGCGAGGTAAGCAATGTCAAAGCTGCCCGCATGGGTGGCACCATCCGCCCCCACCAGACCCGCGCGGTCGATGGCAAAGCGCACAGGCAGGCGCTGGATCGCCACGTCATGTACCACCTGGTCATAGCCGCGCTGCAGGAAGGTTGAATACATCGCGCAGAACGGCTTCGTCCCGCCCGCCGCAAGGCCAGCAGCAAAGGTCACACCATGCTGCTCGGCGATCCCCACGTCGAAACAGCGCGACGGAAAGCGCTCGGCAAACAGGCTCAGACCCGTGCCATCCGGCATTGCCGCCGTCACCGCGCAGATCTGCGGATCGTCGGTGGCCAGCTGCGTCAGCGTCTCACCAAACACCTTGGTATAAGACGGCGCGTTGCTGGGGGCCTTTTGCTGTTCGCCGGTGATGACGTCGAACCGCGCGCGGGCGTGACCCTTGTCATCGGCCCCTTCAGCCGGGGCATAGCCCTTGCCCTTGGTGGTCAGCACATGGATCAGGATCGGCCCGGTGGCGCGCTGGCGCACGGTGCGCAAGACCGGCAAAAGCTGGTTCAGGTCATGCCCGTCGATCGGCCCGAGATAGGAAAACCCCAGCTCTTCGAACAGCGTCCCACCCACGGCCATACCCTTGAGCATCTCCTTGGCGCGTTTGGCGCCCTCGCGGAACGGCTCGGGCAAGAGGCTGACCGCGCCCTTGGCCGCGGCCTTGAGATCCTGGAACGGCGCCTCGGCATAAAGCCGGCTAAGATACGACGACATCGCGCCGGTGGGCGGGGCAATCGACATTTCATTGTCGTTCAGGATCACGATCAGGCGCTTGCCCAGGTGGCCCGCGTTGTTCATCGCCTCATAGGCCATGCCCGCGCTCATCGAGCCGTCGCCGATCACCGCAATTGCATCACCATGCCCGGTGTCGCAATTGCCGCCCAGGTCACGCGCCACCGCAAAGCCCAAAGCCGCCGAGATCGACGTACTGGAATGCGCCGCGCCAAACGGATCGTAAGGCGATTCCGAACGTTTGGTGAAGCCGCTCAGCCCGTCTTTCTGCCGCAAGGTATCAATCCGGTCGCGCCGGCCGGTCAGGATCTTGTGCGGATAACACTGGTGGCTGACATCCCAAATGAGCTTGTCGCGCGGGGTGTCGAAGACCGCGTGCAGCGCCACTGTCAGCTCGATCACGCCCAGTCCAGCGCCCAGGTGCCCACCGGTCTGCGACACCGCCCAGATGGTCTCGGCCCGCAGCTCTTGTGCGAGCCGACCCAGCTCGACATCCGACAGGCCGTTCAGATCGGCGGGGGACTGGACGTTGTCCAGCAGCGGGGTTTCGGGACGTGGCGACACGTGCGCTCCTTTGCCTTGCGGCGGTCAGTTCCGGCGCGAAATAACGAACTCGGCGGCTTCTCGCAAGCTGTCCGCCTTGTGTGCGTAAACAGATAAGGCATCGCAGGCCTCGGTCACGAGCGTTTGTGCGCGGCGTTTTGCCCCCTCGAGGCCGAGCAGAGAGACAAAGGTCGCCTTGCCGCGGTCCGCATCTTTGCCCACCGCCTTGCCCATGGCAGCGGCGTCCCCTTCGACATCGAGGATGTCGTCGGCGATCTGGAACGCCAGGCCGAGCCTTTCGGCATAGGTGGTCAGCGGCCCCAGGTCGGCCTGCGCCAGACGCGCGCCAGCCTGCGCCGCCCAGACGATCAACGCGCCGGTTTTGCCCGCCTGCAGTTCGGTAATCTGATCCAGCGTCAGAGGTGCATCCGCAACCTCCGCCGCCATGTCGAGCGCCTGGCCCAGCACCATGCCCTGCGCCCCCGACGCGCGCGCCAAGCTCAGCGCCAGATCGGCCCGTACGGCGGCATCGTCATGCACCTCCGGGTGGCTCACCAATTCAAAGCCGAAGGTCAGCAGCGCGTCGCCCACCAACACGGCGGTTGCTTCGTCCCACTTGCGGTGCACGGTGGGCTGGCCGCGGCGCAAGTCGTCATCGTCCATGCACGGTAAATCGTCATGCACCAGGCTGTAGGCATGCACCGCTTCGATCGCCGTGGCGGGCCAGATCGCGCGGGCCGGATCGACGTCATGCAGATGCGCGCCCTCCAGCGTCAGGAACCCGCGCAGCCGCTTGCCGCCTTGCGTGGCGTACCCCATCCCGTGCGTCACCGGCAGGTCCGGCAGCGCCGCCAATGTCTGATCAAAATGCGCCTGAATGGCCGTTTGCGCGGCGCTCAGCCGGTCGGCAAACACGTGGCTTACAGCCCTTCGACGGGCTTGGTGCCGGTCGGGTTGCCCTCGGCATCCAGCGTGATGGCGTGGACCTTTTCTTCGGCCTCTTTCAGCTTGGCCTCGCAGCGTTTGCGCAAGGCCGCCCCGCGTTCATAAAGCGTGATCGATTCCTCCAGCGCCACGTCACCGCGCTCCAGCTTGCCCACCACGTCTTCCAGCTCGGCCATGGCCTGCTCGAATGTCATTTCCTCGATCGGGGTGTCGCTCATGAGCCTGCCTCCAGCAATTCTTCGACATGGGCGCGCGTCGATGCCGCCAGCGCCTGCAAATCATAGCCACCCTCAAGTGTCGAGACCACTTTGCCGTCACAAAGCTCCGCCGCCAGCGCGCAGAGCTGCTGCGTCAGCCAGCCGAAATCCTCGGTCGACCAATTCAGCTGTGCCAGCGGGTCGTCCTGATGCGCGTCAAAGCCCGCGGACAGGATGATGAGCTCCGGCTGAAAGGCGCGCAGGCGCGGGAAGACCTGCGCCTCATAGGCCGCGCGCATCTCTGCCCCGCCGGTCATCGGCGACAACGGGATGTTCAGCACATTGTCATGCGCCCCGCGCTCCGACGGATCACCGGTACCGGGCCAAAGCGGCATCTGCTGGCTGGTGATGAAAAGCGCGCGCGCTTCGTCCCAAAGCAGATCTTGCGTGCCATTGCCGTGATGCACATCGAAATCCACCACCGCCACGCGGGTCAGGCCATGCTTCTCCAAAGCATGTTTCGCGGCCAAAGCAGCGTTGCCAAAGAGGCAAAACCCCATCGGCGTCTGCGTTTCGGCATGATGCCCGGGTGGGCGGATGGCACAAAAGGCGTTTTGCACCTCGCCGCCCAACACCAGATCCACCGCCTCCAGCACCGCCCCGGCGCCCCGCCGCGCGGCCCGCAAAGACCCCGGCGACAGCCAGGTGTCGGCATCCAGCTGGCGAAACCCACCCGCCGGCAGCGCGGTCTTGATCATGTCGATATAGCTCTGCGGGTGGCACATCATCAGCTGGTCATCCGTCGCCTCGGGTGCCGTCACCCGCATCAGGTCGAGCTTTTGCAGCGCGTGCAGCACGTGTTCCAGCCGCGGCACCCGCTCGGGATGGCCGTTCGGGGTGACATGCTCCAGACAGTCGGCATGGGTGATGAAGGCGGTTGTCATATTGGCTCCGGCGGCTGCGCGTTTTCCCCTGCGGGCGTGCCGAGCAAACCGCCCTTTGGCGCCAAGGGCAAGCCCTTAGTCCGGCGCCAGCATGTAACCCGCGCCGCGCACCGTCTGCAGATAGCGCGGCTGTTTCGGGTCGGCCTCGAGCTTGCGGCGCAGCCGGGTGATCTGAACATCGACCGCGCGTTCCTGGCTTTGCCCGCGGTCGCGACCCAGTTCCTCGACCAGCTGCGCCCGGCTGATCGCCTCACCGGGGCTGGCGGAAAAGATCCGCATCAGCTGGCTTTCGGTGGCGGTCAGGCGCACGAGGTCCTCGCCCCGCCACATCTCACCCCTTTCGATGTCATAACGAATAGGGCCGAGGGTCAGCAGCTTGGGCGCGGTTTCTTCGGCGTGGGTGTCGGGCATCCGCCGCAGGATCGCGTTGATCCTTAGCAGTAACTCTTTGGGCTCAAACGGTTTGGCCAGATAGTCATCCGCCCCGGCCTCAAGCCCGGCGATGCGATCCTCGGTCTCGGACTTGGCGGTCAGCAGCAGGATCGGGGTCTGGCTGGTGTCGCGGATCGCCCGGGTCAGCGACACGCCATCCTCACCCGGCATCATCACGTCGAGCACGATCATATCGAAATCGAGCCCTGCCAGAATGCGCCGCGCATGCGCCGCATCCCGTGCCGCGCTGACCAGAAAGCCGTTGCGGATCAGGAACTTCTGCAAAAGGCCGCGGATGCGTTCGTCATCATCGACGATCAGCAGATGGGCGTCCGGCTCACTCATGTCCGCTTCTCACGCAGTGTCTGGTAGCGGCGGCGCATGTCCGGGTTCATCATCGCCTCAAGCACGCGGCGAAAGCCGCTGACCGCCTCGGGCCCGACCTGGCGATAGGCCGCCCGCATCCGCGCGCGCTGCACATCCGACAGTTGCTGTTCCAACGCAGCCCCCGCCTCGGTCAGGTATAGGTGGCGTTCGCGTTTGTCCTGCCGCCCGACCCGGCTTTCGACCAGGCCATCCGAGATTAGCGTGCGCAGCACGCGGTTCAGCGATTGCTTGGTCACGCCAAGGATCGACAAGAGGTTGTTCACCGTCGTGCCTGGCGCGCCGTTGATGAAATGCAGCGCCCGGTGATGCGCGCGGCCATAGCTCATGTCTTGCAAAATCCGATCGGGATCGGCGGTAAAGCCGCGATAGGCAAAAAACATCGCCTCGATGCCCTGCCGCAGCTGTTCGTCGGTCAGATAGAGCAGGGTTTCCCCGCCGCCCGGTTGCGTGCTGCCCGGCTCCGCCATGTTACCTGACCCTTCAAACTCTTTTCAGGCAGTTTACGTCAGCCTTGTTGACATTCCAAGCGGGAATTGGTAGCGATTCTCAGTTTTGACGCAATATTATGTCCGTATCGGACGTAACTTGCGCAACAAAAGCAAATCGCAAGCGAGGAGAACTGCGATGGCTGGTGCAGCATATGATGACCGCGACGGCAAGATCTGGATGGATGGCCAGCTGATCGACTGGCGTGACGCCAACGTACATATCCTGACCCATGCCATGCATTACGCCAGCTCGGTCTTTGAAGGGGAACGGGCCTATAACGGCAAGATCTTCAAATCGCGCGCGCATTCCGAACGTCTGCGCCGCTCGGCCGAGATGATCGATTTTGAGATCCCTTATACGGTCGATGAAATCGAGGCCGCGAAAGAGGCGGTGCTGGCGGCCAATGGCCAGACCGATGCCTATGTGCGCGCTGTGGCCTGGCGCGGCGCGGGCGAGGATATGGGTGTCGCTTCGGCGCGCAACCCGGTGCGCATGGCGATCGCGACCTGGGAATGGGGCGCGTATTATGGCGACGCCAAAATGAAGGGCGCCAAGCTCGACATCTCGAAATGGAAGCGTCCGTCGCCCGAAACCATCCCCAGCCATGCCAAAGCCGCCGGGCTCTACATGATCTGCACCATGTCGAAACACGCGGCCGAGGCCAAAGGCTGTTCGGACGCGATGATGTTCGACTATCGCGGCTATGTGGCCGAGGCGACCGGCGCGAACATCTTTTTCGTCAAGGATGGCGAGGTGCACACCCCGACGCCGGACTGTTTTCTCAACGGGATCACCCGCCAGACGGTGATCGGCATGCTGGAAGACCGCCAGATCAAGGTGCATGAGCGCCACATCATGCCGGATGAGCTGGAAGGCTTCCAGCAATGCTGGCTGACCGGCACCGCGGCCGAGGTCACCCCCGTTGGCCAGATCGGCGATTACAATTTCGAGGTCGGTGCCCTGACCCGGGACATCGCCGAAGGGTATGAAAAGATGGTGCGGCTCTAAGCGCACCCTCTGAACAGGCAAGACTGACGGCGCGGGGCACCTCCCCCGCGCCTTTTTTACATCATCGAGCGCAGGGTCGCGGTGTTGCTGTGGATCGAGCTGTTTAGCTCGACAATCCGCGCCAGCCGCTCTTCGATCTCGCTTTGGCAGGCATCCAGCTGATCCATGATCCCGGCCAGCGCATTGCCCGACCCTTTCAGCGTCGCATTCTCGATCTTGCACATCATCCGGGTCGAGCTCAGGCCGGTGACATATCGCTTCATGTCGAGCACGCTGCGCCCCAGCCGCGCCGCCTCGGTCTCCACCTGGCCGAGCGAGGCCACCGCCTTGTCCAGAAACGCCGCCTGGCTGTTGGTCAGAATCTCGGTATCAACCGCGCTGTCCTGCTCTGCCGCATGATCGGCATCCGCCTCGAGCGCCGTCACCATTTCGGTGTTGAGCGCCGCGGCAAAGGTCAGGAACTGACCGTTCAGGATCGCCGTCCGAATGCGCGCAAACACGCTGTCATCGCCATCGACAAAGGTGCGCACCCACGTCGCCATCTCGTCCAGCATCTGGCCATAGTTGACCGAAATCGCGCTGATGGGCCCGCCCGCGCTTTCCAGCCGCGAGGCGATGATGCGCATGTTCATCGGCACCGTGCGGATGGCCTTGAACGATTCCGTCAGCTCATCGGTTTCGCGTTTCACCTGCACGATGGCCCGCGACATCACCATAAAGCGTTTCTGCACCTTGTTGAGCGACACATCGAGGCCCTTGGCCCGCGCCTCCAACTCTTTGGCTAGCGCTGCGGCCTGAAAGGTCTGGTAATCGGCAAAACCCAGATCGCGCAGCGCCTCGATGAACCGGGCGGCGCTGCGATGTGGTGTCAGCTCTTCCTCGCGCTCCTGCTGGAGCAGCTCATCATAAATCTTGGAGATCTTACCCAGCATATCGCTGGTCGGCTTGATCCGGACCGAGCAATAGCCGCCTTCGACCGGCACCACGAGCGCAAACACCCAATAGGCGCGGCCGCCCTTGTCGCAATTCTTGGAATAGAACCCGATGGGTTGGCCCGATTTGATCGTTTCCCACATCAGGTGGAACAACCCCCGCGGCATGTCGTCATGGCGGATGAGCTTGTGCGGCGCGCCTTTCAGCGCCTCCCACTCATAGCCCGACACCCGCTGGAACACCGAATTGCCCGACAGGATCACACCGCGTTCATCGGACCGCGAATAGAGCATGTCGCGGAGATCGAAATGCGTTTCACCAATACCCGAACCGCGGGCTTCCTGGATCAGGGTGGGGTCAAGTTCGCTCATCTGGGCAGCACCTCGGCACAATCGGGATTTGCCGCACAATCCCCAACCCGGCTTGCCAAATGATTAAGGCCGCCGGAGTTTCCACCCCGACGGCCCGCTTTCTTTGCGACAATTGCCGCTTTATCCCGGGCTCATGCCGCGCAACCGTTCCGACCGGCGGCGCAAAATCTCGACCGTGGTCAGCAGCGCGATGGAAATCCCCACCAGAATGGTCGCCACCGCCAGAATCGTCGGGCTGATCTGTTCGCGCAACCCGGTGAACATCTGCCAGGGCAGCGTCTGCTGGTTGGCCGAGCCAACAAAGAGCACCACAACCACCTCGTCAAACGAGGTGATGAACGCAAAGAGCCCGCCGGAGATCACCCCCGGCAGGATCAGCGGCATCTGCACGCGGAAGAACGTCGTCACCGGGTCCGCCCCCATATTCGCCGCCGCGCGGGTCAAGGACCGGTCAAAGCCCACCAATGTGGCCGTCACGGTGATGATGACAAACGGAATGCCCAGCGCCGCATGCGCCAGCACCACCCCCATATACGTCCCCTGCAGCCCGATGCGGCTATAGAAGAAATACATCCCCGCGGCCGAGATGATCAGCGGCACGATCATCGGCGAAATCAGGATCGCCATGATCGCCCGGCGAAACGGCACATGCGGCTGGCTGAGACCAATCGCGGCCAAGGTGCCAAAGCCCACCGACAAGAGCGTCGCCAGCGGTGCAATCAGCAGCGAGTTGCGCAGCGCCTGCTGCCATTCGGTGGAGGTCAGGAAATCACGGTAATGTTTGAGGCTGTAGCCCTCGGGGTCAAAGCGCAGCATCTCGGGCGTAAAGGTAAAGAAATCCTGCGCGTTGAAGCTCAGCGGCATAACCACCAGGATCGGCGTGATCAGGAACACAAAGATCGCGCCGCAAATCACCCGGAAACTGTAATGCCAGAGCACCTGGCCACCGGTCAGATAGGGCGCCAGCGGCGCGCGGTATCGGCCTTCGCCGATCCAATAGGTGAACCAGCCAAAGAACCAGCCGAACAGCCCACCGACAACCAGCCCCGGCAAACCGCCAAAGGCAAAGCCGCCCGCCGCAAAAAGCACGATCAGCGCCCAGCGCACTGTCTTTTCCATCTCGTGGCTCAGCACCTGCATGGCCAGAAACGCAATGCCCGCCATCAGCACGGCCCCACCGATGATCCCCAAGGGGGTCGAGCCCTGGGCCGCCCCCACAAAGATCCCGGCAAACCCGCCGGCGGCAGCCAGCACAGCCATGGTGAAGCCCAGCGGCTTTTTCTCGATCGGCGTCAGAACAGCGTTCATGTCTCAGCCCCCCAGCTTCACGTTGTCGATGCCGACGATCCGGTCATAGGCCCAATAGAGGATCAGCACGACCGCCAGCAGGATCGCTCCTAGGGCCGCCGCCAGACCCCAGTTGAGGCTGGACGAGATGTGGAAGGCGATCCGGTTCGAGATGAAAGTCCCGGTCCGGCCACCGACGATCTCGGGCGTGATGTAATAGCCAATCGACAGGATGAAGACGAGGATCGCGCCAGCGCCGATCCCCGGCACTGATTGCGGGAAATAGACCCGCCAGAAGGTGGTCCAGTTCGTCGCCCCCAGCGATTTCGACGCCCGCACGTAAGAGGGCGGGATGGTGCTCATCACCGAATACATCGGCAGGATCATGAAGGGCAGCAGGATATGCGTCATCGCCACGATGGTGCCGATCTGGTTGTTGATGATCTCCAGCCGGTTGGCATCCGCCACAAGCCCCAGCCAGACCAGCACGTCGTTGATTACGCCCTGCTGCTGCAACATCACCTTCCACGCGCTGGTCCGCACCAAAAGCGAAGTCCAGAACGGCAAGAGCACCAGGATCATCAAAAGGTTCGCCGTCCGCATCGGCAGGTTCGACAACAGATAAGCGATGGGATAGCCCAAGAGGATACAGCTGAAGGTGATCACCATGCTCATGAACATGGTGCGCTGGAACAGCAGGCCATAGATCCGCTCATCCTCATCGCGCAGCGCCGGCCCGTCCGGGGTTTTCTGCATGTCGATGGCGTTGAGGAAATAGCCCGCGGTGTAGTTGGGGCTGTAGATCTGGATCGTCCGCCAGACCTCGATATTCCCCCAATCCTCGTCAAAATCGACAAAGGCATCGCGCACGCGGATCGTCTCGAATTCCGGGTCATCGACCAGCGCGTCCGCTGCCTTGAGCATATCGGCGCGCGGGCCGTCATAGCCCGACAGGTCATTGGCTGCGAGGTCGGTGTAAAGCGCCCAATGCACCTGGGTCCAGGGCTCTTCCTCCAGCGGGCTGTCGCCCTCCTCGGTCTGCATGAACCGGGCAAAGGTCTGGTATGAGGCGGCGGTGACGGGCAGCACCTCGGCAATGCCCGCGCGCAGCTGGAATTCGGGCATCGGGCCGTCTTCTTCGCTCCAGGCCTCTTGCGCGGCGATCCAGTCCGGGTCGCCCATCAGCTCGGCCCAGGGGCGGGCCTCGTCCCAATCCTTGGTCAGGTCTTCGAACTGGTCCTGATAAACCTCGCCGATATCATCCAGCCCCCGGCCCGATTTGCGGAACAGCGACGACACCCCGGTCAACTCATAGTTCAACCGCGTGCCCAGACGTGTGTGCAGCTTGCGCTCGGCAGCGATAAAGATGTCGTTATAGGCGGCTTCCCAAACCGGATCGTCGGGCAGCTCACCGGTGTCTGCATCCCAGTCCTGCAAAACCGCCGTGGTGCGCGGCAGGGTATCCGCCACGATCTGGTTCTCGACCGACCGGAACAGCATATCGGCAATCGGCGCAATAAACGTCACCAGCACAAAGAGCAGCAGCGGCGCGATCAGCATCAGCGCGCGCATCTTCTGCATCCGCAGCGACCGGTTGAGTGATTTCTTCAGCGGGCTGCCATCGGCGGCCAGAACCGGGCCATCCGCGGCGCCACCATGGCGCGGCCCGCTGTCGCGATCCTCAAGTGCTGCGGCCTCGTGAAAGGCGTCTTCGGGCGTCGGGGCGTCCGCGGTCTGCGGTCCGGTGCCTTTGAGCGTACTCATTCCGTGCCCTCCACTAGGATGATGGTGCTGTCAGCGGTGCGCCGGCGGATATCGGCCACGGCCTGGTATTGGGGATCGTGATAGGCGCGCTTGGCGGTCTCGTAATCGTCGAACTCGATGATGACGTGGCGGTTGTGGGCGGCGCCTTCCACCGTCTCGGACTGGCCGCCACGAACGATGAAGCGGGCGCCAAAGCTTTGCAGGATCGGCGTGTCGCGGTCGATATATTCCTGGTAGGCCTCGGGATCGTTCACCGTGATATGGCCGATGATATAGCCTTTGGGCATGGGTCTGGTCTCCCCCGTCCCGGGCTTGCCCCGGGACCTCCTGCTGTGGCGCCAACCAAGGTTGGCTTTCGGAGGGGTGGAGGCCCCGGGTCAGGCCCGGGGCACGTCCGCTTTTTGGGTCAGTCGGGGCAGGATGCCCCTGCCCCGACTTCAGGTCTTATTGCGCCAGCCAGGCCTGGAACTTGGCGTCGATATCGTCGCGGTAGTCAGCCCAGAACTCGTAGTTGTAGAGGAACGTGTTCTTGGCGTTCTCCGGATCGGTCGGCATATGCGGCGCCATCTCGATGCCCAGATCGGCATGGGTGCCAACCAGCGGCGCCGAGGACAGGCGCGCCGGCCCGTACGAGATGTACTTGGACTGATCCGCCAGACGCTGGGTGTCGGTTGCGAACTTCACGAAGTCCTTGGCCCGCGCCAGACGCTCATCCGACAGACCCGCCGGGATGATCCAACCATCAAGGTCAAACACCTGCGCGTCCCACATCATGCCCACGGGCTGGTTCTGCTCTTCGATGACGCTGAAGAGACGGCCGTTGTAGGTCGAGCCCATGAAGATCTCGCCATCAGCCATCAGCTGCGGGGTATCCGCACCGGCCGACCACCAGATCACCTCATCCTTGATGGTGTCGAGCTTGGCCAAGGCCTGCTCCTGACCTGCTTCGGTCTCCAGCACGTCATAGACGTCGTCCTTGGCGACACCGTCACAGAGCAGCGCCCATTCCATGTTGTTGATCGGACGCTTTTCCAGCGCCCGCTTGCCCGGGTACTTCTCCAGGTCAAACACGTCACAGATCTGGCTTGGGGCCTCCACACCTTCGGGCACCAGGTCGGTGCGATAGCCAAAGGTCGTCGAATAGACGATCTGCGGGATAAAGCAGTCGGAGACCAGCAGATCGCCAAAATCATCCTCGGCGCTGGTGCCATCGGGCGCTGCGGCCAGGTCTTCGTCCGGATCAATCTCCAGCGCCAGGCCTTCGTCACAGAGGCGGATGGCATCCGCGGCCACCACGTCAACCAAATCCCAGGTCACGTTGCCCGCTTCGTTCATCGCGCGCAGCTTGGCCACAGCCTCGGCGCTGCTTTCGTCCCAGGTCGCCGACACGCCGTCGTTCATGGCGAGATAGGGCTCGACATAGGCTTTCTGCTGCGAGTTCTGGTAGGCGCCGCCCCACGACACAAGTGTCATGCTGTCGGCCATGCCATGCCCTGCGGCATAGGCACCTGCGGCTGCAACGGTCAGTGCCGATGTGGCCAGAAGTGTCTTGGTGAGTTTCATCTCATACTCCCTAGTTACCCGTTAAGTGAAAGAGGCCGGATTACGGGTGTTCATGAACCGGCCCTCATTTCATCGCGCCGCGGGTCATCCCCGACCGCACGCCGCGATAAAAGCCATCAGCTGGCATCCAGTGCCCGACAATCCTCGGGCAGCCAGCCTATTTCGATCTGCGATCCCGGCTCGAGCCGCACCTGGTCGGGCGCGTTCCGGGTCTTGATCACAAATTCATCGTTGCCCGCCACCCGCAGACGCGTGCGGAAGATGTCACCCATATAGATGAACTCCAGCACCTCGGCCTTGACCGTGTGCGCGCCTTCCTGCAGGCGGTCCTTGTTGAACTCGACCCGTTCGGGCCGGATCGACACGCGGGTGCGGTCGCCGACATTGTGCACGTTGATCGGCACCGCGTCGATTTCCTGCCCATCCGCCAGTTTGACCAGACAGGTCTCGCCGGTGATCTGGGTAATGGTGCCTTCAAGCGTGTTATTCTCACCGATGAACTGCGCAACAAAGCTGTTTTGCGGCTTTTCATAAAGCGTATCGGGCGGATCCAGCTGCTGAATGCGCCCGTCGTCAAACACCGCCACCCGGTCCGACATGGTCAGCGCCTCGGTCTGGTCGTGGGTCACGTAGACCACGGTGATGCCCAGACGGTGCGCCAGATCGGTGATCTCGAACTGCATCTTTTCCCGCAGTTGCTTGTCGAGCGCCCCCAACGGTTCGTCCATCAGAACCAGCTCGGGCTCGAACACCAGCGCACGGGCCAGCGCGATCCGCTGTTGCTGGCCACCCGACAGCTGCGCCGGACGCCGACCGCCAAAGGCGCCCATCTCAACCATGTCCAAGGCGCGCTTGACCTTCTGTTCGCGGTCCGCCTTGCCCATCTTGCGCACCTCAAGCGGAAAGCTGAGGTTCTCGTAAATCGTCATATGCGGGAACAGCGCGTAATTCTGGAACACCATGCCGATGCCGCGCTTATGCGGCGGGATGTTGTTGATGCTGACCCCATCGAGCTTGATCTCGCCATGCGTCGCCGTCTCGAAGCCCGCCAGCATCATCAGGCAGGTTGTCTTGCCCGACCCCGAGGGCCCCAGCATTGTCAGAAACTCGCCTTTCGGCATGGTGAGGTTGAGGTCTTTGACGACAAGCGTTTCGCCGTCATAGCTCTTTTGGACACGTTCAAACGCGACGAACGCGTCGCTGTTGGACTGTTCGGCCAATAGGTGGCTCCCTGTCATCTCATCCGCGGATTTATTCCGCTGTCTCTTGCGCAGACTAAACAGTCTGCCGGGGCATGTTGCAACTGACTCGAGGATAAATGCAAACAAATCCCGCATCTCGGGGGCAACTGTCCAAAATTTCGTCACTGCGCACGGCGCGACCGTCGGGCGAGATCGCGCGCCTTCACGCTTGCCCGCAGGGAGCGTTTTCAGAAATGATGCGGCGCAGGAGGCGGCCCCAACTGTCCGCCAGGAACACTATGACCCAGCACCAATTCCGCAAAGACCTGCCCTTTTCCCCGCAGGAGTACCAGCGCCGGTTGACCCTCACCCGCGCTGCGATGGATGACGCCGGGATTGAGGTGCTGCTGGTCACCGATCCGTCGAACATGGCCTGGCTCACCGGCTATAACGGCTGGTCGTTCTACGTCCATCAGGGCGTGCTGGTCTTCCCTGACGCCGACCCGATCTGGTGGGGCCGCAATCAGGACGCCAATGGCGCGCTGCGCACCGTCTGGATGGGGGACGACCGCGTCATCGGCTATGCCGACCACTTCGTGCAATCCACCACCCGCCACCCGATGCAAGACCTCGCCCAGCGCCTTATGGACCTCGGCCTCGGCACCGCCCGACTGGGTGTCGAGACCGACAATTACTACTACTCCGCCAAGGCGCATATGACCCTGGCCGCCGAACTGCCCCAGGCAACTCTGATCGACGCCACCGCCCAGGTGAACTGGCAACGCGCGGTGAAATCCGACGAAGAGCTGGTGTTCATGCGCCGCGCCGCCCGCATCTCGGAAAAGATGATCGACGGGCTGATGGAGCGCGTCGAACCGGGTGTCCCCAAGAACGAGGTTGTCGCCGAGGCCCAGCGCGACGCGCTGCGCGGGGCCGATGGGCACTGGGGGGACTATGCCGCCATCGTGCCGCTGCTGCCCTCCGGCTCTGACGCCGCCGCCCCGCATCTGACCTGGGATGGCCGCCCCTTTGCCAAGGGTGAGGCGACGTTCTTCGAAATCTCCGGCTGTTACCGCCGCTACCACGCCCCGCTCTGCCGCACGATCTTCCTCGGCGACCCGCCTGAGATGATCCGCAAAGCCGAGGCCGCCCTTGTCGAAGGGCTCGAAGCCGGCCTTGACGCCGCCCGCGCCGGCAACCGCGCCTGCGACATCGCCAATGCGCTCGCCGCCCCGCTGGAACGCGCCGGCATCGAACGCGGCGCGCGCTGCGGCTATCCCATCGGCCTAAGCTATCCGCCCGACTGGGGTGAACGCACCATCAGCCTGCGCGCCGAGGATGAAAACGTCCTGCAACCGGGTATGACCTTCCACTTCATGCCCGGTCTCTGGATGGCCGATTGGGGGCTCGAGATCACCGAATCCATCCTGATCACCGACAGCGGCCCGGCCGAGCCGTTCTGCAACCGCCCCCGCGCGCTGGTCGTGAAACCATGACGACCCTCGCGCGCACCACAGAAATCCTGACCGACCTGATCGCCTTTCCCACGGTGTCCAGCGACTCCAACCTCGCCATGATCACCCACATGGCGGGCCTGCTCGAAGATCAGGGCGCGCGGGTCGAGATCTACAGCGACGACACCGGCGCCAAGGCCAACCTTTTCGCCACGCTCGGCCCCGACCGCGACGGCGGCATCGTCCTGTCGGGCCATTCCGACGTTGTCCCGGTCGCCGATCAGGACTGGTCCAGCGATCCCTTTACCTTGCACACCAAGGACGACAGGCTCTACGGCCGCGGCACCTGCGACATGAAAAGCTTCCTCGCCGCCACCCTCGCCATGGCCGAGCATTACGCCACGCTCAACCTCAGCCGCCCCATCCACTTCTGCTTTACCCATGACGAAGAGGTCGGCTGCCTCGGCGCCCAAGCCCTGCTGCCGCAACTGCAAGACCGCGGCCACCGCCCCGCCATGGCTATCATCGGGGAACCGACCGAGATGCGGATCATAGAGGGCCACAAGGGCTGCTGCGAATACACCACCCGCTTCACCGGCCGCGCAGGCCATGGCTCTGCCCCCGAACGCGGCGTCAACGCCGCGCTCTATGCCACACGTTACGTCACCCGCCTGATGCAGCTCGCCGAAGACCTGAAAACCCGCGCCCCAAAAGACAGCCGTTTCGATCCGCCCTGGACCACCATCAATATCGGCCGCATCGCCGGTGGCACCGCCCATAACGTCATCCCCGGCAAAGCCGAGGTCGACTGGGAAATGCGCCCCGTGCTCTGGGACGACGCGCGCTTTGTCAAAGACGCGCTGGCCGATTACGTGGGCACAGAGCTGCTCCCCGCCATGCGCGCCAACTGCCCCGAGGCTGACATCCGCACCGAAACCATAGGCGAAGTCTGCGGACTGGAACCCATGGCAGAAAACGCCGCCCGCGATCTCGTCGCCCGCCTGACCGGCCAGAACACGTGCGAAACCGTCCCCTTCGGCACCGAGGCCGGCCTCTTCCAGCAACTGGGCCTGTCGGTCGTGGTCTGCGGCCCCGGCAGCATCGCCCAAGCGCATCAGGCCGACGAATTTGTCACCCAAACCCAGCTCAGCGCCTGCCTGACGATGCTGCACGGCCTCGGCACCCAGCTTCAGACCGATTGACTCATATCAAGGTTTTCGCATGGATTTGCCCGACACTGGCGACACAACAATCCAACAGGAGTCGCCATGCCCCGCCTAGCCCTCACCACCGCCGCCCTGCTGCTCGCCGCCACCTCCGCCGCAGCCGAGTTTTCGCTCAGCTTCAAATGGGGCGACATCCCGCTCTGCACCTCGGGCCGCCCCAACACCGTCGGCTCGCCGCAATTTGTGATCCGCGATCTGCCCGCCGGCACAACCCGCGTCGATTTCAAACTCAAGGATCTCGACGCGCCGAACTACAATCACGGCGGCGGCAGGCTAAAACTCAGCCAAAGCGGCACCATCCCCGGCGGCGTCTTCAAATACAAAAGCCCCTGCCCCCCGGGCGAGGTTCACACCTACGAATGGACCGCCACCGCCCGCAAAGGCAGCACCGTTCTGGGCACCGCCAAAGCGCGCCGGCGTTATCCCGAATAAGCCAAAGCTTCCGGCACAATCAGGCGTGTGCCATACTTGATGCGCGCCGCAATCCGGCGCAGGTGCTCGGGCCGAAACGCCACACAGCCTTCGGTCGGAAAGCCGGGTCGCCGCCAGCGATGCAGAAAGATCGCGGATCCCCGCCCCTTGACCGGATAGGGCCAGTTCCAATCCGTCAGGATCACCAGGTCATAAAGCGGATCCCCCCGGCGCAGCACCTCATGACTATGCGGATACGGCGCCCGCACCATCATGTTGTAGTCGTCATCCGTCACGTCATCCGACCACAGATACCAGGGCCGGATCGGCAAAGCCCAATCCGCCGGCCGCGCCATCCGATCATCGCGATAAAGCATCCCGACAATCCGATGCGCCCCCACCGGCGTCGCGCCATCCCCTTCCCGTTTGCGCCGCGAAACACCCCCGCGCCCCACGGTGCACGGCCAATACCGCCCGTCAAACCGCAATCCGCGCCGGGTCAGCACCATATCCCAGCGGTTCACCACCGCCTCCCAGCACAGATCAAACGGGGTCGGCCCGCCAAACGCTTCCTCCCCCCGGATCGGGGGGAGGCCAGGTGAGGGGTCGAAACACCCTGTCGCGCGGCACGCGCGGCCGCTGGATCACACCTGCTCACAACATATGCCCGGACTTGCGCGCCTTGGTCGCCAGGTAGCCCACATTATGCGGGTTCTCGCCGAACTTCAAAGGCACCCGCTCGGTCACCTCCAGATCACAGCGCTCTATCATCGCAATCTTCGCCGGATTATTCGTCATCAGCCGCACCGCGCCAAAGCCCATCTTGCGCAAAATCTGCGCCCCCAGCCGGAAATCGCGCTCATCATCCTCAAACCCCAGCCGGTGATTGGCCTCTACCGTGTCAAACCCCTGGTCCTGCAGCGCATAGGCCCGCATCTTGTTGGCCAGCCCAATCCCCCGGCCCTCCTGGTTGAGGTACAACAGCACCCCCTCACCTTCCTGCCCCATATGGGCCAAAGCCGCGTTCAACTGCGGCCCGCAATCACATTTCAAAGACCCCAACAAATCCCCGGTAAAACACGCCGAATGCAACCGCGCCAGCACCGGCGCCGCCCGATCCGGCCGCCCCACCTCGATCGCGTAATGCTCTTCTGATCCATCCTCGGGCCGAAAGATATGGAGCCGCGCCGCCTCGGCCGCGCGCAACGGCACCCGCGCGGCGATCACATGGTCCATCACGGGCACACTGGCCAGATGCGGCGCCACGTCCGCAGCCTGCAACACCGTCAGGCCATGCGTCGTCCCAAACGCCCCCCCCGGCACCGTCAAAACCAATGCCGCAGGCAAGAGCCGCGCCGATTTCAGCAAATCCACCGCCAGCCGGTGCAACACGGCTGATCCACCCCTCCGGGTCTGCAATGGCCCCAGCATCGGATGCGCCAAATCGTCCGACGGATCGGCCAAAGCCCGCAGCCAGCCCAGATCGGCCTCCCCGGGCACCACCACCCGCGCCACATCGCCATCATAGGCCCGCGCCTTCAGAGTCTCGGCCCGGCGCCCGGTCATCACGAGGTCGACCTCGCCCAACGCCCGCGCCTCACCCAACCGTGCGGCGTTCATCGTCTCCACCGCAAAGACCAGCAGCGCCGCGCCATCACCCGCCAGCACTACCCCCACACCCATACGCAAATCCGCCCGCGCCCGCGCCAGCGTTTCGATCAGATCGGGGGAAAAACTCATCTTGGGCGATCCCTGTCCATCGCTGCAACAAATCCACCGAATTTCTGTAACATTCCCCACGTCAAGACACGAGGACGTGAGACGATTGCAGCAAATCTTGTCGGCGCGCCACCATGTCCACATCTGCGATCAAACGCAAGGAGGACACAGACATGGCTCAACTGCGCAACATCCTGCTGGTCGATGATGATGACGACCTGCGCGAGGCCCTGGCCGAACAGCTGATTATGACCGAGGATTTCGAGGTTTTTGAGGCCGATAACGGCGCCAACGCGATGACCCGGGTCAAGGAGCAGATCTTTGACCTCATCATCCTCGACGTGGGCCTGCCCGACACCGACGGGCGCGAGCTTTGCCGCCTGATGCGCAAACAGGGTGTCAAATCGCCGATCCTGATGCTGACCGGCCACGACACCGATGCCGACACCATCCTCGGCCTCGACGCCGGCGCCAATGACTATGTCACCAAGCCCTTCAAGTTCCCGGTGCTGCTCGCCCGTATCCGCGCCCAGCTGCGCCAGCACGAACAATCCGAAGACGCGGTGTTCTCGCTTGGGCCCTACACGTTCAAACCGGCGATGAAGCTTTTGACCACCGAGGATGACCGCAAGATCCGCCTGACGGAAAAGGAAACCAACATCCTCAAGTTCCTCTACCGCTCGTCCGAAGGCGTCGTCGCCCGCGACACGCTCTTGCACGAGGTCTGGGGCTACAATGCCGGCGTCACCACCCACACGCTGGAAACCCACATCTACCGCCTGCGCCAGAAGATCGAGCCCGATCCCTCGAACGCCCGCCTTCTGGTCACCGAATCCGGCGGCTACCGCTTGGTGTCCTAAAGTCGCAGATCGATGTTGACTCAGATCAAAGTGGCATCATCCGCGCATCTTTAGACCAGACCCATCAGTTCCCGTCGCATGTGCGGGTCATCACATGCACCTCCCTGTTGGACTGGACCCGGGCACTGCCCGGGTCTTTTTTTGGGCGCAGCTTTCATAGGTGCCCATAAACGCCCGCTTTCGTTTTTCGAGACGCCTGGCAAACCTAATACACTTTCACGTCAATCAGCGGCTCTAAAGCAAGCCCCTCGCATCTTCGTCTAGAATTAACCCGGATGTGAAATGCCTCTGCCAAAGTAACGTTGGAGGCGTCGATGAGCATCGGTCGTTTGGTCTTTCTTGCCCTGGCTTTGGTAGGCTCGATTGCGTTGTTCAAGTTTGTGACAGCGCTTTGGGCATCCCACGCCCAGCTGCAACGCGACCTGCAATTGCAGTCCCTGGCGCATACCAAATCGGATTGGATCGATGGCACGGTGGCGATGTCGTTCGAACGCAGCGTCACCCAGGTGGCCTTTGCGCTTGATCACGCGGCGACCGACGATTTCGTGACCCTGATCGCACAACAGAGGGAGACGTCGGACCAGCTCCTTGACCAGGCCGTGGCCCGTGTGGCCGGCCTTGAAAGCTTTGAAAACCGCAGCGCATTCCTTGATGAGGTCTCGGCCGCGCGCGCCGCAGTGAACCGGATCCGTGAGGAAGTGGACGGGTTGCTGGTACTTCCCAAGTCGGACCGGGATGCCAAGCGGGCCTATGATCTGCCCTATGAAATCAAGGCCGAGATTGAGAGCCTCTATGCCTCGAGCGAGCTTTTGCGCCTGGCTAACGGCAGCAGTTCCAGCTTTGAAACCGTTTTGTCGACGATTCAGAACCGGGCTTGGGAAGTCCGCGAATACGGCGGCCGCGCGCGCACTTTCTATGCGATTTCCAGCCTGACGGCCGAGCCGATTCCAACGCTTTTCCGCGGTGAGGCGCGCATTGACACCGCCCGCGCCGTTGCGGCCTGGACCGCGCTGGAATCCGCGGCAAGATCGATTGACCTGCCCGCGGAGTTGACCACCGAAATCACCGCAGCACATGGTCTTTTCATGGGCACCTATATGGACGCCTTGGCCACCATGGATGCGGCAATGGCCGGAGCCGCAGATGGCAGTGTTATCGATATGCCGATCTGGTTTGACGAGTTCTTTGCGGTCTCAAACCAAGGCCTGGACGCTGTCGCCAGCCTCTCGCCCGCCGCAGGGCAACTGATCTATGACTATTGGGAACAGCGCACATGGGAGGCTGCCCGCGACCGCGCTGTCAACGGTGTCGCGACCCTGATGCTGTTGGCGCTGGTCGCAGGCATCTTCTTTGTCCTGTGGCGCAAGGTCACGCAGAGGCTGCAGGAAACGGTCGATACGCTTGCCGATGTCGCCGAAGGTAACCTCGACAGCGACATCCGCGCGCTGAAAGGGGATGTGAAGGAAATCAAATCCCTGACCGCGGGTCTTGAGGATTTGAAGACCAAGCTGAAGACGGCACGCGACGCCGCGCAGGAAAAGGAAGAGGCCGAACAGCGCGCCAAAGAAGGGATCGTCGGCGCGCTTATGCATGGCCTGGAAAAGATGGCGGTTGGCGATCTGACCCATGAGATCAAGAACGAATACGGGCCCACCTATGCGGCGCTTGTCGAAAACTACAACGCCACAAGCGAAACCTTGCGTATGCTGGTCTCTGATGTCGTCGCAACCGCAACGGATATCGCCAATCAATCGGGCGAGCTGCGCGAAGCGATCGACGACCTGTCTCTGCGCACCGAAAGCCAGTCTGCCTCGGTTGCGCAAACAGTGGCCAAGCTGGGGGACTTTTCGTCCAACATCAGAGACATGGCGGAAAACGCCAGCCATTCTGACGGCCTTGTGGAACAGGCCACAGACAAAGCACAAGCCAGCAGCACCGTCGTGGCCAGCGCCGTCGACGCCATGGACCAGATCAAGTCCTCGTCACAAGAGATCAGGCGCTTCACCACTGTCATTGATGAGATTGCCTTTCAAACGGGGCTCCTTGCGTTGAATGCGGGGGTCGAGGCCGCCCGCGCCGGTGAGGCCGGCAAAGGCTTTGCGGTTGTGGCGCTGGAAATTCGAAACCTCGCGCAGCGCGCAGCAGACGCCGCAACCGAGATCAAGGGCGTGATCGAACTTAGCGTTACCCAGGTTGGAAACGGCGCGGATCAAGTGACCCAAACAGGTGCGTCGCTGCAAGAGATCTCAGAAATGGTGCAAGAGATCCGGGTCCGCATTGGCGAAATCAGCCACGCGTCGAAAGACCAAACCACCGGCGTGCATGAGATTGGCACAACCATGGACCGGCTCGACAACATGACACAGCAAAACGCGAAAATGGTGGAACAGACAACATCCACAGGCGAAACGCTGCAGAACAAAGCAGAGGCTTTGCGCGCCGCTGTCGACCGATTTGTGGTCAGCAATCAGGATATTGCGCAGGCAGCCCATCGCGCAGCCTAAGGGATGCAGGAAGCATCTCCCATGGCGTCCGCTGGGAAACGGCCAGGCAAGCGCTCGGCGTAGCTGAGACGTCAATGCGTGGCACCGCGGGTGAAATGAGCGTCAGGTGACTGCCTCATACTTGGAGTCTGGTCCCCTGAACTCTTGAGGCTCCAGTATGCCAGCGATCAAAGCAAAGCCTGCAAAATGAATGGCGCGTTGAAGTACACATGACCGTTACAGTTGGAAGACCGCTTGCTCCGCGTTAGCGTGCTGACAGGAGGCATTGTGATGGAAAGCGTTCTAGGAATCGGCGGAGTGTTCTTTCGGGCCACGGATCCCGCGGCTTTGGCGCAGTGGTATGCCGACGCGCTTGGCGTTGCCTTGCCGCCCAGCGACATGACCACACCGCCCTGGCAGACCGAGGCCGGGATATGCGTCTTTGCCCCCTTCGCCTCGGATACCGACTATTTCCCGCCGACCCAGCAGGTGATGTTGAATTTCCGCGTGGCCAATTTGGATGCGATGCTGGCGCAGTTGGCCGAACTGGGGGTGGAGGCGTTCAACCAGACCACCATGGAGGGCGTCGGCCGCTTTGCCCATATCCACGACCCCGAGGGCAACGCGGTGGAGCTCTGGGAGCCGGCCGCGCCTCCAGAGACCTCCTGACCGCTCACATCTGGTCGAGATACACCCGCACCGCGCTCTGCACGTGGCGAAATCGGTCGCCACCCAGATGTTTACCCCCGTACCAACGCGTCACGACGATGATGTGGTCTTGCACGTCTTCGCGCTCCAGCATCCGCAAGATCACCGTCCCGGCGCCGCTCTCGCCATCATCGTTCTTCAAGGGCACACCCTGCGCAATACACCCCCAGCTGTTATGCGTGGCCTTGGCGAATTTCTTGTGCCGTTTCAGCGCCTTCAGAAACGCCTTGGCTTCGGCCTCCGACGCACAAGGCCCGCCCGACACCGCGTAGCGCGAGCCACGATCCGAGATGATGTTCTCCAGAATGCGCATCGTATCGGCTTAGCCTCCCGGCCCTATCGACGCAACAGACCAACGAAAAAAGGCCCCGGCATCCCCGCCAGGGCCCCGGACGCGTGCGGATCGTGAGTGGTGGCACGGCGTTCCTGCCCCCGTTTGCCACAACCGCCACGTGCAGAAACGGGTAAAAACCCGCCCCCGTTCCCAGTCAGGAAATCCCGACCCAAAGGACCCCAAAGCAAAAGGGCGCCCCAACCGGGACGCCCTTCGCCAAATCGAAACAGCGCGGCTTAGTCGCCAGCAGCCTCTTTCTTTTTCTCCGGCACGATCTCTTCGCCGGTGGACTGGTCGACCACCTTCATCGACAGCCGCACCTTGCCGCGGTCGTCAAAGCCCAAGAGCTTGACCTTCACGTCCTGGCCTTCTTTCAGCACATCCGACGGATGGTTCAACCGGCGGTTTTCGATCTGGGACACGTGCACCAGGCCGTCGCGCTTGCCGAAAAAGTTCACGAAAGCGCCGAAATCGACGATCTTCACGACCTTGCCGTCATAGATCATGCCCTCTTCGGGCTCGGCCACGATCGAGTGGATCATGTCATAGGCCTTCTTGATCGACTCGGCGTTGGGTGAGGCGATCTTGACGATGCCGTCGTCGTTGATGTCGACCTTGGCGCCCGACACTTCGACGATCTCGCGGATCACCTTGCCGCCCGACCCGATCACTTCGCGGATCTTGTCGGTGGGCACCTGCATCGTCTCGATACGCGGCGCGTGGACCGAGAAGTCACCCGCCTCGGTCAGCGCCTTCGACATCTCCCCCAGGATGTGCATCCGGCCTTCCTTGGCCTGCGCCAGCGCCTTGGCCATGATCTCGGGCGTGATGCCTGCAACCTTGATGTCCATCTGCAGCGAGGTGATGCCGTTTTCGGTGCCTGCCACCTTGAAGTCCATGTCGCCGAGGTGATCCTCGTCCCCGAGGATGTCGGTCAGGATGGCGTAAGAACCGTCCTCTTCCAGCACCAAACCCATGGCGACACCGGCCACCGGCGCCTTCAGCGGCACGCCCGCGTCCATCATCGACAGGGAGCCGCCACAGACCGACGCCATCGAGCTCGACCCGTTGGATTCGGTGATCTCCGACACCACACGCACGGTGTAGGGGAAATCCGTCGCCGCCGGCAGCACCGCCTGCAACGCACGCCAAGCCAGCTTGCCGTGGCCGATCTCACGCCGTCCCGGAGGGCCAACGCGGCCCGCTTCACCGACCGAATAGGGCGGGAAGTTGTAGTGCAAGAGGAAGTTCGAGCGGAAATTGCCGTGCAGCGCGTCGATGATCTGTTCGTCATCACCGGTGCCCAGCGTGGTCACCACCAGGCCCTGCGTCTCGCCCCGTGTGAACAGGGCCGAACCATGCGTCCGCGGCAGGAAACCGGTCTCACACACGATGTCGCGCACCTTGTCCAGCGCCCGGCCGTCGATCCGCTTGCCCTCGTTTACAACCGATCCGCGCAGGATCGACGATTCCAACTTTTTCATCGCCGGGCCGAGGTTGGCGTCTTCCAGCTGCTCTTCGCTCAGCGTCGCCTTGATCGCCTCTTTGGCGGCGGCCACGGCACCGGTGCGCTCCTGCTTGTCGAGGATCGCATAGGCGTCGCGCATCTGCGTCTCACCCGCCGCTTTCACCGCGTCAAAAAGCTCGGAGTAATCCGGCGGCTGGAAGTCGAACGGCTCTTTCGCCGAGTCCTCGGCCAGCGAAATGATCAGGTCGATGACCGGCTGGATCTGCTCATGCGCAAAGGTCACCGCGCCCAGCATTTCCTCTTCTGTCAGCTCATAGGCCTCGGATTCGACCATCATCACCGCGTCTTTGGTCCCGGCAACCACCAGGTCCAGACGCTGGTCCGGCTTGGTGCGCAGCTGGTCCATATCCTCGACCTCGGGGTTGAGGATGTATTCGCCATCCTCATAACCCACGCGGCAGCCCGCGATCGGGCCCATGAAGGGCGCGCCCGAAATGGTCAATGCGGCCGAGGCGGCGATCATCGCCACGATGTCGGGGTCATTCACCAGGTCGTGCGACAGCACGGTGCACATCACCAGCACTTCGTTCTTGAACCCGTCGACAAACAGCGGGCGGATCGGACGGTCGATCAGACGCGCGGTCAGCGTTTCCTTTTCGGTCGGCCGCGCCTCGCGCTTGAAAAAGCCGCCCGGCACCTTGCCCGCGGCATAGTATTTTTCCTGGTAATGCACGGTCAGCGGAAAGAAATCCTGACCGGGCTTGGGCTGCTTGGCAAAGGTCACGTTGGCCATGACGCTTGTCTCACCCAAGGTGGCGATGACCGAGCCATCCGCCTGACGGGCAACCTTGCCCGTTTCCAGTGTCAGCGTCTCCTCGCCCCACTGCATCGTCTTCGTCGTTATGTTGAACATGTATCGTATCCTGTTCGGAGCACTCCCGGGCCCTCCCGGGTCTCCAATGCATTGGCGGCCCCATTGCCGCCGACCCCAATCCTTCTGCACAACGCCGGGGTCTATAGCGTCACGTCTCAGATAGCGGGGCCATACAGCAGAACCACCATGAAGGAAAGGCTTTACCCATCCGACGTCGCGGCTTTCAGCAACGTGTCGAGCAATGGGTGGGGAAAGCTGCGCCTGAGCGTGATGGCATAGAAGCTTTCCACCACCTTGAGCGCGAACGGCGCTGTCGCCAGACGGCCGGCGGCCAGCTCATCCGCCACCACCACCGCAGGGCTGACGGCAAGGCCCGCGCCCTCACGCGCCAGCAGCCGGACCATCGCCATATCGTCCACATCCGCCACGATCCGCGGCTGCACGCCCAGTTGCTCGGCCCGGCCAAGGAACCCGGCGCGAATGGCGGTTTCGGTGGGCAGGATAAAGCCTTCGTTCTGCAACAGCGCCCGCAGGCTTGCGTGGTGCAACCGCTCGGGCCGGCCATGGATGCCCACCGGCTGCTCGGCGAGGCGTTGCGCCACCAGCTCGGCCCCGACCCCGTCGCGCGGCGGTTCGGTCGACAAAACCACATCCAACGCCAGCGCCCTGAGCGCCGCCATCAGCCCTTCCTCGGGCCCGGACCGCAGGCTGATATCCAGATCGTCCCGCCCCAGCACCGGCGCAAGGAACCGCAGCTGATAGTTGCGCGACAGGGTCGACAGCGCCCCGATCCGCAAGGGCGGCATGGCGTGCCCGCTCTGTCGCAAGGTCGCCAGCAGTTCGGCCCCGGTGTCAAAGATCCGGTCCGCATGATCCAGCGCAATCCGCCCCACCTCGGTCAGCTCCAACCGCCGCCCGACCCTTTCAAACAGCGCATGGCCCAGCTGATCCTCCAGCGCGCGGATCTGCGAGGACAGCGCCGATTGCGACACATTCAGACGCTCCGCCGTCCGGGTCAGGTGCCCTTCGCGCGCGACCTCGCGGAAGTACCGCAGGTGATGATAGTTCAGATGTTCCATCGTTTACTATTATAGAACGTAATTATCCAAATGTTATATTTTTATTCATGTCTGTGACCCGGTATCTCCGCGCCGAACCACCAAAAGGGCACGAGCATGGACCTGATCACCGACATCCTGACCACGATGCTGGCGCAGCTGCAAAAGCCGACACTGTCGTTCCTGATCGGCGGCATGCTTCTGGCGGCGATGGGGTCGAAGTTCGAAGTGCCCGAGCCGGTCTACAAGTTCATCGTGATCCTCTTGCTGCTGAAGGTCGGCATCGGCGCCGGCATCTCGGTGCGCGAGGCCAACCTGATCGAGCTCGCCGTGCCCGCCCTCGCCTCCGGGATCGCCGGCATCGTCATCGTCCTCCTGGGCGCCCGCACCCTGGCCCGCCTGCGCGGCGTCACGCCAATGGACGGCATGGCCACCGTTGGCCTGTTCGGCGCGGTCTCAGCCTCGACCCTCGCGGCCAGCATGGCGGTGCTGGATGATGAGGGCATCGCCTATGAAGGCTTCATCGGCGCGCTCTATCCCTTCATGGACATCGCCGCTCTTGTCACCGCCATCGTCCTCGCCCGCCTCGGCGCCGAACGGCGCGCGGCCGTGGCGGGTGACGGCACCGTCACGATGGGCGGCGGCACCGGTGGCCAAGGCCCGACGCTCGACGGCGCGCTGATCAAGGGCATCCTGGTCGACACCTTCCGCAGCCCGGCGATCTCGGCCCTCCTCCTAGGCCTCGTGCTCGGCGTCTTTGCTCGCCCCGAAACCGTCTACGCGAGCTTTTACGAACCCCTCTTCCGCGGCCTCCTGTCGATCCTGATGCTGGTCATGGGGATGGAGGCCTGGTCGCGCCTCTCGGAACTGCGCGGCGTCGCCCATGCCTACCTGCTCTACGGCCTGACCGCCCCCATCGTGCACGGCATGATCGGCTTCGGCCTCGGCCTCGCCGCGCATCACCTCACCGGGTTTTCCGCGGGTGGCGTGGTGTTGCTGTCGGTCATGGCGGCCTCAAGCTCGGACATCTCCGGCCCGCCCACCATGCGCGGCGCCCTGCCCGAGGCCAACCCCTCGGCCTATGTCGGCGTCTCGACCGGGCTCGGCACCCCCGTCGCGATCCTGTCGATCCCGCTCTTCATGGCGCTGGCTGACGCGATGATCGGCTTCTGATCCGCCTACCCGATCAGCAACAGCAGCCCCAAGGCCAACGCCGCCCAGCCGGCAATGATCGGCAGTACGATCCAATAGTCGCGCTCTTTCGGCAGCTGCCAGCCAGGCGCGCCGCGCGCCTTGTAGACCGTCGCGAGGCACTGAATGGGCCAGTAGAGCGTGATCCCCAGCGCGGCGCCCAGAACCAGCCCGGCCCATCCCGCAGCGGTCGCGTGGCCGATCAACCCAGCGACGAGAAGCGGCACATAGACCACGAGGTCGGCCAAGGCAAAGCCCCAGAACAGCGCCACGCCGACTGGCGTAATCCGTTCCGCCGGTTCCTGGGTGCCCATTCTGACGCCGATCTCATAGCGGAACGCGGACGGCATTTGCGCGATCGCCAGGTAGAGCGCCAACAGCCAGCCCGGCCCCTGCACAATCCAGAATGCGATATCCGCCATGGCCTCCCCCCTTTTGGGCAAGGTAGCGATGCAGCGGGCCCAGCGCCTTGACGATGGTCAAATACCCGCGCGCAAAAACAAAGGGGCCGCCAAAGCGACCCCCTGAAACACTGCAATAGCGCGGAATTTAGCGGCGGATGCCGAGGCGCTTGATCAGGTCCTGATAGCGCGCTTCGTCCTTGGCTTTGGTATAGTCCAAGAGCTTGCGGCGCTGTGCGACCAGCTTGAGAAGGCCACGGCGCGAGTGGTTGTCCTTCTTGTGGGTCTTGAAATGCTCGGTCAGGGTGCTGATCCGGCTGGTCAGGATGGCCACCTGCACTTCGGGCGAACCGGTGTCGCCGTCCTTGGTGGCGAATTCCTTCATCAGGCGGGTCTTTTCTTCGGGCGTAATCGACATCGGGGTCTCCTTGATCGGTTGGTGTGAATGGCACAAGCCGGGATGTCGTCCAGCAAGGCCCGTGGAGGTACCACCCAAGCCGGGTGGATGCGCGCGTATAGGCGAATAAGAGGCACAGGGCAAGGGTCTTCTGAGCGCTGTGTGCGGTCTTTGCAAAGGCTGGTCCGCAGGCGGGGCGCCCTACGCGCCCACACGGCCAAACCGGACCCAAATCCAAGACACCTCGCCGTCCGCCATCAGCATCAGGCGATGGTCATTACACTAACGATTTCTGAGAAATTCGCTGACCCCAGATCGAACCGACACGCCCGGGCACCAACAGCACAAGGCCGCCCAGAGATCAGCCCATCACCAGCACATCCGCCGCGCTTTCGCCGACCAAGGCAATGGCCTCGGCCGATGGTGCGTCCGCAGTCGGCAGTGTCGCCAGCACTGCGCCGTTGACCACAATCTCGGTCAGCTCGGAATCCTCGGCGCTTGGGCGCAGCTCCAATTCCGGATCATCGCCGCCCTGACTGTCGTCAAACACAATCACCAATTGATCCTCGACCGCGTCGAAATCGACCAGCTCGGCCGCCTCACTGGTAATCCAGTCCCCCAGCACCAGTACATCCGCGCCATCGCCGCCGCTGACCACATCGCCGGCGCCAATGCCGATCGTATCGTCGCCATCGCCGCCGTTGAGGAAATCGCCCTCATCCACATCCGAATTGTCCGATCCACGCTCCACGCCCGACAGCACGTCATCATCCCAGCCGCCAAAGAGCGTATCGCTCCCCAATCCGCCGCGCATTGTATCGGCGCCCTCACGCCCCAACAGCGCGTCATCACCCGCGCCACCGTCTAGGTCGTCATCGCCGAGACCGCCCTGAAGCTCATCATCCCCGGCGCCGCCATGCATCACATCGGCGCCGTCATGGCCGTAAAGGTCGTCATCGCCCGCGCCGCCTTGCAGCGTGTCGACATCCGCCTCGCCATGCATGCTGTCATTGCCATCGCCGCCCAGCAGCGTGTCCTCACCTTCGCCGCCGACCAGCTGGTCATCCGACGCGCCACCATCGACCAGATCATCGCCCCCGGCCCCGCCCAGAAGGTCGGTGCCCATGGTGCCGGTCATGGTGTCGTCGCCATCCGTGCCCTCGGCAATCTCGCCGGGTGCGTTGATCAGCCCCAATTGCGCAAAAAGCGATCCGCTCTCCGCCGGATCACCTGCGTCCGACGTCTCCGCGCCTGTCTCGGCGCCGGTTTCATCCAGATCTTCCTCGGGCTCCGCCGTGGTGACGACCGCAATCGACCCCAGCACCATCATTCCCATCAATCCAGCCAGAAACAGCATTACACGCGACCCTTGGAACAGCGCCCGAAGTGTCACAAAACCGCGCCCCTGAGGCAAATCAATTCGCTCCTCACGGTTAACGATGATTAACCGCTCAGCGCCCCTTCTGGATTTCCTCGATCACCTGGGTGGCGAATTCGCCCACAATCGGTACCAGTTCGATCTGGTTCAGCACCATCACCACCACCGGCACCAGCGCCGCCACCCCAACCACCGTGCCCAGACCAAAGGCCAACCCGCGCAGGAACTGGTACCACAGCATCACCAGGGTGGAATCGTTCATCTGCAACAGCCGGTGGTTATTCAGCCGGTCCAGCGCCTCGGCCAGCGCCTTGACGTCGCTTTCTTCAGGGGACGAGTTCGGCATAACGCTCCTCCTTGGGCCAGGGTTCCGGCGCGCGGGCATAAGGCACGTAAAGCGGATGGCGCGGATGCCCGTCCTGCGTCAGCCCCAGATGGCAAACGCGGCCTTCAAGCACCGGCGCCAAAGCCGCCCCGCGCCCCAGCAAGGCCCCGTGCACGCCCCAGGCCGCCAGCACCATGCCCGCATCCCGCATCCACTCCGCCAGCACCGCATCATTGTCGGGCCCCACCGGATCCGCTGCCTTGCGCAGCTCTTCCGGCAAGGTCGCGCGATAGGCAAAAAGGTTCACGATCCGCATCGCCCCGAACCCCAGCTGCCCCGCCCGCCGCTGACAGCGCTCGATCGTCGGATCATTGCGCAGCTCGGTCGCGGTCGAGGGGTTCAGCATCACATAGACCAGCGGCGCCCCGCCATCCCAGACCCGCTCCAACCCATAGCGATAGGTCTCACAGTCGGAATAAAGCGCCCGGCTGCGCACACCCTCCGTTTCGGCCCGTCTCTCGATCATGCCCCGCAGGCTGGCCGCTTCGCCGCACCGATGCAAGCCCGTCTTGACAGCCCGCCGCCCCCGGTATCCCTTGCCCGGCAGCAGCCAAAGGAGGGCCGGGATGAACATCGACATGATCACTGCCGCCGCAGACCGCCTCAAGGGCCATGTCCGCCACACCCCGCTCCTGACCTCCCCCGCGCTCGACGCCATCGCCGGGCGCCGCGTGCTGGTCAAGCCCGAGAACCTCCAGCACACCGGCAGCTTCAAGTTCCGCGGCGGCTGGTCCGCCATCTCCGCCCTGCCACCCGAGACGCTGGCCAAGGGTGTCTTTGCCTATTCCTCGGGCAACCACGCCCAAGGGGTCGCCATGGCTGCCCAGTCCCATAACGCCCCTTGCGTGATCCTGATGCCCGCCGACGCCCCGGCCTCCAAGATCGCCGCAACCAAGGCGCTGGGGGCCGAGGTTGTCACCTATGACCGCGCCACAGACGACCGCGACGCCATCGGCACCGCCATCGCGGCCGAGCGTGGCCTCACGCTGATCAAACCCTTCGACAACCCGCAGGTGATCGCCGGGCAAGGCACCGTCGGGCTGGAAATCGCCGCCGACGCGGCCGCCCTGGGCGTGACCGAAGCGGATGTGCTGATCTGCTGCGGCGGCGGCGGGCTGGCCTCCGGCATCGCCCTGGCGCTCGAAGCGCGCGCCCCCGGCCTGCGCCCCCGCCCGGTCGAGCCCGAAGGCTTCGACGACGTCACCCGCTCGCTGGTCTCGGGTCAGCGCGAACGCAACGCCCGCACGTCAGGCAGCCTCTGCGACGCCATCATCTCCCCCAGCCCGGGTGAGCTCACCTTCCCCATCATGTCGCGCCTCTGCGGCCCGGGCATCGTGGTCAGCGAAGACGAAGCCCTCCAGGCCATGGCCCTCGCCTTCGAACACCTGAAACTCGTCGCCGAACCCGGGGGCGCCGTCGCCCTCGCCGCCGCCCTCTTCCACGCAGAGGAGCTCACAGGAGACACCGTCATCTGCACCATATCGGGCGGCAATGTTGATGCGGAGGTGTTCCAAAAGTCCCTCATCCACGCAGCACAATGACCGCGCAAAGATCAGCGACTCAAGAGCCTGAACCGCGCCGCGTACGGCAATCTCTTGTCGCATAGTGGATATTTTGTTATCCGAGCTTGCTGTTGTGGATCCAATTGCCCTCAAGTCGGTGCGCGAGCCAAGCATTTCACTTATGTCGGAGCGATTCCTCTTCTACAATTTCGTTTCCGCCCGCATCGTTCCGAGTTATAATTCTGTGTGAATAGACTGGATGCAAAATTCTTAACAGTTTTTTTCCTAAAGAGGTCAACTCATAGACCACTAGGTAACCACCAATCGATTCATCATCCGTCCTAAAGTAAATTTTTCGAAGAGACACAAGTCCACTATGCTCCAAAATCACAAGAGATTCGCCGTGTTCAAGGTGAAAATTGCTTGGCGATTGAAATGAATTTCTTATTGGAGAATCGTCCTCGTTTTTCTTCATTGCAACAAGGTAAGTTGCTCTTGCGGGCACCGGATAGATTGTCCCGTTCTTTTCATTGAACCATTTAAAAATCGGATCTGTAAAGGCATCCGTGTCGCCAGTTTGCTGATCGTCGAAGTATTCGTTCAACGCTTCAAAATTGTTCTCAATGGTCTCTAAATAAACTCCATCGAGTTCGCCGGGAAAATCGGCGGAACCTGATTCCTTATGATCGGGGACATAGCGTTCAAGCGTTTCAGCTTCTCGTTTGCCAAGCCGACTTAGAATGTCAATAAACACCGCGTAATCGGCTGAGAAATCACTGGGACATTCGGCCAACAACCTCGCCCATGTCTCGGAGATGTTTTCCCCGCTATCGTCCTCGAGAGAGGCGCCTTCCAGCCAGGGAGCGAGAAGTTTCGGAGAGACTGACTGGTTTTCGATTTCTCTCTCAGCTCTTATCTCTTGTGCCCTTATCAGTGTCTTTTTTGCTTGTTCTTCTCGATGAATGTGGAACCTGCGTACTTCGTCGCCAACGGCACCGAGTGATTCCGTGAAAGGACTTATCGCATCAGCCAGCGAAGTTCCTAGTTTTCTACCTGCGTCGCCACTCACCTCCAGTTCGACGCCTTCGGGAGAAGCTTTGAATTTCAAATTCTCATCGTTTGACATTCACGACCCATTCCAAGGAGCACTATGGAATTCGACTACGTTAACAGACCTCAATCGAATGGATTATGACCGAGTATCCAAGATGCCCGTTAAGATGGCAACTGCCACGTTGTCTTGCCGATAATGGTCCTTTTTGTCCGTCCCGAAGTTCCAACTCACAATTAATGACTTAGCATAGTCAAAACCCCCAAGCAAAGTCGAAGGGGTTTTGACAAGTTTCCGACGATCCAAGGTATTAGTTAGTGCATCCGGTGCTGGGTTCAAATGGGACTGCGGGACGCGCAGTCGGGCAGGTGCCCCGACCTCAGTCCAACTTCCGTGCCTCGTCCACCAGCATCACCGGGATGCCGTCGCGGATGGGGTAGGCGAGTTTGGCGGCTTGGCTGATCAGCTCTTGGTGTTCGGCGTCGTAGCGAAGGCCGGTTTGGGTCAGGGGGCAGATCAGGGCTTCGAGCATGTGGCGCTCGGCGCTGTGGGCGTCACTCATTGCACGACCCCGGCTTCGCTGCCGCCCCTCAGGGCGAACTCGATCAGGGTCACCAGGGTCTCCCGCCGGGTCGACAAGGACGGCGCCTCCAGAAGCGCCTGTTTGTCCTCGGGATCAAAGTCCAGAAGCGTCGAGAGCGAGTTGATCAGCAGCTCATCATCCGCCTCTTTCAGCGTGCTCCAATCCGCCGAGAGATCCCGCGCGGCGAAGTAGCGTTCCAAGAGCGTCATGAAGCGATCGCGGTCAAAGCCGGCATCGCCTTCGGCACCCGCGAGGTCACGCTCAAACCCGTCCCAGGTCACCTCACAGCGCCGGTAGGGCGTAAACCCCTCCACCTCGCGCGCAATGCGAAACCGCGAGATGCCCGCCAGCGTGATCATATACCGCCCGTCTTCGGTCTCGGAAAACTGCGTGATCCGCCCGGCACAGCCGATCCGGTGCAGCCCATGTCCCTCGCGCCCCGGCACCTCGTTCGGCTGCACCATCCCGATCAGCCGCGTATCGGTGCGCAGCGCATCATCCAGCATCGCCAGATAGCGCGGCTCAAAGATGTTCAGCGGCAGCCGCGCGCGCGGCAGCAAGAGCGCCCCGGGCAGCGGGAACACCGGGATCACATCCGGCAGATCGGTCATACGTGTCATATCAAACCAGCTAGCCCAGCGGGCCCGTCAGGCAAATATCATCGAGCTCAGGCGCCGCCGCCCGTTCAGCACCACCGGATCGTTCGGCTTCATCGCCTCGAAGATGGTGAAAAGCTGCGCCTTGGCGGCGCCCTCGTTCCACTCCCGGTCGCGCCGGAAGAGCTCAAGCAGGTGGTCCACCGCCGCCTCCGCATCGCCCTGGGCATAGAGCGCCTGCGCCAGATCGTGCCGCGCCTGGTGGTTATCCGGATCCGCCTCAACCGCCGCGGTCAGCTCGCCCACAGGCCCCGCATCCGCCGCCTGCTTGGCCAACTGCAACTGCGCCAAAGCCGCTTCGATCTCGGGCGCCTCGGAAATCTCCGCCGGCGCGCCGTTCAGGATCGCCTCGGCCTGCTCCAGGTCGTCCATCGCCAGATGCGCCCGCGCCATGCCCGCATAGGCCGCCGCATTATCGGGCGCCTCGCCTAGAATGGCCGCAAAGGTCTGCGCCGCATCCACCGCCGCCCCCTGCTCCAGCATCTCTTCCGCCGCCGCCAAGGCCTCCTCGAGCCCGCCACCGGAAGCCTCACCCCCAGCCGCCTGCACCACCCGGTCGACAAACGCGGTGATCTCCGATTGCGGCACCGCGCCCTGGAACCCATCCACCGGCTGCCCCTGCCAGAACGCATAGACCGTCGGGATCGACTGGATGCGCAACTGCCCCGCGATCATCTGCGCCTCATCGACATTGACCTTGGCCATCCTGACCGCCCCGCCCGCAGCCTTCACCGCCTCCTCGAGCATCGGCCCCAGGGTCTTGCACGGCCCGCACCACGGCGCCCAGAAATCCACGATCACCGGCACGGTCATCGACGCATCGACCACCTCGGCCATGAAATCCGCTTCCGAGACATCCTTGATCAGATCACCCGCCGGCGCCTGCGCCCCGCCACCCAGTTCCAACATCCTCGCCTCCATCGGCCGTCATTGCTTGCTAGGCTAGATGGCCCACCGACAGGTCAGTTGCAAGCCCCGCCCCAGACTCGATCCGGGCCCCACCCGCTCATCCCGCCCCGGACCTGATCCGGGGCCTACCCCAGACCTGATCCCCAAGCCAGCCCCGGACTTGATCGGGGAGCCTGCCCCGGACTTGATCCGGGGCCCCGGGCTTGACTCGGGGCCTCCACTCTCTCCACACGCCCCGGACGTGATCCGGGGCCTAGCGCCACAAGCCCCGCACGCCCCGGACGTGATCCGGGGCCTCGCCCCCAAAGCCACGCATGCACCACGCCCGACCTCGGGAGGGCGCTAACAAACGCGAACCAGTTGCTCTCCAAAGCACCAATGCGGCACACACCGCCCGCCAATCACCAAATGCCCTCATGGGGGAGATCGGGCAGGACGCCTCCGCGCCGGTTCCGAAAAACGGTCAAAGCCGTGCAATGCCGATGCGACGGGGCTTACTCCGCGATGTCCTTCACCCGCTGCTTCACACGCCAGACAACGTAATCAAGCGCCTGCTTCACCGGGTAATCCGCCCCATGCGTGCTGGCCAGCGCAGCCGCCATATGCGGTTGCAAGGCCGTCACCAGCTGCGGAAAGGTTGCCGCCACGAAAGGCGCCGACACCTTGGCCGCATCCTGCAAGACAACGCCCACCGCCGCCGCGCGGCTGTCACCCGCCAGATCGTCCGCCAGCCCACCGCGCTCTTGTATCAAAGCCTCGCGCACCGCGCGGTTGATCAGGTTGTCCAGACTGTCCCGCTCCACCGACAAGGCCCGTAGCGCTGCCGCCGTCTCACCCGCCGTCTGCTCGTGCAAGGCGCGGAACTCCGTAAACACTTCCTCCACGATCAGCCGCGTCTGTTCTTCCAACGCAGTCAGGAAAGCCGCCATCCGAGCGCGGTCCAACTCCGCCTTTTGCCGGTCCACCGGGTCATCCCGCACCGCATCCAGCGCCGCCAGATCAGGGTGTCCTGAGATAAAGGCGTTGTGCACCTGCACCAACGCCTCCATCCCATCGCGCAAATCGCCAGGCAGTTTGGGCTGGTCATCCAGCGCCGTGCCCGAGCGGTCTGCATCCGACACCAGCTCCAGCCGCAGCTTGTTCCCCGCATTCCATAGCACAGGGGGCAAAACCTGATCAGCGTTTGCCCCAAGCGCACCTTCGTATCGCGACAACATGCGATGCACCCGCGTATAGCCAACCGCTTGTTCCCCAGTGGGGCAAATCTCCATGACCTCGGCAACATCCTGCCGCAGGATCGCGTGCAACAGAGCCGTCTGCCTGTCATGGTCAGACGACGGCAACGACAGCGTCAACCTGCCCTCAGCGTTTACGTCAAAGGCAAACCCGACACGGTTCTGATCCGGCAGGGCCTCCACCTCTACCGGCGGCTGCCAATCCGCCAGATAGGCAAACAACGTCACCGCCCGCTCTTTGTTGTCCTTGATCTCAGCAATCCGCGCGATCTCCGGGTCAACCTCACAAGCGGCGCAGCCGTCGAACGTCAAGCCAAGTCCAGTCGGTGCCTCGGCCAGATTTAGCAACCGAAGCAGGGGAAGCAGAACTACCACGCTTGAGTTGGTTAGCCAAAGCTCCTTCAGCCCCGTCAGGCCCGACAGCGGTGCCAAGTCCATAACATCTGTGCCGCTCAGCCCCAGTCGCGTCAAACCCGTGAGGTCCGACAGTGGCGTCAAGTCCGTCACGCGTGTGTTAGACAGTCCCAGCGTCGTCAGCCGCGTCAGGCCCGTCAGCGGCGTCAGGTCCATCACGCGCGTGTCGGTCAACCCCAGCCCCGTCAGCAACGTCAGGCCCGACAGCGGCGAAAGATTGGTCACGCCGGTACCGTTCAGCTCCAGCTTATTCAGCCCCTTCAGACCTGACAGCGGCGCCAGGTCCGTCACCCTTGTGTCCGCAAGGTTAAACTTGCGCACCGCGTCCAGCGTGGCGATCCCGGGAGGGAGCGTTTCCAGCGCGCGGGTCTCCGAAGTATTGAAGGTGATCGCCTCCACCCCACTCTCGCGAGCATCGGCAATGGTTTTCTGCGCGGCGGCATAGGCGGTCTCGGCGGCACTCATCACACGTGCTCCTGCGAGGCGGGGGCGGGTTCACGGTAGGTTAACAAAGCGTGGACGGGGGCCAAAGGCAATACGTCCTGAGTCGAAGGGATTCAGGACGTATTGAGGATTAACGGGCGTTTCAGCGCCGCATTAATCCGTACCGAACTCGGGAAAAACAGGACGGATTGCTGCCTTGGTCAGAGATCGAAACTGGCGAACACCGGGGCGTGGTCGCTGGGTTGCTCCCACCCCCGCACGTGCCGCAGCACCCGGGACGAGTGCCCCGCATTGGCGATATCCGGGGTCGCCCAGACATGGTCCAGCCGCCGTCCTTTGTCCGCCGCGTCCCAGTCCTTCGCGCGGTAGGACCACCAGGTATAAAGCTTGCCTTCGGGCAAGTCCTTGCGGGTGATGTCCACCCAACCCCCAGCATCTTGTGTCTCGCCAAGCGCCTCCACCTCGACCGGCGTGTGGCTCACAACCTTCAAAAGCTGTTTATGCGACCACACATCGTCTTCGCGTGGCGCGATGTTCAAGTCCCCGACAAGAATGGATTTTTCCGGTTTATCCCCGTGAAACCAGTCGCGCATCTCGCTGAGATAATCCAGCTTCTGCCCAAACTTCTCATTCCGCTCCCGATCCGGCACATCCCCCCCAGCGGGCACATAAAAGTTGTGTATTATCAAGCCGTTCTCCAGCCGCGCCGCCACGTGCCGCGCATGCCCCAACTGGGCAAAATCCTTGTCCCCCACATCCTCTAAAGGCAGCTTCGACAGGATCGCCACCCCGTTATACCCTTTCTGCCCCCGCGCCACCGCATAGCCATAGCCAAGCGCTTGAAAGTCCGGCATTTTTTCGACCGGCGATTTGCATTCCTGCAGGCACAAAACATCCGGCGCCTCTTCGCGCATCAGCCGTTCGACCAGCCCCGCGCGCAGGCGAACCGAGTTGATGTTCCAAGTGGCAAGCGTGAAGGCCATGTCTCTCTCCGAATGTCAGCCGCGCGATCCTGCATGGGGGGCGCGGTGGGGGCAAGGGTCAGATGATTTCGTCTTCGTCAAAGAGCGCCGGCGTCGCCAAATGTGCTGCGATATCCTCGGCATCCGCCTCTTCCCGCGGCTCGGCGATGTGAAAGAGCGCGTCGCCTTCGTTGACCACCGGCAGGGTGACGCGGCCGATGACGATGCCGGCGGTTTCGGCGCGGACCTCAAGCTCGGCATCTCCGAACGGGTCCGCGATCACACCCAGCACCTCGCCCTCCTCGACCAGGTCGCCGCTGCCGCGCAGGGTGCGGATCAACCCGCCCATCGGTGCCCGGACCCACGCGCTGCCTTCGCAAAAGATCGCCGGTTTGCGCGCCTTGGGGATACCGCGCGCCGTCAGCATGCCTAGATGCGCCATGACCCGCAGGATGCCCGCCACCCCGGCGCGGGCGGCAAATTCGTCAAAGCGCAGACCTTCGGCGGCCTCGAAAAGCAAGAGATCCACACCCTGACTGTCGGCCACTTCGCGCAGCGAACCTTCGCGGGTTTTCGACACCAGGGTCACAGGCGCGGCAAAGGCGCGGGCAAGCTCTTGCAGGCGGGCATCCCCGGGGGTCAGGCGAATTTGCGGCAGGTTCTCGCGGCCTTGGGCGGCGGAGTGCAGATCGATCCCCACATCGGCCTGCTCCAGGATTTCCGAGGTAAAGAGATGCGCCAGCCGTCCGGCCAGCGAACCTTCGGAATAGCCCGGAAAGGAGCGGTTGAGATCCCGCCGGTCGGGCAGATAACGGGCGCGGTTGAGAAAGCCGAAGGAGTTCACAATCGGCACCGCGATCAGCGTACCCGCCAGGCGGTCCAGAAGGGTCGCGTTCAAGAGACGCCGGACAATCTCGACGCCGATCACCTCGTCGCCGTGGATGGCGGCCGAGACGAACATCACCGGGCCGGGTTTGCGCCCATGCACCACATGCGCCGACAGGGTCACCGGAGTATGATCGGCCATGACCGAGACCGGCATATCCACTGTCCGGCGCGTACCCGCCGGGATGGTAACGCCGCCGATCTGGAATGGGTCGCGCATGGAGGCTCCGGCCAAGGGCATTGGGAAATGACAGCCTGCGCTGGGTAAGAAGTGCGGCGCGGAAATGCAAGACACACCGCCGCAACGCATGACCGAAGTCGCCGCGTTAACCTTTTCTCAAATGGTCGTCGTTAATCATTGTCACAGAAGTTTAGAGCAAAAGTTCTCTGAATTTGCATGAACGATTTCGGTAAGGAGGTAAACGCCATGACCCCTTGGTTGGTCTATTCGATCTTCGGCACCTCTCTGGTTGCTTTGTTCGTGGCGCCGGTTCTGAACATGCCGCGCGCCTACGCGCTGATCATTCCCATGCTCGCCGCTGCCTGCATTGCGGCTTTGGCACAATTCTGAAGAAGGGGCTGAGCCAATGACCATGACAGAAAACGCCGGTCGTATCCTGATCGTAGACGATGTGCCGGACGAAATGGTGATTTTGGTCACGCATCTGCGGCGTGAGGGTTATGTCGTTGATTTTGCACAGGATGAGGCGACGGCGAAACGCGCGCTCAAGACAGCGCGCTATGACGTGGCGATTGTGGATGCGCTCTTGCAGTCGGACACACAGCGGATGCTGGAGGCCATTCTGGCGACCGAAGGCGTGTCCAAGGGCGCCCCGGCGCAAGGGTTTTCGCTGACCGCCTGGATGCGGGCCTATCAGCCCGAGGTGGGGATCATCATGCTGACCGGGCCGATGACCCAGGCGGATCATGTCTTTATGGGCCTGGAGGCGGGGGCCGACGACTATGTGTTCAAGAAAGGTCTGAACCTCAAGGTCTTTGCCGCCCGGATCCGCGCGCTGGTGCGGCGCTGCCGGCCGTTTGATGTCGACAAGATCGCGCAGGCGACGTTTGACCTTTATCTCAAGCCGCAAAAGATTGTCTCGCGCACCGGGGGCATCGCCTATCTGACGGATGCGGAGTTCATGACGTTGAAGCTTTTGTGCGTGAACCGGAACCGGGTGGTCAGCCGCGAGGATATTCTGGCTTATGCGCCGATCGAGGCGCAGCATAAGCAGAGGAACCGGGCGGTGGATACGCTGGTCTCGAAACTGCGGGACAAGCTGAAACAGATCGGCATCGCCGATCCGCCGATCCGCACGCTGCGCGGCAAAGGCTATCTCTTGGAGGATGTGACGGCCTTGGAGCCCGTTGGCTGAGAAAAAGCCGGTTTCAAGCGCCGGCCTTGACGTGGGTCAAGGCAAAACAACGCCAAATTTGCCAGTGTTTTCCGCGTGGAGGAGGTGTGTCATGCGCAACTTGTTGATGGTGTTCTTGCTGGTCCTTGGCCAGGCCGCCCAGGCGGATTTCCTGTCGGACAATCGTGGCCAATGGGAAGGAACCGGGGTGCTGGCCTCGGGCTTCGAATGGCCAATCTATGTCAAGTTCATGCGGAACCGGGCCGAGGTTTTCACACCCGATGACGGCTGTGAGGCGGTCTGGACGTTCGAGCGTGTGACCAACCACATGATGCAGGGCTGGGAAGAGGTGACCGTGGGCATCGACCGCTGCTATGTCGGGCTGAAATTCGTGGTCACGCGATATGATGAAAACCGGCTTGAGGTGAATTGGTTCAAACCGAACGGCACCTTTGTGGCCGAAGCGGTACTCTGGCGGGTGCAATAGAGGCGCGCAGCACCTCGGCAAAGTTGCGGCCGACTTTCATCCGGTCGGTCATCGACAGGTTCAGCTTCTTGTCCGGGCCCATGATCGGAAAGCCGGGGGTGGGCTCGATATCGCCCGTCCTTTTCCCGTGATCCTCAACCCCATCGACAAAGACGCCCACCCTGTTGGTGCCGCGCTATTTCGTTTCGCAGGTCAGAGGGGTAGCGGCCCCCTTCCGTATGCTGTCGTCAAGGTGATTGGCGGCGGGATATGTGATCTGCTGGCGAAGCAAACCGCTCTCTTGCGCGCATCGCGAGGGAGTGACACTGTGCCCCGGAAACCCGACCGGAGGGTCGGCGAAGAGAGGACAACCACATGATCGAGAAACGCCAGTTCTATATCGACGGCGCTTGGGTCGATGCCCTTGAGGGGCGCGATCACCACGTGATCAACCCCGCCACCGAAGAGCCTTGTGCCGTGATCTCGCTGGGCGGGCAGGCAGATACCGACGCGGCCGTCGCCGCAGCTAACGCCGCTCTGCCCGGCTGGATGGCCACCCCGCCAGCCGAGCGGGTTGCGCTGCTGGAAAAGCTGGTGGCGCTGTACAAGACGCGGTCCGAGGATATGGCGCAGGCGATCAGCATGGAGATGGGCGCACCCATCGACATGGCGCGCAGCCAGCAATGGGGTGCGGGGTATGGGCACCTGAAGGATTTTGTCCGCACCGCCAAGGCGTTTGAGTTCGAAACCCCGCTGGGGGATCACGCGCCCAATGACTGGATCATCCGCGAGGCGGTGGGCACCTGCGCGCTGATCACGCCGTGGAACTGGCCGATGAACCAGATCACGCTCAAGGTTGGCGCGGCCGTCGTCGCCGGCTGCACGATGGTGCTGAAACCGTCCGAGGAAAGCCCGCTTTCAGCGATGCTCTTTGCCGAGATGATGGACGAGGTCGGCTTTCCCAAAGGCGTGTTCAACCTTGTGAACGGCGATGGTGTGGGCGTGGGTTCGCAACTGTCGGCGCATCCCGGCATCGACATGGTGAGCTTTACCGGCTCGACCCGCGCCGGGCGGCTGATTTCCATTGCTGCCGCCGATACTTTGAAGCGTGTGCAATTGGAATTGGGTGGCAAGGGCGCCAATCTTGTTTTCGCGGATGCCCCTGAAAAGGCCTACAAATTCAGCGTCGCGCGGATGATGAACAACACCGGCCAAAGCTGCAACGCGCCGTCGCGGATGCTGGTCGAGGCCTCGGTCTATGACGAAGCGCTGGACGCGGTGATCGAGGCCGCGGGCAAGGTCAAGGTGGGCGCTCCGGACGAGGCCGGCAATCACCTGGGCCCGGTGGTAAACGCAACGCAATGGAACAAGATCCAAGACCTGATCCAAACCGGCATCGACGAAGGGGCCCGGCTGGTTGTGGGTGGCCCGGGGCGGCCCGAAGGGCTCAACAAGGGCTATTATGTGCGGCCCACCGTCTTTGCGGATGTCACCAACGACATGACCATCGCGCGCGAGGAGATCTTTGGCCCGGTGCTGAGCGTGATGAAGTTCGACAGCGAGGATGAGGCGATCGCGATTGCCAATGACACGCCCTACGGGCTGACCAACTACGTCCAAAGCACCGACGACGCCCGCCGCCGCCGCGTGGCGCGGCAGTTGCGTTCCGGCATGGTCGAGATGAACGGCGAAAGCCGCAGCTCGGGCTCACCTTTTGGTGGGATGAAGATGTCGGGCAACGGGCGCGAGGGCGGCAGCTGGGGGATCGAGGACTTCCTCGAGGTGAAATCGATCTCGGGCTGGGCGGCGGAGTAATCCGCGCCTGAACAGTTAGCCTAAGCAGCGCGCCTCCTTCGGGGGCGCGCTTTGCTTTTTGCCCGTTAGAACGGGGCCTTGGCGCGGAAGCGTAGGCCCTTGCCGTTTTCGGGATGGGACAGGCGCAGCTCTTCGGCGTGTAACATCAGGCGTGGGTGGTCGGGCACGGTCTCTGGCGCGTAAAGCGGATCACCCAGGATCGGGTGGCCCAGAGCGAGCATATGCACCCGCAACTGGTGGCTGCGCCCGGTTTCGGGGAAGAGCCGCACGCGGGTCTCATCTTCGCTGGTCTTCATCACCCGGTAGCGCGTCAAAGCCGGCTTGCCGGTCTCGTGACAGACCATCTGCCGGGGGCGGTTGGGCCAGTCGACGATCAGCGGCAGGTCAACCTCGCCCTCTTTCGGCTCCAGCCGGCCTTTGAGCCGCGCGACATAGGTCTTTTTCACCTTACGCGCCTCGAACTGGCCGCTGAGATGCCGCTGCGCATGGGGTGTCAGGGCAAAGACAATCACCCCCGAGGTGTCACGATCCAGCCGGTGGACCAACCGCACTGTGGGAAAGGCTTTCTCCAGCCGGGTGATCAGGCAATCGGCCAGCTCGGGCGCCTTGCCCGGCACGGTCAAAAGGCCCGAGGGTTTCACGACAACCAGCAGGTCCTGGTCTTCGTGCAGCACCTCGATGGCGTCTTGCGGCGGGGCATAGGGGATGTCCATGCGCCCTACCTGTCAGGAGTGGTCACCGCCCGCAAGGGGCGGCTTCACGCCTTGGCCCGTTCGCCCTTCGGATCATAGAGCGGCCGGAGCGAGGCTGTCGCCGCCACCCGTGTGCCCGCCACGTCGATCTCGTAGCTGCTTGCCAGGACCTGATCGGCGCTCTCGCCCTTGCAGGGCACATAGCCCATCCCGATGGCGCCGCCGAGGTGATGGCCATAGGCCCCGGAACTGAGGTAGCCGACGATCTCACCATCCCGCAGGATCGGTTCGTTGTGGTACAAGAGCGGCTCGGGGTCTTTCAGCAGGAATTGCAACATGCGGGTGTCGAGCCCGGATTCCTTCTTGGCCAGCACTGCGTCGCGGCCGATGAAGTCGGGTTTCGCGGTTTTGACGGCAAAGCCGAGGCCCGCTTCGAGAACGTGATCCTCACAGGTGATGTCATGCCCGAAATGGCGAAAGCCCTTTTCGATCCGGCAAGTGTCCATCATGTGCATGCCGCAGAGCTTGAGGTCAAAGGTTTGACCGGCCTCGGTCAGCGTCTCGAACACATGGCCGCATTGGTCCGCGCTGACATAGACCTCCCACCCAAGCTCACCCACGTAAGTCACGCGGTGCACCCGCGCGGTGCCAATGCCGATCTCGATCTCTTGCGCGGTGCCGAAAGGGTTGGTTTCATTACTGAAATCAGCGGGCGACACCGCCTGCATCAGATCGCGCGCCTTGGGGCCCATGACGGCAAGCACGCCCTCCGCTGCCGTCACATCGGTGATCACAACGTAGCGGTCACCCAGATGGCGACGCAGCCAGGTTTCATCGGCCAGCCGCGTGGCCGCCGGGGTGACAACCAGATAAGCGGTTTCCGACAGGCGCGTGACGGTGACGTCCGCCTCGATCCCCGCATGGCGGTTGAGGAACTGGGTGTAGACGATCTTGCCCACCGGCACCGACATGTCACCGCCGCAGACATGGTTCAGGAACGCCTCGGCATCGCGGCCTTCGACGCGGAGCTTGCCGAAGGATGACATGTCATAGAGCCCGACATTGCTGCGGATCGCCAAGTGTTCGTCGCGCACGTTGTCGAAGAAGTTCTGCCGGGTCCAGCTGTACTGATAGGTCGCGTTCTGGCCAGGCCTTGCGAACCAATTGGCACGCTCCCAGCCGGCGATCTCACCCATCACAGCACCGCGTTCCAGCAGTTGCGCGTGGAACGGCGTGCGTCGAATGCCTCGGGCGGTGTCTTTCTGCCGGTAGGGGAAGTGATCGGCGTAGAGCAGGCCCAGCGATTCCGTTGCACGGTCGGCAAGGTAGGTCTTGTTGGCCTGGAAGGGCTGCATCCGTGCGATGTCCACGTCGCCGAGGTCGAAGGGGCGTTCGCCCGCGTCCATCCATTGCGCCAGCGCCATGCCCGCGCCGCCGGCGGATTGGATACCGATGGAGTTGAAGCCAGCAGCGACCCAGACATTGTCCATCTCGGGCGCCAGGCCCAGGTGATAGGCGTTGTCCGGGGTAAAGCTTTCGGGGCCGTTGAAGAAGGTGTGAATGCCCGCCTCGGCCAGCATCGGCATGCGGTTGACGGCGTTTTCGAGGATCGGTTCGAAATGGTCGAAATCCTCAGGCAGTTGGTCGAACTCAAAATTCTCGGGGATGCCATTCAGAGCCCAGGGTTTGGCGCCGGGTTCAAAGGCACCCAGCATCATCTTGCCGGCGTCTTCCTTGTAATAGGCGCATTCATCGGGCACCCGCAGGACAGGCAGTTGCGTGAGCCCGGCGATGGGTTCGGAGACGATGTAGAAATGCTCACAGGCTTGCAGCGGCACATTGGTGCCCAGCATCTTGCCCACCTCACGGCCCCACATGCCGGCGCAGTTGACCACGTGATCACAGGTGATGTGGCCGTGGCTGCCATCCTCGGCCTGCCAGTCGACGCCTATGATACGGCGGCCGTCGCGGGTGACGGCGGTGGCCTTGGTCCGCTCTGCGATCTGAGCGCCTTTCTGGCGCGCGCCTTTGGCCATGGCGAGCGCGATATTGGCGGGATCGCCCTGCCCGTCTTTGTCCAGATAGACACCGGCCTGCACGCCGTCGATGTTGAGATGTGGGTACTTGGCCTGCACCTCGGCAGGCGAGATTTCCTCAACCTCGACCCCGAAGGAGCGGGCCATGGCGGCCTGGCGGAGGATTTCCTCGCGCCGTTCGGAAGTCAGAGCGACTGTGATCGAGCCCACACGTTTGAACCCGGTGGCGACGCCGGTTTCCGCCTCGAGCCGGCCGTAGAGCTCCTGGCTGTACTTGGCGAGCTTGGTCATGTTGGCGGTGGCGCGCAGCTGGGCGATGAGGCCGGCGGCGTGCCAGGTGGTGCCGGAGGTGAGTTGTTTGCGCTCCAGCAGGACCACATCGGTCCAGCCCAGCTGGGTCAGGTGATAGGCCACCGAGCAGCCGATGACACCGCCGCCGATGATGACGACGCGGGAATGATCAGGCAGGGTCATAAGCGTTTCCTCTTGCAGGCAGGGGTTTCGGATCGCTTTGCGATCCGACGTGCCGGGGGGC
>JAAUYB010203163.1_pt1 | contig 74240 bp, 70 predicted proteins | sample 7278071 | NCBI WGS metagenome assembly JAAUYB01 (sample SAMN14350121, study PRJNA611818) | marine sediment metagenome | isolation source: surface marine sediment (1.8m) | place: French Polynesia: Moorea | collected 2018-08
CGTAGGAGTCTGGGCCGTGTCTCAGTCCCAGTGTGGCTGATCATCCTCTCAAACCAGCTATGGATCGTCGGCTTGGTAGGCTTTTACCCCACCAACTACCTAATCCAACGCGGGCTAATCCCAAGGCGATAAATCTTTCCCCCGTAGGGCACATAGGGTATTACTCTCCGTTTCCAGAGGCTATTCCCTACCTTGAGGCATATTCCCACGCGTTACTCACCCGTCCGCCGCTAGACCCGAAGGTCTCGCTCGACTTGCATGTGTTAGGCCTGCCGCCAGCGTTCGTTCTGAGCCAGGATCAAACTCTCAAGTTGAAAAGCCCTTGCGAGCTTATCCTTGACGTTCGAACCTCTGCACATCCATCGGCCCGGCTAGGGACCGATGAGTCATCTGTCTGATGCGTGCTTCAGTCTCCGAGGAAACCGAAACCTGCTCAAACAGTGAAGCTGACACTCCGATCATCGCCCGAGGGCTACAGAGCCGATATACAGATGTTTGATCCATCGCATGAACCAAACCGCCCGCATATCTCTTCAGATACCAGCGATTTCAAAGAGCGTAGAGACAAAACAAACTGGCTGCGCCCTATTGTGATTCGGCGCGCCCGGCCTCAAGTGTCTCTAGTTGTTGTCTCCGCCGCGTTGCCGTTTGCGTTTGCATCGGGCTCGTTTGACGTCCCCGCAGCACCTTGGCGCCACCGGTGAGGGGCTATGTACGTCCCCGGACCGGCGTCGGCAAGTGGTTTTTTCCCGAAAGGTCATATTTTTTTCACAACGCCCAAAAAGCGCGCGATTTCTGGGGGTTGGGGTGTGGCGAGCCACAAATTCCTGGGGCAGCCTACAGGCGAAGGGTGCGGGTATACCCCAGCTATTCGCCTTATCCACATCAAATCCACAGACTCACCGTGCCCGAAGCCTGCCCGCAGGGCTGTTTGGGGCCGGGAATCACCCCGATTGGCGGCCCTTAAGCAAGCGCGCGGCGCTCATCACGCCTTGGCGGGGCTTCAGCCGCAGGGCCAGCAGCGCGGTGACGATGGTCAGGTAGATCAGCGGCTCCAGCTGCCAGCCCTTGGTCAGCATGACGAAATGCACCGCGCCGAGCGCCACCGCGACATAGGTCAGCTTGTGCAGCCGCCGCCAGCCGACGGGCCCGAGCTTGCGGATCGAGAGGTTGTTCGAGGTGAGCGCCAGCGGGATCAGCAGCGCAAAGCTCGCCATGCCGATGGTGATGTAGGGCCGCTTGGCGATGTCGCGCAGGATCTGCTCCCACAGCACGCTCATGTCGAGCACCAGCCAGACCAGAAGGTGCAGCACGACGTAGGTGAACGCGATCAGGCCGATGGCGCGGCGGAACTTGATCAGGCTGACGCCGAAGAATTCGCGCAGGGGCGTCACGCAGAGCCCGGCGATCAGAAGCTGCAGGGCGAACTCGCCCAGGCGGTGTTCCAGTTCCTTGATCGGCTCGACGCCCAGGCCCCCGGTCAGCCCGAGATAGAGCCACCAGGCCGCCGGCAGCGGCGCCAACAGGTAGAGCACCCCGGGCGGCACCCGGCGTGCGATGTCGTTGATCCGTTGCGCAATGCCCATGAGCCTAACCTACCCGCAACAAGCCGCGCCGTCCTGCACCGGCGGACAGGGCACCGAGCCGTAGGAGCAGAAGACGCAGCAGTCCCCGGGCTTGGGGCGCAGGACGGTGTGGCAGGCGCGGCAGTCGTAGAAGAACTGGCAGGCGTCGGTCGGCATGGTCTCGACGGCCTCGGCGCCGCAGTCGGGGCAGGTCAGGGTGGCGCGCAGCACGGTCATCGGGCGGGTCTAGGGGATGACATGGGCGTAGGGCGGGATGGCGTTGGGCGGCTGCAGAAGGACGTTCGAGCGATGCCCCGGGCCGGGTTAACAGCGCCGCAGGCGCCCCGGCTTAGGTGAGCTTGCGAACACCCGCCCCGGTGGGTCGGCGCCGGGCCGTGCGGGCAATATCCGCTGACCGTCGTGTGCGGTCCGGCAGCACCCCGGGGTCGCACGCCGTGGCTCAGTAGAACTCGGCGAGGTCCATGCCGTCGTAGAGCGACGCGACCTCGGCCTCGTAGCCGTTGAACATCAACGTCGGAATGCGACGGGCGAAGAGGCCACCGCCGACCTTGCGCTCGGTCGCCTGGCTCCAACGCGGGTGGTCCACGTTCGGGTTGACGTTGCTGTAAAAGCCGTATTCGCGGGCGTTGGACATGTTCCAGCTCGTCGGCGGCTCCTCGGCGGTGAGCGAGATGCGCACGATCGACTTGATCGACTTGAAACCGTATTTCCAGGGCACCACCAGCCGGATCGGAGCGCCGTTCTGGTTCGGCATCGGCTCGTCGTAGAGCCCGGTGGCCATGATCGTCAGCGGGTGCATGGCTTCGTCGAGCCGCAGCCCCTCGCGATAAGGCCAATCGAGCACGCCGAAGCGCTGGCCCGGCATCTCGTCGGGGCGCACCAGGGTCTCGAAGGCCACGTATTTCGCGTCCGGCTGCACGCCGACGCGGTCGAGAAGGTCCTTCAATTCGAAGCCGACCCATGGGATCACCATCGACCAGGCCTCGACGCAGCGGAAGCGATAGATACGTTCCTCGAGCGTCAGGCCGGCCATGATGTCGTCGAAGGAATAGTCGCCGGGGGCGTCGACCAGCCCGTCGATCGTGACCGTCCAGGGGTCGGTGGTCAGCTTGTCGGCGTATTTCGCCGGGTCGTCCTTGCCGGTGCCGAATTCGTAGAAGTTGTTGTAGCTGGTGATGTCCTCCCAGCTATTGGGTTCGGCGTCGGTGGAATAGGCGCTTGGCACCGCGCCGAGCTTGGCCAGAGCCGGCCCGGCAATGCCGCCGATTGCCGCCGCGCCCGCGCCGGCCATGATCTGGCGGCGGGTCAGGTAGGCGGATTTCGGGGTCACGTCAGACCAATTCAGGTCGTTCTTCCAACGGCCGGCCATCGCTCTCTCCAACTGTCCCAAGCGGCCCACAGGTAACGGGCGCGCGATCAAAAGCCAAACCAAGCCTTTTCACGATGTCGTTGGCGCGCTGTAACGTGGGAAGAGTTCGCTCATCGGGACCGAGCGGCCGTTGTCCTGCACGATGCGCACATGGCGCCGCCGCATCTGCCGCGGTTCGGCGACGCCGACGGAATGGGCGATGGTCTCGACTTCCTGGATGATGCCCCGGGCGTAGTTGGCGACCTTCTTGTACTTGTCCTCGGGCACCAGGCCCTTCTGGAACCGCGGGTCGTGGGTGGTGATGCCGGTCGGGCAGGTGTTCTTGTTGCACTTCAGCGCCTGGATGCAGCCGAGCGAGAACATGAAGCCGCGGGCCGAGGTGACGAAGTCGGCACCGGCACAGAGCGCCCAGGCGATGTCACCGGGATTGACCAGCTTGCCGCTGGCGACCAGCCGGATGCGGTCGTGCATGGCGTATTCGTCGCGCAGATCGGCCACCAGCGGCAGGGATTCGCGGATCGGCATGCCGACGAGGTCGATCAGCGGCATCGGCGCGGCACCGGTGCCGCCGTCGCCGCCGTCGACGGTGATGAAGTCCGGCGCGTCGTCACGGGTGCGTCCGCGGATCAGCTGGAACAGCGGTCGCAGGGCGTCGGGCGATCCGATGACGGTTTTGAAGCCGACCGGTTTGCCGGTGACCTCGCGGATCCGGCAGATCAGGTCGAGAAGGTCGCCGAAATCGTCGACCTCGCGGTGCCGGTTCGGCGAGATGCTGGCCTCGCCCACCGGAATGCCGCGGATCGCGGCGATCTCGGCATCGACCTTTGCTGCCGGCAGGATGCCGCCTTTGCCGGGCTTTGCGCCTTGGGAGAGCTTGATCTCGAACATCTTGATCTGAGGATGGGCGGCGACCTCGCGCAGCTTGTCATCGCTGAGATTGCCGTCGGCATCGCGCACGCCGTATTTGGCGGTGCCGATCTGAAACACAAGGTCGGCGCCGCCTTCGAGGTGATAGGGCGAGACCCCGCCCTCGCCGGTGTTCATCCAGACCCCGGCCTCTTTCGCGCCCCGGCTCAGCGCCAGGATCGCCGGCTTCGACAACGCGCCGTAGCTCATGCCCGAGATGTTGAAGATCGACTTGGCCTCGAACGGGTGCCTGGTGTCCGGGCCGATCACCATTGGCTCAGTCTTGGCGTATTGGTCCTCGAGCGGCGGGAAGGCGGCGTTGACGAAGATCGGCGTGCCGACCACACCGAGGTTGCGGGTCGAGCCGAAGGCGATGGTGTTACCCTCGCCCGAGGCGGCGCGCGCGACCCATTCCCGCTGGGCGCGGTTGAACGGCAGTTCCTCGCGGTCCATTGCGAAGAAATACTGCCGGAAGAACTCGCCGAGGGTAGAAAACAGGTGCCGAAAGCGGCCGATCACCGGGTAGTTGCGGCGCACAGCGTCTCCGGTCTGCATGCGGTCGACGACGAAAAGCCCGGCGGCGGCCAACACCACCAGCCCGACGAGCAGCACGAAGGACAGCGCCAGGAATTCCAGCGCGCGGGCGGTCACTTCCATATAGAGCATGTCGCGCGCCTTCCCTTGGTCTGCATCCGCCGCGAGTGTCGGGGGAAATCGGAGCGGTCGCAAGCGGCCTCAACAGAGCTGTGAGGGGCCCGTGAGGTTCACGCCGATCTCACCGGCGCTCAAACGATCGTGACTGGCCCGCCGGCGCGCCCCGGGCTTAGCGCGCGGCACCTGTCCGTCAATGCGGCAGAGCGGCTGATCGGCGGTTTTTCCCGGTCATCCGCCGCGTTGGTCGGCACGTATTCCGTCCGATGCCACAAACGGCATTGAGACAGCCAACTGGAGAGAAAGCTATGATCCGCAGAACGTTTCTTGCCCTGACCACCGCCGCTACCCTGGCCACCCCGGCGTTTGCCGGCGGCATGTCGAAGGACATCGTCGACACCGCCGTCGAGGCCGGCAGCTTCGGAACGTTGGTCGCCGCCGTGCAGGCCGCGGGCCTTGTCGACACGCTGAAGGGCGATGGTCCGTTCACCGTCTTCGCGCCGACCGACGACGCCTTCGCCGCGCTGCCCGCCGGTACCGTCGAGGACCTGCTGAAGCCGGAAAACATCGACACCCTGACCGCGATCCTGACCTACCACGTTGTCCCGGGCAAGGTGATGTCGGGCGATCTGTCGGACGGCATGATGGCCGCTACCGCGCAGGGCGGTGAAGTTACCATCAAGACCATGGGCGGTGTGACCGTCGATGGCGCCAACGTCGTGACCGCCGACATCGAAGCGTCGAACGGCGTGATCCACGTGATCGACCAGGTGATCCAGCCCCAGGGCTAAGCGCACCGAGTTGACGAGAAGGGGCGGGCCGCACGGTCCGCCCTTTTTTTGTTGCGCGGGGGCTCGCCGGTTCAGGGCCGCTGGCTCGGTGGTGCTCCGCCAACGCGACCGCATGGGGCTTTTCCGGCAAGGCTCCGCTTTCGCCATTCAAGCTGTTTCGCGGGCCGCCGCGCAAATCCGCCGTTTCGTGGCCGGGGGCCTGCCAAGCGGCACGAGATATGGCGATCTCCTGGGGCGCGCCACGAGCGGGCGCGCGATGATCCACAGGAGACACCTGACAATGACCCGCAAGATCCTGACCGCCGCCGCGATCCTCGGCCTTGCCGCCGCGGCCTATGCGATGACCGACATCGACGCCAACGGGGATGGCGGCGTGAGCTATACCGAAATGCTCGCCGCGCATCCCGAGGTTTCGGAGGCCGCGTTCAACGACGCCGACACCGACGGCAACGGCATGATCGACGAGGCCGAACTGGCCGCCGCCCGCGCCGCCGGGCTGTTGCCTGACGACCAGGGCTGATCCGGAGCTGCGAATTTCCCCAGGTTCCAACCGGACCAGCCCGCCCCCGCCGAGTTACCCCGGCGGGGGTTTTTATATTTGGTGGGGGATGCTGTTTGGCGTTGGACGTGCAACCCCTAACGCGGAGCCGAGCCCATCGCCGACCCGCGGGGTGGCGATCCGACCTCTGAACGGCGGCGCTCTATGGTCGTCAAGTCCGTAGGGCCTTTAGCGGTGCGTTGCCGTCGACCAATCGCCACCCCTCCGGGGCGGGTTGGCGATGGGCACGGCGGCCTGCGGCCTTGATTCCGTGCCCAAGGGTGCAGCTCGACGGTCTGGTTCAAATTGCCCTAGCCAATCGGTCGCGCCACCCGCCCCCCACCGTCAGTGCAGCACCGCGTCCTGCGGCGGCTGGCGGCTCGACGACGACACCCGGTCGCCGACGATCAACCCGTCGGCGCCGGCGCTGACATGGACCGTATCGCCGTCCTGGACGTCGCCGGCCAGGATCATCTCGGCCAACTGGTCCTGCAAACTGCGCTGGATCACCCGCTTCAAGGGCCGCGCGCCGTAGACCGGGTCATAGCCCTCGTCGGCAAGCCATTTGCGCGCGCCGTCGTCCAGCACCATCTCGATCTTGCGCTGCGCCAGCCGCTTTTCGAGCTGAGTCAGCTGGATCGTGACGATGCCGTCCATATCCGCCCGCGTCAGCCGGTCGAAGACGATCATGTCGTCGAGCCGGTTGAGGAATTCGGGCCGGAAATGCGCCCGTACCGCATCCATCACGTCGCGCCGCGCCTGGCCGGCATCCGACCCTTCGGGCAGTTGCGACAGCGCCTGGCTCCCTAGGTTCGAGGTCAAGACGATCAGCGTCTGCTTGAAGTCCACGTGATGACCCTGCCCGTCGGTCAGAACTCCGTCGTCCAAGACCTGCAGAAGCACGTTGAAGACCTCCGGATGCGCCTTTTCGACCTCGTCGAACAGCACCACCTGGTAGGGCCGGCGGCGCACCGCCTCGGTCAGCACCCCGCCCTCGTCATAGCCGACATAACCCGGCGGCGCGCCAATCAGGCGGGCGACCGAGTGCTTTTCCATGAACTCCGACATGTCGATCCGAACCATCGCCCGGTCGTCGTCGAAGAGGTACTCGGCCAGGGCCTTTGTCAGTTCAGTCTTGCCGACGCCGGTGGGCCCGAGGAACAGAAACGACCCCAGCGGGCGGTTTTCGTCCTGCAGCCCGGCGCGGGCCCGGCGCACGGCATTCGAGACGGCGGTCACCGCGGCCTTCTGGCCAATCACGCGCTTGCCGATCTCGTCCTCCATGTGCAGCAGTTTCTCGCGCTCGCCCTCCAGCATCTTCGTGGTCGGGATGCCGGTCCAGCGCTCGACCACCTGGGCGATCTGCTCGGGCCGCACCGCCTCTTCGACCATCATGTCGCTTTCGGCCTCTTCCGCGGCGGCAAGCTGTTTTTCGAGCTGCGGGATCACGCCGTAGGAAAGCTCGCCGGCCTTGGCCAGGTCGCCTTCGCGCTTGGCGTGGTCGAGCTCGGCCCGCGCCCGGTCGAGCTGTTCCTTCATCTCGCGCGCCGATTCCAGCTTGTCGCGTTCGGCCTGCCATTGCGCGGTCATCTCGGCCGATTTCTGTTGCAGATCGCCTAGCTCTTTTTCCAGCTTCTCCAGCCGGTCCTTCGAGGCCTGGTCGTCCTCTTTCTTCAGCGCCTCGGCCTCGATCTGCTTTTGCAGAATCTCGCGGTCGAGCGCGTCGAGTTCCTCGGGCTTCGAATCCACCTCCATCCGCAGCCGGCTCGCGGCTTCGTCGACGAGGTCGATGGCCTTGTCGGGCAGGAACCGGTCGGTGATGTAGCGGTGCGACAGGGTCGCCGCAGCCACGAGCGCGCTATCGGAGATTCGCACGCCGTGGTGCAGCTCGTACTTCTCCTTGATGCCGCGCAGGATCGATACGGTGTCTTCGACCGTGGGCTCGTCGACGAAGAGCGGCTGGAACCGGCGGGCGAGGGCCGCGTCCTTTTCGACGTGCTTGCGGTATTCGTCGAGCGTGGTGGCACCGATGCAGTGCAATTCGCCCCGCGCCAGGGCGGGCTTCAGCAGGTTCGAGGCGTCCATCGCGCCTTCGGCCTTGCCGGCGCCCACCAGCGTGTGCATTTCGTCGATGAAGAGGATCACTTCGCCGGCCGCCGCGGTGATCTCCGACAGCACCGCCTTCAACCGTTCCTCGAATTCGCCGCGGTACTTCGCGCCGGCGATCAGCGCGCCCATATCCAGCGCCATCAGCTTTTTGTTCTTCAGCGATTCCGGCACGTCGCCGTTGACGATGCGCATCGCCAGCCCCTCGGCGATGGCGGTCTTGCCGACGCCCGGATCGCCGATCAGCACCGGGTTGTTCTTGGTCCGGCGGCTCAAGACCTGCATCGCGCGACGAATCTCCTCGTCGCGGCCGATGATCGGGTCGATCTTGCCCTCTTCGGCGGCCTCGGTCAGATCGCGGGCATATTTCTTCAGCGCGTCATAGCCTTCTTCGGCGCTTGCCGTATCGGCGGTGCGGCCCTTGCGGATGTCGTTGATCGCCGAATTGAGCGCCATCGCCGTGACTGCGCCGGCCTCCAGCGCCTCCTTGGCCTTCGACTTGACCACGGCGAGCGCGGTCAGGATGCGCTCCACCGGCACGAACGAGTCACCGGCTTTGGTGGCGATCTTCTCGGCTTCGTCCAGCACCTTGGCGACCTGGCGGTCCATATAGGTCTGGCCCGCGTCCCCGCTGACCTTCGGCAGCTTCGACAGCGCCAGATCGACGGCCTCGAGCACCCGTTCGGGCGCCCCGCCGGCGCGTTTGATCAGGTTGCTCGCCAGCCCCTGGTCGTCGTCCATCAGTGCCTTGAGCAAGTGTTCGGGGGCCAGTTGCTGGTGGCTTTCCCGCATCGCGATCGTCTGGGCGGCCTGCAAAAAGCCGCGCGACCGCTCGGTGAACTTCTCCAAGTTCATCGGTCTCTCCTTTTTCAAGCGCTTGGCCCCCGGCGCCCGCTTGGCAGCACGCCGGCCCGCAAGCCTCTGCCTAGAGATGGGAAGATCACGCCGACGTTACAAGGCGGTGCCTATCCGTCGAGCAGCGCGACAAGCTTGCGCGCCCGCGCCCGGACCGAGGCTTTCGGGTCCGCCAGTGCCGCCTGCACCAGGTCGCGGGCACGGGGCCGCTCCGCGGGCACGACGGTCGCGGCGCGGCAATAGGCGTCGAGCGCCCAGGCGCGCACCAGCGTCTTGTCGTGGTGGAGCAGGCGCGCGATCTCGGCCAGTTGCGCGGCGGCGGCCTTAGGCGCGAATTGCGCCATCTGCAGGATGTGCAGCGCCACCTCCCAATGCGGCGCTTGGCCGAGGGCGGCGAAGATCCGGCCGATGTCGAGCGCGTCGGCGCGGCCCGCCTCAAACAGCGCCTTGGCGATCCAGGTCGCGGCGACGGCGCAGTTGCTTGTTGGGCTGTGGCAGAGCTCGGCAAGCGTCTCGGCGTCGGAGGCCTCGAATCGGTCCGCCGCGGCGGCGAGCTTCGACACATGGACCCCGTCGAACGCCAAAATCGTCTCAGTGAGTTCCACAATGAAACCTCGTCTCCGCCACAAAAACGCGAGATCCCGCGGCGATATTCGATCCCGCGCGAACGCCATTCACCCGCCATTCATGCCTTTGCGGCAGAATGTGCGCAACGAGAACAAGAACCGAAAGAGGCCGACATGAATGTGCAGAAGACCGATGTCGCGGTGTCGTCGTACGATGCCGAAAACGGCCGCATCACCGGCGATGTGACCTTTTTCTTCGAAGTGCCCGGCGAGATCGAGCAGGGGACGGCGCATTTTCAATGCAGCGCCGACCTCGACGATCCGTCGTCGAAGGCCAAAGCCGGCCGCGCCCTGGTGCGCGAAGCCTGCCGCCAGATCAGCCGGATGCCAGAGTTCATCCTCGGTCAACGGCGGCTGACCTTCGCCAACGGCGTACTGCCCTAGGCGCCGGTGGCGACCCGGCGGACGACGCTGTCCGTGGCCTAGCGGGTTCACTTTTGACATAGAGAAGAGCCGCCACTTTGCCGACCCGCGGGGTGGCAAACCGACGCCCGTTCGGGTGCGCATTATGGTCGTCGAGTCCATAGGGCATTACGCGGTGAGCTAGTGTAGACCAATCGCCGCCCCTCCGGAGTACGTGGCCGCCCGAAAATGGTCCACTGGAGCTTTTTCAGGCTAGGAACCGGCGATGGCACGGCGGCGCTAAGCGCCTTGAGTCCGCGCCTTTGGCGAGCAGTTTTCGACTTCTTTTTCAGGTCACGGTCACTCAATTGCACTTCCGGCAGCCATCACCCGGGTTCCAGACCGGCTTGACCCCGGGCGTGGTGTGCCGCAAAGCAGGCGCAAGCCCTGACAGGACCGCCGCATGTCTGACGACCGCCTGATCCTCGCCCTCGACCTGCCGAACGCCATGGAGGGGTTGGCGCTCGCCGACCGGCTGGGCGAGACGGTGTCGTTCTACAAGATCGGGCTGGGCATGCTGACAGGCGGCGGGCTGGCCTTGGCCAACGAGCTGAAACAGGACCGCGGCAAGCGGGTCTTCCTGGACCTCAAGCTCTTCGACATCGGCGCCACGATCGAGGCGGCGGTGCGCGGGCTGGCGGGGTTCGATCTGGATTTTCTGACGGTGCAGGGCGACCCGCACGTGGTGCGCGCGGCGAAGGAGGGGGCGGCGGGCTCTGGCCTGAAGATCCTGGGCGTCACGGTTCTGACCTCGCTCGACCGCGCCGACCTCGACGCCGCCATGGTCGTCCCGGGCGAGGTCTCCGACCTGGTGGTCGAGCGCGCCGCGCGGGCCTTCGAGGCCGGCGCCGACGGGGTGATCTGTTCGCCCAATGAAGCCAACGATATCAGAGCGTTGCCGGATGCGGCGGGCCGGTTGATCGTGACCCCGGGGGTGCGTCCGCAAGGCGCCGGTCTCGACGATCAGAAACGGGTCGCGACGCCGGCCGGGGCGATCCGGGCTGGGGCAGATCATATCGTCGTCGGCCGGCCGATCTGGCAGGCTTCGGATCCCAAGGCGGCAGCCGAAGCGATCCTGGGCGAGCTCTCCGGCCTCTGAATTCCACGATCGGAAACCCGTCGGAATTCCGTCGGCCGAAGCGCTGCCAGAAGCACCTTTTCACCAAGCCGGCTAGCCAATCCTCGAAGCCGCACACTTACGAAAGGCTGGAGCCCGGCGCGCGAGCCGAAGATCGCAGCTATTCAGCGGCGGCTTGGGCAGGCCTGAGAATTGGCCGCCGCGGCCGGGCGGACTTATCGACGTCAGGACGCGGATATACATTGATTGGCGAACGCCAAGCCGGTCGCCCTTTTCACGAATAGATCGCCAACGCGTTGCCTGCGGGGTCGGTTCGGCATGCGACGTCCTGCGCTACGGCGCGGGGTAGCGCGGCAGGCCTTCGGGAAACGCGGCCCAAGGCGGCGCGCGGTCGGTGTAAACGGCGAATTCGGGGACAAACAGCGCCGGGTCGTCGAGGGTGCCGGCTGCCACGCCGACGACATCATCCTGGGCGGTGTAGAGGACGCCGTCGATCTCGGGCCAAACAAACAGGCACGAACCGCAGGCGCCGCAGAACCCCCGGTGGATCGTCGCTCCGTTGTCGGCGGTGACCGCGTAGTGCGCCGGACGCCCGTCGAGCAGACGAAAGGACCTGCGCGGACCACCGATATTGGGCATGCCGATGGAGCCTGTGAAACGCTGGCAGTCGCGGCAGCAGCAGATGTAACGAAACGTCGGAGGTTCGGAGAACGCGTAACGAATTCTGCCGCAGCGGCAGCCGCCGGTGAGACTGTGGACCATGGCATGGGCTCCCGGTATGATTTGTCGCGACAATAGCACGGCGCGGCGGAGTCGACCGGCTGCGGATCACCGGCGCGACAATCCAGAGGCCTGATCGGCGGGCATTGGTTGAACTTGCAGTGCGGTCGAAATCCCAGATCGAGACGCCCTGATTTCGCCGCATCGCCGCTGTGCAACCGCCATCATCGCGCACTAGCCTCGACGGCTAAGAGCCAGGACGCCGGCGATCTGCCCGCGCCGCACTTGGCCGACCGGAGGAACCGTCATGCTGCCAACCGACATCCTGCCGGGTCTCGAGGCGTTGCTGCGCCATACGCCAGGGCCCCAGGTGCTGAAGGACATTCTGGTCATCGGACATCTCGGTGCGCTCGCTGTCGGACTCGGTACCGTGATGCGGACCGACTGGCGCATGTTGCGGCGGATTCGCGCCCAACTTACCCGGCGCGACATCGCTGCGTTGATCCGAGCGCACCGCAAGATCGCCTGGGCACTGGTGGCGCTTTGGGCGACTGGGCTCGGCCTGTTTCTGTTGAAGACCGGCGGCGATCCGGCAGCGGCCAGCCCCAAATTGGTGGCGAAGTTGGTGACGGTGTCGTGGTTGAGTCTAACTGCGGCAGGCATGTCGTGTTTCGGCCTTCCTCTGCTGATCGGCGCGGTGGGACGCCCGCTGGCTGCGCTGCCCGTCGACGTGCGTGTACGGCTGGCCATCTTCGCAGGCATGTCCGTCGCCGGCTGGAGCACGGCCTTGCTTCTTGGCGCTGCGGGCACGACGCTCACGGCGGATTGGCTGGCGTTGCGCGAATTGCTTCTGGTGCTGCACGGCGGTGCTGTCGGCGGGGCGGTCCTGGCGGCGATGGCCGTTGGCGTCTTGCGCGAGACACCGGCCGGCGAAGCGGCACCCAACTGCGGCGCCCGGTTGGACCGGCAGAAAGATAGGGACCTTGCGCTGCCGCAGGCAGCCTAAACCTGCTTCAACGCGCGGGCAGAAGAACGCGCCGGTTGGTGAGACCCGATCCCCTGACGGAGCTTGGTCTGCGCACCCATCGATAGATGCCACTCAGTACCCCTGCAGCCGCCTGTGCAATTCTACCCTAGGTCTAACAGCGGTATTCGCCGGCTAGTTGGTCCCACGAGGGCTGGCAACTGCGCACGCGGCGCTATGTTCTGCGGCGCGGCTGCCATTGGGTGCGGGATATGGGCTTGCGCTTTTCGGTCTATGGGTTCTGGATCCATGTGATCCTTCGGGCGCTGGTGCCCGCCACTTTCCTTGCGCCTAGAGGCACTCAGGTCCGCGTTGGATCAATCGGCACACGCATGTCATCAAGACCGGGGATAGACAGATGAACAAAGTCGCCGTCGCTACCTACAGCACACTCCCAGACCGCAAGCCGCAATACGCGCTGGTGGGCGAGGTCGATCTGGTCGTTGTGCGCTTCGACGACGACGTCTCGGTCTTCTACGGCCGCTGCCTGCATCGTGGTGCGCTGATGTCGGACGGGTTCGTCCAGGGCCGCAACCTGATCTGCGGCGTGCATTACTGGGATTACCGGCTCGATACCGGGGTGTCAGAATACGCCAATGACGAGGCGTTGCCCAAATTCGCGTCCTGGGTCGAGGGCGATCAGGTGCTGGTCGACGCCGACGAGATCGCCGCCTGGGCCGAGGCCAACCCGCAGCCCTATGACCGCAAGGCCTATCTGGGGCTTTACGCCGACCCGTCCCATGGCGAGAAGGAGGAGACCTACACCGGCCTGATCCAGCAATACGCCCGCGACGGGCTGACGAAGACCGGCCATCACGGCAAGGTCGAGGCGATGGGCGTGCCGCGCGGCGAGTTGCCGGATTGGGACGACATCCAGATCCTGACGGCGCAGCTGCATCGGGCGCCTTTGCTGGACGACGACCCGGTCGGAACGGATGTGGTGATCGGGCCGAACGCGCAGAAACCCTTGCGGCTGAACATCCCGCTTTTCGTCTCGGACATGTCCTTCGGCGCCCTCAGCGAGCCCGCAAAGGTCGCCCTCGCGCGGGGGGCGGAGCTCGCCGGGACCGGCATCTGTTCCGGCGAGGGCGGCATGCTGCCCGAGGAACAGGCCGCCAATTCGCGGTATTTCTACGAACTCGCCTCGGCGCGGTTCGGGTTTTCCTGGGACAAGCTCGCGCAGGTTCAGGCGTTCCACTTCAAGGGCGGCCAGGGCGCCAAGACCGGCACCGGCGGACACCTGCCGGGCAAGAAGAACAAGGGCAAGATCGCCGAAGTGCGCGGCATTCCGGAAGGCCAGGACGCGATCTCTCCGCCGCGGTTTCCCGACTGGACGGAACCGGCCCAGATCAAGGACTTCGCCGACGAGGTGCGCGACCGGACGGGCGGGATTCCGATCGGCTACAAGCTCAGCGCGCAGCATATCGAGAAGGACATCGACGCCGCTTTGGAGGTCGGGGTGGATTACATCATCCTCGATGGCCGCGGCGGCGGCACCGGGGCGGCGCCGATCCTGTTTCGCGACAATATCTCGGTGCCGACGATCCCGGCGCTGGCCCGGGCGCGGCGGCATCTCGACAAAACCAACCCAGACGTCACGCTGGTGATCACCGGGGGCTTGCGCAAACCGGCCGATTTCATCAAGGCCATGGCGCTCGGCGCGGACGCCATCGCGGTCTCGAACGCCGCGATGCAGGCCATCGGCTGCATTGCCATGCGGGCCTGCCACACCAACAACTGCCCGGTCGGCATCGCCACGCAGAAGCCTCACTTGGTCAGCCGCATCGTGGTCGAGAAATCCGCCCGTCAGCTCGCCAATTTCTTCGAGGCCAGCGTTGAGTTGATGCAGGTGATGGCCCGCGCCTGCGGACATTCGCATCTGTCACAGTTCCATCAGGACGATCTGACAACCTGGAAGAAGAACATGGCGGAGCTGTCCGGCGTCGCCTACGGAGGTGTGCAATGAGCGATCTCGACTGGATCAGCGTCGGACCTGCAGACCTGCCCGAGGGCCGGGTCAAGACCGTCTCGGCCCGCAACATCTACATCTGCCTTTCGCATTTCGACGACCAGTGGGCGGCGATGGACAACCACTGCCCGCACCAGGGCGGGCCGCTGGGAGAGGGCACCATCGAGCGCGGGCTCGACGACAAGTGCTGGATCCGCTGCCCCTGGCACGGCTGGGATTTCGACCCGCTGACCGGCGCGCCTCCGGGCGGGCACGAGGATACCGGCCAGAAAACCTACCCCGTCGAGGTCCGCGACGGCGAGGTCTTCATCGGGCTGGAGCCGGAACCACCGCACACCCGCACCGTCACCGACGCCATGGCCGAGACCATGGTGAACTGGGGCGTGAAACGGGTCTTCGGCATGGTCGGGCATTCGAACCTTGGCCTCGCCGACGCGATCCGGCGGCGGACCGTCGACGGCGAGATGTCCTATGTCGGCATCCGGCACGAGGGCGCGGCCGCCTTCGCCGCCTCGGCCTATGGCAAACTGACCGGCCAGCCCGCCGCTTGTCTCACCATCGCCGGCCCGGGCGCCACCAACCTGCTGACGGGGATGTGGGACGCCAAGGTCGACCGCGCGCCGGTCCTGGCGCTGACCGGCCAGGTCCAGACCCAGGTCTTCGGCCCCGGCGCGTTCCAGGACATCGACCTCGGCTCCGCCTTCGAGGCTGTCAGCCGGTTCTCGCAGCCGGTGCTGTCGACCTCGCGCCACTCCGAACTCGCCTCGCTCGCGATCAAAACCGCGCTGATCGAGCGCGACGTCGCGCATCTAATCTTCCCCGACGACGTGCAGACTCAAGCCAGCGACGCGCCCGCTGCCGGACCGACGGGGCGGATGTCGACCCCGGTCGTCAAACCCGCCGATGTCGACGTGGATGCCGCCGTCGAGATGATCCAGGCCGCTAAACGCCCGCTCTTCATCATCGGCCACGGCGCGTGGGAGGCGAAGGACGGCATCGTCGCGCTGGCCGAAACGCTCGGCGCGCCCGTCGTGACGACCTTCAAGGGCAAGGGCCTGATCCCCGACAGCCACCCCAATGCGGGCGGCGTGCTCGGTCGCTCCGGCACGCCGATCGCAAGCTGGTTCATGAACGAGGCCGACTTGATCGTCGCGCTTGGCAGTTCGTTCTCGAACCACACCGGGATCACGCCGTCGAAGCCGATCATCCAGGTGGATTTCGAGCGCATGCAGCTCGGCAAGTTCCACCCGGTGACGCTGCCGATCTGGGGCGAGATCGGGGCGTTCTGCCAAGCCGTCACGCCCCGCGTGAGCCGCGGCGACGGGCCCGACCAGATCGCCGAGTTGGCCGAGCGCTGGCGCATGTGGCGGGCCGAAAAGGCCGGCCGGCTGACCGAGGAGGGCGCGCGCGGCGTCGCCTCGGTGGCGATCTTCGAGGCTCTGTCGCGGGTCGCCCCCGCCGACGCGCTGATCACCGTCGATGTCGGCAACAACACCTACTCGTTCGGCCGCTACTTCGAAACGAAGGGCCAACGGGTGATGATGTCGGGCTATCTCGGCTCCATCGGCTTTGCCCTGCCGGCGGCGATGGGCGCCTGGGCCGCGACGCAGGATTTCGACGACCTCAGGGGCCGCAAGGTGATCTCGATCTCCGGCGACGGCGGCTTCGGCCAATACGCGATGGAGCTGACGACGCTGGTCAAATACGGCATGGACGTCACCCATGTGCTTCTGCACAATGACGAACTTGGCAAGATTTCCAAGGAGCAGCGCTCGGGCGAGTGGCCGGTTTGGGAGACCTCGCTGGTCAACCCCTCCTTCGCCGCCTTCGCCCGGCTCTGCGGCGCGCAGGGCGCCAAGGTGACGAAAGGTACCGAGGTCGAGGCGGCGCTGACCGAGGCGTTGGCCGTCGACGGCCCGGCGCTGGTGGAAATCATGACCGACGCGGAATTGGTATAGTCGGGCCGCGCTCTGCGCTGGCTTCCGGAGCGTCATCGGGGGCGATCAGCCTTTGGTAGATGGCGACGGTCACCACCTCCTAAATACTCGTCGCGCTAAGTCTGCCGCGGGATTTGCGTCCGGTGGAACCCGCTGATGACGTGGCACCGCCCCCTAATGGCAACAAGACTGACGCATCCGAGCAGCTTGCACCCCTGTAACGCGAAAACCTCGGCGTTCGCTACAGCGCACAGAAATTCGATGCAGCCGTGCGCCAGACGGTTGCCGAGCGAGCCGCGAATGACCTCGATCTTCTCGCTGACGACAGGCCGGCCGTCCAGGCTGACCGAGTTGACACAAAGACCTAGGTGCACACCTGTCGCGAAAGCGCGGTGGAAAGGACGGCGCGCAAACCAATCGCCAGCAGGTCAAACCAATGGCGCCCAGGCGTCTGCGCAAGTCTTGGAGTGATGGTAGCGGAGGAGGGACTTGAACCCCCGACACATGGATTATGATTCCACTGCTCTAACCAACTGAGCTACTCCGCCACAGGCGCGCTTGCTATAAAACGGACCGTTCAGGGTCAAGCCCGTATTCTCCTGCGCCACACGCCGCTTGGCGCTTTCTCGGGCGAGGGGAATCGCCCTAGATTACGCCATGCCTGGCCGTCTGTTCCTGACCGCCACGACCCAAGCCGTCGCCGCCCATCTCGGCGCCGATCCCGTTGGGTTGCCGCCCACGGCGCCGCGCCACAACATCGCTCCGGGGCAAGAGATTGTGGTGTGCACGCCAGACCGCAAACTGCAACACATGCGCTGGGGCATAATCCCCGTGGGCCGCGTAAACGCACGCGGCCGCCCGGTGATGGAGACCATAATCAATGCGCGGTCCGAAACGGTATTCGCCAAATCCGCCTTCGAGGGCGTCAAGCGTTGCCTGGTGCCCGCCGACGGCTGGTACGAATGGACGGGTGAGCGCCGTCGCAAAACCGCTTGGCGGATCAAAGCGAAGTCCGGCACCCCGTTAGTCTTCGCTGCAATCTACGACATTTGGCACGGGCCCGGTGGCATCGAGGTGCCGCAGGTCGCCGCCGTGACCTGCGAGCCCTCTGCGGATGTGCGCGACATCCACCACCGCATGGGCGTTCTACTCGACCCGCCGCAATTCGACACCTGGCTCGGAGAAGACGAGGCGGAGGCTGCAGCTCTGATGCGGCCTTACGCCGACGGCGCGCTCGAAGTCGAAGAGGCCACCGGAGTGGACTGGTCAGGCCCCTGACAACTCATCGCGCGTCCCATTGCGAACCGATGACGCACAGGGGTTACCGAGGCTGCATCGCGGCCCTCGCGGCGACGGTCGACGAAGACACGCCGGACACCGCAGAAATAGCGGCCCGTGGGTCTGCATCGCTCCTTCGCGGCCCCGGCGGCGTGACTTGAGGGCGCAGAAGAAACCGGCGCGGTTGACGCCGTCGCCCCCCGCTGTCTTGATCCGACCCACGCGATTTGAATCGCCAAAGCTATCCCAAACGACGCATGAAAAACTCAATCCGTTTTCCGCATTTGCTGAAGTCCGAATTACTCGCCGACCTGCCGGACGACTTCCGGGTCCGGTTCCTCGACGCCTGTTCGGTTCGGCTCTACGACGAGCCGGAGGAGATTCTGGCCCAAGGTGCATCGGTGCATGGCATGTTCGTCATCGCCCATGGCTCGGTCGAAATCACCTGCGTCAGCCCGGATGGCCAGACCGCCATGATTCATCTGGCCCGCCAGGGTGAGATCTTTGGCGAGATCGAGACCCTGTCGGAAAATGTCGCGGCCGCAACGTGCACGGCGACACCGAAGACCACCGTACTGTTCTGCGCCCAGGCGCTGCTATACGACGCCGTGCGCGCGCCGGCGTTCCTACGCAATATCACGCGGGTCTTCTACGACCGAATGGCGCGGGACAACGCCACCAAGTTCGTCGACCAGTTCTACCCCGTCGACCAGCGTTTGCGCACATACCTCCACCGGCTCAGCGCCGACAAACCCGAAATCAGCAAGACCCAGGCCGACCTTGCCGGTCTTCTGGGCTGCGCCAGGCAGACCCTCAACCGTGAACTCGGCCGGCTGCGGGAGGATCGGATCATCGAGATCGAAAAGGGCAAGATACGGGTCCTGGATCGGGACGCTCTGGTGCCAGCGGTTGAGAACGGGTTGCCCCCCGACCGGGTGAATTAGGGCGACGTTGCCCACGCCGGGCACGGTGTCGCTTGACTTGGCGTGATGCCGTCCTTTGGAGATGCAAGCCGCTTCGAAGCGGCTATGATGCGCATTTCGAAACGCATTGCTCAACGCCCTGCGAATGACCTTACCCGCCTCGTGACCAATGTCCGCTCAAGTCCAAGACCCAACACCCGACGTCATCCAGATGGATCCACCAACATTCCATCGACGTCGTGCTTCGCGGTAAAGGGCCGCCTATGCCGCCTGAAGGCCCGCCACCACCCCGCGCAATTCGGCCAAGCCCCTTAGGCGGCCGACCAACGGATAGCCGGGATGCGCACCACGCCCTAAATCAGGCCCTATTTCGTGCCCGTGGTCGGGCCGGAACGGGACATCCGCATCTTCGCGACCCTCGTCCCGCCGCCGTGCCTCTTCGGCCAGCAGAACCCGTAACAAGGCCACCATATCGGTATCGCCGTCCAAATGATCGGCCTCTTGGAACGATCCATCGGGCTCTTTCGCGACGTTGCGCAGATGCGCGAAATGAATGCGGTCGGCGAACCGTTCGGCAATCGCAACGACATCGTTATCGGGATGCGCCCCCAACGACCCGCTGCACAGCGTCAGGCCATTCGCAACGTTCGCCTCGGACTGCAGAATGAAGTCGATATCATCGGCATCCGACACGATCCGCGGAAGCCCCAGGATGTCCCGCGGCGGATCATCGGGATGCACACACAGTCGGATCCCCAACTCGGCCGCCGTCGGGACCACCTCGGCCAGGAACCGCGCGTAATTCGAACGCAGGTCGTCGTGCCCGATGCCGGCATACCGCGCCAGTGTCTCGCGCAGGGCCGCGACCGAGTATCGGTCGAAGGCCCCCGGCAGGCCTGCCATGATCGACGCCAGCAGCGCCTCGCGGGCCACCGCATCGGACGCCGCAATCCACGCCCCCGCCTGCGCCACGACCTCGGCCGGATAATCGGCCTCTGCCTCTTGGCGGCCCAACATATGCAGCTCGAATGCCGCCATCCGCACCGCGTCGAAGCGCAGCGCCGTGCCTCCACCCCGCACCGGCGCATCAAGCGTCGTGCGCGTCCAATCCAGAACCGGCATGAAATTGTAGCAGACCACCCCAATGCCGCAGGTCGAGAGGTTGGCCAGGGACTGCCGGTAATTCGCAAACAGCCGATCCAGGTCGCCCGACCCTCGCTTGATGTCGTCATGCACCGGCAGGCTTTCGACAACGTTCCACTGCAGCCCCAGCCCGGCGCGGCCAATCATCGCCTGCCGTTCCGTAATGGCGTCGACCGACCACACCTCGCCATAGGGGATGTCGTGCAGGGCGGTAACGACACCAACGGCACCGGTCTGGGCGACCTCCGCCAGCGAGATCTTGTCTACGGGCCCGAACCACCGCCAGCTTTCGATCATGGCATCCCCTCCAGCACCGCCTGCACGCCCTCGCCCGCCAAACGGTCGTAAGCCTCCCGCACTGTGTCCACGACGGCCGTCCGGTTCGGCAGCGTTCGCCCGAACACCACCTCCACCGCCATCACCGCACCAACCGGATCCTTCGATCGAGCCAATTCCTGCAGGCGGTCGGCCAACGGATCGCTCAGGTCATAGGGCGCGCCGTCCTCCGTCACGCCGCCCAAGAACCGGATCCACGCTGCCACGACAAGCGCCAGCCGCTCGAATGGTCGCCCGCCCGCCAGGTTTTCCTCTGTCGCCGCCAGGATCCGCTGCGGCAATTTCTGGGACCCGTCCATCGCGATCTGCATCGTCCGGTGCGCAATCCCCGGATTACGGTACCGTTGCATCAGCGCAGCTGTGTATTCGGCAAGGTCGATGCTCGGGGGCGGCTCCAGGCTCGGCACGATCTCCTCACGCCACAGCCCCTTTACAAACCGCGCGAATCCTTGGTCCGCCACCGCCTCGGCAACCGTTTCCTTTCCCGCAAGCACACCCAAGTAGGCAATCGCCGAATGCGTCCCGTTGAGGCACCGGAGCTTCATCAATTCATAGGGCGCCACCGCGTCGGTCATCACCACGCCCGCCGCTTCGAAGGCCGGGCGGACGTCGTCGACGAACCGGTCCTCGATCACCCATTGCCGGAACGGCTCGTGCACCACCACGGCGGCGTCCCGGAGGCCGGTGCGCCGCTCCACCTCGTCCACATCCGCGACCGTCGCCGCCGGTACGATCCGGTCCACCATCGTCGCGGGAAACCGGCCCTCATGGGCGATCCAGCCGGCAAGCCGCGGGTCCACCTGCTCGGCCAGCCCCAGTACGACGTTACGCAGCACCTCGCCATTGCCCGGCAGGTTGTCGCAGCTGAGGCAAGTGAACGGCCGGAGCCCCGCGTCGCGCCGGCGCCGCAGCGCCGCGACGATCAGGCCCGGCGCCGTCAGAGGCGCGTCCGGCGCCCCGATGTCGTGTACGATTTGCGGGTGGTTGAGGTCGAGCCGCCCAGCCCCCGGGACATGGGCATAGCCCTTTTCGGTCACGGTCAGCGACACCAACGACACCGCCGAATCAGCCATCGCGGCCAGAACCTCGGCACGCTCCTCGCCCAGAAACAGCACCCGGCGCAGCGCCGTGACCCGGCGCAGTTCCGTGCCGTCGGAGCCGCGCTGCAGGCAATGATAGGCGGTGTCCTGCGGCCCAAGCCGGTCCCGCACCGCCGCGCTGCGCAGCGACACCCCGACGACGCCCCAGTCGCCGCCGGCGGCGGCCATCACGTCTTCCAGCCAGGGCACCCCGAAGGCGCGAAAGAACGCCCCGATCCCCAGATGCACCACGCCGATGGCGGGCCTGTCACCGATGTCGTCCGCAGTTTCGGCCATGCGCCACACACCCTCCCGACGCAGCGCAGCCTACGCGCCCAGCGGCCCCGGCGAAAGCGCCACTTTCCCGACCGCCCACGGCCCTGTAAGCCTGAGGGCGTCACGACGGAGGCCCCGATGCTGCCGAACCGCCCGCGCTACGCCGCCCGGCTCAACGCTTTCAAGCTGGGGCTGAGCGCGCCCACGACCGCGGATCTGCTGACCCGCGCCGCCGAAGCCGGGCTGGATGCGGCCGACCTCAACTACCCCGACCATTTTACAGGCCACACGACCCGCGAGCTCGGCGGCCTGCTTGCCGATGCCGGGCTGACGCTGAACGGCCTGGCGATGCGGTACTACACCGATCCCGGTTTCAAGCTAGGCGCCTTCACCCATCCCGACCCCGCTACCCGCCAAGCCGCGCTCGACCTCACCAAGCGTGGCCTCGACGCGCTGGCGGAGATGGGCGGCGGGGTGATGACGCTCTGGCTGGGCCAGGACGGGATCGATTATGCGTTCCAGGGTGACTACCGCGCCATGTGGGACAGCACGATCGCCTGCCTGGACGAGCTCTGTGCCCACTCGCCCAACCTCGACATCGCCATCGAGTACAAGCCGAACGAACCCCGCGCCTTCGCACTGATGCCGGACGTGGCCACGACGCTGCTGGCGATCCGCGAGACCGGGGCGGAGAACCTGGGCGTCACGCTCGATTTCGCCCATGTGCTCTATGCCGACGAAATGCCCGCCCACGCCGCGCATCTTGTCGCGCGGCATTCGAGGCTCCTCGGCGTGCACCTCAACGACGGCTACGGCAAGCGTGACGACGGGCTGATGGTCGGAACAGTGCACCCGATCCAGACGCTGGAGCTTTTGGTCGAACTAACCCGCATCGGCTATGACGGCGTGATCTATTTCGACACGTTTCCGGACCAGGGCGGGCTCGACCCGGTCGACGAGGCCCGCACCAACATCCGCCTGACCGATCGCCTGCGCACCATCGCCGCCGAGCTCGCCGAGAACGACGCCCTCGCCGCCGCCATTGCCCGGCAGGACGCCGCCCGCTCCATGGCGATCGTCGGCGAAGCGCTCTACGGCGCCTGACCGATGCTGCCCGGACGACCCGCCCTCGTGCTTCTTCTCGTTCCAAATACGCAATCCCGCCCGCGCGACCGGGCCCGCCGCCGGATGGGGCGCGCGCCATGACGGCCCGTGTCTTCGTCGTGGGCGCGCTGCATCTCGACGTGATCATCACCGCGCCGCGCCTGCCGCGGATCGACGAGACGCTGATCGGCGACGCCGTCGACTACGCCGTCGGCGGCAAGGGCGGCAATCAGGCCTTGGCCGCCGCGCAGATGGGCGCGGCGGTGTCGATGGCCGGCCGGGTCGGCGCCGACGCGTTCGGCGACCGGCTGCACGCCCGCCTCGCCGCCGCCGGCATCGACCAGAGCCAAGTCCTGACCGACCCCGGCGCCTCCGGAATGTCCGCCGCCATCGTCGACGCGCAAGGCGACTACGGCGCCGTCGTCGTCTCGGGCGCCAACTGCCGGATTCGTGCCGCCGACATCGAGCTGCCCCCGGACACAGGACTCGTGCTGCTGCAGAATGAGATCCCGGCAGAGGTCAACCGCGCCCTCGCCGAGGCCGCCCATGCCCGTGGCATCCCGGTCATGTGGAACGCCGCGCCGCACCGACGCGATACCGACGTTTTACCGACGTTATGCAGATACCTGATTCTGAACCGGGTCGAGGCCGCGGACATGTCCGGCGAACCAGACCCGCAGCGTGCCGCCGGGGCGCTGCACGAAGCCGGTTTTGCGTCGGTCATCGTCACCCTGGGCGCCGCCGGGCTTGTGTTCTGCGACGGCGGCCAACGCACTGAATTTCCTGCACTTCCAGTCGAACCGGTCTCGTCTCACGGGGCCGGCGACATGTTCTGCGGCGCGTTGGCCGCCCGGCTGGTCCGGGGCGCCCCGCTCATCGACGCGCTCCACTTCGCGCAGGCCGCCGCGGCCCTGCACGTCGCCACGCCGCCTGCGCAACGCCCTGAAATCACGCCGGAAAAAGCCGCAGCCTTGGCTCAGAGCCGGTAGAACTCCGCCGCCGTACCGCCGAACACCCGCGCCTTCTCGGCCGCGGTGAGGCCGTCGGTCAGTTCCATCGCCACCTCGCGCCAGCGGTCGTAGCTGGCCTGCAACTGGCAGACCGGCCAGTCCGACCCCCACATGATCCGCTCCGCCCCGAAGCAGCTAAATACATGATCTGCATAGGGTTTCAGATCTTCGACCGTCCAGCCGTCGGCCGCCTCCGTCACCAGGCCGGAGAATTTCAGACAGGCGTTGGTGTCCTTCGCCAAGGCTGCGATCCCCGGCGCCCAGTCGTCGAAAGCCCGGTCGCGGATCTGCGGCTTCATGCAATGGTCGATGACGGTCCGCATCTCGGGATACCGCGTTAGAATCGCATGGAAATTCGCCAGGTGCCGGGGGAATCCCAAGGCGTCGAAGGTCAGGTCCAGCTCGATCAGCGCCCGGTAGCCCCACTGCACGTCGTCGCGCAGCATCCAGTCGTCGTCCGGGATGTCCTGGATCATCGGCCGTACCCCGCGGAACTTGGGATGCCGCGCCAGGCGCTCCAGGTGCTTGCGGTCCTCCGGGCGCTCGAAATCGACCCAGCCGACGACCCCGGCAACGCTGTCGGTCACATCGGCGATGCCCAGCATGTACTCGGTCTCGGTCACCGTGTCGGCCGCCTGCACCAGGACCGTGCGTTCAATGCCGTGGCGGTTCAGGATCGGCTCCAAGTCCTTGGGCCCATAGGGTTTTGCCAGGATCGGATGGTCCGGCGGCATCCAGAAATAGTCGCCGCGGGCGGGGTTCCAATAGTGCTGATGTGCGTCGATCATGCTTGCCTCCCTGAGCCGTCCGCAAGGCGCCGCGGGCCGGTTTCGCGGCGCCCCGTCACCCCACCGGCGCCTCCGCGCGCATCAGCCCGGCGTCCTTCAGCTCGGCCCAAACCTCGCCCGGGATCGCCGTCCGCGAGGCCACCAGGTTCGAGTCCATCTCGGCGACGCCCTGCCCGCCGGGGATGTTCGCCACCACGCAAGGGTGCCGCAGCGGGAACTGAAACGCAGCATCCACCAGCCGCACGCCGTGCCGTTCCACGATCTCCTGGATCTGCCGCACACGCTCCAGGATCTCGGGCGGCGCCGGCTCGTACTGAAAGTAGGCCCCTTCCACCGGTCCGGTCGCTAGGATCCCCGAATTGTAGGCCCCGCCGATCACGATCCCGACCCCGCGCGCCTCGCAGAGTGGCAGGAACGATTGCAGCGCCTCCTGCTCGAGCAGCGTGTAGCGCCCCGCCAACAGGAAGATGTCGAAATCGCCGCGCTTGGTCAGTTGCTGCGCCACCTCCCACTCGTTCACGCCGGCGCCGAAGCCCTTGATCACGCCCTCTTTCCGCATCTTTTCCAGCGCATGGTAGCCGCCGGCCATCAGCTCATCGACCTTGGCCAGCACATTGGCCCGGCTGCCCTGGTTCGGCACATCGATGTCGTGCACGAACAGCAGATCGACGCGGTCGACGCCCAACCGCTCCAGCGAAAACTCCAAGGACCGCATCACGCCATCGTAGGAATAGTCGTACTCTTCGCGCCGGTTCGGCACGTCGAACCACTTGCCGACCCCGTCGCGGTCGTCGGGCGCACACGCATGCAGGATCCGCCCGACCTTGGTCGACAGCACGTAGTCGTCCCGCGGCTTGTCGCGCAGAAACCAGTTGAGCCGGGTCTCGGCCAGCCCGAAGCCGTAAAGCGGTGCGGAGTCGTAGTACCGCACGCCCGCGTCCCAGGCCCGTTCCATCACCGCATGCGCCTCGTCGTCGGAAATCGCCCGGTAGAGGTTGCCGAGCGGCGCCGTGCCCAGCCCCAGTTCGGTGAAGGTCAGCCCGCCATTGCCCAGGCGGTCCCAGTGACGGGTCTTGAGTGCCATCGCTCCCTCCCAAATCCGGCGCGCGGGGTCAGCCTAATATGTTTTGGCGCATCCCGAAATCCCCGCTAACCTGATCCAAGGGGGGACCGGCATGGGCAAGTTCCAGCACATCTTCGGGCAGACGAAACCGGTGATCGGGATGGTGCACCTGGCCGCGATGCCTGGTGCGCCGCTCTTCGATGCGGCGGGCGGGATCGACGCCATGCTCGCCGCCGCCCACGCCGATCTGGCGGCGCTCCAGGACGCGGGCTTCGATGCGGTGATGTTCGGCAACGAAAACGACCGGCCCTACGAGTTTGCCGCCGATCCTGCCACCACGGCCACCATGGCTTTCGTGATCGGCCGGCTGAAACCGCAGATCGTCGTGCCCTTCGGGGTCAACGTGCTCTGGGACCCGACGTCGACCATCGCGCTTGCCGCCGCCACCGGGGCCCAGTTCGCGCGCGAGATATTCACCGGCACCTATGCCTCGGACATGGGGCCGTGGACCCCCGATGCCGGCAAGGCGATGCGCTATCGCGATCGGCTGGGGCGCGCCGATCTGGCGATGCTATACAACGTCTCCGCCGAGTTCGCCGACAGCCTCGACCACCGCCCGCTGCCGGACCGCGCCCGGTCTGCCGTGTTCTCGTCGATCCCCGACGCGGTGCTGGTCTCGGGCCAGATCACCGGCGAGGCGGCCGCGCTGTCCGACCTCGCGGCGGTCAAGCAAGTCCTGCCTGAGATGCCCGTTCTGGCCAATACCGGGGTCAAACACGCCACCGTGGCGGAGGTACTCGGCATCGCCGACGGCTGCATCGTCGGCTCTTCGCTGAAGGTCGACGGCGACACCTGGAACCCCGTCGACCCCGACCGCGCCGCCGATTTCATGGCCCGCGCCAAAGCCGCTCGATCTCCCTGAATGCGGGGACGCAGACGCACCATGAGGAGCTCCGCTTCGGAGCCGCCCTCGCCTGAGATCCGGCGGACGGGGAACTGGACGGCGATCAAGAGGAATCGCGGAGGGTCCGCGCCGCAGGCGTGGAAACCGCTATTGCTCTTGAACGGTGGCCAGGGCCCTGTCAGACGCGGCTCAGGTGTGGGTGGGTCCGAAGCGGGTTCCGCTTTGGTGAGCCCGAGCCCCGTCAACCTCCGACCACAAATCCCAACGCACAAATCCCGCTCCTTTGGGGGCGCGGGGTGGGCGGGTGGGAGCGCCCCCAAGGGCGCGGCCCCCACACAACCAACCGGAAACCCGTAATGCCCTACACCCTCGGCCTCGACATTGGCACCTTTGAATCCAAGGGCGTGCTCGTTGATCACACCGGTCAGGTCGCCGCCATGGCCACTGCGCCGCACGAGATGCTGGTGCCGCAGCCCGGCTGGGCCGAGCACCGCCCCGACGAGGACTGGTGGGGCGACTTCGTCCGGATCACCCAAGAGCTCCTCACCGAGACCCAAATCGATCCCGCCGAGATCAGGTGCGTCGCCGCCTCCGCCATCGGCCCCTGCATGCTGCCCGTCGACGCTGAGGGTGCTGCGCTGATGAACGGCGTGCTCTACGGTGTCGACACCCGCGCGAGCGCAGAGATCGACGAGCTCAACCGGCAGATCGGCGAAGACACGATCCTCGACCGCTGCGGCAACGCCCTCACAAGCCAGGCCGTCGGCCCCAAGATCCTCTGGCTCAAGCACAACCGCCCCGACCTCTACTCACAGACCGCCAAGGTGCTCACCTCCACCAGCTACCTCACCTGGAAGCTCACCGGCCACTACGTCATCGACCACTACACCGCGGCCAATTTCGCCCCGCTCTACGACGTCGACAGCCTCAACTGGACCGCAGCGCTGGCCCCCGACATAATTGACCTCGGCAAGCTCCCCGACCTGATGTGGTCCACCGACATCGCGGGACACATCCACGCCCAAGCCGCCGCTGAAACCGGCCTCGCCGAGGGCACGCCGGTCACCAGCGGCACCATCGACGCGGCGGCCGAGGCCGTCAGCGTGGGCGTCCGGCAGACCGGCGACATGATGATGATGTACGGCTCGACCATCTTCACCATCACCCTGACCGACACCCGTGTCCGCGACCCCCGCCTCTGGTACGCCCCCTGGCTGTTTAAAGGCCAGCACGCCTCGATGGCCGGCCTCGCCACCTCCGGCACGCTCACGCATTGGTTCCGCGACCACTTCGCGCGCGAGCTGCCCCGAGACGAGGCCTTCGCCACCCTCGCCGCCGAGGCCGCCGAAAGCCCGCCGGGCGCGCGTGGCCTGTTGTTCCTGCCCTATTTCTCGGGCGAGCGCACGCCGATCCACGACCCCCGGGCCAAGGGCGCGTTTTTCGGCCTCAACCTCACCCACAGCCGCGGCGACCTCTACCGCGCGCTGATCGAGGGCATCGCCTGCGGCACGACCCATGTGGTCGAAACCTATGCCGAGGCCGGCCAGCGCCCGCAGCGCCTGCTCGCCGTCGGCGGCGGCACCAAGAACCGGCTCTGGCTGCAGGCCACCTCGGACATCTCCGGCCTCGACCAGATCGTGTGCGAAAAGACCACCGGCGCCAGCTACGGCAACGCTTTCCTCGCCGCCCTGGCCATCGGTGCCGTGGAACCTGGCGACATCGCTGCGTGGAACCCGGTGGCCGAGGAGATCCCGGCCGTGCCAAACGCCGCTTACGACAAGCAATACCAACTTTTCCGCCGCCTCTACGAGCAGACCAAGGACATCGCCCACGCGCTATGAAGGATGCTTACCGCACCGCCTGCGCCGAGCTCGCCGCCATCGCCGACCGCCTCGACGAGCCCGGCATCGAAGCCGCTTGCCAGCATATCGCCACCGCCGGCAAGATCGTGCTTTACGGCTGCGGCCGCGAGGGGCTGATGATCCAGGGCTTCACCATGCGCCTCAACCACCTCGGCCTCGACGCCACCATGCAGGGCGCCATGTCCACCCCGCCGCTCGGCCCCGGTGACCTCTTCCTCACCACCGCCGGTCCCGGAGGGCTCGCCACCGTGACCGCGCTGATGCGCACCGCGAAAGACGCCGGCGCGAAGCGGCTCTTCTTCACCGCCCAGCCCGCCACCGCCAGCGCCGATCTCGCCGACCATATCCTAACGGTTCCGGCGCAAACCATGGCCACCGACAGAACCGCACCCTCCAGCACCTTGCCGATGGGCTCACTCTATGAAGGCGCGCTCTTCATCCTATTCGAAGTCATGGTCGCCCGCCTCGCCACTATGCTCGGCGAAACCCCAGAAACGATGCGCGCCCGCCATACCAACATGGAATAGGCCCTTCATCTCTTTCCAAATACGCCAGGGGGGGTGTTGGGGGGACGGCGTCCCCCCTGGTCGGCGCGCCGAAGGCGCGGCGAATTCATTTCACCGCTCCCGAGGCCATGCCCTTGATGATATAGCGCTCCAGCACGATGCCGATCACGATCAAGGGAATGATCGCGCTGGCCGACAGAGCGGCCATCGACCACCAGTTGATGCCCTGGCTTCCGGTCTGCGAGGCCACCATCACCGGCAACGTCTTCGCATCCGCCCCGGTCAAGAGCGCGGCGAAGAAGTACTCGTTCCAGGTCAGGACCAGCGACAGGATGAACGCCGCCACCATGCCCGGCAGCGCGATCGGCAGGATGATCGTCAGAAACGCCCCCCAGATCGACAACCCATCCACCAGCGCCGCCTCTTCTAGCTCCACCGGGATCGAACGGAACTGGTCCTGCATGATCCAGATCACGATCGGCAGCACCGTCAGTGTATAGAGCAAGATCAATCCGATCCGTGTGTCCAACAGCGCCAGCTCCTTGTAGAGTACCAGGAACGGCAGCGCCAAAACCACCGGCGGCAGGATCAGCTGGCTGAGGAAGAAGAACGAGATGTCGGGGTTCCGCATGAACCCGAACCGGTAGCGGAACCGCGACAATCCATAAGCCGCCATCGACCCCAAAATCACCGCCAGGGCGCTGGAACACAGCGCCGTCACCGCCGAATTCATGAACCGCTTCAGGAACTCCGCCCGCACGGTGCTCTCGGTCCCGATGGTGTCCGGCGACAGCCCCAGCGACTTCCAGCCCCGCCATTGCGGCGTGTAGTCGACGAATGGGATCATATTGCCCTGCATCACGTCGGGCGCCAGCTTGAACGACGTGGTGAAGGTCCAGTAGATCGGAAACAGGCAGACGATCGTCCAAAAGACCAGGATGCCATAGATCACCACGCGGCCGGTGAACCAGCGCGCCCTATGCGCCAGATCCTGCTCGCTGTCGTGGAAGATCTGCTGCGCCACGTCAGTACCTCGGGTTCATCCAGCGGTCGACCGCCTTCATGAACACCGTTATCGCGATCACGATCAGCACCAGGTAGACGATGGCCAAGAGCGTGCCGTAGCCCACATTCGACCGGTCCCGGTATTCGCGGAAGATGAACGAGGTGACCGAATCCGTCGCGCCCCCCGGCCCCCCCGCCGTCACGTTGATAATGATGTCGGCAAGCTTCAGCTTAAAGATGATGCGGATCAGGATCGCCGTGATCGACACCGGCAGCATCAACGGAAAGGTCACCTCCCAGAACGACCGCCACTTGCCCGCGCCGTCGACCTCCGCTGCCTCGTTCAGCTCGCGCGGGATCGCCTGCAACCCCGCCAGCAACATGATCATCATGAACGGAATGAAGGTCCACGCGTCCATCGCCATGATCATGAATCGCGCCACCTCCGGCGAGCCGAAAAACGACGGGTTGTCCCAGCCCAACTCCCGCGCCAGCCGTGCCAGGGGGCCGAACCGGATCTCCATCATCGACTTGCCGACCATCCACGACACCGCCACCGGCGACAGCATCAGCGGCATCAAGAAGGCGACGCGAAAGAACTTCCGCGCCCGGATTTCGCTCGCCAGGATCAGCGCCAGGCCAAAGGCGATGGCGTATTCCACCAGGATGGCCAGAGTGTAATACACCATGTTTTTCAGGGCGTTCCAATAAAACGGATCACCCCACATCTGGCGTATGTTATCCCAGCCGTTGAACTTCCTCCCGTCAGGGCTCGACAGGTTCCAGTCAGAAAACGCAATGCCCAAGGCGAAGATCAGCGGAAAGATCACCATCGCGATCACGAACAACACGGCCGGCAGCACGAACAGCGTACGCTTACCCTGCTCGCCCCGCTGCACCACCTGCGCCAGGCCCAGGCAGATGCCGAAGAACAGATAGGCGTAAAGGACCGGCCGCCAGTTCTCGGCCTCGATCCCAAGCGTCCCCTGCTTGGCCATCCAGACCACCAGGAAACTGATCGCCACGATGCCGGCCGATCCCCAGACCAGCAGCCGCCCCAACGCCGCCCGGCGCGGCGTAATCTCGTCGTCGGTCACGACATGCAGCAGGTCGCCTTCCTCGGCCATGGCCGGGATGTTAGCGCTCGCCCCAAGGCCTGTGAAGCCGCTTCCGCGCCCGGCGACACACCGCGGTGTCTTTGCTATGCTCACCTGAGGGAACCGGAAGACACCCATGGACACCGCCCACCAGTCTCACCTGGCACAAACCTTCGCCCGCGACGGCTATGCCTTCCCGATCGACGTCATGACGGCCGCGGACGCCGCCGCATTCCACACCCGCATCGAGGCGCTGGAATCCGGCCCCATCGGCCGCGGCCCCGAGGCGCAAAGGCTCTACCGTTTCAAGCCGCACCTGATCTTCGCCTGGGCCGCCGAGCTCGTCCGCCACCCCAAGGTCCTCGATGCCGTCGCCGAGATCATCGGCCCCGACATCATGGTCTGGGCCGCGGGTCTCTTCATCAAGGAACCCCACGACCCGACGCCGATCAAATGGCACCAAGACGGCTATCACATGGACCTCTCCGACAATTCCCGTGCGCTCCGCGCCTGGGTTGCGCTCACCGAGACCACCGCCGCCAACGGCACCATGCATGTCATTGAGGGCTCGCATCACGCGGGCTTCGTCCCGCATGCCGAGGACGACTATGCCCGCCATCTCGCCCTCCGCGGCGAACACATCGAAGACCCGGATGGCGCTGGAACCGCCGTCCCCGTCACCCTGCAACCGGGGCAAATGTCGCTCCACCACGTCCGCACCATCCACGGCTCGCCAGGCAACACCACCGGGACCCGCCGCATGACGCTCGCCATCACCTACTTGCCGCCCGGCATCCGCCCCCGCTCTGGCCGCGACACGGCCACTCTGGTGCGCGGGCGGGACCGCCATGGCCACTGGCTCCCGGAACCCGCGCATCCGAGTGAAGACTACGACCTCGCCTGTACCGAGGCTCACCGCGCCTCGATGCAGATCCGTCTCGCCGCCTACCACGGCGCCGCCATGCCGCATCCCTGACCCACCGTCACGAAACCTTTCCTTGCCCCAAACCCTTCTTCTCGTCTCAAATACGCTCAGGGGAGCGCGAGGGGGCGTTCGTCGGGTTTTCGCGGCCCCGATGGGGCCACGGTCCCTCCTCACCCCCTCGCCCCGGGCGACGCGCGAAGCGCGGCGCAATATCTGCCGAAGGAATTACACATGCACATTCTACTCACCGCCTTGCTGCTCGCCGCCGCCCCGGCCTTCGCTCAAGGCCCCTTCGCCAGCTTCGACCGCGCCTCAGGGCCGATCCTGAACGACCCCCACGACCTCGCCATCGGCCCCGACGGCCGGCTCTACGTCGCCGACAAGCTGAACCACCGCATCGCGATCCTCGACCCGGACACGCTCGAGCTCATCGAAACGCTCAGCGAAGGCGCCCTGCCGAACGTGCGCGACGTCTCCTTCGGCCCCGACGGCAAGCTCTACGCCGCGGTCTCCGGCGCCAGCACCGTCGCCGTCTACTGGTTCCAGGACGGCAAGCCCGCGCTCGAATACGCGCTCGGCCGCTTCCCCAACACCGAAGGCGCGCTCGCGCATTCCAACGGCCGGCTCTACGTCATGGCCTCGGCCACCGGCCAGCTTGTCGCGATGAAGAACGGCGAATTCGTTACTGCCGTGCAAGGCATGCCCGGTGCCCATGATGTCGCCGAAGCCCCCGACGGCACGATCTGGGTCGCCAACAACTTTGCCCGTCAACTCGTCCAATTCGATCAGGACCTGAACCTGCTGCGCACCCTCGACGACCCGAAATACGGATTTATCGGCCCGCGGTATCTCGATTTCGACGAATTCGGCCGCATCGTTGTCGCCGACCAAGAGGGGCACCGCGTGCTGATGATCGACCCGTTGACCGGTGACCTGATCGGCATCCTCGGCGACGGCTCCGCCGGAGAGGGGCCGGGCAAGTTCGACGACCCCGAAGGCGTCGCCGTGCACGGCAACACCTTCTTCTTCTCCGACAGCGACAATAATCGGGTCGTACGGTACGTCGTGGTCACCAACTGACCGAGGCGACAGGGCTTCGGAATTATGTTAAGCTTGGTGGATTATGACCCATCTGGTTTTCAAGCACCGCTTCGACATCAAGGACGAAGATGAGGACCTGACCGAACCCTCCGGTCTGGCGCTCGCCCAGGACAGCCCCGGCTACTGGACCGTCAGCGACAACGCCAAACGCATCTTTAGGCTCGACGCCGCCGGCCAGGTGCTGCGCAGTATCAAGGCGCCCAAGAAGAACCTCGAAGGTATCGCGGCGACCCCTGACGGCCGTCTGATGTCCGTCCGCGAAGACCCGCCGCAAATCCTGGTCATCGACCCGGTGACCGAAGCGATCCAACGCGTCAAGCTCAAGGACATGGCCGGCTGGACCCATGCTCTGGCGCAAGCCTTCGCGGCGGCCGACAACAATGGGCTCGAAGGCATCACCGTCTGTCCCGACGGCCGCGTTCTGGTGGTCAAAGAGGGCAAGCCCGGCCTCTTGATCGAGATCAGCGGCGATCTGGCGGCGATCGAGGACGTCACCGAGCTGACCGCGGAGCAGGGCTTCGAAGGCTGCGACCCCGATACCAAGGCCGACTTCTCGGGTCTGAGCTGGAACCAGGACAAAGAGGCCGTCTGGATCGTCAGCGACAAGCTCCAGCGCGCGTTTCTGTTCGGGCTGGGCGACCACAAGGTGCAGGCCAGCCTCAAGCTCGGCTACCAGAAAGGCGGCAAGACGAAGGTGATCGAAAAGGCCGAAGGCATCGCCTACGAGCCCGGCGAACCGCCCCGCCTGCACATCGTCAGCGACAAGAAGGCCGAGCTCTACGTCTTCGAATTGGTCGGCGGATAGAGCGCGGACCCGGCCGATCGCCGCCCGGGACCGATACAACTATGTCGAGGCCGGCTGCCCGTCAGCGACCCGCGGGCCTTAGGCGTCCGCCTTCTGCAGCACCTTGTTGCCCAGGACCTCGGCGATTTGCACGGCGTTCAGCGCAGCGCCCTTCCTCAGGTTGTCGCTGACGACCCAGAGGTTCAGGCCGTTCTCGACCGTGGGGTCCTGGCGGATGCGGCTGATGAAGGTGGCGTAGTCGCCGACGCATTCGACCGGCGTGACGTAGCCGCCGTCCTCGCGCTTATCGACGACCATGACGCCCGGGGCCTGGCGCAGGATGTCACGGGCCTCGTCCTCGTCGAGGAACTCCTCGAACTCGATGTTCACCGCCTCGGAATGCCCGACGAAGACCGGCACACGGACGCAGGTCGCCGTCACCTTGATCGCCGGATCGACGATCTTCTTGGTCTCGGCGACCATCTTCCATTCTTCCTTGGTTGAGCCGTCTTCCATGAAGACGTCGATCTGAGGAATCAGGTTGAAGGCAATCTGCTTTTGGAACTTGACCGGCGCCACCTCGTCGGTGGGGTTGTAGATCGCTTTGGTCTGGTCCCAGAGCTCGTCCATGCCCGCCTTGCCCGCGCCGGAGGCGGATTGGTAGGTTGAGACGACGACGCGCTTGATCTTCGCGCGGTCGTGCAGGGGTTTGAGCGCCACGACCATCTGCGCGGTGGAACAATTGGGGTTGGCGATGATGTTTTTCTGGCGGAAGCCGTGGATCGCGTCGGCGTTGACTTCCGGCACGATCAGCGGGACCTGCGGGTCGTAGCGGTAGAGCGACGAGTTGTCGATCACGATGCAGCCGGCCTTTGCCGCCTTGGGGCCGTAGGTCTTGGTCGCCGCGGCGCCGATGGCGAAAAGCGCGATGTCCCAGCCGGAGAAGTCGAAGCTGTCGAGGTCCTTGGTCTTGACGGTCGTGTCGCCGAAGCTGCATTCGGTGCCGATCGACTTGCGGCTGGCCAGCGCCGCGATCTCGTCGACGGGGAACTGGCGCTCGGCCAGGATGTTCAGCATTTCGCGGCCCACGCTACCTGTGGCGCCGGCGACGACGACTCTGTAGCCCATTTTTGGGGTCTCCTTTTCGCGGTCTGCGCCTGATAGCGTAAGGCTGGGACTTGGGGAAGAATTTTCTTGCCGCGCTGCGGCAATTCGGAGGGTTTGCGCATGGCGAGGCCGCTGGCGGGTGTGCGGGTGCTGGATCTGACCAATGTGCTGGCGGGGCCGTTCTGCTGCCACCAGCTGGCGCATCTGGGCGCCGAGGTGATCAAGGTCGAGGCGCCGGGGCGCGGGGACCTGGCGCGGCAGCTGGGGATGGACGAGGCGCTGTCGGAGCGGCTAATGGGAATCTCGTTTCTGGCGCCGAACCCGGGGAAGCGGTCAGTCACGCTGAATCTGAAGGCCGCGGCTGGAAAGGACTTGCTGAAGCGGCTGGTCGAAGGCGCGGACGTGCTGGTCGAGAACTTCCGGCCGGGGGTGATGGACCGGCTGGGGCTCGGTCCCGAGGTCCTGCGAGGCGTGAACCCGGCGCTGATCTACTGCGCGATTTCGGGCTTCGGGCAGGACGGGCCCTTGCGCGACCGGCCGGCCTACGACCAGATCATCCAAGGCATGGCCGGAGCGATGGCGATCACCGGGGACGCCGGCGCGGCGCCGTTGCGGGCGGGCTGGCCGGTGGCCGATACGGTAGGCGGTCTGACCGCGGCGATGGCGGTCTGCGCGGCGCTCAACGCCGAAAGGCGGGGCGCTTTCATCGACGTCTCGATGCTCGATTCGCTTCTGGCAACGATGGGCTGGGCGGTGTCGAACCTCTTGGTCGGCGGCGTCGCACCGGTGCCGGCGGGCAACGAAAACCTGACCTCGGCGCCGTCGGCCGCCTACGCCTGCGCCGACGGACCGCTCAACATCGCGGCGAACAAGCAGGAGCAGTGGGAGGCGCTGGCCCGGCATCTGGGTCTACAGGCGTTGCTCGACGACCCACGGTTCCGGACCCGCGCCGATCGCAAAGCGCATCGCACGGCGCTCAATGCCACGATCGAAGCGGTGCTGCGAACCCGGCCCGCGGCGGAGTGGGAGGCAGAGTTGAACGCGCTCGGCGTGCCGGCGGGGCGGGTGTTGAGCGTGCGCGAGGCGCTGGATCAGCCGCAATTCCGCCAGCGGGATCAGATCGCGGAATACGAGCTGGACGGCGGGCGGCGGGTCGAAGTGCTGCGCACCGGGGTGAAGATGGACGGCGCGGCGTTGACGGTCGAGGACGGTCCGCCGGAACTTGGGGCGGATACCGCGGCGATCTTAGGTGAGTTGGGTCTGAATGGCGACGACATTGCCGATTTGCGGGCGAAGGGCGTGGTGTGAGGGGTGTCGGATCGCTCTGCGATCCGATCCGCTGGGGGAGCACTGCTCCCCCAGACCCCCTCGAGATATTTTTTGCCAGATGAAGGGGCCGGGTTGGGCTTCGTGGACGGGGGGTGAGCCGGTGAGTGACGTGGCGGATTGGTGGCGGACGGCAATCATCGACATGGCGCCTGGGCGGATTGCGATCCGGGGGCGGCCAATCGAAGACCTGATCGGGACGGTGGGCTTTGCCCAGATGATCTGGCTGATGCTGCGCGGCGAGATGCCGACCGACGGCCAGGCGCGGCTCTTGGAGCACGCGTTGGTGGCGGCGGTGGATCACGGGCCGCAAGCGCCTTCGATCGCTACGGCGCGGATGGCGGTGACCTGTGGCGCGGCGCTGAACCAGGCGATGGCGTCAGCGGTCAACATGCTCGATGACATCCATGGCGGGGCCGGCGAACAGGCGGTGGAGCTATATCACCGCATCGAGGCCAGCGGCGATTTGGCCGGCGAGGTGGCGCTTTGGCGCGAGACGAGGGGCCGCTACCTGCCGGGCTTCGGGCACCGGTTTCACACCCCCGTCGATCCGCGCGCGCCGCGGCTGATGGCGCTGGTGCGCGAGGCAGCGGCGGCGGGGGTCTGCTCGGGGCGTTTCGCGGCAATCGCCGAGGCGGTGGAGCGGTTTCTCGGCGAGGCGGCGGGCAAGCCGGTGCCAATGAATATCGACGGAGCGACTGCGGTAATCTATGCCGAGCTGGGGTTTGCGCCGCCGCTGGCGCGCGGGCTTTTCTGCCTCAGCCGGTCGGTCGGCATCCTGGCCCATGCCTGGGAGCAGATGGGCCAGGGCGGGCGCAACAAGGGGCCGACGCCGCCGGGCTACCGCTGGACCTATGACGGGCCTGAGACATGAACGCGCCGGCCTGCCACCGGCTAATCCTCTACACCAGGCGCATCGACGAGATGATCGCGTTCTACGGCGCGCATTTCGGGTACCGGCCTGTCTCCGCGCCTGGCGACCGGATCGTCGAGTTGCTGCCGCCAGGCGATGGCCTCCGCCTGATGCTGCACCCCGCCGGCAAGGGGCAGCGCGAAGGCCAGGCGCTTGTCAAGCTGGTTTTCGACGTCGCGGACGTGCCGGCGCGGCGCGCCGCGCTGCTGGCGGCGGGGCTCGAAGTGGGGCCGGTGCATGACGGCGGCGGGTATCAATTCGCCAATCTGAAGGACCCGTCGAAGAACCCGGTGTCGATATCGAGCCGCGCGTTCCGCGCTCCGGGAGGCGGGCCGGGCTGACACGCTGCACACTGGACAGGCCGCGGCGTTTCGTGCAAGCGTCTGCACCGCACGCCCGCGCCAAAAGCGGTGCGGCAACGAGACTTGGGAGGACATCCATGACCAAAACGCTTCGTGCGCTGAGCCTCAGCGCAGTCTTGATCGGTGCCGCAGGGGCGGTGTCGGCGGCCGAGTGCATTGCGCCGGCCAACCCCGGCGGCGGCTGGGATTTCACCTGCCGGCAGATCGGCAAGATCCTGTACGACATCGGCCAGGTCGATGAGCCGGTGCAGGTCACCAACATGGCCGGTGGCGGCGGCGGGCTGGCGTTCTCGTCGGTCGTGAACGAGCGCGGCGACGACGCCGATCTGATCGTGGCGGCGAGCCAAGCGACCGCAACCCGCCTGGCGCAGAACGCCTATGGCGGCGCGACCGCCGATCAGGTGCGGTTCGTGGGCGCGATCGGCGCCGATCCCGGCGTGATTGTGGTGGCGGCCGACAGCCCAATGCAGTCGCTGGGTGACATGATCGACGCGATCAAGGCGGATCCCGGTTCGGTTGCGTTCGGTGGCGGCTCTGCCGTGGGTGGCTTTGACCATCTGAAGGTGCTGCAGGTTCTGAAGGCCGGCGGCTTCGACGACATCACCGCGGTGAAATACATCGGCCTCGACGGCGGCGCCGATGCGATCACACAGACGGTGGGCGGCTTCACCCAGGCGATGACCGGGGACATGTCGGAAATCGTGGGCTTCCTGAAATCCGGCGAAGTCCGGGCATTGGCCGTGCTGACCGAAGCGCGGGTGCCGGGTTTCGACGACATCCCGACCGCGCAGGAACAGGGCATCGACGTCGTCGCGGTGAACTGGCGCGGGCTTTACGTGCCGAAGGGCATCAGCGACGAGCGCTTTGAGGAATGGGGCGCGAAGCTGGCGGCCGTGGCAGCCTCCGACGAGTGGAAGGCCGCAATGGAGGCCAATGGTCTCGCGCCCTTCACCAAGGTCGGCGGCGACTTTCAGTCGTGGGTCGACGGCGTCATCGCCTCGACCGAGGAACTCAGCCGTGAAATCGGTGTGATCCAGTGATCAGAAGCGACCGGATCTTTGGTCTGGTCGTGATCCTCGTGGCGCTCGGGTATATCCTGAGCGCCGTTCAAATTCAGACGAGCTTTCTGTCCGACCCGGTTGGCTCGAAGACCTTTCCGATCATGATTGGCGCGGTGGCGGCTTTGTGCGGGCTAGTGATGGTGGTGCGGCCGGACCCGGAGCCCGATTGGCCTGGATTGGGCTCGCTCTTGGCCATCGCGGTCTCAGTCGCGGTGCTCGTCGTCTATGCCTACAGCCTGAAACCTTTGGGCTTTTTGATCCCGACGGCGATTGCGGCGGGGATCCTGGCGTTTCAGATCGATCCCAAGCCGGTGCGGTCGGTGTTCATCGGGATCGGGCTGTCGATCGGTCTTTTTCTGCTGTTCAAATACGCGCTCGACCTCGGGTTGGTGCCGTTTCCGAAGGCATGGATGAAGTAGGGGGCGGCGCATGGAAATCTTCTCCAACCTCGCCGTCGGATTCAGCGTGCTCACCTGGTTTACGCTGTCCCTGGCGGTGATCGGCTGTTTCCTGGGCACGATCATTGGCGCTCTGCCAGGGCTGGGCCCATCGAACGGGGTGGCGATCCTGATCCCGGTGACGTTTTCCATTGGGCTCGACGCGACCTCGGCCTTGGTGCTGATGACCTCCGTCTATTACGGCGCGATGTATGGCGGGCGGATTTCGTCGATCCTGTTGAACATTCCCGGCGACGAGCCGGCCTTGATGACCACGCTCGACGGCTATCCGATGGCGAAACAGGGCCGCGCGGGCGACGCGCTGGTGATTTCGGGCGTGGCGTCCTTCGTCGGCGCTTTGCTGGCGACCATCGGTCTGATGCTGCTGGCGCCTTTGCTGGCGCGGGTGGCGTATCTGTTTGGCCCGGCGGAGTATTTCGCGCTCTACCTCTTGGCATTCTCGACCTTGGGCGGCATCGCTTCGAACAACCAGGCCAAGGCGGCTCTGGCGTCGTGCATTGGGCTTGGGATCGCGATGATCGGGCTCGACAACACCACCGGCATGCCGCGGCTGACCTTCGGCAACCTGCACCTGATGGACGGGGTCGATTTCCTGGTGGCGATTGTCGGCCTCTTCGCCGTGGCCGAGGTGTTCTTCTTCATCGAGAGCCACGGCAAGGGTTCATCGATCGGCGTGAAACTGGAAAAGGTGACGGTGCCGGTGAAAGACATAGTGAAGTCGGGCTGGACGATGCTGCGGGCGTCTCTGGTGGGCTTCATCGCGGGCATCCTGCCGGGGGCGGGTGCCTCTCTGGGGTCGTTCCTGGCCTATATGTCCGAGAAATCCATCGCCGGGCCGAAGGGCAAGTTCGGGACCGGCGTGCCGCGCGGCGTGGCGGCGCCGGAGGCCGGGAACAACGCGGCCGCCGGCGGGGCGCTGGTGCCGATGCTGACGCTGGGCGTGCCTGGGTCGGGCACGACGGCCGTCTTGCTGGCGCTTTTGATGACGCTCAACATCACGCCAGGGCCGACCTTGTTCACCGACCGGCCGGACGTGGTCTGGGGGCTGATGGCGTCGCTCTTGATCGCCAATTTCGTGCTTCTGGCAATGAACGTGCCGATGGTGAAGATCTTCGTGCGCGTGCTGCAGGTGCCGCCGGCGGTGCTGCTACCCGGCGTCTGCATGATCTCCTTCGTGGGGATCTTCTCGCTGTCGGGCAGCTATTTCGACCTGCTCCTGATGGTGGGCTTCGGCGTCATGGGCTACGTTCTGCGAAAACTCGACGTGCCGACGGTACCGATCATCCTCGGCATTCTCCTGGGCAACCACATGGAGGACGCCCTGCGCCGCGGCATGGTGCTGTCGGACGGCGACTGGACCTATCTGTTCTCGTCGCCGATCTCGGTTGGTCTGTGGATTGCGGCGGTCGCAGGCTTCGTCGCGCCGATGTTCCTGCGCAAAGTGCTGCAGAAGCCACAAGCTATCACCGACTGATGACCCGCGTCCTGATCCCCTCGGGCGCGCTGGGCCTGGGTTACGACAAGACCGCGCTGGACCGCGGCATCGCCGCGCGGCCGGACATCATCGCCATCGACGGCGGCTCGACGGATTCGGGACCGTCCTATCTGGGCCGCGGCGTGTCGAAATATTCGCGCGCCTCGACCAAGATCGAATGGGCAGGCCTGATCGAGGCGCGCGAACGCGCCGGGGTACCGCTGGTCATCGGAACGGCGGGGACCTGCGGCGCGGACCGGGCGGTCGATTGGCTGGTGGAGATCACCGCCGAGATCCTGGCCGAGACCGGCCGGCGCGCGCGCGTCGCGGTGCTGAAGAGCAGGCAGAGCGCCGAGGCGGTCGCTGCGGCCCTGGCCGAGGGACGGGTGAGGCCGCTGCATCCCGCGCCCGAGATCGACGGCGCCATCCTGGCCGACTGCAGCAACATCGTCGCGCTCGCCGGCGCCGAGCAGATCACCGCCGCGCTGCAAACCGGCGCAGACATCGTCATCGCCGGGCGCACCACCGATACCGCGATCATCGCCGCCCTGCCGCTCGCCCGCGGCGACCACGTCGGTGCCGCCTGGCACGGGGCAAAGATCGGCGAATGCGGCGCGCTCTGCGCCACCAACCCGCAATCGGGCGTGATTCTGGTCGAGTTCGACGCCGACGGTTTCACCGTCACGCCGCTGGCCGACGGCGCACACGCCACGCCGCACACCGTCTCGGCGCACATGCTCTACGAGAATTCCGATCCGTTCATCCTCTACGAGCCCGGCGGGCATCTCGATGTGACCCACGCAGACTACCAGGCGCTCGACGACACGCGCGTCCGCGTCACCGGGTCGGACTGGGTGCCGGCGGACCGCTACACGGTCAAGCTCGAAGGCGCGCGGCGTGTGGGCTATCAGACGGTTCTGCTGGCCTTGCTGCGCGACCGGCACTATGTCGAGAACGCCGACTCCTGGTGCGCCGATATCGAGGCAAAATGCCGGGCCAAGGCCGCGGCGCGGCTTAGCCTGGCGCCCGAGGACTTCGACATCGAACTCAGGATCATCGGCCGGAACGCTACGCTCGGAGTGTTGGAAAACCGCGCGAACGGGGCGGTGGAATTGGGCATGCTCGGGATCGTGACGGCTCAGACGCCAGAGATGGTCGACGAGATCGCCAAGATGCTGAACCCCTACCTGCTGCACCACCCGCTGACCGAGGCCGAAGAGCAGCCGACCTTCGCCTTTCCGTTTTCGCCAGCCGAGATCGAGCGCGGCGAGATCTACGAGTTCGCGCTGAACCACGTGATGCAGCTCGACGACCCGATGGAGGCCTTCCGACTTGAGGTGCACGAGCTTGGCTGAGACGCTGGGCGACGTCGTCGAGAAGGTGCGTAGCAAAAACGCCGGGCCGTTCTGGCTGACCATCGACATCTTCTGCGGCAGCGCCGCGGCATTCGAGAGGGTCCGCCAGGGCGTCTCGACCGACCGCGTCGCGCGGCTGTTTCAAACCGATCCGGGCGAGTTGAAGCGGTTCGACATCCCGGCGCTGAACGTGGTCAAGTTCAGCCTGCCCCGGCCGCAGGTCCAGGGCACCCGGTTCGACCGCGACATGCACGGAGCGAGCTACGCCGCGCTGATCGCCGAGATGACGCTGAACTGACCCGCCGGGACGTCAAAGGTCGATGCGCCGGGCCTCCGCATCCGACCGGTAGGCGGCCTCGACCAGCCGGACCACCGCCAGATACTCGCGCGCGCTATTCTCCAGCGCGCTATCGCCCGAGAGGCCCGCGACCACATGCCGGCAAAGCGCCTCGACGCAGCCACCGCCGAACTGGCCGTAATCCACCGGCGCGGTGATCGGCAGTTGCGCCGCCCTTTGCGCGCCGAACGCGCGGAACCACAGCTTGCCCGCGCCGTCGAGCCGCAGTTCGCCCGCCTCGCCCTCGACGCTCATCTCGCCCATGGTCGTGCGCGGGTTCGCGGCGACGTGATCCGACAGGCGGTTGCCGTCGAAAACCGACGTCGCGCCGCCGTCATGGGTCAGCACGATCTGGCCGGCATCCTCGCCGGCGACGACCGGATTGAGCCGGCGCAGATCGGCATAGACCGACCGCACCTCGCCGAAGAGCCAGCGGAAGACGTCGATCTGATGCACGGCGGTCTCTTGCACCAGAAACCGCTCCATCGTCTGAAACGACGGCTGGCGGGCAAGATAGGCGTCGGGTCCGCGCCCGTCGCCGGGGCGAAGCGCGAAGCGGGCGCCATAGACCTGGCCCATGCGGCCGGCGTCGAGAAACCGCTTGATCTCGCGGTGCCAGGGCTGAAAGCGGAAGTTTTCGTGGATGATCAGCGGGGTGCCCGCGGCCTCGGCCTCGGCGGTGACCGTTTCGGCCTCCGCCAGCGAGCGGCAAAACGGCTTTTGGCAAATCAGCGCCGCGCCGTGGCCGAAGGCCCGGCGGATCAGCGCGGCCTGGGCGGGCGGCGGTACGACCAGGTCAACGATGTCGGGCTGGGCCGCCAGCAGCGCGTCGAAATCGGCGAACGCCGCGACGCCCAACTCGGCAGCGCGGGTCCGAGCCAGACCGGCGTCGAGATCGGTGACGCCCACCAGCCGCACCCCATCGAGCCTGCGCCACGCGGCGAGGTGGAACTGGCTGAAATATCCCAGGCCGGCAACGGCGACGGTGAGCATGGGCGCCTCCCTGACCTCAGTGATAGGCCGGCCAGGGCGGTTTGTCGAAGGCCGGCGGCGGCGCGGGCCGCACCGCTCAGGCCGGGGTCCGCGCGACCCGGCGCAGGGCGAAGAGCGTCGCCGCGGGCCCCAGCAATTCGAAGGCGACGGTGGTGCCGATGGTGACGGTCAGCACCGTCTCGGCGTAATCCGGGAACTGCTTCGACGCGATCAGCGCGATCCCCACGGCGACCCCCGCCTGCGGCAACAACGCAATGCCGAACCACGGGCGCTGGTCGGCCGGTGCGCCGCCCGCCACCGCGCCGACCCAGCCGCCGACGATGCGCGAGGCGATCCGCAGCACGATATAGGCCAGCCCGATCAGCCCGACCTTGCCCAGGGCCGCGACCTCCAGCGAGGCGCCGGCGAGAATGAAGAATAGGATCATGAACGGCCACTGGATGTGCTCGATCTCGTGGAAGGCGCGCTTGTGGTGCCGGGCGAGGTTGACGATGATCGCACCGGCGGTCATGCCGGCGATCAGGAACGACACCTCGTACCAGAGCGCCAGTCCGGCGGTTAGAAAGACGATGCCCAACGCCTCGGTCTGCAGCGGCTCGCCCTTGCCGAGCCGACCTGTGAGGTAGGCCGACGGCAGCCCCACCGCGGCGCCGAGCGCCAGGGCGCCGCCAACCTCCCAGGCGGCGTGCCCCAGGGCGCCCTCGGCGGTGGTGCCGTTCACCGCGCCGACCAGCACGACGATGAAGCTGAACACCATCAGCCCCCAGGCGTCGTCGATCGCGACGATGCCCGACAGCGTCTCTACGAAAGGCCCGCGTATGCCCGATTGCCGGATCACGTCCTGGGTCGCGGCGGGTGCCGTGGCGGTGGCGATCGAGCCCAGGATCAGCGCCAGCCCCAGCTCGACCCCCATCAGCCAAAGCCCCGTGCCAACCATCGCGATGGTGATGAAGACGACGGCGACCGAGATCGCCACGATGGTGCGGCCATGGGAGCGTAGATTGCGCAGCGACAGCGAGCCGCCAAGGATGAAGGCCACCATCGTCAACGCCGCGATCGACAAGAAGTCGTACCAAAGATCGGCTCCGACCGGCAGCAGGTTCAGCCCCGACGTCCCAAGCGCAATGCCGCACAACAGCAGCAGCGTCACCCGGGGCAGCGGCGTGCGTGCGCCGATCTGGTCCGCCGCGAGGCCCAAGAGAAAGAGCGCCCCGAGGGTCAGAAAGAAGACGTGCAGCTCCATTGAGCCGACAGGGTACCGGCCATCGTGCCGGCAGGCCTTGATCTATCGCAGATCGCCCCCGGGGGGGGTTGGCGCCGTCTCAAACGATGTCGTTGTCCACCAGATAGGCTCCCGCCGCACGAACGCTGTCGGCCACGTCGGTGAAGTCCATGCCCATCACCGCGCGCGCCCGCCCGTTGGAGATGTCGTCGCGTTCACCCAGAACCGGTAGGATGGTCCGGATCGACCTGTCGAACAGCGCCAGAATACGAACGACGGCATTCGGCGCCGTCCGCGTGACGATCTTGCGATCGGGATGTGCCGCCTTCAGGATCTCGGCCATCTCTTGGAACCACAGGAAACGGTCGGCGGCAATGAACCGCCGGCCAACCGTGTCGGGATTGGTCAAAGCGCGTAGGTGCATCTCGGCGACGTCCCCGACATCGACCGAGGGAAAGCCAACTTTGGGCAGCATCGGGTCCTTGGCCCGCAAGAGCCGCTCGATCACCTTGATCGAGGTGCCGTAGTTTCCGTCGAGCGGCGCGCCCAGCACAAAGACCGGATTGATCACCGTCAGAGCGATTTCGGACGCCTCGCGCTCCACGAAGTCCCACGCGGCCTTCTCCGCCAGAGTCTTCGACTTGACGTAGGCCGTCGCCGCTGGATGCGCGATGTCGGTCCAGTCGTCCTCGTCATAGGCCGCCTTGCCTGGCGACAGGTCGGCGTTCATCACCGCCACCGAGGACGAGGTCAACACCACCCGTCCGATCCCCGCCGCCTGTGCCGCTTTCAACGCCCGCAACGCGCCATCCACCGCCGGCCGGATCACCTCGTCCTCGTCGTCCGGCTGCTCCAGCGGAAACGGCGACGCCGTGTGCATCAAGATGTCCGAGCCCTGCAAAGCCTCGGCCCACCCGTCATCCGACCCCAAATCCAGCGCCGCAAACCGCAACCGCTCTTCGATCCCCGCCGGATCGTCCAAATGCGGCGCCACCGCATCCCGCACCTCCGCCGCCCGGCTCAACGCCCGCACCGACCCCACCACGTCGTAGCCCGCATTGAGCAGCTTCACGACGATATGTTTGGCAATGAACCCGGACGCTCCGGTCACGAAAACGGTCTCTTTGGCGGTCATCTCGACGGCTCCTCAATGTTAGAACTTCTAACATAGGTACACCGTGCCGCATGTCTAGAGGCCCACCACGAAAAACCTGGCCACGCTTGCCATTCCCCCGCCAATCCCACATCACCCGTCCAAAACCCGAGGGAGCCCCATGAAACCCGTCGACAACTTCACCCGCATCGGCGAGGAAAACGCCTTCACCGTGCTCGCCCGCGCCGCCACGCTCGCCGCCCAGGGCATGGACGTCATCAACCTCGGCATCGGCCAGCCCGACTTCCCGACCCCGCCCAACATCGTCGAGGCCGCGGTCAAGGCGCTGCGCGACGGCCACCACGGCTACACCCCCGCCACCGGCATCCCCCAGCTGCGCGAGGCCGTCGCCGCAGACCTGCACCGCCGCTTCGCCACCGACACCAACCCCGACCACGTCCTAATCGTCCCCGGCGGCAAGGTCACCATGTTCACCGCCATCCTGATGTTCGGCGAACCCGGCGCCGACATCCTCTACCCCGACCCTGGCTTTCCGATCTACCGCTCGATGATCGAGTTCACCGGTGCGCGCCCCATCCCGATCCCGATCCGCGAGGAAAACGCCTTCGCCTTCTCCGCCGACGAGACCCTGTCGCTGATCACGCCCGAAACCCGCCTGATCATCCTCAACTCCCCCGCCAACCCCTGCGGCGGCGTCACCCCCCGCGCCGAAATCGACAAACTCGTCGCGGGTCTCGCCAATCACCCCGACATCGCGATCCTATCCGACGAGATCTACGATCAGATGCTCTATGACGGCGAGGAACACGTCTCGCTCCTCACCTACCCCGACATCCGCGACCGCCTGATCCTCTTGAACGGCTGGTCCAAGACCTACGCCATGACCGGCTGGCGCCTGGGCTATTCCGTCTGGCCGGAGGAGATCTTCGACAAGGCCCGCAAGCTGGCCGTCAACGCCTGGTCCTGCGTCAACGCCCCCGCGCAATGGGCCGCCTTGGAGGCGCTGACCGGCCCGCAAGATGCCGTGACAGAAATGGTCGCCGAATTCGACACCCGCCGCAAATTGACCGTCGAACTCCTCAACACCCTCCCCGGCGTCAGCTGCATCACCCCCAAGGGCGCCTTCTACGCCTTCCCCAACATCACCGGGACGGGGTGGAAAGCCAAACCCCTCGCCGCCGAGCTTCTCGAAAAAACCGGCGTCGCCACCATCGGCGGCCCCGATTTCGGTGTGCTCGGAGAGGGCTACATCCGCCTCAGCTACGCCAACAGCCAAGAGAATATCCGCAGGGCGCTAGAGCGAATGCGGGAGTTCCTCTCACGCTGATCCCATCGCAGTCCCGGACTTAATCCGGGACCTCAGGCCTGCCGTCCTTCCACAGAAGCGCCCCTTGAACCACGCATTCCCGGGCCAGTTAAAAGGCGCGAAGCGGTCGTCATTGGGCGCGCCATTGGTCCGAGCGACCAATGACGACGCCCAGCGGTGGCCCGCCCCGGTGGGCCGCCGCTTTTGCTGCCACAACCTCATCGCTCGATTGGAAGATGTACCTGGCAGCATATCGCGCGCCGTTCATCCGACGCCGCGGCACCCCACGGGCGGGAGTTTGGAAAGAAGGAGTATTGGCCTTAATGCACGAATTGCTCGTCGGCCTCGTCATCCAGATCGAAGATCGGATCGAGAACGAGAACGAGCCTGGTTTCTCCGGTGCCCTCAATCGGTGGAGATCGGTGCAGCAGACCAGATTTCGGGTTCTCGGGCCAGAGCGTGCCGCGCAGCAGAAAGGGTGAACCCGTGGGCACGGTGAAGATGCGCCGCGGTTCGGCGCCGTCGGTCGAAATTCCGTACTGTGTGCCTGTTCCTCGGTAGGTGCATATGAGCCTCGCGGTCACGGCATCGATGTGGAACTTCCGGCACATGTTGGTGGTTACGACGTCCAAGCGAAGCCGGAGATAGGGCGCCCGCATCACATCGGCGAACATATCCGCCAGGGCCGAGATGTCGTCCACCAGCATCGCGCGTGCTTCGCAGCTCGGAAGCTCCGATGCCTCGACAATATCGGACAAAGCTCCGCGAACCATGCCAGGCCGCAGCACGACACGCGAACTCGGCAGATACTCAGGTTGAACGGCATCGATCCAAGATTGAAAACTCGGCAACGGATCGCGTTGCCAGATCGTGGCCGCGCAGCCCCGGTGCTGAATGGCGCTGAGCCCCTCGGGGCTGTGGGCCACGCCCACGCCGATCGCGGCGCCCTTGACGAACTTCCGGACCAGGTTCATGCCGCTTCCTCCGCGCGCCGCCAGATCGGGAACGGGTCGGGGAAGTCTGGAACATCGTAGGGACCGGAGGTGGCGACGGCGGGGACAAGGCACGCATCCAAACGCGCCTTCAATGTTCCCCAATCGATGCCCGCGCCAATGAAGACGATCTCCTGGCGCCGGTCGCCCCAAGGTTCCTGCCAGTGGGCTTCCATATAGGCCCGTGCGCTGTCATGGGTCGGACGCCGCGCCTCCGGCACCGCGGCCCACCAAGTGCCCAGCGGCTTGACCGAGGACAGCGCACCCGCCAGCGAGAACTCAGCCACCCAATCGGGCCGCGTCGCGATCCAGAAGTGCCCCTTGGCGCGGATCACGCCCGGCAGGTCGCCATTCAGGACGGACAGGATCTTCTCGGGGATAAAGGGCCGCCGCGCGCGATAGACAAAAGATGCTACGCCGTACTCTTCCGTCTCGGGCACGTGATAGGCAAACCCATAAAGCTCCTTCGCCCACATCGGGTGCTCATGGGCCTTCTCGAAGTCGAAAAGCCCGGTGTCGAGGATGGCCTCCGCCGCGACATCGGAGTGATTGGTCTCGATGATCTTCGCGTCCGCGTTCAGGCTGCGGATGATCTTGCGAGCGGCATCCGTGCGCTCGGGTCCGGCGTCGCCCACCTTGTTCAGGATCACCACGTCCGCGAATTCGATCTGGTCGGTCAAAAGGTGCACGAGGGTGCGCTCGTCCTCTTCGCCCATGGTCTCGCCGCGATCCCGCAAGAAGTCGTGGGATGCGAAGTCGTTCAGCAGGTTCACGGCGTCGACCACCGTGACCATCGTGTCCAGACGCGAGACATCGGACAGGCTGTCGCCGAACTCGTCACGAAACTCGAAGGTCGCGGCGACAGGCAGCGGCTCCGAAATCCCGGTGCTCTCTATGAGCAGGTAATCAAACCGCCCGTCCGCCGCCAATCGGTGCACCTCGTCCAGCAGATCATCCCGCAGCGTGCAGCAGATGCAGCCATTGGACATCTCTACCAATGTTTCGTCCGTCCGGCTGAGTTCGGTGTCCGCCCGCACCAGGTCCGCGTCGATGTTCACCTCGGACATGTCGTTGACAATGACGGCAACCCGACGCCCCTCGCGATTGTTGAGAACGCGGTTGAGAAGAGTCGTTTTTCCGGCACCGAGAAAGCCTGAGAGGACAGTGACGGGAAGTCGGGTGTCTGCCATTCGATTGATTCCTCCTACTGGGGCTAGACCGTTCCTGATACGGCCGCCACGACCGCAAAGAACGTTTCGCCGGAGCAACCTATATGTGATGTTATAACATCACAACCACATTCCTGGTGGCATGGGGTGACGGCCCCAACTAAGGAACGAGGACCTCGGAAATCTGATCCGCCCAAGACCTTGAAACCAAGCGCCACATTGGGTGTCAGGGGACTTTACTGACAGCCGCCGTGCAGAAAGTTAGCAAGCAAGTGATCCGACCCATCAGTGACCACCGGGCGGGTCTCCAAGCCACCCCACCGGGTCTGACGGAAGACCAGCGCTTTTCCGACACCGGTTTCTGCACTGCAGTACCGACGTAATACCGACGTTTTACCGACGATTTACAGACAGCGGTTTTTCGTCCGGACTCACCCCAAAAGTCGCCGCGCGATCACCTGTGCCTGGATCTCGGCCGCGCCCTCGAAAATGTTCAAAATCCGCGCGTCGCACAGGATCCGGCTGATCCCGTATTCCAGCGCAAACCCGTTCCCGCCATGGATCTGCAACGCATTGTCCGCGCAGGCCCAGGCCACGCGGGCCCCGAGAAGCTTCGCCATCCCGGCCTCCAAGTCGCAGCGCCGGTCTTCGTCTTTTTCCCTTGCAGAGAAATAGGTTAGCTGCCGCGCCACCATGATCTCGACCGCCATCATCGCGAGCTTGCCCGCCACCCGAGGAAATTCGATCAGCGGCTTCCCGAACTGCTTCCGATCAAGCGCATATTGCATGCCCACCTCCAGCGCCGACTGCGCCACGCCGACGGCCCGCGCGGCGGTCTGGATCCGGGCCGATTCAAAGGTCTGCATGAGCTGCTTGAAGCCCTGGCCCTCAACCCCGCCCAAAAGGTTCTCGCCCTGCACCCGGAAGTCGTCGAAATTGACCGTGTATTCCTTCATGCCGCGGTAGCCGAGCACCTCGATCTCGCCACCCGAGAGCCCATCGTCGACAAACGGCTGCTCATCCGTCCCCGGCGTCTTTTCGGCGAGAAACATCGACAGCCCCCGGTAATCGGAGGTCTCGGGCACAGACCGCGCCAGAACCGTCATCACATGGGTGCGCGCGGCATGGGTGATCCAGGTCTTGTTGCCGGTGATCACCCAATCCTCGCCGTCCCTCGCCGCCTTGGTCCGCAAAGACCCGAGGTCCGACCCGGTATTCGGCTCGGTGAACACGGCGGTCGGCAGGATCTCCCCGCTCGCCAGCCCCGGCAGCCATTTCTCCTTCTGCGCCTCCGTCCCGCCGCAGAGGATCAACTCGGCGGCGATCTCCGACCGCGTGCCCAAAGACCCGACGCCGATATAGCCGCGCGACAGTTCCTCGCTGACCACAACCATCGAGGCCTTCGACAGCCCGAAGCCGCCGAATTCCTCGGGGATCGTCAGGCCGAAGACACCCATCTCGGCCAACTCCTCGATGATCTCCATCGGGATCAGATCGTCGTTGAGATGCCAATCGTGGGCCTGCGGCACGACCTTTTCGTCGGCGAACCGGCGGAACTGGGCGCGGATCATCTCGAGCTCGTCGTCGAGCCCGGTGGCGCCCATCGTCGCGTGGCCGGCATTGTCCTGCATACAGGCCACCAGCCGCATCCGCGCGGCCTGGCTGTTGCCTTCCTGGGTCAGCGTCATCACGGCGGGGTGCATCATCGCCCGCTGGTCGTCCTGGCTGAGGCCGAGATCCTGGGGCCGCACGATCTCGCCCTGGCTCATCGGAATGCCGCCGTAGATCTGCCAGAGGTATTCGCCGAACGCGATCTGATGGATCAGTTGCTCCATCTCGCCGAACCGGCCCTCGGCGTCGAGCCGTTCGGCCCAGCCCTGCATCTCGCGCAGGGATTCGACGTAAGTCGCAAGCCAGGCCAGCCCGTGCGCCGCGGTCTGGTGCGTCTCGAGCAGCGCGCCCGAGACCTTGCCGTCCTGCGACACCAGCCCCCGGACCCGGTCCTTGGCCTTGGCCAGCAAGTCCTCGCAGGGGCCGAGCGCGGCCTTGGTCAGCGCCAGAAGGTCCGGCAACAGGGCGGTTCCGATCGTCATGTCCTGGCCATCATGCGCCATGTCGCAGCTCCTTCAAACCGGTCTGGGCGGGCATATTCACTTTGCACCTGCAGCGCAACATTAATTCGCCTGCGCCACCTATCAAGACCGAAAATGTCGCGCCCGATTTCGTCGCTGCAGTGCCGGCGAAAACCGCGTATCACCGGCGGGACGCAGATCGGTTAGGCGGCAATGGGCGCGGTTTTCAGTCAGTTAGAGCCGGTTTTCCTGGCGCTGGCCTTCGGCGTGGCGCTCTGCGCGGGCTTCGTGAAGGGCGCCGTGGGGTTCGCCATGCCGATGATCATGATTTCGGGGCTGGGCTCGTTCCTCGCACCCGAGCTTGCACTTGCAGCACTGATCCTGCCGACGCTGGTCACCAATGTCTGGCAGGCGCTGCGCGACGGGCTGGCCGCGGCCTGGGCGTCGATCCTGCGGTTCCGGGTCTATATCGCGCTGGTGCTGGTCTTCATCGCCGGCAGCGCGCAACTGGTCCGGGTGCTGCCGAGCTGGGCGCTGTTTCTGGTGATCGGCGGGCCGGCGACGGCCTTTGCGGTGGCCCAGCTTTTGGGCTGGCGGCTGCACCTGCGGCCCGAGCACCGCCGCCGCGCCGAGGTCGTCATCGGCGCCATCGCGGGCTTCGTCGGCGGGCTCTCGGGCGTCTGGGGGCCACCGACGGTCGCCTATCTGACGGCGATCGAGGTGCCCAAGGCCGAGCATATCCGGGTGCAGGGCGCCGTTTATGGCCTGGGCGCCATGGTCCTGACGGCGGCGCATGTCAATTCCGGGCTCTTCAACGCGCAGTCGGCGCCGCTCTCGGTGGTGCTGCTGGTCCCGGCCGTCGTCGGGCTCTTGATCGGGTTCTGGGTCCAGGACCGGCTGGATCAGGAGCGCTTCCGGCGAGCGACCTTATGGGTGCTGGTCTTCGCCGGCCTGAACCTGATCCGGCGCGGGCTGGCCGGCTAGTCGATATATTTGACCTTGTCGCTGGCCATCAGCGCGCGGATCTCCTGTGGGATGTCGAGACCGTCCTTCAACTCTGCATCGAGCGCGGTCTCGAGCTCGGCGACCTTGGCCAGCATCGCGATCACCGCGTCGATCTGAGCGAAGGGCACCACCACGACCCCGTCTCGGTCGGCCACGATCATGTCGCCGGTCTCGACCTGCTGCCCGCCGATCTGCACCGGGAAGCCGACGCGCCCGGGTCCGTTGCCGTAAGGCGAACCGGGGTTCAGCCCGGTGCACCAGGACGGCAGGCCGACCTCGACGATGCCGGCATAGTCGCGCATCGGCCCATCGGTTACGAAGCCCGCCGCGCCGCAGTTCTTCATCATCGCTGACACCCGGTCGCCGGCCGCCGCGCATCCCTGGTGGCCGTGGAAGGCCGAGACCACGACGTCGCCGTCTTGGATCGACTCCAGCGCGGCGAGTAGCGCCAGGATGTCGGCCGGCCCGCAATCCACCGTCAGCGCCGGGCCAGCGGCGCGACAGTCGAGGTCGCGGCCCTCGCCCAACGGGCGGATCGCCGGCGACAGCGCGCCGGCGCCGAACATCGCATCGACGACGAAACTGGTCGGCACGTCCTGGAACGCGGCGATCTGGTCCGGCGTCGGGCGGCGCGCCAGTAGTTTGACGGTCAGAAGCGGCGGTTCCTCGATCATGGCTGTCCCTCGCGCAGTGGTCGCGGCGACGATGACCGAATCCGGCGACCGGGTCCATGGTCTTGGGCGGAGGGGCCCGGCGACGGAGGCGCAAGATACGCTTGAACCTGGAACTGCCGCCAACGACCCGCCCCAGGCGCGGCTCTTCTCTACAAAAGGCAATACCCGTCCCACGCCACCCCCCATTCGTCAGCCCAGTTTCAGGAATGCAGCGCGCCGAGGCCGCAGTCGACCGGCGGCAGGATGCCGGGATCGACTACGTTGAAGAACGCCTCGAAGACCAGCCTGCCATTGGCGGTCCCGCGAAAGCCCCAGCGGCCCTCGCGCAGCTCGTAGGGCAAATCGAAAGAGAACCCGATGTAATTGTCCCGGATTTCGTCGAGGTCCGAGATCCAGACCTCGGTGGTCACGTCGTTCGGACCCAGCGGCGGATGCGTGACCTCGACCCGCACCGGCCCCATGTAACGCGGCAGCACGTCGAACAGGATGCCGAAGCCCACCCCGATCTGCGCCGGCACCAGCGAACCCTGGCGGATGAAGTTCGGCGGCCCGTCGATCAGCGACACGGTGCCCGAGATCGTGCCCTCGGCCTCGAGCTCGCCCACCGGTTCCAGCGCGCAGAAATAGCCGTAGGCATAGCCGCTGGCCCCGGGCGCCGTCACGCCAGCCACCGCGTCGGCGGGCGCCAGGACCGCCAGAAAAGCGAAGCACAGAGCATGGAAGACCCGCTGCATGGACCGCATTCTAGCAGCGGCGCCCCACGCCCGGAAGTCGGGTTTACCCGATCGCGACCGCTTTGACGTCTTCGTCGATATGGGTCTCGTATTGTGCGAAATTCTGGGCGAACATCGCCACCAGTTTGGCGGCCTGCGCGTCGTAGGCCACGCCGTCGTCCCAGGTGCGCCGCGGCTCCAGCAAGATCGAGGCGACGCCGGGCACCGCCACCGGCACGTCGAAGCCGAAATTGGGGTCCTTGCGGAACTCGGCCTCGGCCAACGAGCCGTCGAGTGCCGCCGACAACAGCGCCCGCGTCGCCTTGATCGGCATCCGCGACCCGGTGCCGTAGGCGCCGCCGGTCCAGCCGGTGTTGACCAGCCAGCAGGTCGCGCCGTGCTTGGCGATCTTGTCGCGCAGAAGGTTGCCGTAGACCTCGGGCCGGCGCGGCATGAACGGCGCGCCGAAGCAGGTCGAGAAGGTCGGCTGCGGCTCGGTCACACCGCGCTCGGTGCCGGCGACCTTCGAGGTGAAGCCGCTGAGGAAGTGGTACTCGGCCTGCGCCGGCGACAGCCGCGCGATCGGCGGCAGCACGCCGAAAGCGTCGCAGGTCAGCATGATGACGTTCTTGGGATGCCCGCCAAGCGCCGTCGCCGAGGCGTTCGAGATGTAGTCCAGCGGATAGGCGCAGCGCATGTTCGCGGTCAGGCTGTCGTCGTCGAAATCGAGCTCCAGCGTCTCGCCGTCATAGACCATGTTCTCGATCACCGTGGCGAACTTTTCGGTGGTCGCGTAGATCTCGGGCTCGGCCTCTTGGCTCAGGTGGATGGTCTTGGCATAGCAGCCACCCTCGAAATTGAAGGTGCCGCGTTCGGACCAGCCGTGCTCGTCGTCGCCGATCAGTACCCGGTCGGGATCCGCCGACAGCGTGGTCTTGCCGGTGCCCGAGAGCCCGAAGAAGATCGCCGTGTCGACCGGATTGCCCGGCGCGTGGTTGGCCGAGCAATGCATCGGCATGATGCCGCGCTCCGGCAGCAGATAGTTCAGCACCGAAAACACCGATTTCTTGTTCTCGCCGGCATATTCGCTATCGGCCACCAGGATCAGTTTTTTGTCGAAGTTCAACGCGATTACGGTCTCGGTCCGGCAGCCATGCCGGTCGGGGTCGGCCTTGAAGCTCGGGCAGTTCAGGATCGTGAAATGCGGGACATAGTCGTCGAGTTCCGCCCGCGCCGGACGCCGCAGCATGTGGCGGATGAAGAGGTTGTGCCAGGCCAGCTCGTTGATCACCCGCACGTCGAGCCGATGCGCCGGATCGGCGCCGCCATAGAGATCCTGGACGAAGTAATCGCGGCCCTTCATGTGCTCGAGCATATCGGCATGCAGCCGGTCGAAGGCCGCGGCCTCCATCCCGGCGTTGTTGTCCCACCAGATCGTGTCTTCGAGCCCCGGCGTGCGCACGATGAACCGGTCCTTTGGCGACCGGCCGGTATGCTTGCCGGTCTCCACCAACAGCGTGCCGCCCTTGCCCAGATGCCCCTCGCCCCGGGTCAGCGCCTGCTGGATCAGCGCGGACTCCAGAAGGTTGTAATAGACATGGCCAAGCCCAGTTATGCCCTGATCTTCCAAGCGGTGCTGCGGGTTGACCCGTCCAGTTTCCATCTCGTGCGCTCCCTCGCCGGAGATCCGGCGTCTCTTTGCAATATCCGCGGCGAAATCGCGCCGCGCCGGCGGTCACCCCACCAGTGTGGCGGCCTATAACATGATGATTTTCCATGTGAACAGGACGGAAACGCACAGTTAGCGCAACCATGCCAAGGTTAGCGCAATCATCGGCAGCGCGGGCCCACGGTTGCCGCAAAGTGAGGCAAATTAGCCATTGGTTACGATTTTTCGGCTGTGATTGCTCCCGGGAATCCCGGTGATTCGCACTTAGTAGTTGATTCGAAAGGCCGGAATGGGAACAATGTGGCAAAAAGCAGGCACCAAACAGAGCAGTATAAGGAAACCTCCCATGTCGAGGATTGCGTTGGTCGACGACGACAGGAATATCCTGACGTCCGTGTCGATGACTCTCGAAGCCGAAGGGTTCGAGGTCGAAACCTACAATGATGGCCAGGCGGCGCTGGACGCATTTAACAAGCGGCTGCCGGATATGGCCGTGTTCGATATCAAGATGCCGCGGATGGACGGCATGGATCTGCTGCAGCGCGTGCGCCAGAAGACCACCATGCCGGTGATTTTCCTGACCTCGAAGGACGACGAGATCGACGAGGTTCTGGGCCTGCGCATGGGCGCCGACGACTACGTCAAGAAGCCGTTTTCGCAGCGCCTGCTGGTCGAACGCATCCGAGCGCTTTTGCGTCGGCAGGAGGCGATCGACAGTGGCGAGGTCGGCGAGACCGAGGCCAGCAAAATCATGGTCCGCGGCCAGTTGTCGATGGATCCCTTGCGCCATGCGGTCACGTGGAAGGGCCTGGACGTGTCGCTGACCGTCACCGAGTTTCTGCTGTTGCAGGCGCTGGCCCAGCGTCCCGGCTTCGTGAAGTCCCGCGATCAGCTGATGGACGTGGCCTATGACGACCAGGTCTATGTCGACGACCGCACCATCGACAGCCACATCAAGCGGCTGCGCAAGAAGTTGCGCTCGGTCGACTCGGAATTCTCGGCCATCGAAACCCTCTACGGCATCGGGTACAGGTACAACGAGGAATAATGACGCTCGCGTCAGAAATAGACGTGAAGGACGCAAAGCCGGTTCGAGACGACGATCTTGTCCTAGGCGAAGACTGGGTCACACCGCAGATCGACACCGACGCCGCCGCCCGCGCGCGGCGTCGGGCGCGCGGCGTGATCGCGATCAAGACTTCGCCTCTCGCGCGCAAGATTATCACCTTCAATCTGCTGGCGTTGCTGGTGCTGGTGGCCGGGGTGCTGTGGCTGAACCCGGTGCGCGACAACCTCGTCCTGCAGCGCGAAACCGGGCTGGTGGCCGAGGCACATCTGATCGCCGACGTATTCGAGGCGCAGCTTCCGCAAGGTGCGCCGGTGAACTTGGCTGCCGGCGACGGCGTCGACGTGGCCGAGACCCTTGCAGGACTGCGACTGTCGCCTGGGATCGAAATCTATGTCTACGACGCAAGCGGCTCCCTGATCGATTCCACTTTGGGCAGGCCGCGCGCGCCGGTTGGCGGATTACCGGACCTCGGCGATGACGGCCGTTCGACCGTCATAACCGATTTCCTGAACACTGTCTGGGATCAGTTGTCGGGCCTGTTCTCGTCGGTCGGAAACGACCTACCCCAAGTGACTGCAACGGACCACTTGACCGAGCTTTTGCCGGGCTCGCTTGCCGGCGAGACTCAAGTTAAGGGCGGTGTCCTGGGAAGTGGACTGACGATCTTCTCGGTTGCGGCGCCGATCTTGCAGGATGGCGTCCCTGTAGGTGTCGTCGGGCTGTCCAGTGCTGCGGGCGAAATCGATGCCCTGGTGCGCAGCGAACGTGAGCAAGTGCTGCAGATGTTCGTTATTGCGATTTTGGTCTCGATCGGCCTCAGCCTCGTACTTGCCTCGACTATCGCCAACCCACTGTCCGATCTCGCCGCCGCAGCTGAGGTCGGGCGTGACCGCAATTCGCGCAAGAAGAGCCCCGCGCGTGTCCGGATCCCCGACCTGTCCGGCCGGCCCGACGAAATCGGGCGGCTGTCAGGGGCGATGCGCGGCATGGTGGGCGCGCTTTACGAAAGAATAGACGCCAACGAGCAGTTTGCGGCAGATGTGGCGCATGAGATCAAGAATCCGCTCGCCTCACTGCGCTCTGCCATCGGCACATTACGGGTTGCCAAGCGCGACGACCAGCGCGAGCGCCTGTTGGAGGTGATCGAGCACGATGTGCGCCGACTGGACCGCTTAGTCAGCGACATCTCGAATGCCTCTCGCCTCGACAGCGAATTGGTGAAGGAGGACGAAGAAGCCTTCGATTTGCTCGCCATGTTGCGCAACCTGACCGACTATCTCGGCAATGAGGCGCAAGAAAAGGGCATCGAGTTCATCTCGGACATGCCGTCCGAGGCGATCGAAATCCACGGGCTCGAGGCGCGGCTCGCGCAGGTCTTCGTCAACCTGATTTCAAACGCGATTTCGTTCTGCGAAGAGGGCGATGCGATCCGGGTCTGGGTCCGGCGGCGCGATAACCGGGTGCTGGTCGTGGTTGAAGACACCGGACCCGGAATTCCGGAACAAGCGTTGACCAAGATCTTCAACCGGTTCTACTCGCACCGACCCGAGACCCAGTTCGGCAACAATTCCGGTCTGGGGCTGGCGATTTCGAAGCAGATCGTCGAGGCGCATTCCGGCGTGATCTGGGCGGAAAACATCCGCCCGACCGATGCCGACATCACTTCGGACCCGCTGGGCGCGCGTTTTGTTGTGGGCCTGCCGATCTGAGTTTTGGCCTTGCGCGGGCGTCCCGGAGCAGTCCTCATATGTCGGAGGTGGCGCCGAATGCTGTTCCACGCCAGCTGTGTGTCGGTAGACGACCGTGCGGTGTTGATCCAAGGCAAGTCGGGATCGGGCAAATCGGCGCTGGCGCTGGAGCTCTTGGCCTTCGGCGCCAAGCTCGTCGCCGACGACATGACCGAAGTCATCGCGCCGGATGGCTGGCCCATCGCGCAGTCCCCTTCGGTGACCACCCGGGGATTGGTCGAAGCGCGCGGCGTCGGGCTGCTTTCCGTCGCCCCCGCCTCGCCGGCGAGACTGCACCTGGTCGTCGACCTTAATCATACCGAGACTGCGCGCTTGCCGCCGGAACGGTTTGCAGACATCCTCGGCCAGCGCATGCCATTGCTTCACAAGGTCGAAAGCTTACATTTTGGCCCTGCAATCCTGCAGTATCTGAAAGGCGGACGGGCGCAGGTCTGATGGACGGAGACGAACGAAGCCAGGGCAATGCTGTGCCCGCAACGCAGGATCCTTGGCGATTGGTTCTTGTCACCGGACCGTCCGGCGCCGGCCGTTCGACCGCGATCAACGTGCTTGAGGACCTCGGCTATGAGGCCATCGACAACCTGCCCATGCGACTGCTGCCGGCGTTGTTCGACGCGCCGCCAAGCGGCCGCCCACTGGCGCTTGGCCTCGATGTGCGCAATCGCGACTTCTCGGTCGACGCGGTCCTCAACCTCATCGTGCACATCGCCGATCTGCCGGAGCTTCAGGCCGAACTGCTCTATCTGGACTGCCGTACCGACGTCCTGTTGCGACGTTATTCGGAGACCCGCAGAAGGCACCCTCTCGCGCCTGCCGATGCGCCAGAAGCCGGCGTTGCGCGCGAACCGGAGTTGCTGGCGCCACTGCGCGCCCAAGCGGACGTGCTCATCGATACGTCCGATCTTAGCCCCCACGACCTGCGTGCCGAAATCGAGCGTTGGTTCGACCCGAACCCCGCCGATCGGCTCGCCGTGTCGATCCAGTCGTTTTCTTACAAACGTGGCGTACCGCGCGGCATCGACATGGTCTTTGACTGCCGGTTCCTGCGCAATCCTCATTGGGACGACGCCTTGCGCGGGCTAGATGGCCGCGACCCAAAGGTCCGGACCTATATCGAGGCCGATCCGCGCCACGCAGACTTCACCCGTCAGATATCGAATCTGGTCACCTTTCTGCTGCCGGCCTATCGCGACGAAGGTAAGCGGCACTTGTCGATCGGCTTTGGATGCACCGGCGGGCAACACCGGTCGGTTGCGATGACCGAAGCGCTGGCGAATACGCTTGCAATGGGCGGATGGCAGGTTTCTAAAAGGCATCGGGAACTCGAGCGGCACGCCCGATCCGTGCCGACACTTTCTGTGGGGTAAGGCTGTCTTGATCGGCATCGTGATCGTGGCCCATGGCGGCCTTGCCCGCGAATACCTCGCGGCGGTCGAGCATGTGGTTGGCAAGCAAAACGGCATCCGCGCCATCTCGATCGAACCCGATCACGATCGTGCCTTGAAACAAAGTGAAATCTGTGCCGCCGCCGATAGCGTCGATGCCGGCGACGGGGTCGTCGTGGTGACGGATATGTTCGGCGGCTCGCCCAGTAACCTGTCGCTTTTGGCGTGCCGCCCGGACGACCGAAAGATCATGTACGGCGCCAATCTGCCGATGCTGATCAAATTGGCGAAATGCCGGAACCTCGGCCTGAAGGAAGCTGTGAACAGTGCGTTGCGGGCGGGGCGCAAATACATCGACAGCTTCGATGCTGCGACCGGCTGACCGAACCGCCATGGCAGACACCGTCCGGCGCACCCTGAACATCGTCAACGAGAAGGGGCTGCATGCGCGTGCCTCGGCGAAACTGGTCGAAGTGGTCGAGGATCACGACGCCGACGCCACCGTGTCGAAGGACGGGCTCGACGCCTCGGGCGACAGCATCATGGGGCTTTTGATGTTGGCAGCCTCGCGCGGAACCTCTATTGAGGTCGAAACCAGCGGACCGGAGGCCGAGAAGCTGGCGGATGCGCTCGAAGCGCTGGTGGCCGACCGGTTCGGCGAGGATTTCTGACTGGGCGCGGGGGATGCGCCCCGGGATGAGAGCGGAGCCCCTTGGTAGACAGCTATCAGGAAACCACACTGCACGGGCGGGCGGATTACGTTCCGTATGACAAGCGTAAGCTGTCGTACGCAAACACCTTTCCGAACCCGTGGCAGGCCAACACCATCCGTGCGATCGAATGGGTGACGGGCAAGCCGCGGCTCTTAGGCATGATCCGCGACTTCGAACGCTCCGGCGTGCCCGAGGGCCAGGCGTTCTGGGGCAAGGCGCTTCGGGCAATGCGAATCGATATCCTGACACCGGACGAACAGATTCTGCGAATCCCGCGCGACGGCCCGGTGATTGTGGTGGCCAACCACCCGCACGGCCTGGTCGACGGAGTGGTGATCGCGGAGATGATTGGCCGCGTCCGGCAGGACTACAAGATCCTCACCCGGTCGCTTCTGACCGGCGTCAAAGAGATCAGCCAGTTCATGATTCCGGTCCCCTTCGCGCACGAGGTCGACGCATTCGAGAAGAACGTCGAGATGCGCAAGCGAGCCATGGACCACCTGGCCACAGGCGGCGTAGTGGCGTTCTTCCCCTCCGGCCTGGTGGCCTCGTCCGAGACGATGTTCGGCCCCGTCGTCGAGGCCGAATGGGGCGTCTTCACTGCCAAGATGATCCGCAAGTCCGGCGCCACTGTGCTGCCAGTCTACTTCCCCGGCGCGAATTCGCGCTGGTACCAGATCGCCAACCAGATCTCGGCCACGATCCGCCAGGGCCTTCTGCTCTACGAAGTCATCCACGCAATGAAGAAGCCGCAGAAACCGGTGATCGGCCAACCGATCCCGCCGGACGCCTGGGAGGATCGGGCGCAGAACCCGCGGGCCTTCATGGCCTGGCTGCGCGAAACCACCCTGGCCCTGAGGGACGCGGCCTAGGGTGCATCCAATCTGAGCGGACACCGGCATTCGCTGCGCCGCATGCGGCAGGGTCCGCCCGAGCAAGCGCGTTCGGGCAGTGCGGTGCGTTCAATTCGAATGGGCGCGGCCTAGCGGGTCGGCACCGGCACCTCGCCGCGATAGTCGTAGAATCCGCGTTGTGTTTTGCGGCCGAGCCACCCGGCTTCGACGTATTTCGTCAACAACGGGCAGGGCCGGTACTTGGTGTCGGCCAGCCCGTCGTGCAGCACGTTCATGATCGCCAGACAGGTGTCGAGCCCGATGAAATCGGCGAGTTCCAGTGGCCCCATCGGATGGTTGGTGCCCAACTTCATTGCCTGGTCGATGGAGTTCACGTTACCCACGCCTTCGTAAAGCGTATAGACCGCCTCGTTGATCATCGGCATCAGGATTCGGTTGACGATGAAGGCGGGGAAATCCTCGGCGCTGGCGGCAGTCTTACCAAGCCGTTCGACCACTCCCAAACAAGCCTGATAGGTGGCCTCGTCGGTGGCGATGCCGCGGATCAGTTCCACCAGTTGCATCACCGGAACCGGGTTCATGAAGTGGAACCCCATGAATTTTTCCGGCCGGTCGGTGCGCGAGGCGAGCCGGGTGATCGAGATCGACGAGGTGTTCGAGGTTAGGATCGTGTGCGGCTTCAGATGCGGCAGCAGATCCTCGAAGATCGCCTGCTTGACGGTCTCGCGCTCGGTCGCACTTTCGATCACCAGATCGGTTTCTCCAAGATCGGTCAGCGAAAGCGTCGTCTTGATCCGCCCCATCGTCACGTCGCGGTCGGCGGCGGAGACCTTGTCGCGGGCGACCTGCCGGTCCAGGTTCTTGCCGATCCGCGCCAGCGCGCCGTCGAGCGCCTCCTGACTGATGTCGGTCAACAGCACCTCGTAGCCTGCCAGCGCCAGCACATGGGCGATCCCATTGCCCATCTGCCCTGCGCCCACCACGCCCACCGTCGAGATTTCCATGCCGCGCCCTTTCAGCCCACTCGGGCGACCATATGCGCCGCTGCGACGCCCGCGCAAGGCCCCCGTCCTGCGCCAATTTCGCTCAAATCCGCCACTTCACCACTTGGCAATCTGGTTCTGCGAATCTGCTCGCGGGTGAACGAAAGTGAGTGGGTGGAATGACCTTCGAAAAGCTGGGCGAGCCGGCCCTGGACTATTTCCCGTGCCGGTACGGGACGTCGAAACTGCTGTTCCGGGGTCCGCGACGAAGGCTGGAGGGCGACTTCGTGACCTTCCTCGGCGGCATCGAGACCTATGGCCGGTTCCTGCCGACACCGTTCCCGGCGCTGGTCGAGCACGAAACCGGTATGCGCTCGGTCAACCTTGGCTGTGTCAATGCGGGTGTCGACGCCTATCTCAATGACAGGTCGCTGCTCGACATCTGCGGGCGCTCTAGGGCGACCGTGATCCAGCTGACCGGCGCGCACAACATGTCGAACAGGTTCTACGCCGTGCACCCGCGCCGCAACGACCGGTTCCTTCGCGCCTCGCGTTATCTCACTCGCCTCTACGACGATGTCGACTTCACCGAGTTTAACTTCACGCGCCATATGCTAACCAGCTTGGCCGCAAGGTCGGCCGAGAAGTTTGACCAAGTACGGCAAGAGCTCAAGAGCGCTTGGGTCGCGCGTATGCGCGCATTGATCGAGAACATCGACGGCAAGGTCGTGTTGCTTTGGCTGGCCGACCACAAACCATGCGAGGACGGCGAAGATTGCGTCGCCGACAAGGACCCACTTTTCGTCGACCGCGGCATGATCCAGGCGCTGACCGACGCAACTGCGAGCGTGATCGAAGTCGCCGCCTCCCCTGCAGAAATCGCAGCGGGGCGGGACGATATGGTCTACGGCGCAATGGACCTACCCGCGGCGGAAGAGATGCTGGGCCCAGTCGTTCATCGACGGGTCGCGGACCAATTGGCTCGGACGCTGGACCGGCTAATGTGAAGACGCCAAGCCCCGCCGGTTGGCGGGGCTTGCGGTACAATCAGTGTTGTTCTTGGGGACTAGCCGAGCTTCTCGGTCAGTTCCGGCACGGCCTCGAACAAATCGGCGACAAGGCCATAGTCAGCGACCTGGAAGATCGGCGCCTCTTCGTCCTTGTTGATCGCCACGATCACCTTGCTGTCCTTCATCCCCGCCAGGTGCTGGATGGCGCCCGAGATGCCGACGGCCACGTAGAGCTCGGGCGCCACGACCTTGCCAGTCTGCCCGACTTGCCAGTCGTTCGGCGCATAGCCCGAGTCAACCGCCGCCCGCGACGCGCCGACCGCGGCGCCGAGCTTGTCGGCCAGGGACTCGATCAGCGCGAAGTCCTCTTCCGAGCCAACGCCGCGCCCGCCCGAGACCACGACGCCCGCGCTGGTCAGTTCCGGCCGGTCGGTCTCGGCCACCTTGTCCTCGACCCATTCCGACAGCCCCGGATCGCCCGCCGCGCCGATGGTCTCGACCGGTGCCGACCCGCCGTCGCCCGCGGCATCGAAGGTCGAGGTGCGGATCGTCACCACCTTCTTGGCGTCCGACGACTTCACCGTCTGGACCGCGTTGCCGGCGTAGATCGGCCGTTCGAAGGTGTCGCCATCGACCACACCAGAGACGTCCGAGATCACCATCGCATCCAAGAGCGCTGCCACGCGCGGCATCACGTTCTTGGCATCCGTCGTCGCCGGTGCCAAGATGTGGTCATAGCCGTCGGCCAGCGACACGATCAGCGCGGCGGTCGATTCGGCCAGCCGGTGCCCCAGTGCCGGATCCTCGGCGCACAGCACCTTCGACACGCCGTCGATCTTCGCCGCGGCCTCCGCCGCCGCCGAGGCGCTCGCCCCGGCACACAGCACCGTCACCTCGCCCAACGCCTTCGCCGCGGTCACCGCCTTGGCGGTCGCATCCAGCGACAGCTCGCCATGGTTCACCTCGGCCAACAGAAGAACCGCCATCACACCGCTCCCGCTTCTTTGAGTTTCTCGACCAGTTCGTCGACCGAGCCCACGATCTCGCCTGCCTTGCGCGATTCGGGCTCGACGGTCTTCAGTATCTCGAGCCGCGGCGTCACGTCGACGCCGTAGTCGGCGGGAGTCTTTTCGTCCAACGGCTTGCGCTTGGCCTTCATGATGTTGGGCAGCGAGGCATAACGCGGCTCGTTCAGCCGCAGATCCACCGTCACGATCGCCGGCATCGTCACCTTTACCGTTTGCAGGCCGCCGTCGACCTCGCGCGTCACCACCGCATGGTCGCCCTCGACCGTCACCTCCGAGGCGAAGGTCGCCTGGCTCCAGCCGCAGAGCGCCGCCAGCATCTGCCCGGTCGCGTTCATATCGTTGTCGATCGCCTGCTTGCCGCAGAGCACCAGGCCCGGTGCCTCTTCGTCGATCACACCCTTGAGGATCTTGGCCACCGCCAGCGGCTCGATGTCCTGGTGCACGTCCTCGGCGGCCACCACCAGGATCGCCCGGTCGGCGCCCATCGCCAGCGCGGTGCGCAGCGTCTCTTGATTCTGCTTGACCCCGACCGAGACCGCGACGATCTCTTCGGCCTTGCCGGCCTCTTTGAGGCGGATCGCCTCTTCCACTGCGATCTCGTCGAAAGGGTTCATCGACATCTTCACATTCGCCAGATCGACCCCGCTGCCGTCCGCCTTGACCCGGACCTTCACGTTGTAGTCGATCACGCGTTTGACCGGCACCAGCACCTTCATGCGCGTCTCTCCACTGACTGGGCGCCCCCGAGCGGGGACGATCAATTCCACGCCGCCGTGTTAGCGGAGCGCCAAACCGGAAAACAGGGCAAAATCGACGCGGGCGTGCCCGGCGACGTCACGTTCCTTGGCGATTACCCCGATCCTTGGGGCTCCGGCTGTCTGGTCGCCGGCTGCGAAATGCTCAGCGTTCGCTCCTGCGCTCCGGGGCTCCGCCCTTCCGGCCGCCGGTCCTGCCACTGGCAGGCCCGCCGCTTCGCGTCGCTCAGCGGTTCGCGCCCGGAACCCACAAAACGTCGGCCTTGCCGTCGTCGTTGGCGATGCGCGCGGCGACGAAGAACCAATCCGACAGCCGGTTGAGGTACTTCACCGCGGCCGGGTTCACCGCCTCCATCGTCGCCAGTTCCACCGTCAGCCGCTCCGCCCGCCGCGCCACCGTGCGGCAGAGGTGCAGATGCGCCGCCAGGGCCGATCCGCCGGGCAGGATGAACGAGCGCAAGGGCTCAAGTGCTGCGTTCATCGCGTCGATCTCGGCCTCGAGCCGGGCCACCTGGTCCTCAGTCACGCGCAAGGGCGGGTAATCGGCCTCGGCGTCCTTTTCCATGTCCGGCCGGCAGAGATCGGCGCCGATGTCGAACAGGTCGTTCTGGATCATCGCCAGCTGCGCGTCGATCTCGCCCGCCGCCTGCAGCCGCGCCAGGCCGACCGTGGCGTTGACCTCGTCGACCGTGCCGTAGGCGGTGACCCGGGTCGAGTGTTTCGCCACTCGCGCACCGTTGCCCAAAGCGGTCTCGCCCGCATCGCCGGTCTTGGTGTAGATCTTCGACAGAACGACCATCAGCTTCCTCCCATGCGCCGGAAGAACACGAAAACCAGGATCAGGACGACGGCCACCGCCTGCGCCGCGATCCGGTAGCGCATGATCCGATTGGCGTGCTTGCGGTTGAAATCGCCGCCCCGGGCGAAGCCGCCGATCCCAACCATCAGGATGCCCAGCACGATCAGAGCCGCGATCGCGACGAGGATGAAGAGCGGGTCTTGTAGCATCGGCGGGGTCCTTTTCCGGGTCCCGCGCGATGTAGCGGGGCGCGCGGAAAAAGCGAAGGCGAAATTCGCGGCAGTCTTCAGGTGGTGCGCCGGATCAGCCAATCGGCGGCGCGCGTGGGCAGAAGACGCTTGGCGACATAGGCGAATTCGGCGAGCTTGGTGACCCGGTAGCGCGCACGAGGCCGCGGGTTTTCCACCGCATGGATCAGCTTGCGGGTGACGTGGGCTGCCGGCACCTCCAACCAGGCATTCGGGTTTTCGCCCTCCCATTTCTTCAGCAGGTCGGTGCGGTACTTGTCGGCGATCAGCGACTTTTCCCAGTCGATCCAGCGTTCGAAATTGCGCCCCGAGTTCTCGCCGAACTTCGTGGTGATCAGCCCCGGCTCGATCAGCGAGACGTGGATGTTGGTGTCGTGCAGCTCGATCCGCAGCGTGTCGGTCAGCCCTTCGAGCGCGTATTTCGTCGCCACATAGGCCCCGCGCCACGGATAGGCGGTGAAGCCCATCACCGAAGTGCAGTTGACGATCCGGCCGCGGTTTACCGCCCGCATCGCCGGAATCACCTGGGTGGTCAGGTGATGCGGGCCCACCAGATTGGCCTGAAGGATCGCCGAAAACGCCGCGCGCGGCAGGTCCTCCACCGCCGCCGGGATGCCGTAGGCGCCGTTGTTGAAGAGCGCGTCCAAGGTTCCGCCGGTCGCCGCCAAAACCTCGGCGGCGCCCTGTTCGACGCTCTCTGGGTCCTCGTAGTCGATCCGCGGGCTGTCCAGCCCCTCGTCGATCAGCCGCGCGCAGTCGGCCGCCTTGCGGCAGGACGCAAACACCCGCCAGCCGCGCCGGTTCAGCGTATGTGCGGCGTCATAGCCGATGCCCGAGGAACAGCCGGTGATCAGGATGGATCTTTGCGCCATAGAATGTCGCCTGCAAGGTCTCGCAGCTCCATAGGTCAGGCATGCCGCAGGCACAACCGATGGGGTTGGAGGAACGTGTTGCCGGGGCTCGGCTCCCGTCGCGCGGGGCAAGGCGGGCCGGGTGCTGCGATCCACCCGGTCCGTGAGTGGCGGCTTCGCTCAGCGCGCCAATGTCGTTGGGGCGCGGGCCTACCCCGGGTTCACCGGCGATAGAAAATCGCCTGACATGAAGCCTTCGGTCCCGGTGGCGATGTCGCGGATCTGCATCCAGCCGTTCGGTGCTTCGGCGATCACCTCGGCCTCGGCGCCGCGCACGAGCCGCCCAATCACGGCGTTCTGGGTCGAGGGCCCGGCCCGCATGTTCACCCGCGAGCCTGTGACGTAGACGATCCGCGGCTCCGCCTCCTGAGGGTCGGACGTCAGATCAGCAGCCGGGGCCGCGACAAGCGTGATCGGCTCTTCCTCGGTCGCCGCCACCGCCTCGGCCACGGCGACATCGATCTGCATCGAGGTCGGCAGCACGCCGGTGAGGTCCAGCGCCTCTTCCTTCGCCACCTCGACCTCGGCCGCGACCGGCGCAGGATCTAGCGTCGCGACCTCCACCGCGCCGTCCGCAAAGGCGCCTTTCTTATCCTCGTCAGGCGCCGCAGCCGTCTCGATTGGCGCCTCGGCGCCGTCGCCGCCCAGCATCGTCTCGGCAATGGCCTCGTCGCGAACCACACCGCTATCGGTGCCGAAAATCAACATCGACCCGACGATCGCGGCGGTCGTGATCAAGGTTAGTCGGATGATCATATGCAACCCTTCACATCGTTCCGGCGCACCCTATCGATCAGGTGCACGTCAGTGACGGGGAAAAACCCTTCGCCATACCCCCTGTGGCGGGCAATCTAACCGATTCCAGTGGCGAGTGCCGCCAAAAAAGTCGCATGATCCACGGATTTCTTCGGCCGCCTGGTTAACTGTGGACGCCCAAGGGTCAAGATCGCTTGTTCCGATGGCGGACGAGGCGTATCACATCATCTATGACCGACCTCACCGACGACCCCAATATCGAGCCTTCCGAGACCGCTGAACCGCTGCGCCGCGCCATTGGCGAGCGCTATCTGACCTACGCGCTCTCGACGATCATGCACCGCGCGCTGCCGGATGCGCGCGACGGGCTGAAACCGGTCCACCGGCGCATCCTTTACGCGATGCGCGAGCTCAGGCTTGGCTCGGGCGGGGGGTTCCGCAAGTCGGCCAAGATTTCGGGCGACGTGATGGGCAATTACCACCCGCACGGCGACGCGGCCATCTACGACGCCATGGCGCGACTCGCGCAGGAGTTCAACGTCCGCTACCCGCTGGTCGACGGCCAGGGCAATTTCGGCAATATCGACGGCGACAACCCCGCCGCAAGCCGCTACACCGAGGCGCGGATGACCGAGGCCGCCGAGGCGCTGCTCGAAGGCCTCAACGAGAACGCGGTCGACTTCCGCGACAACTATGACGGCACGCTGACCGAACCGGTCGTCCTGCCCGCCGCCTTCCCCAACCTCCTGGCCAACGGCGCCAGCGGCATTGCGGTCGGCATGGCCACGAACATCCCGCCGCACAACCTCGAAGAGCTGTGCAATGCGTGTTTGCACCTGATAAAGGCGCCGAACGCCCGCGACGAGACGCTGCTGGATCACGTCCCGGGCCCCGACTTCCCCACCGGCGGCGTCATCGTCGAGCCGCGCGAGGCGATCCTGCAGGCCTACCGGACGGGCCGCGGGTCGTTCCGCCTGCGCGCCCGACACGAAATCGAAGATCTGGGCCGCGGCCAGTGGCAGATCGTGGTCACCGAAATCCCCTACCAGGTGCAGAAGGGCAAGCTGATCGAGCGTGTGGCCGAGCTGATCCAGACCAAGAAGATCCCGGTTCTGGCCGACATCCGCGACGAATCCACCGACGACATCCGCCTGATCCTCGAGCCGCGCAACCGCAACGTCGACCCGGACGTGCTGATGGGCCTGCTCTACCGCAATTCCGACCTGGAGATCCGGTTTTCGCTGAACATGAACGTGCTGATCGACGGCCGCACGCCCAAGGTCTGCAGCCTCAAGGAGGTGCTGCGCGCCTTCCTCGACCACCGCCGTGAGGTGCTGGTGCGCCGGTCGCGCCACCGGCTGGACAAGATCGACCACCGGCTCGAGGTGCTCGAAGGCTTCCTCGTCGCGTTCCTGCATCTCGACCGCGTCATCGACATCATCCGCTACGACGACGACCCCAAGGCCGCGCTGATGCGCGAGGACTGGGCGCGCGCCACTCCCCGTGCCGCGTCCGAGGCCGACTACGTCTCGCCCCCGCCCGGGACCGGCGAGCTGACCGAGGTACAGACCGACGCGATCCTCAACATGCGGCTGCGGTCCTTGCGCCGGCTCGAAGAGCTGGAACTGCGCCGCGAGCGCGACGAGTTGATGCGCGAACGCGCCGAGATCGAAGATCTGCTGGACAGCGACGACCTGCAATGGGCCAAGATTGCCGACGAGTTACGCGCCACCCGCAAGCAGTTCGGCCGCGGCCACCCGCTCGGCGCCCGTCGCACCGGCTTCGCCGAGGCCGCCGAGGTCGAGGACGTACCGCCGGAGGCGATGATCGAGCGCGAACCGATCACCGTCGTCTGCTCCAAGATGGGTTGGATCCGGGCGATGAAGGGCCACATCGCGCTGGATCAAGAGCTGAAATACAAGGACGGCGACGGCGCCCGCACGATCTTTCACGCCGAGACCACCGACAAGCTGCTACTCTTTGGCTCCAACGGCCGCTTCTACACGCTCAGCGCCGCCAATCTGCCCGGCGGCCGCGGCATGGGAGAGCCGCTGCGCCTGATGGTCGACCTGCCGAACGAGGCCGAGATCGTGGCGCTGTTCATCCACGACCCGGCGCGCAAGCTGATCGTCGCCTCGACAGCCGGCGACGGCTTTGTCGTGCCCGAGGCCGAGATCGCCGCCCAGACCCGCAGCGGCAGGCAGGTGCTGAATCTACGCGACGGTGTGGCGGCATGCATTTGCAAGCCGGTCGCCGGCGACCACGTCGCGGTGGTCAGCCAGAACGGCAAATTCCTGGTCTTCAGCATAGACGAATTGCCCGAGATGACCCGCGGCAAGGGCGTGCGGCTGCAGAAATACAACCTGGCCCGCGGCCGGCAGGGCGCGCTGGAGCTCGATGGCGGGCTGTCCGACCTGACCACCTTCGCCTGGGCCGCGGGGCTCAGCTGGTCGATGGGCGGCGGCAAGACCCGGCACGAGCCGGACCTGTCGGACTGGAAGGCCAAGCGCGCCGGCGTCGGCAAACGCCCGCCCTACGGCTTCCCGCGGTCGAACACGTTCGACTGACGGCATGGCCGCCACCGATATCGGGACCAACTTCGCAGGGCGCCGGGGGCGGCTCTTTTGGCTGGCGCTGAAGACCAGCGTGCTGACGGTGCTGACGCTCGGGTTTTACCGGTTCTGGATGAAGACCCGGCTGCGCCGCTACTACTGGTCGTCGGTTCGGCCGGGCGGGCTGCCCCTGGAATACACCGGACAACCGCTTGAAAAACTGTTGGGTTTTCTGATCGCCGTGGTGTTCCTGGCGTTCTATGTCGGCATCGTCAACCTAGTCCTGGTGTTCTTCAGCTTCGCTCTGATCCAGGACAACATCGCCGCCTATCTCTTGTCATTCATCGGCGTCATCCCGTTTTGGTTCTTCGCGCAATACCGCGCCCGGCGCTACGTGCTGGCGCGCACCCGCTGGCGCGGCCTGCGGTTTGGGCTCGAGCCCGGCGCCTGGGGCTATGCCTGGCGCGCGCTGCTGCATTGGCTCGCCACAATCCTCACCCTAGGACTGCTCTGGCCGCGGATGACCTTCTGGTTGGAAAAATACCGCACCGACCGCACCCATTTCGGCTCGGTCCGGCTGACCCAGGGCGGCCGCTGGCAGATGCTCTTTCGGCCGCTGCGGCCGCTGCTCTTCGGCCTGGCCCTGTCCGGGGGCGGGCTGCTTTTGGGCAGCAACGGCCAGCCCGCGGCGTTCTGGCTGCTCTTGCCGGGCGCGCCGCTGACGCTCTACGGCTTCGTCCACTACCGGGTGCGCAGTTTCCAGCTCTTGACCGATCACAAGACCGCCGGCGCGATCGGCTTTCGCGCCCATCCTCGGCCCTTGCGCGTCCTGCGCATCTATTCCGTCGGCGGCTTTTTTATCGTGCTGGTGCTGTTTCTGATGCTTTTGGGCTTTTCCGCCGCCCTGGCCGCCATTCTGTCCGTCGGCACGCTCGGCGAGGACCTGCTGTCGGAGCTTCCCGACCTGATGCAGGCGCTGCCGACCTGGGCCACCGCACTCGTCGGCATCCTGTTCTATTTCAGCTTCTTCATCTTCTGGGGCGTACTGACCCAGGTCTTCCTGACCCTGCCGCTGATAGGCCACTATGCCGAGACGCTGCAGATCACCGGCGCGCCGCAGCTGGCGCTGATCGGCCAGCGGGCCCGCGACGATTTCGCCGAGGCCGAGGGCTTTGCCGAGGCGCTCGACGTGGGCGCCGCGCTGTGACCCCGGCGCCGCAGATCGCCGCGGTCGAGGCCTATGCCGATTTCCTCGACGGCGACGTGGCGGTGGTCCGGCGGGTGCGCTTGAGCCTCGACGAACCCGCCGCCGCGCTGGTCGTCGCCCCGCCCGAGGCCGCGCCGCAGGCCTGGCCCTTCGCCGAGATCCGCCAGCTTCGCGACCAGGCCAGCGGCGGCGAGGTCATCGTGCACCGCATCGGCGATCCCGTCGCCCGCCTGATCCTGCGCGACCCCGCCACGATCCGCCTCGTCGAGGCCCGCTGCCCCAACCTGCACCGCCGCCCGCCGGCCCAGAACACCGGCCGCCTCGCCGCCTGGGCCGCCGCTGCCCTGGCCTCGGTGGCGCTGATCATCTTCGTGCTGGTCCCGGCGATGGCGAACCGGTTGGCCGGGTTCCTGCCGCCAGCCGGCGAACGCGCGCTCGGCGACACCACGCTGGAACAGATCCGCACCGCGCTCGACGACACCGGCTTTCGCCCGCTGCCGTTCTGCACCGCGCCGGCCGGCACCGCCGCGCTCGAGCGGATGACCGGCCGGCTGACCGCCGGGGTCGCGCTGCCCTATCCGGTGACCGTGCACGTGCTCGACCACGACCTGATCAACGCCTTCGCGCTGCCCGGCGGCTACGTCGTCTTCTTCCGCGGTCTGATCGAAGAGGCCGAGACGCCGGACGAGGTCGCGGCCGTGCTCGCCCATGAACTCGGCCATGTGGTGAACCGCGACCCTACCCGCATCGCGCTGCGCTCCGCCGGGTCGATCGGCGTGCTGGGCCTTCTTCTGGGCGATTTCGCCGGCGGCGCGGTGGTGCTGTTTCTCGCCGAACGGCTGATCCAGGCGACCTATACGCAAGAGGCCGAGGCCGCCGCCGACGCCTTCGCCCACGCCACGCTGGCTGCGGCGGGCATTCCGCCCTCGGCGCTCGGCACCATGTTCCAGCGCCTGCTCGAAGAATACGGCGATGCCGAGGGGATCGTCGCACATTTCATGTCGCATCCCGCCCTCGGCGACCGTATCGAGGCCGCCCGCCGCGCCGATGCCGGCCTCACCGGCGCGCTCCGCCCGTCGCTCGACGCCACTGACTGGCGCGCGCTGCAGCGGATCTGCAGGTGATCCGCGCAGTCGAATTTATGCAATTATATCAGTATTTTGAGCCAAATCGCGGACGCCGCCGGCCGTGTCCGATCCACCAGGCCGCTCCGATTGCACTCGCCCCGCCGCTGCGCTACCCCTGCCGAGGGCACAGGCAGGAGGCACCCGATGATCCGCGCGACGAAATGGCTGGGCGCCCTCGCCATGATCTGCCTTCTCGCGGCCTGCGACCCGACCCAGGATCTGAAAGACCCGCCGAAGCCGATGGGCGCCTTCCGGCTTGGCCACAACATCGTCGTCGCCCGCGACCCCACCGTCGGTCTCGCCTCGCTGACCGCGACCGAGGCCGAATGGCAGGCCGCCATCACCAAGGCCGTCGCCGACCGCTTCGGCCGCTACGACGGCGACCGGCTCTACCACATCGGGATCAGCGTAGACGGCTACATTCTGTCGGTGCTCGACGCGCCGCTGGTGCCGACGCCGAAACCGGTGCTGATCGTCACCGCCAACGTCTGGGACGACGCCCTGGGCCGCAAGCTGAACGCCGAGGCCAAGCGCATCACCGTGCTCGGCGGCACCTTTGCCGGCACCGGAATCGCGCCGTCGAGAGAGGCGCAGATGGCGAACCTCGCCGCCAGCGTCGCCAAGGCGGTGCAAAACTGGCTCTTGGAGCACCCCGACTGGCTTCGGATGACCGCCGCCGAGGCCGCGGTACCGGCCAACTGACGCTTGCCTTTCCGCCCGCCAAACAGTAACGAGCGCGCCAAATTCCACCCGGGCCCGCCGCGGCCCCCGACAACGAGGCGCCTGACAAGATGGCAAAGGAAAAGTTCGAACGCACGAAGCCGCATGTGAACGTGGGCACGATTGGTCACGTGGACCATGGCAAGACGACGCTGACGGCGGCGATCACGAAGTATTTCGGCGATTTCCAGGACTACGATCAGATCGACCGGGCGCCGGAGGAAAAGGCGCGCGGGATCACCATCTCGACGGCGCATGTGGAATACGAGACCGGCGCGCGGCACTACGCCCATGTCGACTGCCCGGGCCACGCCGACTACGTCAAGAACATGATCACCGGGGCGGCGCAGATGGACGGCGCGATCCTGGTGGTGAACGCCGCCGACGGCCCGATGCCGCAGACCCGCGAGCACATCCTTCTGGCCCGTCAGGTCGGCGTGCCGGCGCTGGTGGTGTTTCTCAACAAGGTCGACCAGGTCGATGACGAGGAGCTGCTCGAGCTCGTCGAAATGGAAGTGCGCGAACTGCTCTCCAGCTACGAGTTCCCCGGCGACGACATCCCGATCGTGGCGGGCAGCGCTCTGGCGGCGCTCGAAGGCCGCGACGACGGCATCGGCAAGGACAAGATCGACGAGCTGATGGCCGCCGTCGACGACTACATCCCGACGCCCGAGCGCGCCGTCGACCAGCCGTTCCTGATGCCGGTCGAGGACGTGTTTTCGATCTCCGGCCGCGGCACGGTCGCCACCGGCCGGGTCGAGCGCGGCGTGATCAATGTCGGCGACGAGATCGAGATCGTCGGCATCCGCGACACCAAGAAGACCACCTGCACCGGCGTCGAGATGTTCCGCAAGCTTCTCGACCGCGGCGAGGCCGGCGACAATATCGGCGCGCTCTTGCGCGGCGTGGAACGCACCGGCATCGAGCGCGGCCAGGTGCTGTGCAAGCCCGGCTCGGTCAAGCCGCACACCAAGTTCAAGGCCGAGGCCTACATCCTGACCAAGGAGGAAGGCGGCCGCCACACGCCGTTCTTCAACGGCTACCGGCCGCAGTTCTACTTCCGCACCACGGACGTGACCGGCTCGGTGACGCTGCCGGACGGGACCGAGATGGTGATGCCGGGCGACAACGTGTCGTTCGACGCCGAACTGATCGCACCGATCGCGATGGAGGAAGGCCTGCGGTTCGCCATCCGCGAAGGCGGCCGCACCGTCGGCGCCGGCGTGGTGTCGACGATCGTGGAATAACGGCGCGGCTTCGCGGAACGCGAAACGCGCCGGGTGGGCCCAAGGTTGATGTCCGCAGGAAATC
>JAAUYB010169802.1_pt1 | contig 74085 bp, 58 predicted proteins | sample 7278071 | NCBI WGS metagenome assembly JAAUYB01 (sample SAMN14350121, study PRJNA611818) | marine sediment metagenome | isolation source: surface marine sediment (1.8m) | place: French Polynesia: Moorea | collected 2018-08
CTTACCATCTGGTGCCTACCGGGCCTACCGAGCGATCCCTGCGCACGGTTGCGATTCAGCATCCCAACCGGATCGCGTTGGAGGTTCTGGATTCCGATATCACGGACACCTTTAACTTCGATCGCAACGGCAGCCTGTTCGGCAGGATGGCGAGCGGCGCCGACTACGATTCCATCCGCTTGACGGGGAAATTTGACGGCAGGAGGTACATTCGCCAGATCCCGGTAAGCGCCGAGGCCCGGTTTCATATCCCCGATGTCCCGATAGGCGAATACCAATTGACGGGTGAGCGCATGCACGGCGGTTCGGATGTCCTGGTCACGGAGATCCTGATGGACGGCATCGATCTGGATGTGGGTGAAATCGGCGGTAAATACCCGGGGAAAATCCAAATCGACTTCGTCGGGGAAACCAACCTGCAATGCTACTACGACATCAAGTTATACCGGGGGCAATACCCGGACACGGCCTCCCTGGCCGGACAATTACCGGAAATCAACAGGCGGGCCTACAACCGTACAGATTTCATGCTACTGGAAAACATCCCCGAGGGAACCTGGACCCTGGCGGCCCGGGCATTGAGCTGCGGCGCCACTCTGAGCCCAAGCCTGAAAACCATCGATGTCAGCGGGGACGTGACCACTCAGATACACTTGGAATTGAGGAGCATCACGGAACTGACTTTCTATCTTTCGAATACACCCGGGAAGCTTGCCGAAGCCCGGCTGGTGCATAGTGAAACGGGAGAGGTCATCCAAATTCCGAAACTGGACTCCCCGGGATTTCCGGGAGCGAATACCGCGAACGGCGTGGGTTTCTACCATAGATCGGGTTTCGCCAGGGGTATTGCCGAGGGCAAGTGGCAACTGACGGTCCGGGACGAGGATGCTCGTGAAAAAACGGTGCACATAAGCCTGAGCCTTGGGAAAGCGGTTCGGCAAACAATCGATCTGAACAATTAGCCCGGTGATTGCCTTTTCAATATGACGGCCTGATAGGCACGGTTTCACGGTTTCAAATGTGTTTGGGTTACACCGCCTGCTTGTGATATTCTGTAGGGCCGCGCCTCGGGGCGCATCGGCATTACGGGGGTAGCAGCATATGGCTGGGAAGACGGAAACGACGCATCGCAGGCGCGGCGGCGTGATGGTACAAGCGGTGGAAACCGAATCCCTGGCCGCTGAATGCGGCATCGAGCCCGGTGATAAAATAGTTTCCATCAACGATATCGTGATCCCCGACAGCTTGAGTTATTCCTTCAACATCAAGCGGCCCGATATGGTCATGATCGTAGAGAAACCCGACGGCGATCATTGGGAACTGGATATCGAGAACGACCCCGACATCTTTTTCGGGGTCACCCTGGAAGAAGATCCCATCATGCTGTGCCGCAACAAATGCATCTTCTGCTTTGTGGATCAGAACCCCAAGGGCTACCGCCGTTCCCTGTTGATCAAGGATGAGGATATCCGCCTGTCGTTTATGTACGGCAACTACTCCACGCTTTCCTCCACCGACGCGACCGAGGAAGAGCGCATCATCCGCGAACAGATCAGCCCGCTTTACGTCTCCGTTCATGCCACCGATCCGGAAACCCGGGTCTTCATGCTGAAAAGCAAAAAGCAGGGCGACATCGTCGAGCGCCTGCAACGTTTTGCCGACGGCGATATTCAGTTCCACGCCCAAATCGTACTGTGCCCGGGGATCAACGACGGCGCCATCCTGGAAAAGACGTTCGTCGAGTTGGCCGCCATGCATCCGGCCTGCCTTTCGATTGCGGTGGTGCCGCTGGGCATTACCGAACACCGCGCCGGTCTGACACAATTGACCCCGGTCAGTGACGCCTACTGCGAAGAGGTCATCGATTTCTGCGAGCCCTTCCGGCAGCGCTTCAAGGAGGAATTGGGTTACCCGCTCATCTTCCTGGGCGACGAGTTCTTCATTCGCGCCGGACGGCCCATTCCTCCGAACCACCACTACCGTGACTTCCCGCAAATGGAAAACGGAATCGGCATGGTGCGCCGCTTCATCGACGGCATCGACGCGGGTTTGGATGAAGCGCAACTGCCCGAGGGTCTGCATGGAACCTTGATCACGGGCACCCTGTTCGCCCCCACGCTGTCGCAATGCGTCGACAAGTTGAACAGGCGCTACAGCACACGGCTGAAGGTAGCCGCCATCCGCAACGACGCCTTCGGGGCCGAGTTGATCAATGTCGCCGGCCTGGTGCATGGCAGCGACATCATGGCTCAGCTCAAAGACAGGGACAACGGCGATTTTGTGGTGGTGCCCAACGTCATGCTGAAGGACCCGGATAACGACCCCATCCTGATCGACGATTATTACCCGCGACACATTGCCCGCAAGTTGAACCTGCCTGTCGTGGGTACCGGCAATGCGCCGGAGGACCTTCTACAAGTACTGGCCAACTGGAAAGACCATATTCTGGCCCTGCCCGAGGACAAGCGCATCCGCAAACGCGGCCTGGCCGTAACCGCTTAAGCGCGACTCAAGACGGACCCGAAGAGTAAACCGCCTTTATCAGGAGGGATGGAGCGTCCACGCCAGGCTACCGCGCTGCTCCATGGCGTCGGGACGCTCAACTTTGACACAGGTTCCCTGGTGGAACGGCACCGCCGTGCCGGTCAGTCTGGAGACCAACTCTCCGACCAGGGGCATGTGGGAAACCAGCAGGACTTCTTCCTCGATACCGGCCAACATGTCCAGCACCTGTTCGGCGTTGCCGCCGGGTACCAGACTATCGGTGATTTCGAAATCGGCATCCAATTCCTGGTGTACCAGCGCCCCGGTCTGACGCGCGCGGACGAGGGGCGAGCAGAAGATGCGTTCGATATCGGGAGCACGAGCGGCCAAACGCCTGGCTTGTAACTTGATATCGGCAAAGCCGTTTTTAGTAAGAGTTCGCGAGGAATCGGGCAATCCGGGGGCAGCGCCGCCCGCCTCACCGTGACGCAAGATGTAGATGTGCGACATGAACGCCTCCCGTTAAGATTCCGGCCGACACGGCCGTAAACCGATTATACCACGGCGCAATGTCGGAAATCTGTTACCCGAAACCTTGTCAAAACCATTTGAGCCACCCCGAGGATCAATTTGGTTTCCCGGGAAACAACTGTCTAGGATGACATGACTTCCTCTAAAGAACTCTTGGCAAAGGTCTGTTTGATCCAGCGGTGAATCTGCTCTTCATCGGCATCACCGGCCCGCCTGAGCGCCCAATCAGGTACTTCACCAAACCGATCTCGGACAAGATCGAGAAAGATTTCAAACTTCCCCTCTCGCTTGCCTTCCAGCTTGCCTTCCAGCTTGCCTTCCAGCTTGCCTTTTTCTTGCGCTCTTCTTTCCCAGCCGGTGATGTACTGCATCGTTTTCTCTCCTACTTCATTATGTAATTCCTCCTTGAGCTTGTTGTCAAGGTCTTCCGGCACATTCATGACCCAGTCGATGAATAGAGTTAGATGACGGATCAACTCCCGACTGTAACCTCTGGTCAAGGCGTTGCGCAGCAGGCGTTTTTTGGCCTTGGCTCGGGTCACCTGTTGGTCTTCGTCTTCGCCCGAATTTCTTTTCGCTTGTAAATGAGCCAGGATGACTATGGCGAACGGGTTCTTGTTTCGCTCCAGCTTGTGCTCCTCGTAGTCGGTCAGCTTGACGACCTTGTATTTCAAACCCATTTTAGAACCATATCCCCCGTATTGGAAACGGTCGGGGCGCCAGTCGTCATCCAAGTCGGCCAGGATTGCCATGCTTAAGACCTCTTCATCGAAGCGATCGTAGATGCGGTAGTTGTAGACGAACATACGACGAGGGAATTGTGTATCCTTGCCTGCCTGAACCTCGATATGCAGCAAGATCCATCTGGCCTGCCCGTTTTTCAACTTGACCTTGATCAGCTTGTCCACAAACCGATCACCCAGCTTGTGTTCGGGGGCAATTTTCTTCAACTCCTTGTCCAGGAAGACCGGTTTGACATCCCAGTCGATATCCCGAAAGAGCCTGTTGTTAATCATCTTGATACAGTGAAACAACATATGCTCGATCACACCCTTCCACGGCGAATCATATTCCAAAACAACCTCCTGATTTCATTCATCGATAGACGCGACACAGGTTTCTATCACGGAGATCGGGAAAATGTAAGGACGAAAGCGGACTGCCGTGTCTGGAATGAGTAAGGGTCAACCTGTAGTTCACCAGGTTGGACAGCGGTGGTGAATCGGCCCGTTACTCGTTCCCGTAACCCGCCAGCAGGCGGCGGTCTCTGGCATCGCGTACTTCCAGGATGGTTCCTTCGCCCAGGGGCTCAAGCTGTTGCTTGATCTTGTCGTCCAGACCTTTGCGCATGGCTTCCGGCATCTTGTCCATGGGGAAGCCGTCCAAATAGATAATCGCTCGGCTGTCATCGATCACCTTGAAGGAGAAGACCTTGGGGCCCATGATGCCGTGCGAGCGGAAGAACTGCTCTACCGAGGCGAAAGGCGTGCCCGCCGCGCCCGCGGCGTGGTTGGGTCGGGCTGTGCCCCCTCCGCCCACGGCGACTGTATCTTCCTCATGATCATGGTCCTCGTGATCGTCGTGGTCGTGATTGTCCACCGCCGCGACGACCGGCGCCTCCTCCGGCATATTGGGCAGCACGATGCGCTGAATCACCGCGTAGGACAGCCCCGCCAGGAAGACGACGACACATAATCCCAGCGCGAGGATATGGTTGGAGGCGCCGGGGTAGGCAAAACCGCAGCTATGACAGAATCGGGCTCTATTTAGTCGCTTTTCTCCACAATCAGAACAGTAGTTCATCAGCCGATATCCAACCTTTATTCGTGAGGTTTGCCAATTTGTTGACCTTTCCTCGTATTCCCTCGCCCGCCGGGCTCGATTTGGGTACAATAACATGTGAGTCGGGGTTTTCAAAAAAATTTCGCCCAATCGCGGGCAGCCGTTTCAGAAAGGCGACAACCGTTCGATATGGAGGGAAACGGGTGACATTGGACAAAGTGCTTTTTATCGGCATTGTGTGTCTGGCCATGTACCTTTATATCTCTCAGCGCTTATCGGTTATCACCACGGCCCTGGTCACCATCGTCGGTTTGACCGTCTGCAACATCCTGTCCCTGGACGAGGCGCTTCAGGGTTTCTCCAGCCCGGCCACGGTCTCCATCGGCGGCATGTTCATTCTAAGCGCCGGTCTCATCAAGACGGGCGCGTTGGAGCCCTTGACCAAAAAGTTGGCCGCCTTTTCCGGCGGCAGTTACACTCGTTTGATCATCGCCATGGCGGCGTTCATCCCCCTGGCCAGCGCCTTCACCAACAACACGCCGATTGTGGTCATGATGGTGCCCGTGCTCATGTCGCTGGGTCGCGAATTGGGAATTCCGCCTTCCAAGTTATTGATGCCGCTTAGCTTCCTGGCCATCCTGGGCGGAACCTGTACGCTTATCGGCACCAGTACCAACCTGCTCATCGACGAGTTCTACCGCCAGGAGACCGGACTGCACCTGGGCATTTTCGAATTCACGCCGCTGGGCCTGATCGTGCTCACGGTAGGCGGCGCTTTTCTCATCATCTCCGGTCAACGCTGGTTGCCCAAGCGCGACTCGCTGACCGCCATTCTGCCGCCCAACAAACGCAGTAGTTATGTAACCGAGGTGGTGGTTCAGGAAGATTCGCCGCTGATAGGCAAGGTCATCAAGGACGTCTTTCCCAAAAACGGCCGCATGCGCTTCCTGCAATTGATGCGCATGGGCGACGTCCAGTACAAGGCTCACGCGGAGAATGAGGTCATTCAAAACCATGATGCCCTGATTCTGGAAGGCAACCCCGAGGCGTTGAACGACCTGATCAACGAGCAACAGGTGGCGCTGGGCACGGTTCTGGAAGACTCGGTGCGCGTACCCATCATGCGCACCTACTCGCAAACCCTGTTCGAACTGGTGGTGCTTCCCGACTCGCCCTTGGTGGGCAACAAGGTCAGCCAGTTGCGGCTGCATACCATCTACGGCGTCAAGGTATTGGCGGTACAGCGCGGCGGGCGCCATCATCGCCTGGATATACGCGGTATGCGCATCAAGTCGGGTGATATGTTCCTGGTCCAGGGCGAAACCCAGGCCATGCATGTGTTGCGCGACAGCAGCGACTTCCTGGTGATCGAGGAAGTGGACAAGACCATTCCCAAGCGCGAAAAATCCAAATGGGCCGTGGGCGTCATGTTAGCCGTCATCCTACTGACCGCTTTGACGCCCATCCCCCTGGCCGTATGGGCCCTTGCCGGCGTGGTCTGTCTGATCGTGGTGCGTTGCCTGGGTACCGATGATTGCATTGCCGCGCTCGATTTCAACGTACTTTTCCTTTTGATCGGCACCATCCCGTTGGGAACGGCCTTCAAGAACACGGGACTCACCGAAGACGTGGCCCATTTCCTGGTGGAAGTTGTGGGCGCCAATCACCCGCTGATGCTGGTCTCCGCCCTGTACCTGATCACCAATGTGCTGACCTCGCTGATCTCCAATGCGGCGGTCGCGGCCCTCATGACCCCGCTGGCCATCGGCCTGGCCCATGAACTGGGTGTGGACGCCAAACCCCTGATCATGACGGTGGCTTATGCCGCCAGCGCCGCCTTCGCCACGCCTATCGCCTACCAGACCAACATCATCGTCATGGGTCCCGGCGGCTATACCTTCAAGGATTACCTGAAATACGGCGTTCCCCTGAGCCTGCTGATCTGGATCGTGGTTTCCCTGATGATCCCCGTGATCTGGCCCTTGAAATAGAAATCGAGAACGCACCAAACCCGATGCGCCCGCGCCCTTGAAATAGAAATCGCGGACGCACCGGCAAGACGTCACTACCTCCAGAACGTTTCCAAGGCTATTTTGGCGCCGAGCGCACGATAACACTCGAATTGTTTTTCGTCGAAGAACTGATCGCCGGTGGACTGGTGGGGGAACGTGGGCTCCTCCATTTCATAGTTGGCCAGGTAGGGGTTGTCGTCGAAGTGGCGGTTGTCATCGCGATTCGGCGAACTGACAAATGCTTCCGGGGTCAGGGTCGACTCGAGGGTGTGATCGCCGGGCATCGAGGATTTAAGATAGATCAGTTTACCCCTTCGCGGCGTTTCCTCGGTCCCGTAGTGAATGGTGCCGATAGCGTAGCTCTGTTCTCCATTACGGATCTCGTCCAGACCCTCCATGGTAATTTTGATGCCCAGATCGATTTGGGCCATACGGATAACGGTAGCCAATCCGTCGAAACAAAAACCCGAGTCGGCTTCTCCATCTCCACAAATAATCAACCGGCACTGCCGCCTCAGTAACTCGTAGATTCCCAGGTTCTCGATATGGCCGCCGTCCGACACGTTCACATTCCAGCTATTTTCGGAAAGCCCGCCGAACATTTCCCGGATCAGGTAGAGCGGCCCTACCCGGCGCATATTCCTGCCGAAACCCAGGCGTCTCTCGATCCCTTTGGGATTGGGCAACCAATAGTTGAGCCGGATGTTGAGCATGGAGAGAATGAAGCGCAACGGCCTGCTGGTAAAACGCCCCATGTTGGGGGCTGCAGCCGCGCCCGAGACGGCTACGGCGGTACCCAGGTTCATATGGGGGTCGGCTTTCTCCATTTCTTCGGTGGGGCAATAACCGGTGAACCAACTGCCCACGTAATGCTTGCTGAACAGGAAAAAATCGGCGTGGCGCCCGCGCTTATAGGGATCGTCGAAATCTTCCACACTGACGGCGGTGTTGATCAGGTGGTAGGGTGCGCGGCCGTTTTGATTGAGTTCGGAAAGTTTCAGAGTGTCGTTGTGATCCAGCAATTCCGGATCGTCTGTGTTGGGCTTGAAGAGATAGGCTTTACTGAGACGATCGCGATAGAAGTTGTGCATGGAGGTCTGGTTGATGTCGACGGTCAGGGTGGTGTACAACCACAATCCAAACGCAATCAGTATGTAATAAAGGAACCAGGGCGAATCCCAGCCCGAGGCGTTCGACTCCAGGTTTTGGGCAGCCCTGTAGGTCAACCAGATATAAATCCCCCAAAAAGTGAGGATGCCCAACAAGGCGATTAGGGACATCATGGCCGCTTGCAACCATTTCCAAAGGCGGTGGATCACGGATCTGCCGAACACGCCGCCGACCAACGATAATAACCCGGCGCTGCCGGAGAGAATTTGGATATCTTCCAACAGTCCGTCGCTGATCAGGTTTAAAAAGTACGGCTGGGCTTCAAGAAGCGCCGACACCAGGGCGGCTAAAAAAAACAGACTCATCCAACGGCTCGAACGGTTGCGCAGTTCCCAGGCTTTGCCGGCAAAGCCTTTACCGGACCGGAAGAGAACGTTGAATAAAGGATACAACAGCATACCGAAGACAACGAGAACCGCCAAAACGATCAAGGAAAGCGAGAACGGAACCGGTAGTTGAGGGATGAAGGACGATTCCAGGAAAGAACCGTTGTGATAGAAAAGCAAGGTAAAGGCAGCGGCCATGAGGATATAGGGCATGATGACCGCGAAATTGATCAGGATACCGCGCATCAGAAGCAGAGGGATGCGCAGGTAATCCAATCCGCCTTTCGGAGCCAGGTAGTTGGAGTTATTGCGTAGCGTGCGGAAAACAGCGCCTTCCGGCTTGCCTTGCTTGTGTTCAAAAGGCAGGTCGTCCTTATCGGCCGTCGCCAGTATGGAACTGATACAGCCGCCCAAATAACCGCCGCCGGAGACGGTAGACAAATAATCCACCGCTTTGAACAAGCCGATGCGCTTCAATCCCTGCAAGACCCCCAGGTTCAAGGTGGCGGAGCGTATCCCGCCGCCACTGAAGGCCAAACCTACCAGGCCCGCGTGTTTCACCGGAAAGCGGGCACGCGTCTCCTGGTCCTCTTCTGATTGAACTGCTGTCTGCCAGGCTTCCTCATCCTCGTTCAGTTCTTCCAAAACCTGCCGAAAGGCATCCGTCTGCTGGTCTTCCGGGATATGGGTCAGTTGAGGGAGCCTATCCACGTGAGAATCCCTCAAAATCAAATTACGGCGTTGTTCCACCTCTTCCAATTCTTTGTCGAACATTTCGGCATTCATACTTCCTCCAAGGCAGGTTGGGGCAATTCTATTTCTTCCAGGCGATCGAATAGCAGCCCCGCGGCCGCGGCATCCCTAATGATTCGGGCAACGGATCGACCGATGCGAACCAGCGCCAACAAGATGCCGAACCAGCCGGTGAGCGCACGTTTGATAACGGCAAAGAAAGCGCCTATCAATGCCGAGAGAATGTTAAGGCCGTAGGTCATGATTCGAGCCCGCAGGATCAGTCTGCGGGACGAGGCGCGTACTCGCGACCAATCGGCCCGGTGGTCCACAAACGCTTCAAAATCGAGATCGCGGTCATGGACGAACATGATATGACCCGGGTCCGATCCCGCGAACACACGCCTGACGATAAACCGAACCCCTGACCCGATCGCGCGAAAGGCGTTTCGCACCTGCTCGGCGGTTTGTCTCGCACGCTCCTTGAGAAACCTGGCCGTGTTGACAATAAAGGTCTTGACGGCTCTGACCGCACGCCGGAAGAAATTCTTGATGGTGCGCCACACGCGTTTGATCCCGTCGTAAAGGCGCGCGCCCAGTGAGCGCATTTGCTTGATGACTTCTTTTTGAGTATTCGGCTCGTCAAGAACCCTGGATATCAGTTCCTCTTCATCCTCCGGCTCGGAGGAAGCGTCGCCCGGATCGCGAAGTTGCGCCATCCGTCTAAAAAGACGACCGTCAATACGGTCCCGTTCACGTTGAGGGGGGCGAAATTCTTTGTCCTGGTCTTTCCAAAAAGCGGGTAAAGCCGCTCTCAGGCTCAAGCGGGCATGTTCAAACCGGTTGGGCTCGGACGGACTTGCATGCGTCTTGTAACCCAGCAACCACAGTTCGATACGAGCCAGGCTTTTGACGAACGTCATCGCCAGGGATTTCCAGGCAAGTTTCTCTCGCCTGGATATTCCTACCGGGAAATGAAGCAGAAGTCGATCACCCATTTCGGCGAATCGGGAAACAAGGCCTTCCTGATCGAAGAGAACCGCCAGTGTTTTCCCGACAGGTTCGGCGGGAAGTTCCTCCCTGGTGAGCGAGAAGACTTTCGCCACCGTCGAAAAATTTCGGAGGGCCTTGTCCAGGTTCCGGAAAAGACGGCGTTGTTTAGGAGGTCGTTCCATCAGGCCGAATGCAAAGAGGCGCAGGTGAACCGCCCGCTTCAGCAACGTCTCTCTCCCGGATTGCAGCCAGGTTATCAGGTTGGTTTCCGTCTCGAAGGAGACCAGTTCCTGTAAAACGGTCCAGGCTTCCTCGAAAAGATTCGCCCCCTGGGGAATGCTTGCTTCTTCGGCGAAAAGGACCAGGCCCTCGTTCATATCCTCATCCGGAAACGTTTTCCCGGAGTCACGAGCAAGATAACCCATCAAGTAGAGACGGTTGCGCAGGACCGCAATGCGTTCCGGTTCGGGGCCGCCGGTTTCTTCTTCCAACGGCGGCAAGACGCCCCGGGCCTCTGCTTCGTCCAGGGCGTTCAACAGCATATCGACCATCGGAACGCTCCCTCAGGTGATCTTCTCTACAATGTCCTTGATAAATTTGATGATGGCGGCACGGCTTTCCTTACCCGCGGCCAGGGCCGCCTGATGCGCCTCCTGATGTTTGGTGGTGGCGTCATCGGCAATAAACAGGTCGGCGTCACCGTCGATCTTGATATCGGTGCTTAACTTAAGGGTCACGATGCCGCTGTTCTTGGCGTTCTTCAAAATGGAATTCCAATCAAGTTCCTGACCGTCTTGAACCTGGAAGACAAGACTGCCGCCAAAGGTGCGAACATTCAGTTCAGAGATATCCTTGACGACATCGCCGATATTCTCCATCGCCTTTTTGAAGTTTTCGGAATAACTCATGGTTTCCTCCTGGATTTCGATTCTTCGTTCTCTGCCGGGTCCCGGCTTATCTTGAGGCTGGTGATCTATTCTAACACCGAATTCACGAGTAAGCCAAATATGGATAAGCACAGAACATGCCGGCAGCAAGCAGATGACTATTTTGCTCAAAAAAAAGCACTTATAGATAAAGCCCACTCCGGTGGGGTAGATGCGGCACGATATGGACACAAAACCGACACAGCCCTTGCATGCCGATCGCCCCTTTCTTCAACGTGGCCCATTTCCTGGTGGAGGTGAGCGCCAATCACCCGCTGACCGGCAGCCGCCCTGTACCTGATCACCAATGTACCGACCTCGTTGATCTCCAACGCGGCGGTGGCCTCATGACGCCGCCGGCCGGCGTCCCACGAACCGGGTGTGGACGCCAAATCCCTTGATCATGCCGCCGACGCCGCCTTCGCCACACCCACCGCCTGCCGGACCAACATCATCGTCATAGGCCTCGGCGGCTATACCTTCACGGATTGCCTGAAATACGGCGTTCCCCTGGGCCTGCTGATCCGGATCGTGGTTTCCCTGATGATCCCCGTGATACAGCCGCCAAGGCGGCCGGCCCATCGGGTATCTGTCCTGCATTCTTCCCTTCGCGAAGCGATTAGTTCAACAAAACATTTTTCGATTAAGGGAGTGTTTATGCAGATTATCATGTTGCCTGGTTGTTTTTTACGCCGGTTTTTTTCTGTTTACTTAGGGCAGGGATAGGCTCGGTGCCGGATACTCACGTAACAACCTGCAAATTCCTTCGGCTTTGACCACATCCCGGGAATATACCGGCCCGGTCTTTTCAAGAGGCGCTTCGACGGGTACAATGCTGGTTCGGCGCACGCCGCCTATCTTTTGCCTTTCGGGAATCACCATGAGCAGCATACTAGAGGAAATCGACCGTCGACGCACATTTGCCATCATCTCGCACCCGGATGCGGGGAAGACCACGCTTTCGGAGAAGTTACTGCTGTACGGCGGCGCCATCCAGAAGGCGGGCATGATCACCAAGAAGGCCAATCGCGCCCGGACCGCCTCCGACTGGATGGAGATCGAACGCTCTCGCGGCATCTCCATTTCCTCCAGTGCGCTGAAGTTCGAGTGGAACGGCACCATCTACAACCTGTTGGACACCCCTGGCCACGAGGATTTCAGTGAGGACACCTATCGCACCCTGCTGGCCGTCGATTCCGCCATTATGTTGTTGGACGGCGCCAAAGGCGTGGAGCCGCAGACCATCAAGCTGTTCAAGGTCTGTCGCGAGCGTGGCATCCCCATCTTCACCTTTATCAATAAAATGGACCGTCCGGGTAAATCCCCGTTCGACCTTTTGGAAGAACTGGAAGAAGTCCTGGGCATTCTGGCCGTGCCCATGACCTGGCCGATCGGCGATATCGGCGCCTTCAAGGGCGTGTACGACCGCCACAGCGGCTCGGTGCATATGTACGAGCGCACCGTGGGCGGTCAGTGGAAGGCGCCGGTTTCCTCCACCAGTATCGACGATCCCAAGCTGGCAGAGATGGTAGGCGAGGCGGATACGGAGCGTCTGCGCGAAGACCTGGAGATGGTGGAAGAACTGATGCATCCCTTCGACGAGGAGTCCTTCAACGAGGGCGAAATCACCCCGGTTTTTTTCGGTTGTGCGCTCAACAACTTCGGCATCGAGCACTTCCTCACCGATTTCACTCAGCGCGCTCCTAAGCCCGCGCCCCTGGCGACCACCGACGGCCCGATGACCCCGGAGTCCGCTCAGTTCAGCGGCTTTGTCTATAAGGTGCAAGCCAATATGAACCCCATGCACCGCGACCGCATGGCCTTTATCCGCGTCTCCACGGGCCGTTTCGAAAAGAACATGACGGTCAAGCACCTGCGTAGTGGTCGCAAGGTGAAGTTGAGTTTTCCCTACCGCCTCTTCGGACAGAAACGCGAGATCATCGAGGAAGCCTTTCCGGGCGATATCGTGGGCCTCGTCAACCCCGGCACCTTCAAGGTCGGCGATGTGCTGACCGACGGCAAGGCCTTCCAAATGCCCAGTTTCCCGCGCTTCGCCCCGGAACTCTTTGCCCGGGTTATTCTGGTGGATACCTCGCAGAGCAAATCATTCCGCAAGGGCCTGGAGCAGTTGGGCGAGGAGGGCGTGGTCCAGATCTTCCGCGATCCCAAGCGCGTGGCCAATCTACCAGTGATTGCCGCCGTCGGCCAGTTACAGTTGGAGGTCTTCCGGGACCGCATGAAAACCGAGTACCGTAGCGAGGTGCGCCTGGACGTATTGGAATATGGCGCCTCTCGTTGGATCGGCAGTGAAATTACCAATCCCGAGCGCTATACCTTCTCCATCATGTATGACGAGAGCGAGCACCCGGTGGCCCTGTTCCGCAACGAGTGGCATATGAACCAGGTGATCGGCAACGAGCCCGATATGGAGTTTCTCACCCACCCGCCCGATGCTGTGCGCCTGGCCGATTAGGTTTCCGGGGGTCCAATCGGCAGGGGGAATTGCACGCGCTTGCTGAAGGCCAGGGTTTCTTCGCGTAGAGCCTGCAGGTCCCATGGCGTCAGCTTGGTTTCTTCCCCGACGCGGGATGGTATCAGCGTTGACGATTCCAGGGGCAGGTCGGGGTCCACAAGTACCGGATTACCCGCGCACAGCACCAACCGAATCGCTGCCTGACCCAAGCCGAAGAAGGCGTCCCAGGCATCTTCCGCACCCCGCCGCGCCACCACCAGATCCGCCGGTGCGCCGGGTTGAAGGGCCCCCTCGTGCGGCAGGTTCCAGATTCGAGCCGGGACGGTGGTCAGCGCGTCGTATAACTCGCGGTCGGTCAACATGCCCAGATCGCGCGCCTTGCGCAACTGTCGCCAGGGGTCGGGGTCGGCGCTGAGACTGGAATCGGTGCCGAACATGACGGGGCAGTGCTGTTTGAGACGGTCCGCCGCGGCGGTTTTCCCGTAGAGGAACAGGTTGGAATCGGGGCACCACACAAGACCGGCCAGACGGTCGGCGAGCTCCGAGGTAAGGGCGATGCCATGGACGGCCACGATCCTGCGCAACCGGCTGAACCGCAAAAGGCGCCTGGTTTCCCGGTACATGGCACGGGTCGTCCCCTCGCCAAGATGTGCGACCAGCGGCAAGCGGAAGGGCGGCTTGAGAATCTGCAACCAGGGTCGTTTGTGGAAGCGCATGGAGTGTAGATAGCAGAAGTCGGTGATGCGGGTGGGATACGGCGGGTCCGGCGTCTGTTCGGCCTCGTGATCCATGACGGTTGTAAAGCCGTTAACCAGGTTGCGGACGGCGCCCCAGCGAGTGCGTAAGGGCCTGGGTATGGCTTCGATTTCGCGGATCAGGTCGGCGAAGCTCCGGTGAATGGCCGGCCCCCACGTTACGTAATCCGCGTAAATACTCTCGCGGAGCGCGGGGTAGAGATTGAAAGCCAGGTGATCATGGCTGTTGATGAGTCCTGGAAAGACGATGTGGTCGTTCAGATCCAGGTGAGGTAGATCATCGGGAACGTGGTGGGACGCCGTCAACACGGCTTCCAGAATTCCGTTGCGAATGACCAGGTGGCAGCGCGCGGGATTGTCGGGCGGGCCGCCCAGATTCTTGAGCACCGCGGAAAAGGTCATGACCCGCTCCCGATCAATTCGCCGTAAAGCCGGGCGAAGCGATCCGCCGTCCAAGCGGCGTCATGGTCGCGGCTCCAGGCCAGGCCGGCCTCGCGCTGATTTTGCCAGGCCGTTTCATGGGTCACCAGGGCGGTTGCCTCTTCGGCCAGGGTCTGATGATCACCGACGGGAACGGCCGTAACGGCGCTGCCGTCCAGGTCCGCCGCCAGACCGACACGTGTTGCGCAAACCGGAACGCCGGCGGTCATGGCTTCCGCGATTACCACGGCTTGGGCCTCATACAAAGAGGTGTGCAGCAGACAATCCGCCTCGGCGAAAAGTGTCGGCAGTTCCCGATGGGCGATAGCGCCCGCGAAATCCACCGACTCCCGGAGACCCAATTCTGAGGCCAGGCGTTGAACGGCCCCTTGCATGAAGTCGCCGCCGGCCAGGGTCAATCGGGCGGGGATACGGGCCGAAATCTGAGCGAAGGCCCGCAGCAGGGTTGCCTGATCCTTGACCGGGTTCTGATGGGCGACGTGCAGAAAGCGGTACGGCGGCCGGGGAATGCGTTGTGCGGGCCGAAAATGCTCGCCAGGTGCGCCGTAGGGAATGATTTCGGCGGTGACACCCGCCGGCAGTAAATCAGCCTGGAATTGCGTCAGCGCGGTCACCATCCGGGCATGGCGGAGCGTGCGGTTCAATAGGAAACGGGTTTTCCAGGTCAGGCCGGCGCCGTAGTCGGCCTCCGGCAGACGAGCCGTTTCCGCGCCCTGCAAGCTGACGAGCACCGACAATCCGAAGCGGCGGCCCAAAAGAACCGCAGCCAGACCCGAGGGCAAACCCCAAATCCCATGAATCAGGGAAAAGGGGCGCCGCCTATGTTCGCGGACGAAGGCCCGGCGATAACCGTTCAGCTTGCGCATCAGGCCCATGCCGGCGTGCTCGGGCAGGTAGGTGAGCGCGGCTCCGCCGATGCGACCGGAATCGCCTGATGTTTGAGGGCCGCGTAAGGAGAAGATATGTAGGTGAAGACGTTGGGAAAGGCGCGTGACCAGGTCCATCAAAGCGGGGATGTACAGACCCAGGGCCGGGTTTTCCAAGCCGCCCGGAATCAAAACTGCCGTATGTGGTGGGTTCAGTGGGTGGATCATTTCATTTATATAACCGGGGACGGTTTGTGGGGGTTAACTCACTTCCAACTTTTGGACCAGGGTGTAGAGGCGGCTCTTCAGCTCTTTGTCGGACTCGGCCGCGTGGGCTTTCTTCAGGTCGCGGAGATATTTGCGCGTGCCCGACGCCTCGAAAGCCTTGACGGCCGCGGCCCGATCGGAATAGCTTTTGTCCTTCAGGTAGGGCAGGATCGCCTTCAGGTGTTTTTCGTCGCCCAGCCGGGCCAGCGGCACCAGGGCGTGGTGCGAGAATACCTTGTGGCCCTTGACGATCTTCAGAATTGGCGTCAGGGCCCGCGGATCGCCTATTTCGGCCAGAGCGTTGCAGGTCTCCCGGGCCAGCAGAGGATTGCCCGCTTCGCTGATGAGAAAGGGCACGGCGCGTTTATCGCGCAGTCGACCGAGCGCCGGAATCAAAGCGCCGCGCACCTCCGTCTCGTTATGTTCGCAGATCTTGATCAGGCGCATAACATCATCTTTCGTCGCCTGGCTCAGGATCATTTGCCGGGCTTCCATCTTTTCCGCCACGCCGCCTACCTGGATTTTTTTGATCCAGTAACCCAGGCGCACGTCGAAAGTGTCCTCGTCCGCGGCCTCCGCGCCGAACAAACCGTCGTTCCACAGAACCAGCAGGGCGCTGCCCAGATCTTCTACCTTTTCGTAACGCTCGTCCTTGTGGTGGGCCAGGGCCCTGAGAATGATTTGCTCCAAGCGAGGGTCGAAGGTTTTGTCCAGATCGGTGGGGTTCATGAAACGGCCGACCGGCTTTTTGCCGGTAAAGATCTCGTACAGAATGGCGCCCAACGAGTAGATATCACTGCGGTGATCCACCGACGCCGGGTCGCTCTGCTGCTCGGGCGACATGTAACTAAGCGTGCCCATGACCATGTTGGTGTGGGTCAGACGGGTGAAGTCCTCGTTGTTGAACAGCGAGATCCCGAAATCCACCAGGCGAGGGATCTGGTCCTCGCCGAACATGATGTTGGAGGGTTTCAGGTCGCGGTGTACGATGCCGTGACGGTGAATGAAGCGAACCGCGTCGCAGACCTGAATCATGACCTTGAGCCGGCGGCGTTGCGAGAATCGTCGATAATTGCTGAGCGAACCGCGCGACAGGTATTCCAAAATGATGTAGAAGCGATTTTGCAGCGAGCCGAACTTGAAAATACGCACCACATTCTGGTGGGTCAGGCCGCTGATCACCCGGGCCTCACGTGTCAGGCGCTTGAGCATGCCCGCGTCGGAGCAGTAGCGCTCGTGCAGGACCTTCAGGGCCACATTCAACCTGCCCTCCTCACGCACGGCGCGATAGACCTCGGCCGAGCCGCCCTCACCGATCTTCTCCTGAATCTCGTAACCGGTAATTGCGAACAAACTCACTCCTCTCTCAGGACCACGGTCAGGTAATCCGGTTTGTTTTTCATCTGGATGATAACCCAAACCCTGCCGCTCATAAACGAGTTAAAACGTCCCGTTTGCGCGGCCAGTGCGCGGGGGTAACCGTCTAACGTATCGGTTTCCACGCCGATTAATTTGAGCGGTGCGGAGGGTAAACCTATCACCACTCCCACGAAATCGACCTGGTTGGGTTTTAAATTAAGCGCTTTCAACACAGAGGCCCGGTAGCGGATCCGCAACTTCATGGGTAGGGAATTCATGGGTATCACGCGCAGACTATAGGGAAAACGAGCGGCATCGCCGCGACTGCCGTGTAATTCGGGGGGTTTCAGCAAGGCGCCGCTGAAGGTTGCGGGCGAGACAATGCCCACATTTCGTTTGCGAACCAGGGGCGGACGCGTTTCCGGTTTCAGGGCATGAATCTCGGGTGTCGGGATATCCAGGGGGGCAGTGCCTACTTTGAGCGTTTCCTTGCGCCAACAGGTAACGGTGTGGGCCTCGGTGCTCATTTCGGACATGGATTGTGACAGGTGAACCCGGGGTTCGGTGACATGTCCGGTATGGACCGACGGTGTCAAGTCCACGGCGTAGTCGCGTGTCTCCGGCCTCGAATCGGGTAGGGAGTGAACCTCGACTTCCGGGTTGTCCACGATGTCGTGAACCTCGGTGGTCAGGGCGACCCGCACCGCGAAAACCTTGGGGAAGTCGAACTCGCGTTGGATGCGCGCCAGCAGTTTGCGCAGCTTGCTGCCTAATCCTGATTTTTTTCCGAGCATAGATAGATCACCACGTTTTCCAGGCGTTCCAGGGGTTCCACCAGGTCCATATGCTTGGAAAGGTAGACCAGGTCTTTGAGAATGGCTTCCTGAGTCTCCACCGGCATGGCGCCGAAGAGAATGCGCACCGGATGCTGATCGGTCCAACCCTGCAACAGGCACTCGCTTTCCTTGGAACGGTTGACCGTTCCCTTGTCGCCGATAGCGGCCAGTTGTGTGCGCTGTAAGGAAATCAGGGTCAACTCGGTGGCATCGGCCATGTCGTAGAGTTGATGTTGGGGCACTACGAAGAAGGTGGGTTGGGTTTCGATCTTGGCCATCAGGGCGCCCACAATCACGTGATTGCGGATGTACTGCTCCAAGACCGGGCCGTAAAGCATGTGTTGCACCTTGGTGGGGCTTACCGAATCGGTGTGCTTGAATTCGATGGGGAAACCGTGGTCGTTAGTGATCAGGACGCCGCCCAGGTAGGCGCTGTTCTCGTAGAGGGTAATCAGGTAACCAGGCGTCGGCATGCTCGCGCTCCTCGTAAAAGGGAATAGAACCGACCTAATCAGACCGCATTTCCACCCGCGCCGTCAAGCGTGAAGCACCCGTAAATCACACGAACAAGGTGAAAGTTGCTTTGCGTTTCGACCGTACGGACTTTATTCGGCGTTTCCGATACAGACCAGATGACGCTCCTCGGCGTCACCTACCGGTTGAAGGCGGTGGATGGTTACCTTTTCCGGTTTTAGTTTTGCCTCGGCCAATTCTTCTCGGATGCGGGCCATGCGGCCCTTGTAGAGCAGGTAGCGGCCGCCGTCTCGATGATAGGTTCGGGTCATTTGCAAAATCACTTTGATCGGCTTGAAGCCGCGGGCAATGACAAGGTCGATTTCACCTGAAACGCCTTTATCGTCCAGGGGGCCCGCCACCTTTATGTTGGGCGCGAGGTCCTTCAGGCCTTCCAGGAAGCGACATTTCAGGGGGCTTTTTTCGTACAGCACCAGGTTGGTTTGTGGCCGACAAACAGCCAGGGGGACGGCAGGCAGGCCGCCGCCGGCGCCGAGGTCGGCGATGGCGTTGACGCTCGGGATATAGGGTAGGCCGATGAGGCAGTCGAAAAGATGATCCGTGACCAAGGATTCCGGAGTTAGTTTGCGGCTGACAAGGTTGATCTTTTGGTTCTCCGCCCACAACCGCTCCGTATAGGAGGTCAGGATGCTGACGCTTTTTTCGGTCATGCCCAATTGTTTGCACAGGTCGGCGTGTTTCCGCAGGAGTACGGCGAAGGTAGTCATGGTTCAGCCCAGTTTTCCGGCGATGTCTGTAGCCTCCTCCACCGCTCGGGCCAGGGTGGATCTGATCTTGCCGTCTTCCATGGTCAACAGTGCACCGATGGTACAACCCGACGGGGTGGTGACTTCATCCTTCAGCATGGCCGGGTGTTTGCCGCTGTCCAGCATCATGCGCGCCGCACCGAGCACTGTTTGCGCCACCAGTTGAAAGGCCGTATCGCGGGGCAAACCCACGCGAACGGCGCCGTCGGCCAGGGATTCAATGATCAGGAAGATATAGGCGGGACCGGCGCCGCTGACAGCCGTGACCGCGTTCAGGTGCGTCTCATCGAGCTCCAGACAGAGACCCACCGATGAGAAGATGCGTTGGGCCAGCGCCATGTGCTCCGGTTTGGTGTGGCGACCGGGTGAAATGACGGTGACACCGGCGCCGATACGACTGGGCGTATTGGGCATGGCGCGAATAACCGGCGAACGGGGCAGGATATCTTCCATGGTGGCCACCGTGGTGCCTGCCGCGATGGAGATGACCGGCGCGTCGTCGCGGAGCCGGCCGCTTGCTTTCAGATCTTCAAGGACCTCAACGACGCGATAGGGCTTGGTGCAGATCAGGAACACATCGGTCTCGGCCACCTTGTCGGCCGGATAGCCGCAGGTCGTGTCCACGCCCAATGTGGCGATGACAGCTTCCTTGGATTTGACCGTGTGCACCGACGCGTGGATATTACGGCGGTCCAGCAAATCGGCCGCCAGCATGCCGTTGATCAGTGCTCGTCCCATGATACCGGCGCCGATCACGCCGATTTTCAGATTCTTCATGTCATCAGCAACCATGCGTCGCCCTCCCGGTTGGTGAATGCCATAGCATAGCAGCCCAGGTGCAGGATGCTAATCTTTTTTAGCTGCTGTTCGGGCTGAATGGTTTTTAGCTTGCAACCCATCGCCGGATTGGTTAGTTTTTTCTAGTGAGGGTGTAAGAACGTAAAATTTGGAGTTTCTATGGGAACCACCGTTGCCCTGAGCACTGATCCGCATGATCTCAGTCGGTTTATGTGCTATTTGATCAACGATATCAAAGCAGTCGATCAAATGCTGGCGAATCAGTGCTTTGAAACCGACAAGATCCGAATCGGAGCCGAGCAGGAGTTGTGCCTGGTCGACAAGTCCTGGCGACCTGCTCCCGTGTCTCTGCCCGTTTTGGAGCAGATCGGTGATCCCCATTTCACGACGGAGCATTCCCGCTACAACCTGGAAATCAACTGCGATCCGCTGGAATTTTCCGGCGACTGCCTGAGCCGAATGCAGCGTGACCTGGCCGAGCGCGTCAACAAGTTGGACGCTTTGATGGAAACCATGGACGGCCGGGTGATCATGCTGGGTATCCTGCCCACCATCCGTCGCACGGACCTTTCCATTGAGAACCTGACTCCTCTGGACCGCTATTACATTCTCAACGACGCCATGAACGACCTGCGCGGCGGCCCCTACGAGTTCCGTATCGAGGGCATCGACGAATTGTTGACCCACCACAACTCCATCATGTTCGAGGGCTGTAACACCAGCTTCCAGGTACATTTGCAAATCAAACCCGAGGAAGCCGTGGAAGCCTACAACTGGTCGCAGTTGGTCTCCGCACCCCTGCTTGCCTCAGCGACCAACTCGCCCCTGTTGTTGGGGAAACGGCTGTGGCGCGAAACCCGCATTGCCCTGTTCCAGCAATCGGTGGACACCCGCCGCATGAAGGACCAGGAATTGCGATTGAAACGGTCGCGAATTACCTTCGGATATCGCTGGCTCACCAAGTCCCTCACCGAGTTGTTCCGCGAGGATCTGGCCAACTACCGCGTGCTGGTAGCACGAGAGATCCAAAACGATTCTCTGGATGTCCTGGCGGCCGGAGGAATACCCAAGTTGGAAGCCCTGCAACTGCACAACGGTACGGTCTACCGCTGGAACCGCATCTGTTACGGTATCACGGAGGGTAAGCCTCATCTACGCATCGAAAACCGCGTCCTGCCCGCCGGACCCACCCTGATCGATGAAACGGCCAATGCGGCCTTCTGGTTGGGCATGATGCACGGCAGGCCCAAGTTGTCCGGTCACATCGGCGACCATGTCGCCTTCGAATCAGCCCGGATCAACTTCCTGAAGGCTGCTCGTAACGGCCTGGCCACCTGCTTCCGCTGGTTCGACAACAAGGTCTACCCGGCTTCTGAGCTCATTCTGAAAGAGCTGCTGCCCATGGCTAGAGAGGGATTGACCAAGGCCGGTATTTCGGAAAAGGACCGCGACCACTACCTGGATATTGTGGAGGAACGCGTCAAAACCGGTCGCACCGGATCTCAGTGGATGTTGGACAATCACCAGAAACTCATCCTCAGGAACGGAGACTACGAGGCCAACGTGGCAGTCACCGCCGCCTCACACCAACGCCGAATCAGCGGTGAACCCGTGCACCGATGGGGCGAGGTGCATATCGACGAGGCCGGTTCGTGGATCAATCGCTACTGGAAGGTGGAGCAGATCATGACTACCGAGTTCTTTTCGGTACGCCTGACCGATCCCGTTTATTTCGCGGCCAATGTCATGACCTGGCAGCACCTGCGTTACGCCCCGGTAGAGGACGCGGAAGGACGCCTGGTCGGATTGCTGACCCAAAGCCGTCTGCTGGAACTCTTTTCAAGCGGGACCAAAGGCAAGGTAGGCGAGAAGACAGCGGCGGACGTCATGATTCCCAATCCGCTCAGTGTCCATCCCGACATGCTTTCGGTAGATGCGCTGTCGCTGATGCGGGAGCGTCAGGTAGGTTGTCTGCCCGTGGTCAACAGCGATCGTCTGGTGGGCATGTTGAGCGAAATCAACTTCATGAACTTCTCTGAAATGACCGTCGCCAAGCTGGTAGACGAAAGCGCCCGCCATTTGAAAGACGTATTGGATACCTGACCCGTCTCCACGGGTTATCCTCGGTCCGGTCCTTGGGAATAGTTGCGAAATCGACTTTTTTGCATCGATTCACGAAGAAGTATTCGGTGCCGTCCCAGTCGCCTTTGGTTGATTGAATTGTTCTGGGATCAGAGCAAAACAATCAAGAGGATCTTTCGAAAGAGTTAAGACGCCTCGGACGGCACTTACGAATCTGTATTACCGAACGATTCGGGAGCCGGTTGCCCGACCCCCGTTCTCGATCTTATTTGGGCAGATCATCGACACAGAATATGCCTCCGCAGCAACCGCCGGTACCGCCGGAAATAATAACCTTGGTGTTCCCACCTTTGTCATCTCCCCCAAGCAAGTGACTTCTGTGATCCGTGGATAAGGGAACAAAACTTTGCACTTTGAGCGCATCGAGCTTCAACTTCATCATTTTCTACACCTCTCTTCTGATTTATGAAGGTCATCAGTACAGAGGTCCGAGCATTCCAGATATAAGTATTCTTGCCGGCCGTTAAACCGGACAGTAATCACTTGAGCAGGGCGTGACGTGTCAGGAAACCTTCCGCGGGCGGCAGAGGGCCTGATCACAATACTTTCAGGAAGCTTTCTCGTAGCCGTCTGTACTGTGGCCGCAGTTATGCTCCACTCTAACGATCCGGCAGTGGTTACCAAGCAGCGCCGGATGGGGAGCAAACCTTTCTCTGGTCGCAACTATAGCCAAATAAGCGACTTGGGGCAAGCATGAATTTGAAAAAAATCATTTTAAGGTAAGCAACTGATAAAGTGGCAATGGTTTAAGGCGATCTCCTGTGTAATTTTGAACAGACTTAAAGCTAAATAAAATCGAACTCTTACGAAAGATTTACTTCAATGTCCAAGAATATCCGATACTGACAAAGATACCAACCGACCTGCTGCTTTTTTCGATGATTCCTTCCAGCTGTAGCACCAAATTATTAACCGAAAAACTATAATAAAAGCGGCCGGTATTTTTTTATTTGTTTTCCAACGGTCTTCGCTCGATTAATAGTGATATATTATTATCTAGACAAATGCAGAGCTCGAGCAAAACTGCACCCAGCTGAAAAAAGACCCCCAACTGAAAGAAAGTCAACCAATTGATGCTGATCACATCCGGCTGAGGTACAATGGAGAGAACCGGCTTGACCAAACTACATCGCCGGCGTTACTTTTCGGGAGTTCGCCATTGGAATCTCAAATAACCGAGGCCATTCAACACGAGTTGAACCGTTTGGGCCGGTCCTTTGTGGATACCGCTCAAAAAGATGACACCGGGTGGAGTTGGCCTCTGATGAAAAAAGGGCGACCGGGGCAACATAGATTGGACCTTTACTCCGGGAATGCAGGAATCGTCATCTTCCTGGCCGCCCTGGCGCAGCACACAGGGGAGTCTGTTTGGCTGGATGCGGCTTGTGCCGGCGGCGATCGGCTGGCACACGGGTTGAGTATTCCTGCCTCTACTCGGGCCGGCTTTATCGGCGGTGATTTGGGAGTTGCCTTCAGCCTTTTGGCTTTGTATCGCGTTACCCAAGATCGGTTATGGCTGAACCGCGCTTGTCCGGTCCTCGAAAAATTGGAGCAACGACTGCCCGAGAGTAACCACGACCTGTTGGATGGCCTGGCCGGTATCCTGCTCGCTCTAAACCACCTCTATGCCGCGGAAAATGATGAACGTATTCCCGGTCTGATCGACACCATCCTCAAGCGGTTTTTGGAAGACGCCAGACCCGGTCCGACGGGCTTCTACTGGGATCGTTCCAAGCGAGACGATCACGGCTTATGCGGCATGGCTCACGGACCCTCGGGTATAGCGTTTGCCCTGCTGGAAACCGCCGCATTGTTCAAACACGAGGGCCTTTATCCCCTGGTCGAAGAGGCGCTGGCCTTCGAAAACAATTTTTATGATCCCGAAGTCAAAAACTGGCGCGACAATCGCAAGAATCTTCATCTGGACGACGAATTGGAGCGTTACAAAAAGGCCTGGCTGGAAAACGATCCCTACCCCTTCGAGGCATCCAGCGATGCCAATGCCTGGTGTCATGGCGCCGCGGGCATCGGGCTCGTGCGCTTACGCGCCTGGCAGTTATTGGGTCGCAAATCTTTTTTGGATCAGGTTCGCGCCGCCTGTGGAAAGGTAGAGGAAACCTTTCACGACAAGGACATCTTCCGGCGTTATATCTACTGTCACGGTCACGGCGGAAACGCCGATCTCCTGTTGGAAGCCTCGCTTGCCTTGGACGAATCCTCCCATCATTACCTGGCTTTGACCATCGCCGGGGAAATGCTTGATTATCAGCAGGAAAACAAGATCTATCTTTCCGGCTATCTTCACTCTGAGGAAGAACATCCCAGCTTGTTCCTGGGCAACGCCGGTATCGGCTATTTCCTTCTGCGCTGCCTGGACCCCAAACAAACGCCCAGCATCCTGGCTCCTACCGTATCGGCCTGGTGGCCCGGTGCAGCGACCGCGCAAGCCGCGCTTTCCTCGACCTCGGATTTGGAGAGGGCTTTATTCAAATCCTTGATGCCGCGCACCATGAAACTGGCGGAGTTGACCGCGCCGGGGTTTCTCATTCGCTACTTCAGGGACTCTCATGCGGCATTCCAATTGGAGCGCTTTGCGGCCTGGGTAGATGAAGAGGCCGACAGCCTGCCCACCTATCTGAAAGCGCCCGTGCGCGACATTTGCCGTCTGGAACGCCAACTCATTACCAGTGAACGCGGCATCCATCACTACGGTCGCCTACTGGCGGGTGAAGCAGTTCTTTTAGAGAAGTTACAGGCTTTAGAAAAAGTCAGTGACGAGGATTTCCTGAATTGTCATTTCAAAGCTTCCGAGCAACACCAGTTGGTTGAAACCGGCTGGCATTGGGGTTCTACCGAAGATGATGCCATGAAGCGCAATACCGACATGCCCGCCGGTATTCACCCGGTCCTTATCAGCAATACCGCCAAGGGTGTAGTCGAGACCTGGTTATCGGAATTGGCCGCCCTGGCTGTTTTGGTCTTCTCCGAGGCACTGACGGTCCGGGAAGGCATCCAACGTATGCTGGATGCCTTCGAGGCCGTTCCCCCGGCCCAGATCGATGCCGTGAAGGGGATGTTGTTGGAGCAGATCCAAAACGCGGTCGCCGCCGGTCTGTTGATGCCCGCGGAGAGCCCTCAATAGAGCATGCGACAGCGGATGGTGCCCTCAACCGCCCGAATACGCTCGAACAGCCGTTCAGACATGTCCTTGGCAATATCCAGGACCACGTAACCGATTTTGTTGTTGGTGCCCAGGTACTGACCCAAAACGTTGATGTTCTCTTCGGCCAGGGCCTTGTTGATCTGACGCAACATACCGGGCTCGTTACGGTGAATATGCAGGATGCGGTGGCTGCCCTCGTGCTCGGGCAGGTTGACCGGCGGAAAGTTGACCGAGCCGTCGGTTTCTCCGCGATCGCTGAAATGAATCAATCGCGTGGCAACCTCATGGCCGATGGAGCGCTGCGCCTCCTGGGTAGAGCCGCCGATATGCGGTGTCAAGATCACCTGCGGTAGACCGATCAGCGGGCTTTCGAAGGCCTGTTTATTGGACTTGGGCTCCACGGGAAAGACATCGACCGCGGCGCCGGCAATATGGTCGCTGCGCAGAAGCTCGGCCAGGGCCTCGATATCCACCACATTACCGCGGCTGGCATTGATCAGGTGGGAGCCCGGCTTCATCCTCTCCAGCATCTCCCGACTCATCAGGTTGCGCGTCGATTCCTCCTGGGGGACATGCAGGGTGACCACATCCGCCTGCTCCAGCAGTCCCTCCAACGAACCGATGGATCGGGCGTTGCCCAGCGGCAGTTTACGTTGCACATCATAATAGATAATGGTCATGCCCATGGCCTCGGCAAGTACGGAAACCTGCGAGCCGATATGGCCGTAGCCCACGATGCCGATGACCTTGCCGCGAACCTCGTGGCTTCCCTTGGCCGTTTTGATCCAGGATTGTTGGTGAGCGGCCATGCTTTTGGGGAAGATGCCCCTTAACAACATGATGGTTTGACCCACGACCAACTCCGCCACGGACCGGGTATTGGAGTGCGGTGCGTTGAAGACCGGAACACCGTTCATGGCCGCCGTATCCAAGCTGACCTGGTTGGTGCCGATACAGAAACAACCGACTGCCATCAGTTTTTTGGTCTTGTCCAACACCTCATCCGTCAGTTGGGTGCGAGATCGCACGCCCACCAGGCGCGCGTCTTTGATTTTATCGATCAGGGCATCGGCGGTCAGCGCGTGACTGATGAGTTCCACGTTCTGGTAACCGTGTTCGTTGAAAACCTCGACCGCGTGGGGATGGATGCCCTCGAGTAGGACGATTCGTATTTTATCTTTGTTCAAGGAAAGAGACTGGGTCATAACACATCCTCCAATAGTTGGGTCAACATGGAAACATCACGGGCAACTGGTTCGCCGGTAGCAACTACCGCCTCCCGCTCGATATTGCCGGTGAACGCAAAAAAGTGATCGGCCAGGCCGTCACGAAAGAGATGGTAATCGGTCATGCCGTCGCCGACGACGATACGCGGTGCGGACCATTCATCCAGGAGGGGCGTCACCCCGGCGATTTTAGATTGGCTGAAGAGGTCGTCGGGATCGATACCGGCGAAAGCGCCGTCATCGTCCCAAAGCAGGCTGACCGCATGCACGGAGTCGGCATCGAGGCCGAGATAAAGCGCCGTGGGCACGATCGCCTCGCGGAGCCCTCCGCTGACGACCCTCACGGAAATACCACGCGCCGAGAGGCCTTTGATCAAGGTCTCCATGCCGGGCGTCAACAATTTGACGGCGCGTTCCCCGAAGGAGGTTACATCTTCACGGGTAGGCGCGGCCAGGGCCAGGCGTCGTTCAAGTGACTCGCTGAAGGAAAGCTTGCCTTCCATGCCCAGGTTGGTGATTTCGCTGATACGGTCGATGAGACCGGGTTGAGCCGCTATCTTGGGGGCCAGAATTTCTTCCAGACTTTCAAGGGTAATCAGGGTGGAATCAAAGTCGAAGACCACGGTTGCCATTGGACCAACCTCTCATATGGTAGGAACGAAAAAATACAACGTTCCTCATATCGTCATCGTATCTGAAAAGATGAAGGCATTTCCCAAAAGCCTTGCAATTTGCGCCGGCTTGGATAAAAGCACATCCTACCTGCAACACCCCGTTATTTCATTTACTTTTTTGCAAAACAGGCTAGAAGCCGCTGTTTGCGAGGGACATGAATACCTGGAACTTTTCGTTGGTACTGCGTAACCGACTGGTGAGGGTCTGGCAAAAGGACCACAGAAATTTGTAGGCGATGGTTTTGTTAAGGTCGAAAAGAGCTACAAGGTCGGCGGTGGAAATGACGAACAACTCGGCATCGTCATGAGCAATGGCGTGGGCGGAACGGGGACCCTTGTCGAAGAGGGTCATTTCTCCGAAAAAAGAGCGCGACTCCAAGACGGCAAGCGCCTCTTCCGTGCCGCCTTGAATCTTGGAGATACGGACGCTGCCGGACACGATAAGGTAGATGCAATCACCCGGGGAACCTTCCTCAAAGATAACCGTTCCGGCTTTGAAGGTCTTGACATGACCGATCATGACAATCTCAAGCAACTCTTCCTCGGTCAGGTTCCGGAACAAGTCAGTCTGTTTCAAAAATTCCTGGCTAAGCAAATCCAACCTCTCGTCTCACCGAGCCGGCAGGACACTAAAGACTGTCGTGGATATCCTTGAGTTGTTGTCCCATGTCCTTGGAGAAACGGTCCAGCTTAGCCAGATTCTGGCCGGATGTCTCGGTGATCTGTTTTTCGAATTTCTTTTCGAAGGTGAGAAAGTGCTTGGAGAGTTCCGTGATTCGCTCCCCAAGTTCGTGAATCTCAGCGGCCTCCCGACCCTTGTGGGGGTCGGGCTGCTTGAGAATGAAAATGACTACCCCCAGCAGGATTGCATTAAACCCACCCAGGACAACACCGAGAAATGTTAGTGCACTCATTTGTGACCCTAATTGTCGAGGAACTATGCGGAACCGACCAACAACTCGATCTTTTCCTTCAAAGTTTCCGGAGTAAAGGGTTTCACCACGTAGTTGTTGACTCCGGCTTGAAGTGCTTCCACAATGTCTTCTTTCGCGGCATTGGTGGTCACCATCAAAATAGGAATATCCTTCCACTGACTGCTGCGCACGCGCTTCACGAACTCGAGACCGTCCATCTCGGGCATGTTCCAGTCCGTAATTATGACGTCCACGCCGCCCTCTTCCAGCTGTTCAAGGCCGGTTTTCCCATTATCGGCTTGGACGACGTCCTTATAACCGATCCGGGCGAGGGTGTTGATGATAATACGACGCATGGTCGTCGAATCGTCAATCGTCAGGATTTTCAAAGGGACCCCCTACAGCTCGTCCGTTTAGCTAGCATTATAAAGTCGCTCGGTTTCGGCAGCAAATGTTTTGAGAAGCCGAATGATCGACCTCTCCCGAGTCTCTCAGGAGATTCACAACCCATTCTAGCTAAAAGATAACTAGAACGGAAGCAAAACTTGGATACCATCACCTGAATTATACTCCGTTTCCGGATTCAAACGAAGAAGTGTTTCAAATATTGAGAAACGAAGCACATCTCCCGATCCCGAGGTTTTTATAGGGTTGACTTTTAAGGAACCTTCCTCCGTTAGGATTTCGGCTCCCACGAAAAAGGGCAGGCGTCCGCGATTGCGAATTCCCGCGGTTAAAACGGCCCGGCACCACGCCGGCTCTCTGAATTGCCCGGTCAGTAGGGCGCGCACCATGGGTTTTACGTAAAGCATGGTGCCTACCACCGCCGATACCGGATTTCCCGGCAGCCCGAAGAACAGGCAACCGGATGAATGTTTTCCGAACCATAAAGGTTTCCCGGGTTTCATACGAATTTTGTGGAACACTCTTTCAAAGCCCGCCGTTTCCGCGGCTTCCGGCACCAGGTCGAAGTTGCCCATGGATACACCGCCGGTCAATACGATCAGATCCAGGTCGGTATTGGCGGCAATACAGGCAACGGTCTCTTCCATGCGATCCGGGAAGGTTCCCAACTGCAAAATTTCCACATTGGGCGCCTGCAACAGGGCGCCGACCGTCAAGGCGTTCGAATTATAGATTTGCCCCGGTTGCAGGGGCCGTCTGAAGTCGATCACCTCGTTACCGGTGGCGGCGATTCCAATGCGCAAAGGCGCCCGCACCTTGACGAAACGAATTCCATTCGACAAGAGACCGGCCAGCACGCCCGGCGAAATCACCGTGCCCGGCGCGTACAGCGACGCCCCGGCTTCCAGATTCTCGCCGCGATACCGGATGTGACTACCGCGAGCACAAGGCTCGGTCAATTCGGCACGGCCCTCTTCAAAAGCCACGCGCTCCACCATCTGCACCGTGTCGGCCCCGGAGGGCACCGGCGCGCCGGTCATAATTCGCACACACTCACCCGGGCCCGGTTGTAATCGGTCGGGAATGTCGCCCGCGGCAACCGTGCCGATGACCCGAAACGCACGGGCCTCTTCCGACCAATGGTAGGCGATGCCGTCCATGGCGGAGGCATTGAACGGCGGACTTGGAAAGCGACAGGTTATATCTTCGGCCAGAGCCCGGTTCAGAGCCCGGTCGGTGGGGACAGTCTCCTGCTCGGACCCTTTTAGCGACAAGCCCGCATACGTTTCCGCCAGGTGACGGTATGCTTCCTCGATGCTTATCATGAACGGGTCTCCGGATAGGGCAGGAACTGAAAGGCGACCAATGCAGGCCCCATCTTATCAGACGGAGGCCCAATGTTGTTCATTTTGGAAAAAAAACGTCGATTCGGTCCGCCGAACCGTATAATTCGTGACAAGTTTAAATGATCGATGAATCGAGGTTTCACCATGCGCTGCCTTTTATTTGTACTTTTCCTTCTACCGGCCCATGCGAGCGATACCATTCCCAAGGACCTGGATACCTATATCGACAAAGCTCTAAAAGACTGGAGGGTTCCCGGTGTAGGTTTAGCAATTGTTTCCGGTGACCGAGTCGTTTTGGCCCGTGGTTACGGGGTTCAGGACATCGATACCGGCCGGGCCGTGGACGAACACACCGTCTTCGCCGTGGGCTCTACCACCAAGGCTTTTACCGCTACCGCGCTGGCCATGTTGGTGGATCAGGGCAAATTGAAATGGGATGACCCTGCCGGTAAACACCTGCCCGGCTTTCAACTCTACGACCCGGCCGCCGGTCGCCAACTGACCGTGCGCGACCTGCTCTGCCATCGCACCGGGCTGCCTCGCGGCGACTGGTTGTGGTACGGCGCCGATTACACCCGCGAACAGGTGCTGGAACGGGTTCGTCACCTGCCGCCCCAATGGGGTTTCCGCGAACGATTCGGCTATCAGAACATCATGTTCCTGGCCGCCGGTCAGATCATCCCCCGTATCGAGGGCTACGGTTGGGACGGCTACCTGCGCGATAAAATCTTTACCCCCTTGGGCATGAAAAACACTTCTACATCTACCCTGGCTTTGAAGGGCAAGGACAACACGGCCTCCCCGCATGCCGAGATCGACGGCAAAACCGTGGTCATCCCCCGACGCAATCTGGACAACGTCGGACCCGCGGGCTCCATCAACTCCAGCGCCTACGATATGGCCCGATGGCTCCGCTTCAATCTGAACGAAGGTAGCTTCGACGGCAAGAAAATGCTGGAGCCCAAGCAGTTCAAGGAATTGATGACCCCGCAAACGGTGGTGCGCCTGGAAGGGCGCTACGTCTATTTTTTTGCCGATGCCCGCTTCGCCGCCTACGGACTTGGTTGGTTTTTGCACGATTATCACGGCGCTTGGGTGGCCGATCACGGCGGCTCTATCGACGGTATGCGCGCCCAGATCACCCTGCTGCCCGAAAAGAAACTGGGCGTGGTCATCCTCACCAACCTCAACCAGACCCTGCTGCCCATTGCCATCAAAAACCGGGTGCTGGACAGTTGGCTGGGCCGACCCGAAAAGGACTGGAGCGGCTATTACCTGGAAATCTTCCGCAAACTACTAGATGCTCAAAAGGAAAACGAAAAGAAACGCACCGAGAAGCGCAAAGCCGACGCCTTACCTTCCTTGCCACTGGCTCGTTACGCGGGCGACTATACCAACACCATCTACAAACCACTGAAAATCTCATTGAAGGACGGCAAACTGTACTTCGGCTTCACCAAGGCGCTCAGCGGGACCATGGAGCACTGGCATTACGACACCTTTCGGGTTACCTGGGACGCAGCCCACATGGGCCGGAATTACGTGACCTTCCACCTGGACGCCGACGGCCGTGTCGCCCGAGTCGTTCTGGAGAACATCACCGAATTCACGCCGAAATGAGTCTTCGGGGGCGGTTCGCCCGACGGTATCAACCGCCCTCGGCCAGTTCCTCCAAGGCTTCGCCCTCTATACGGTAGGGCAACCAACCCTCGCAATGATAAGCGCCGATGGCGTGGTAGAAATCGCGAGCGAGCATATTCCAATCCAGAACCTCCCACTCGAAACGGCGACAATCATTGTCCAAAGCGATCCTGGCCATACGCCTGAGCAACTTCATGCCCACGCCCAAACCGCGCACGTCGGGGTTGACGAACAAGTCTTCCAGATGCAAGCTGGGCCGCCCCCGCCAGGTGGACCATTTCAGGAAGTAGAGCGAAAACCCGACGGGTTGACCGTCCAATTCGGCAATCAGACAGGTAAACAAGGGTCTTTCACCAAAGCCGTCCCGTTGAATATCTTCGACCGTGGTCTCTACCGCATGAGGCTCCTTTTCGTAAATGGCCAGATCGGTAATCAAATCCAAAATGGTTTCGGCATCTTCGAAAGTAGCCTGGCGGATGACGGTAGTATGCATGAGCGGACCTCCCTACTGCGCCAAGGGCATCTTAGCACCAGGCGGCGCTGTTGCGCATGGGGAAAGACATGGGCCGTTGACAACCCCGGATCCCCGGATTGACTCGATTCTTCCCGGGAAGATAAAAAAAACCGGCGTTTGACACTCGATTGTTCCCGAGAACACATGAGGACCATGCATAAAATATTCGATTGTTCCCGGGAAGAACAAAACACCTTTCGATCAATCGACTCTTTATGCACCTCGGAATGTTGCTTGGTTGTTTTATGCGCCGACTTTGCTTGATTTTTCGAGCGAGGGTTGACTCTGTGCCGGATACTCAGATAACAACTTGCAAATCCCCTCCACTTTGACGACACCCTGGGGAAAAATCAATCTGTTCTTTACATACTGCTTTGGCTTTGATATGATGCGGGTCTTTGCGTGGGCATGATTTCGATTAATGCCGCGGATTCAAGTCAAGGAGCTCGGAAATGGCGAGAACCTGCAGTGTATGTAACAAGGGATACCAAAAGGGGCACAAGATCTCCCACGCCCACAACATTTCGATCAAGCGCTGGCACCCGAACCTCCAAAAGGTTCGCGTCGCACTGCCCCAGGGCGGTACCAAGCGCATGTGGGTGTGCACCAGCTGCATCCAGAAAGGGAAGATCAAGAAAAGCGTTGCCTGAACGCGACATCTTTTGGCATAGACCTGGTGAAGAAGCGGCCGAACGGGCCGCTTTTTTGCGTTAGGCCCGCGCTTTTTCCATCAGCTTTCCAGGTCGCCCAGGACATTGCTCAGTGTTTTCAAGCTGATATTGGCGCCGCAGATCACCAGAACCACATTTTGACCCTTGTAAGCGTCCTTATTTTTTAGGAACGAGGCCAGGGTCACGCCGGCGGCGCCTTCGATCATCATGTGATGGTGTTCCATGAAGAGGAGCATCGCCTCGCGGATTTCTTCCTCCCGCACGATCACGTGTTCATCGATCAACTCACGGCATAAGTCGAAGGTGACAGCGTCCTTCTCGATGCCTCCCGAGGTCCCGTCCGAGAGCGTGGGTTTGGATTCCAGATCCAATATCTTACCGGCTTTGATCGATTCGTACATCACCGCCGAGTTCTTGGGAGAGCAACCCACTACCCTGATATCTTCGAATATATCCTTAAGATAACCCGACACGCCGCTGATCAGCCCGCCGCCGCCTACCGAGATGAAGACCGCATCCACATGTCGCAACTGGTGCGCTATTTCCACACCCACGGTGCCCTGGCCGCCGATCACGTCCCAGTCGTTATAGGGTGAGATATAGGTCATACCGGTACGTTTCGCGTATTCGCGGGCGTAGATTTCAGTTTCCAGTCCGTCGAAGCCGTAAGTCCGCAGCTCGGTACCGTATTGCTGAATAGCGTGTTTCTTTGTTTGCGACGCGTTCTTGGGCACAAAGACGGTGCCGTTGATCTTCAGTTCGGAGAGACCGAAGGCCACGGCCGCGCCGTGATTACCCGTGGAGGCGGCGATAATGCCCTTTTCCTTCTGTTCGTCGGTCAAGCTCAACAGTTTGCTGATGGCGCCGCGCGCCTTGAAAGAACCCGTGTGTTGCAGGTTCTCCATCTTCAGGAATACATTGCAACCGGTCATGTTGCTTAAATGAAAGGAGTAAGCCAGCGGCGTGGTGCGCACGATGCCGTGAATGCGTTGGTCTGCTCGAAGTACCGCCCTGACGACGTCCATACTGCCCTCCTTGGATGGAACTACCTGGAAGATTTGGTTTAACAGAACTAATTCTACCCCACCTACCGGACCGAGAAAAAGCCTTAATGATGTAAACTATTCTCATGGTCTACAGGTAATTCGAACAAGAAATGGATTTTCTTCCCTTAAAGAAGGCTTTTAGAGATATGGCCGGGAATTACTTAAAGCACGTAAACTATAGCTTCATGGTCCGTGTAGGCGCTGTAAAGCGCCTCTATTTCTTCATAAACCTCGATATGCAAATTCAAGGTATAGCATATGTAGGTTCCCTTTCCCGAGGTGCGTTCCGACAAATCGTGACGACCCAGATCCCGCCCCAAATGGGTGCGGCTGAAGTCCAGGAAATGGCTCCTACTCATGAGATCCGGCTTGACGAATACCTTGAAGGAAAACGGGCCCGGAAGTTCGATCATCTCTTTTGCGGTGGGTTGGGACATGCGCTCATCCTCCATCACGGGCCGGGGCCCTGACTCCATTCTAACAAATTTTGGATCAGTCCCACTGCTTGTGGATATAGTTAATCGAGGTGGCTCTGCCGACCTTTTTTTCGATACACATGGCGAGAGCATCCTCGGTAAAACCGCCTAGAGACAATACAGCCGGAAATACCCGTCGCTCCGGGTTGCGTTGTTGGAATAGTGCAGCCCGGGTAAGTAGTTTTTCGATGACCAGGCTTCCACTGGGTTTTTGGGGTTTTTTGACTTCTATCAACAATGAAAACTCACAGTCCTTGCTGTCTACCCGCAGGTCGACCTCGCCTTTTTTACCATCCGGCCCCTGTATCAAAAACCGGGGGAAGAGTTCACCTACATCCATATGGGGAGCTTCGGTCAATCCCTCGAAATAGACAGACGGATGAAAGGAATCGCGAACACGCATGTCGATTTCCAATTGTGCCTCGGCCAGTCGACCTGAAACCTGATTGAGCTGGTTTTGCAACGCCTTTTTCTCTCCGGTTAGTTTGTTGACCAGGAACTCGATTCCTCCATCTGCCTCGGGGTCCAGGGTTGCCAACTCAGTGGCCAGGCGACGCAATAAGAGCAGGTGAAAGGTGCCGTCTTTCAAACCCATGAATTCATTGCTGAAACGGCCTCTGATCAGGTTGGCCTTATATAGTGCGACCAGTCGTTCTTCGATCTCGTGTTCGCTCAGGTCCAACTTCATGACTTCTTTCAAAGATTTTGCCGTGTAGATGCGATCAGGATTGCGGGTTAGGAAAAGCAGCATTTTTTTGGCGTGTTGCTGGTTGATGCGTTTCAAAGAGCGCTCGAACCAGGAGCGCCATCCCGTGACCATTTCAGCGGCATCATCCGATGTTTCAAAATCCACCGTTCGGATCACGCCGGCGCGAGTAGTCAGATCGCGGTCCGGGCACTTAGATCTGATGATACAAGCGATGAAGTAGGGATCGAAACGGCAAAGTTCATTGATCAAGAGTGCAGCCTCATTGGTGATGGGTTCTTCGTATACCTCGGCATAGCGGTATACGGCGATCAAACCTTCCGATTCCGTGAGGTAGGAGGGCAGCTGCATATAGGTAAGGCGGCCGGCCTCGAGGTAAGTATCCACCACCTCGGTCAATCGGCTGATTTCCGAACCGGTTGCCAGCATGGGGGCGATCTTTGACTCCGACAGTTCGTGATAGCTGCCGGGAACGGTTTCGTCCAAAGCGTCACGACAGGCCTGGTCTCGGTAGACGAAGTTGCCTAGATTTTGGAATTCATCGATGATGACCAAGACCGGTTTTTTGTAAAGCGACGCCATGATATGCGGTGCGGCAATAGCATCACGCCACATGCCGTCTGCCATACCTCGCTGGAAATAAGTGTCCAGGGAGTCCACATGATCTACAAACAGGTCAATACCCTTTTTCTTTCCATAAGCCTTTATCTGTTGCAGCTTCAAGGGTTTGGAAACAAGTCGAGGATCGCGCTCAAGAAAAGAGATGTATTGTGAAGCGAAGGCCTGGAAATAATCGAGCGCCAGTAGGGGATACCAAACCCTGGCTTCCGGGATCTCGATATAAAAGGGAATGACCGGCCCGTTTGCACACCACAGTTGATTGAAGAGGCGCTGCACGAAAGCTGTTTTGCCGCACTTTTTACGGGCGATGATCACCCGTGACTTCGAAAGGCGTTTGGGCATACCGGCGATCCACTTATGATAATCGGCAAATTCTTCTTCCCGACCGACCAGCAGCCGGGGGTCGCCGATACGTTCTTCCAGCGGGTAGCAATCCAGTTCCATGACCAAACCCCCGATTTAGAAAGCATAGCACAAGCTAAAGTCAACTTGATTCAGGAACACGCGGGCAGGACCACCAAAACGCCTGATTTCTTTCACATTACTTTTCGGTGCGCAAAGAATGAGGACTGATTTTTAGGATAGTGAATTTTGGAATCGAAGAATCAGTCCCCATTCTTCGATGTTGACTTTTAAGTGTCGAGGAATCGGAACCGATTCTTTGCTTCCCGATTTGCAGACACAACGAATGACAACTGGAAACTGGAAACGAGATGCTGAACCTCTCTCTTCCTCAACCAAACACAACGTCGCGGCAGGCAGCCCATGCGCAACGTTGCACATCCCTTCCCGCCACGAGATGACCGCCGGCTACGGGTAACGCCGGAAGTGGATGGAGCTACCTGCCGACCGACGCCCGGGTCAGCGCTTTGAATCGAATGATCTTGAACTCCCCTTTTGAGGCGTCTCCACCCTGGTTCAGAACCGGAGAACGATGCAGCTCGTTGATGGTGACATAGACATAATCATCGGGCCCCACGGCGAAACCGTCCGGCCAGGAGAGGTCATCGCGCTGGAAAAGCGTCTGATAGGTGCCGTCGGGCCTGGTCACACCGATCGAGTCATTCGTGATCGAGGTGATGTAGACATTGCCGCCCCGGTCGATGGTAATGCCGTCTGAGACGGGCTTGTCGCCATAGCGTTTCACCCGTGAACGCAGATCTTTTTCGGTGAGCGCCGGATCGAGGAGGTCGGCGGTTTTGATACGGTAGAGACTGGTCCCCGTCATCGGTGCGAAATAGACCCATTCGAAGGTGTGATCCACGGTGATGGGGTTAACCCCGATCCGCGCGGGATTCCCGCCCAGAGTGACCGTGGCGCCGTCGATCACCATATCCAGGTCTTCAGCTACCGTAAACGGGGACCCTTCCAAGACCCGACGGGCCTGTCCCGTGGCCAGGTCCACCACGATGAGAGCGGCGCTCTTACCCGCGCCGGAATCGCTGATGTAAACCGCATTGTGCCTGGTGTCGATCGCCAGGTCGTTGAGAAAGCTGGTTTCACGGGTCACGGGCGGCGCCAGGTAAATGATGCGCTCCAGTTTCTCGGTCTTCGTGTTCCAACCGATGAGCCGACCGGATCGGTTGGGGGCGTGCGTATCCAAGAGCCAGAGGATTCCGTTCCCATCCGCGTTCAAGCCGAGTACGCCGTTGAGGCCGACCGTCTTGGCATCGCCGGGCGCGGTTGCCCATTCGGGGTTCGGATAGGGCCTGGTCGAGCCGTTATCGAAAACCTCGACAACCCTAACCGGTTGACCATAGAATCCGTGGACGCTCATGAAGATACGACCCTCCGCGGTAATCGCCAGGTTACCGGGGGGAACCTTCTTGGAAAAAGCGGCGTAGGTCTCGAGTTCGCCGGCGAGCACACCCGGCACGACGGAGACGATCCCGATCAAGATCGTTTTTGCAATCCGCGGGGAAAGAGAAAAGCAATGGGGCATGAAGCTCTCCTTATGGTTGGTTACCCGAACGTTCGTGTTCGGGCTTTGTTCGCTTTGTTTAAAACACCCGCCTGCCCGCATCCATTCCCCACCGCCGGATCATGTCCGATAAACCTCGATGGAACCATGGGTGATTTTAAGTGCTAAAATCACCCGTCTAATCGGGGGTGATCATGTTGCAACGTCCACGGTGGTGCGGCGATATCCGTGCGGTGATGGTGCCGCCCGATCAGCTTTTACTGCGGCATGATCAGGGTCTCTTGACCTTCGAGGGGGATAAGATTTGCCGCCTTGCTGCTTTGATAGACGGTGTCCGTAGCCGCAATGAACTGGTCGAGGCCCTCGGCCCTGAAGTACCCGCTCAGAAAGTCTTCTACCTGTTGCTGATGCTGGAGAAGCAGCAACTTATCCAGGAAGCCGGCATCCCTCGTCTTCCGGCGCCCTATCGGGGCGAAATCTCTACCGTTTCCCATGCGGTCGAACTGGATATTGCACCGGGCTTTGCACCCGATACGGTGGTTGCCGCCCTGAAGAGCCGGGGATTGGTGATGGGCGGAAGCAATGCCCCCTTTCGGCTTTATCTGTGCCGTGATTACCTGGATCCCGAGACCGCCGACGAGCTGCGAAAGCGGCAAGCCGACACACGACCCACGTTACCGGCCCGCCTCTATGGACAATCCCTATGGATCGGTCCGCTGTTGGGCGGACCGAACAGTGGTTGTTTCGACTGCCTTCACCGAATCCTTCTCAGCCATCGTTTCCCCGAGCCCCTGCTGCTTCAGGAAGGGTTTTCCGTGCCGCCGTTCCCGGACCCGCTCCCGGAAACCGCCGATGTTGCGGCCCTTCATCTCCTGAATGCATCGGGTCATCGGCAAAGCGGTTTTCAAACCATCGACCTGATGACCGGCGAGGCGCGAAAACGGCCGCTGATCGGCTTGTCGGGTTGTCCCCGCTGCAACCCGAACCACGGCATGGAACCTGCGATACCACGGCTTCAGTCCCGCCCGGTCGAGCCGGGGCAATGGCGCCTTTGGAGTAAAGACCGGGTGCTGGAACTCAGGGAAAAATGCGTGGATACCGTTTGCGGTTTGATCCCGGATTTGACCCGAATCCCCATCGACGGTCCGGGTACCCTCTCGTTCGTGCACTCCTACGCCAACCTGTTCACCCATCAGAGATCGCTCAAATCCTGGCGCGACATGACGTTGTGCCCCTCCATGGGAAAAGGCCTCGATTTCGAGGAAGCAGCCGCCGGCGCCCTTTGCGAAGCGCTTGAACGCTACAGTCACACCGAACTGGGCGGCGAGTATCGCATCCGCGCTACCTATAGAAGTCTGGGTGAGCAGGCCGTACACCCGCACGATTGGCTGGGTTTCAGCGAATCCCAGTATGCCCGACGCGAGGCCTTGAATCGATCGTTCTCTTCCGGCTTTCACTTCATACCGCGGCCCTTCGATCCCAACGCGGAAATTTCCTGGGTCCCGCTTTGGTCGTTGACCCGTCATCGCACGCGTTATGTCCCGACCAGGCTGGCCTTGTTCAACAGGAGCCAGGCGCCTTACGGCGGCGCCAATTCCAACGGCTGCGCCGTGGGCTCCTGCTTTGAAGAGGCCGTTCTGTACGGCCTGCTGGAACTGGTTGAACGGGATGCGGTGGCCGTCTGGTGGTACAACAGGCTCCGGGTCCCCGAACTGGCTTTGGACCCGGCCGACCCCCTGGTCATCGTTTTTCGCGAGGCCCTGGCCGCTAACGGGCGCGACCTGTGGGTCCTGGACATCACTCACGATTTGGGCATCCCCTGTTTCACCGCGCTCTCGGCGTGCGCGGACGGTTCCTCGGTGGCCTTCGGCTTCAGCGCTCATCTGGACGCTCGCAAAGCCTTGTACGGCGCCTTGATGGAATTGGGTCAGACCGTCTGGTCCCTCTTCCCGAGGGAAATTCCCCAGGGCCCGCTTCCTCACGGGGTCCAACCGATGATCGACTGGCTGACACGGGTGACCCGCGACAATCAACCCTATCTCAAGCCGGACCCCACGCAACCCAAGCGCGGCCTGGACCATTATCCCGACCCGGGATGGACCGATCTGAAAGACGCCGTGAATTACGGTGTGGAACAATTGGCCCGAGCGGGCCTGGAAACACTGGTTGCCGACTTCACCAGGGCGGAAACCGGTCTCGCCGCCGCTCGTGTTGCAGCTCCCGGCATGCGCATGTTCTGGAACCGTTTCGGCCCCGGACGTCTTTACGATGTACCGGTTGCCATGGGGCTTTTGTCGGAGCCTACACGAGAAGAAGATCTCAATCCCTACCAGATTTTTGTTTGATCGCTGCATGGTGTCTGGTAAACTTGGGCGCAGACACAACCCCCGAAAAATCGAATCGATAAACCATCAGGAGGAATTATGCTCGCTACCGGAAACTCACAAAAGTATGCTGAAGTCATTGCCCATGCGTGGGCCGATGACGCGTTCAAAACCAGGTTGATGGCGCACCCGCGCGATGTTCTCGACGAACACGGCATCGATCTGAAGGAATACGCCGAGATCAACTTTGAAACCGTTCCCGCCGACAGCACGTTGGAACTCAAGGTGCGCGGCGGGGCCCTGACTCTGCCGTTTCCCGAACGCGACAGCGATCTCCATTTGGAACATGCAAAGGTACACGGCATGAAAACAACCACCACCTGCTGCCATGAAGATCCTACTGAGGATTGAGCCGGTTTGGAGTCGGGGCGGTGATCCGCCCCTTCTTATCCCTGCCTCAGAGCTTCAATCCGATCACCGTGATGTCATCACGCTGTTCGCGGTTCCCCCCAAAATCGGCAAGGGACTCTTCAAGGCGTTTCGATTGCATGGCCATCGGTCGGTCCTGAATTTCGCAAAGTAGCTTTTTCATGCGCTTGGAGCCGAACCGACGCCCCGATGAATCGGGATGATCCACATAACCGTCGGTCATCAGGTAGAGCGTATTCCCGGGGCGGCGTTCGATATGATGGTTTTCAAACGGTTTGGACCGTCGGCTCCGATGCCCGCCGATGGATCGCCGCTGACCTTTGATTTCCAGGAGCGGATCTCCCTCCGCGTCTTTGCGGTACAGCAACAGGGGCTGACGCGCACCGGCAAAAGTAATCGTTTCGGTATCGATCCGGCAGATGCTCATGTCCATGCCCGACACGGCCTGGTTGCGCCCGTCGCGCATCAAGGTATTGTGCACACCTTCATCGAGATGTTCCAAAATAAGCGCCGGATCGGTGATCCCCCGGTCGACCACCAGTTGGTGGAGAATGGTCGCCCCGATCATGGAGAGAAAGGCGCCGGGAATCCCGTGGCCGGTACAGTCCACAACCGCGACCACATCCGCATCACCGGCTTTGTGATACCAGTAGAAATCGCCGGAGACGACCGCCAGCGGCCGATAGATGACAAAACTGTCTTCCAGTGAGGCGGCGAAGGTCTCCGTCGTGGGAAGGATGGCGTTTTGAATCTGTTCGGCACAGTCGATACTACTTTGTACCTGGCGATTGCGTTGTTCCAGGTCGTGCATCAAACCGGCTTTGCTTATGGCCGACAAGGCATGCTGCCGGAAACGGTCCAACCGGGGGACGTCCGATGCGTCCAGGCCGCCTCGGGACTTGAGCAACAGTACGCCGCTCAACTGGTTGTTCACCTCGATCTTGACGCTGATCACGGTTACGGAATCATGGTGCTCCATGGCGAAAATGTCCAGGGCCCGGTGATTCGCAGGATTCATGAATCGTTCGATCAAAGCCTCTTCCGAAAAGACTTCGTTCCGATCGAACACCGCTCCCTCGCCATGAACGGCCGCATGGATATAGCCCTGCTCCATATTGCCCCACATGAGGAAGGCGCATCCGGTCACCCGGCTGAACATCACCTGGACCTGCGCCAGCATGGCGTCCAGCACCCGTTGCAACGTCGTCTCCCGGTTGATGGTGCGCACGATGCCGTCCAACATCTCCAGCTCTTTATTGCGCAAACGCAGCGAATGCGTGCGGTCCGCCACCATGGTCTCCAGATTGCGGTTGATGTCCAGCAGATCCAGATGGGTTTTTACGCGGGAGAGCAGTTCTCCCCTGGCAAACGGTTTGGTCAGGTAATCATTGCCGCCGGCCGAAAACCCCTCCAGAAGATCCTCCGGTTGGTCGCGAGCGGTCAGAAAGACAACGGGAAGCTCCTGCATGCCCCGTGTGTCCCGAATGGCGCGGCAGACCTCATAACCCGACATGCGCGGCATCATAATGTCCAGCAAGACCAGGTCTACCTCGTTGTCGATCCGCTCCAGCGCCTCGGGTCCGTTGGCGGCTTGCACCACCCGGTACCCGCGCGGCGCCAGCAGGTTCTGCAGGACCTGAAGGTTCACGGGTTCATCGTCTACCAGGAGAATGCGGAAACGTCCCGCGTCTTCCCGGACCATATGATGATCGGAATCGTGCTCCGGATTCGGCGCGGGTTCGATCAGCACCGATTCATCGACCGCGATGTCGGAGACCATCATGGGCTCCGGTTTCCCCGGCGCCGCCTGGACACCGCCCGATTGTTGCCTGGGTAGGGAGAAATAGAAGGTAGAACCCTTCCCCTCCTTCGAGTTCAGCCAGATCTTGCCGTGGTGTAATTCAACCAGCCGGCGCGTCACTGACAGACCCAAACCGGTGCCCCCGTAGATCCTCGCCGTGGAGCCGTCCACTTGTTCGAAGGATTCGAAGATATGCGCCCATTTATCTTGCGGAATACCGATTCCCGAGTCCTTGACCGCAACGATAATTTGTTCCTCTTCTTCTCTGGCCCATACCCGGACCCAGCCCTCGGCGGTGAACTTGATGCTGTTGCCCACCAGGTTGTGGAAGATCTGCAAAAGCCGGTTCTCATCCGCCTGAATCACGGGAAGGTCTCGGGAAACGTCATTGATGAGATTGACCTTCTTATTGCCCACCAGCGGTTTCGACAAGCTGAGCACCATATCGACGACCTCGTGGATGTCGACCTCGCTGACATGCAGTTGCAGGCTGTGTTCCTTCAGCTTGGAGAAGTCCAGAATATTGTTGACCAGGCCGCCCAGACGTTTACCGCTGGCCGCGATCAGGGCCAGGTTCTTGCGGGCGCTTTCGGAAAGAACACCGCCGGCGCCGTCCAACAGGGATTCCGCCAGGCCGATGATGCCGTTGAGCGGCGTGCGCAACTCGTGGGAGGTATTGGCCAGGAACTCGTCCTTGATTTTATCGACACGACGCAACTTTTCGTTGATGATGACGGCCTGCCGCAATTTCGCTCTCTGAGCGCGAACATAGGCCAGACAAATCAACAGAAACGCCAGGACATAAGCCGCATAAGCGCCCGGCGTCCGCCACCAGGGCGGCCTGATGACCACCTCCAACGAAGCGGTACGCGGGTTCATCACCCCGTGGTTGTTGCTGCCCCGTACACTGAAGGTATAGGCGCCCGGAGCCAGGTTGATAAATGGAATGGAGTTCCGCTCACCCGCCGAAATCCAGTCTTCGCTGAGTCCCCGCATGCGGTACTCGATGCGGTTGCGGCCGGGCACCGCGTAATCCAACACCGAGAAATACAACGCGAAGGATGCCGCATCGTAAGATGCTTCCAATTTTTCCCCGGGGTTCAACACCCGGAAACTGTCTTCATCGTCCAGGGCGCGGTAACCGGTGATCTTCACGGGCGGGATGTGGGTATTGCGAAGAATGTTTTCGGGGTGGAACACGCTCACGCCCTTCCGACCGGTAAAATAGAGGCGACCGCCGGCATCGGCGGCGACACCCCGGGTAAATACATTGCCCGCCAGCCCGTCGTCTCCGAAGTAGGGAAGGATCTCACCGCTTTCCGGAGCCAACCGCACCAGGCCGTTCATGGTGGCTACCCAAACAAGGCCCTTACTGTCCTCGATGATCGCGGTAACATTCCGGTCAGGCAAATCTTCGGTCGCCGGGTGGCGCTGAAAGACCTCCCGCCGGCGATCCATCAAATCCAGTCCCCGGGTGGTCGCCACCCAGAAACGACCGGTGGAATCTTCATAGGTTGTATTGACCACATCGCTGCTGATGGTGGTCGGGTCTTTCGGGTCGTGACGAAAAGCAAGGAAGTTATCGGTCTCCGGCAGATAGCGCAATAGACCGCCCGCAATGGTGCCCACCCACAGGTTGCCGTCTCTATCTTCGTTCAGATGGTAAGCGTCCTGGCTGCTCAAAGAACCCGGCGTTTGCGGATCGGGCTTGTAGACCCTGAAGCCGCCGTCGGCTTCCATGCGGTTCAACCCGCTACGGGTCCCTACCCACAACACGCCGTTGCGGTCACGTAAAATACTGAAGACGATGATCCCGAACAAGCGGCGGTTCTTCTCCGGCCCGCCGGTTATTTGCTCGAAACGATCGGCCTCCGAGTCGAAGCGGTGCAGCCCCTTTTCGGTGCCTACCCAAAGCGTGCCGTCGTCCTCCAGATTCAGGGCGGTGATGGTGTTATTGGCCAGACCGCTGCTTTCCTGTTCGGAGGTATAACAGGTGATTTTGTCCCCGGAAAGGCGCGTGAGCCCGTTTGCGGTGCCCACCCATAAATCCCCGTTCGGCTCTACGGCGACGGACTCCGCATCGTCACCGCACAAGCTGTCTTTCAGCGGGTGCGACCTCAAGCGCTGAATGGGGCCTGCCGTGCGGTTCCACTTGTTCAACCCGCCTTTCATAGAACCGGCCCACAGAATACCGTTCTGTTCTAAAACGGTATACACGGCTCCGGCGCCGATCGAGGTAGGGTCGTGTGGATCATGGGTCATTAACTGCCGATCCCCGGTTTCGGGGTCCAGTCGATCCAAGCCCGCCGGAGAACCGATCCACAGGCTGCCCTCCTCGCCCAACGCCATGGTCACCACACTGCTCCGCTCTGTAGCTTGCGTTGCGTCGGGGATAAGGGGAAAGCGGGTCACTGTAGCGGTTGCGGGATTCATCCTGCTGATGGTTCCCGTGTTGAGCGATGCCAGCCACAAGCTGCCGTCCTTGTCCGGTTGAATGCTGCACACAAGATTGCCCGCGATGGTTCGGGGATCGTCAGGGATCATTTTGAAGACATCGAAGTCATCGGTTTCCGGCCGGTACCTGGCCAAACCGCCCAAACACCCGACCCACAAAGCGCCTTCAATATCCCGGGCCAGATCCAGGACCCAGTTCCCGGGAAGTCCCCGAGGGTTGTCCGGGTCCTTGAAGTATTGGGCGAAACTACCGTCCGGGTTCATGCGGTTCAGGCCATATTCCGTGCCAACCCAGAGATTGCCGGCCCCGTCCTCCATGACTGCCCATACCTTGTCATTGCTCAAACCGCCGGAGTCGCCCGCGCGATAGGCCCGAAAGTGTTGACGATCGGCATTCAAGCGGTTCAACCCGCCGCCGAAGGTGCCTACCCAAAGAACCCCGGCGCTGTCTTGATAGATTCTGAATACGTAATCGTTGCTCAGGCTGCCGGGCTCGGTGGGATCATTTTGATAAACCAGGAAACGGCGACCGTCAAAACGGTGCAGACCCGCCTGCGTACCCACCCACAAAAAGCCGTCCCGATCCTTTAGGAGACTGACCACCGAATTCTGTTTCAGCCCGTCTTCAACGGTATAGCGCTCGAACCTGGGGTCGATTCGACCGTCAACCGGAGTCAGCAAAAGAAAATATATAAAGCCTGACAAATAACCCATTTGCAGAATACCGCCCGCCAAGGTGGCGTAGCTGAATCATAAATCGGGGGCATCCGGCGATGCAAGCAAAAGAAAGCGAGCTGTCGTGCCCCGTATGTAGCGGGCTGAGCGTGTTCGGGCAGTAGATCGATGGCACGGGTGCGGGGTCGCGGTGGACAAAGTTGTGTTGATCTGGCATAAATAGCCATCTTGTTCGGTGAGGGGGGCGTCGTTGAAGGGGCCTTATCGATTGACCTTGGTTCCCGGGACAGGGGTGGCTCGGCAGGACCCTTTTTTGTTGGAGACCCCCGATGGGGAGTTGGCTTTCGACGGCGCCGGCCCGGCGGTGGTCGGCGTGTTTGCACGGTTATGTGAACGGGGGATGACGGCCGCCGCCTGCGCGGAAGAAGTCCTCGCCGGGGAAGGCATGAGCGGCCTGCTGCGCTTCGAGTATTTTCTGTTGCTACTCTTCGAACGGGGACTGATCTCCTGGTCCTTGGATCATCCGGCGGTGAGTCTAACCCCTGAAAACGCTCTGTTCCGTCCGGAAGAGAACGTTTTTTCGGGGCCTCTGTGTCTCTCCCGCTTCGCCTATTGTCGCCCTGAACAAGGGAACCTGGTATGGCGCAATCCGCTTGTTCCTGCCTCCCTGGCTTTTCACGATGCCGCGAGTGCGGCCCTTCCGGGAGAGTTTGCCCGGCCGCGTTCCGCCGACGAGGCTCCGAAGGGGTACACGGCTGAAGAATGGACCGCCTTTATCGGCCTGGCCCGCAATGCGGGTATTCTGGTCGATCCGTCTGAAGAAGAAGATCCCCATGCGCGAACCTGGGAAGCCCACGATCTGATCTTCCACAACCAGGCCCGGGAGAGCCGGCGTGGAGACTCGGGCGGCACCTTTCGCTTCAAGGGTGTTTTCCCCGCCCCGCCCGCGGAAAAACCCCCCGTCTCACCCATCCGCGATCCCATTCCCCTTGCCCGGCCCGATCTTGCGGTTGCCGAGTATCGGGACCCGCCTTTCCCACGCGTGATGGAAGAGAGAAAAACGGTGCGGCGCTATGGCGCCGAGCCCATCTCCCTGGATGACCTGGCCCATCTGCTCTACCGGTCGGCCCGGTCTCGCTGCCATATTGAACAACCGCACCAGGATCTCCTGGACCGGCCTTATCCCGGCGGCGGCGCTATTTATGAACTGGAGGTCTATGTTGCGGCCAAACGGGTTGTAGGGCTCGCGCCCGGTTTCTACCACTATGACGCCATGGAGCACCGGTTGTGTTTACTGGCCGAGCCCAACGGGTCACTCCAGGCGCTTCTGCAGCATTTCCGCGATGCAACCGGCATCCCGGAGATTCAATGCGGCCTGGTCATCAGCAGCAGGATGTCGCGGCTGGCCTGGAAATATCAACGAATCGCTTATTCGATCACGCTGAAGAACGCGGGCGTCCTTTTGCAAACACTCTATTTAAATGCCCATGCACTGGACCTGGCGCCTTGCGGCGTCGGCAGCGGCAACCCTGATTTGTTTGCCGATCTCACCGGTTTGAATCCTTTTGAAGAGACCAGCGTGGCCGAGTTCCTCGTGGGCAGCATGCCGCCCTGAACCCAAGAGAGGATGCTGCAATCCATGGTGCGGCGTAGCCTGATACACTGAAAGACGTACACCAGAACGCAAATCGACACTCTGCCGTTGGCCTTATACCGGGTTGCGGCTGTTAGCGCCGGGTTACGGGGGAAGGGTATCAGGCGCACGGCTTCCCCCGCGGTAGGTTTATTTAGCGGCAATCGCCTTGACCAGTTCGGTTTTGTTCATGCCTGCTTTCAGGTGAGTCTTTACGTTCATGACTTCCTCCTTGATCTGAGGCATTTTAAAATAGCGTCGGGGCATCAGCGGGCGTCGCGGGACGCTGCAAGGCTGATGTGGTGAAGTCCCCTTTATTCAATACGGTGTACCGGAGGGAAAAAACAGGTAGATCACGTTCTATTTTCCCTTTATTTACAAGTTAGTTCTACAACGTGCGAGCATGCGAGTTGAACTCCCCATTCGAGGCATCTCCGCCCTGCAGGCAGCCGCCTCTTGAAGCTCAACCTGGATAAATTGGATCTACTTTTTGAAGGCGCCGCGAAGGTCGACCTCGTCGGTAATCGAGCTATAGACCAGGGTATGGAAGCGGTCATGCAAATCAATGGCAGTGGGCCAAAGCTGGCAAAGCAGAATGCTGACCATTTCCTCCTCCGGGTCGACCTGGTACCAGGTATAGAACAGGCCGGACCAACGCCATTCACCCGCCGAACTGAGATGACCCGACTTGCCGGGATTGAGATGAACCGCGGGTCCCAACCCGAAGCCGTGACCGGGCCAGTATACCGAACCCTTGGTTACATTCTGGGTGTGATCGGCGCGCATCAACTCGACGGTCTTGCGGCCCAGGTAGACCTTTCCTCTCATTCGGCCGTTGCCGAGCAGCATATGGAGGAATCGGGCGTAGTCCTCAGCCGTGGATACCAGGCCCCCGCCGCCACAATAGTAGGTTTGCGGGCCGTTGTATTGAAAGTCAGGGGAGTAGATGAGGTAGCCGGCGGTGCTTTCCCCGTCAGGCATGCGGAAAATACCGTCTGTCCCCTCCGAATAGGCCGCGGTCATTCGGGGGAGTTTCTCGGGAGGCACCCAAAAACAGGTGTCATCCATACCGAGCGGTTCGAAGATACGTTCGCGGCAGAAATCACCCAGGTTCTTACCCGAGATCACTTCCACAAGATAGCCCAACACATCGGTGGAGAGGCTGTATTCATAGGTCTCGCCGGGGTGCCCGTAAAGCGGCATGGCGGCCAGGCGACGGATCATTTCGCCGGTAGTGCCGTGGACGTGCTGAACGCCGTCGGTCACACCGGCTTCCATATAGAGTTCGGTGAGGTAATCGCGATCGTTGAACGTATAACTGATCCCCGAGGTATGGCTCAAGAGGTGTTGAATGGTGATCTCACGCTTTGCGGGGATCAATCGGTAGCCTTCCTCGGGACAGCCGGTTTCGCCCGTGCATGGCTCGAGTACTTGGGGGCCGGCAAATTCGGGGATATACAGGCTGATCGGATCGACCAGGTTGAAGCGGCCTTCCTCGAAGAGCATCAGCACGGCGACCGAGGTTATCTGCTTGGTCATCGAGAACATGCGGAACATGTCATCGGTTGCCATCTCCCGGTCGGCCTCTATATCGGCCATGCCGTGTGCCTCGAAATGCACGATCTTGCCGCGGCGGGAAACCAGGGTAACCGCACCGGCGATCTTACCGTCGTCGATATAGGATTGGACCAGGGGTGCGATGCGGGCCAGTCGTTCGGCGGAGAGCCCGACAATGGAGGGTTCTACCGGATTGTCTCGGCCTTGGAGAGGAAATAAAACGAGCACAAGGCTCATAATCAGGGAAATCGCTTTTTTCATGACGTCCTCCTTGAAAGCGACACCCCTTCAAAAAATATGAACATGACTATTGTAATTTATTATGGAAAGGTCAGGCAACCTGAACTGAACCTCCAGGCAGGGTGTCTTCGTGTCTTCAAAGTCGAGGGGTTAACGTGAGTATCCAGCACTAAGTCAATCTTCGCTCGAAAAAGAGATCGTGTTCATCGATATCAATTTTGCCCATCGCAATGTCGCGGAAGTGATCCGGGAGATTCCGGACCGGGCAAAGCTTTCGGACCGCTGTGACTGAAAAGGAACGCGGACACCGGTCCCCGACATTGACAGCAGGTAACCGCTCAGCAGTGACCGGAGGCTTGACATGGAGTCCTGACTCCGATCGACAGCCGGTTGAAGATCAGCGGATTCAGTTGTTGCCGTCGCCGTCGTAGCGGTAGATGATGATGGAGATATTGTCCGGCTTTGTGTAGATGGGTGAGCCGAGCGTGTTCCATTTCAAATTGGCCTCGATGGAACGCTTGTAGAGGCGGCTCAGCAATACCTTGGTTTCCTTCTCGCGTCCGGCAAGTTCCTCGATGTCTTGCGGGTGCAGGGTTTCCAGGCCGTCGGAAGCCAGAATGAGAAGATCGCCGGGCTCCAGGGTGAGATAGGTGCTTACCCAATAGGGATCGTAGTTCTTACCCACCGCGTTGGCGATGATGTGCCGTTGGGCCAGGTAGTGTTCGTCGGCAAATAGTTTGCTGAGTTGCTCCATATTCAACCATTTGCGGTTCTGGTCCAGCAGGCGCAGTTTGCCGTCGCGGATATGGAACAGCAGGACGTCGCCCACCTGGGCAATCTCGCATTGATCGCCCTTCACTCGTACTGCCGTCACCGCGGCCTGGCTGATATCGTTGGGGAAGGTGTGGAACTCCGGAATTTCATCCACCATATCCCGGCCCAGCCGCGTCAGAACCTCGACGCTGTCCGAGAAGATCTGGGCCAGCGATTTATCCGGCCCGTTGAGAAACTCGTTGAGAATGACATAGGAGGCCACTTCGCCCACCAGACAGTCGCCGACGCCGTCGCAAACCACCATGGTAAGCTGTTCATCTTCTTCAAAGATACCGATGCCGTCCTCGTTCACCATCTTATAATTGACGCCGCGTGAGGTAAGGCCTACCGCGCGGTCGCCGAACAAGCAGCCGTTTTCATTGCCCGAACAGATCTCTTGCAGGCTCTTACGCTTCAACATGCGGTACAGGATGCGCGTAGCCATTTTCTTGAAAATGAGGGCCTTCGATTCGGATTCGACGAAGCGGAACCATGTATAACTGTTGCGCTGGCTGATAATTTGTTTCAGGTGAAGTCGAGAGTAGTGGCCGAAAAGCTCGGAGAGTCCTGGATATATTAAACTGGGCGGCACAAAACTCGCTATTTCTTCATTGGTTAACGTGGGTACCTCGATGGGCTTTTTTTCCATTTAATTCTCCGAGTCGGCTGGTCAACAAGGACTTCTCTGGCATACTATCGGCAGATCTGCCAAAAAAAGCGATATACTTTTTTAGGTCTTTTCAGATTTTTCCTTCGATTGCTTTATGTTCCGGGTCAACAATGTTCTAAATAACCACGACAAGTCGTTCCCGTCCTAACCGCATGCCCCCAACCGGGTTCTGGTCAGACCGGCCAAAGAAGGCCGTAACCGGGATTTTAACCGGTCACCAATCGTCCTCCACGCATTTGAGCGGGAATCCTGTTATTTTAGCAACCCTGTTCTAGATTACAAGTGGGCTACAGGTATTGTTCTGTTCTATTCCTAAAAATTGCCCGCATGCGTGAAGAAATTATCGGTTTTTTAAATTTCACCGCTCGAGTATCGAGCCGGGAGGTGTTTTCCGGGAGGCGTTTTCCTACCTCGTGATAGGATAACTGCCTGTTTGAAAGGGCGGTCGACGATGCGATTCCATTTGCAAATCATGATGACAATTCTGGTTCCGGCGGTATCTCTTTTCGCGTCCGAACCGACGGTGAATTCGGTGCGGCCGAAAATCGGGCTGGCCCTTTCCGGCGGCGGCGCCCGCGGCGGCGCGCACGTGGGTGTTTTGCGGGTCTTGGAAGAACTTAACATACCCGTCGACTATATCGCCGGCACCAGCATGGGCGCTGTAATCGGCGGTTTGTATGCTGCCGGGTTGACCCCCGATGAGTTGGCCGTCGAACTGACCGAAACCGATTGGGAGGAAGTCTTCAAGGACACCCAACCCCGAGCCCGCAAAAGCTTTCGCCGCAAACAGGAGGAACGCGAAGACCTGTTCAGCTTCGATCTCGGCTTGGGTCGCTCCGGCTTCAAAATCGGCTCCGGTTTGATTACGGGCCGCAAGCTGAACGCTCTTCTGCGCACCAAGACGCTGCATATCAGGGACCTGGATACCTTCGACCAACTGCCCGTGCCGTTTCAAGCGGTTGCCACCGACCTGGCCACGGGGCAACCCGTCGTTTTGGACCGGGGCGACCTGGTTACGGCCATTCGCGCAAGCATGGCCATCCCCGCCGTATTTCGTCCCGTCAAACTCGACGGCCGCATTTTGGTGGACGGCGGCGTGGTGCAGAATCTGCCCGTGGAGACGTTGCGGGCCATGGGTGCGGACATCGTCATCGCGGTCGATGTCAGTACGCCCCCGGGCTCCGGCCTGGATGATCCCAATGCCTTGATGGTGGCCAGGCAAAGCGTTGACCTGATGTCCTACCAGAACATTATCGTTTCCCGGGGTCTGATTCGCGACCGGGATATTCTGATCACCCCGGATTTGAAAGACATGGCCGCATTCGATTTCGGCAAGTTGCACGATATCATTGCCGTCGGCCGCGTTGCCGCACAAGCCTGCCTGGACCGCCTGAAGCCGTTGGGTATCGACCCCGCTGATTATGAAACCCACCGGGAACGTTTGGAAACCTTCGGCAAGAGAAGACACGAAGCAATCATCATCGACCAATTGGAGATCAGAGGTCTCACTCGCATCGACCCCAAGCCCCTGGCCGCGAAGCTTGCCGGCTTGGAAGGCACCACCCTGGACTGGGAGAATCTTCGGCGGGATTTGGTCCGGCTGAGCAATCTGGGCGAATTTCAGGAGTTTGGATTTCGCGTAGAGAAGGAGGGCGAGACCGATCGGCTGGTTATCGAGTTGGGCGAGGATGAGCGCGGCCCCGGTTTCCTGCGGCTGGGTCTGCGGCTGCGCTCCGAACTGCGTGGTAACGGCGAATTCACCATATTGGCCAATTACCGGCGCACCATGGTCAACCGTTTCGGCGCGGAATGGAAAACGCGCGCTTCTTTCGGTGATCTGAATTCGATTGACAGCGAATTTTATCAACCCTTTGGTTTTACCAGTCCCTGGTTCGCCTCGGGTCGCATCACCTGGCGGCACGACCTGGACGAGGTTTTCGGCATGGAATCTTCCAGAGTGGAGGCAACCACCCGGCGGACGCTTGCCCGCGCCGAGTTGGGCCGGCAAATCGGCTATTCGACGGAAATACGCACGGGCGTCTACGCGGGCGGCTTGAATGTGCAGGAGGACGAGGCCGACTTCACCCCGGGCAATACCTCCGTGGATCTGGCCGGTTTCTCCTTTCGAGTGGTTGCCGATCATATGGACCACGTGGATTTTCCCCGCCGGGGCTCCCTGGTTCACCTGGAGTTCACCTCCTCCCAGGAAAGCCTGGGCGCTGACGAAAACTATGAAAAGGCAGAATTGAACCTGGTGCAGGCCCTGAGCTGGGGACGCGGCAACTTGATGGGACGTTTGCGCTTCGATACCGAAATCGGTTCCGGCGTTCCTTATTACGATCGCTTCAACCTGGGCGGCCTGTTCAACATGAGCGGGCTCTCCCATGACGCCCTCCAAGGTCAAACAGCCGGTTTTGCCCAATTGCTCTACTACCGCCGATTGACTGATCTCCCGCCGGTTTTGGGTCTGGGTTTATACGCGGGGTTGGGTTTGGAAGCCGGTAACGTGTGGGACGGCCTGGACTTTGTAGACAGCAACGACCTGAAAACGGGTTTCAACGGTTTTTTGGGTGCGGAAACCATTTTGGGGCCCATGTTCCTGGGTTACGGCCGCACCGAGGGGGAGGACTCCTTTCACTTCGTGCTGGGCCATGTCTTCAATCCGCCCAATGGAAGGTAGGCTTAGCGCTTTTTCCGCTTTTTGGTATGTCTTACCTTTCGGTAGGGCTCGCGAACCAGGACCTCGTAATGAGGTTTGGCAATGGATATGCGGTAGGGCGCATAGGGCGGGGCATCCTCGGGCGCCTCGAAGACCAACTCGTAATAGCCGGCGATAGTCTTGATGACCCGATTGAACATATTCATGGGCACCCCGTAGGTCTTGAAGTACTGGCCGCCTGTATTGAAGGCCAGGTCTTTCAGTGAGCCTTCCAGGGTATGGTAGTCGGCGGCGTGGGCGTCCATCACGAAAACGGTGGTGCGGCTTTTGTGGATCGTCTGCATGGCCATACCGAAATGATTGGGATAGGAAATGCCCGTTCCGCTCATGCTGCCCAGGCCGTAACCCATGAAGATCATGGACTTGGAGCCCGGCAACTCGGCAAGGGCGTCGCCCAAAATCAAGAGGGCCGCTTCGCAATCATTGACGCGGTCGGCTTTGTAACGATCGATTTCCTTGCCGATCGAGGGGAAGAAGCCCTTGCCGAACGGTTTTCCCTCGGCCGTGGTCAATCCCTCGAACAGGGCGTCGGGCACCCGGAAATGATCTTGGGTCAGGTCCAGATTCAGTTTGAACGACGAATCGAAGGACAATACGGCCACATAATCGGTGGGCGACAATTCGTCAATCACGGCCTGGGCGGGCCGGATGAGCCGGGCCAGGTCACCGCCGATCTCGCCGGTAGAGTCTTTTTGCAGGAAGAAGACGATCACACGACCATGGATTTTTTGTTCGGGCTCCTCGTCCCAAAAGCGATCATCTGCTTCTTCGTCTATTTCCTCGTCGATATCGAAGAATTCGCCGCTGTCGACATCCTCCCGGCCCACTTCCTCATCGACCCATCGGGTGGACACCAGTGTCACCGGATTGCCGCGCCAGGTGAGGTGAAAGTCCTCGGCTTCCAGCCCAAGTACCGGTTGACCGCCGGCTTTGAGTACGCGAACTTCTATGAGAGTACGCCGGACCTTGATCGACTCGCTGACGGATAAGTCCTTGTCCTGGGCAATGTTAAGCTGACAAAACAGAATCAGAAAAACTAACTGGGACATGAGTTTCATGGGCAAACCTCGCATGGTCGTTAACGAATATGCTAGCAAAAATCGTTCTCATGTCCGGCGTGAAGTTTTCTGCCGGTTGGTTTCCGGTTTTTTTTAAAGAAGAAGCAAAAATTTTCCCCTGAACAAATTTGCTCATTGGATTGCCTTGCCGGGGGTCAGGTATTTCTTCCCAAGCTTAGGTAGGTGTACTCAAGCCATTTTGAGAACAGCCCTCTATGGTCCCGAGGCCCGGTAGGAGCCTATATTGGAAAGCATAGGCAAGCCGGCGGTTATCTCCCCAGAAACCGGCGATTGCCAGGAAGCATGGAATCACTCTCCCGCCGGTCGATTCCGAGGTGTCCCCAAATCACCGAAGATGGATTGACCGGCCCTTTCCGCCGTCGAGGCGGGATTCTTCCCCATGATTCCGGTGCCGTCGCGAGGACGGACCATTCCCAAATCACCAAAACGGGGTTTCCCGACCCCGGTTGAAAACAGGAAGCGGAGACCACCGAACCTGTTTGAAGCACAGACACAGCACAGTGAAGAGCCGGTCCCTGACCGGCTTTTTTTCTTGCGGGCCCGGCTTGGGACATCACTTGGGGGCAAGTCTCCTACAGACCCGTCAGGGAGATCTATTGGTCAACGGCGAGAGTGCCGGCCGCGAGGCGGCTCCGAAGGAAGCTGGAGGCAATGCGCTGACCTGACGAAAAGAAATCGCATATGGGGTATCCTGGATGGAAGAGAAGTCCAAATTCTACAAGATACAACACCTGAAGGTAGTGAAGGGAATCAGCGGGTATGAGTGTATGCGGCGGGTTGACCCCGCCTCTTAATCGATTTTGATTCGATCCTAAAACTCTCTTGGAAACGATTTCCACCGCAACACAACGCCAACCAATTTCCTCGCAAGCGGTCTTTAACTTCGCCCTTTTAAAAAACTTTACAAATGATCGATCGTTATGATAGTTTAGAAGTAGTTAAATCGATTCTCATATTTAACTATGTTTCTTTGAAACGAAAAACAAGCAACCCTAAAATGCTGGAGGATTTCATGAAGCTTTTTATAAGCTTATGGGTCTTATTGTGCCTTTCGGGTGTTGTAATCGCCCAAAAAACCGATACTGCGGACCAGACGGAACATGACACTGTCGGTTTGTACCTTTTGCTAGGCGAACTACTTACCGATAGAGATGCGGATTTTCTACACAACTTCAAAAACGATTTGGCCAGACGTGGCTTAAGCCCCGATGGAATTCGGAATCTTACGATAACGCTTTCCGACCTTTCGAACCTAAAACGTGACCTGACGGCCCAAGTACACGAAATCCCCGCGAAGCCCGGTCGTGAACTTGATTCGAGTAGAGGAATTCGTCAAGAGTCTGCTTTTCTGAACCCTGCCGTCGGTTTCGGCGGTCATGTCGGCAAGATGTGGCTGCAATTCATTAGGAGCGGTTTAACCAACAAGGAAAATCTGATCATCGATTCTTTCATCGATGAACTGCTGAAGGAAAATCTCCAACAGCAAACGGTTTATAGCAAAACATGCGGCTGGACCCTACGGCAGAGCTTCGTCTTCTTCAAGGTCGGCAAGGGTCGTACCCTGGAAATCCAGTCCAGAGCTTATGCATATAACTTGGGCAAAGCGGGGTGTGCGGATGAGCCTCACTGGGGGCGGATCGAGGAGACCGGCGTCGGGAAGAAGTTTATCTCGACCCGTATTCCCAAAGGTATGACGCGGCTTGATACCGATCATTTCCAGAATGCGGCTTCCGACTACATCTTCACGGTTAAACAATTGGGTGTAGAAGACCAAGGCGAAAACTGAGGAGCTTGTCATGGAGTCATCGTTAATCGCCCTGCTCAGCTACGGCTGGTGCCTGCTGATCGTCGTTTACATGGTCTCTTCGATCAGTAAATTGCGAAAGTTGGAGTCCTTTCGTATCACGATCACCCAAATACCCTACATGCCCGCTTCGTTGATAGGATTCATCACTTACCTCATTCCGATGTTGGAACTTGTTGCACTGATCGGTTTGCTGATAAGGCATCCCCTGGGTGCCTATGTTGCCATCGGATTGCACACACTCTTCATTCTGGTTTCCGGCCTTGTCTTAAAAAGAGGAATGGAGATTACGTGCAATTGTTTTGGCATGGACGATCGAAACTTCGGTATTAGAACCATCGTCGAAAACGTGCTCTTTATCGCAATTTTACTCACTACACTCGCCTACTGGAGTCAGGTCAAACCAACCTTAATACCTCTGACTTTGGCCATTCCGGGCTTTCTCTCCTACCTGACGGTAGGTGAGGTTTTAAGAAACAGAGCATATGAAAAGGCATTTAAGTAATGAACATCATTGAAGTTTGGTTGATCATACTGTCGCTTATTGTAGCGATCCTAATGTATGTAATCTTCGTAGTGGTAAGGCAGGTCGGTATCCTGCTGAACCACACCGGCCCGGTAGGCGCAAGGGCTACCTCCAACGGGCCACGAGTGGGCGAAAACATCTCGAACCAGGTCAAAGACCTACTTGGTCATGAGATTACCTCGAACACCCTCATGATCTTCGGGGCTTCCTCCTGTGCGGTGTGCGCAAGCATCAAAAAGGCCGCCTTATCCCTTCATAAGCACTGGGGCAATACTTGCAAATTCATGATGGTGTATGACGATTCGGATGAAGGCCGCCAAGCACCTCTTCAGGGCGATTTCGATTTCTTCAATAGGGCTATGCTGAGGCATGGTTTGGATATCAAGTCGTTACCCGTGGGGATTGCCTTAAACAGCGCGGGTTATGTCGTCGCCCAGGGTCTGGTCAATGATGTAAGCAATGTGGAGAGCCTGATAGAGACACTCGTCGATCAAGAACGTTGAGCAGGAGGATACAAAAATGGGGAATCGATATGAGCAAAGTTGGTTTTTGAAACTTGCCGCAAAGCAGACCAGGTATTCGAGCCGGCGGTCTTTCCTTTCTAAATCATCGAGGGTAGTTTTCGGACTTTTCGGTGTGGCTCTAGCTGGAAAACAGGCTGTCTTCGGAAGCTCTTCTCCCCTGGATGTGAGTCTCGATAAGCAAATCAAATCGGGCAAAGTCGCGCCGAAATTCGGGGGCTTTGGTAAGTACTGCGGTCTCCACGGCTATGTCTGTGGATACGGTAGCTGTAACACCGGCGTTGTCGGTTCCGGTCCTACCCGACAATGGAACGCCTGTTGTGAAGTTCCCGATCCGGTACTACAGTGCTGGGTCTGGCAATGCTGCACCTACGTGGACCAATGCACAACAGACCTTTCCTGGCAACCCGACCCCAACGACCCCTGCGACTCCAAGGGTACCCAAGCTGTCGGTATAGCCTGGTGCGGCACCGGTGGGGGCAGCCGGTATGTTTGCACCATTGTTAGTTGCTCCGGTAATGCGGCAACAGAGGCACAATGCTCATGCAGCGGCTATTCGCAATGCTAAGCGACACACTTTTGGAGGTAATCATGAAACGTACAGCACTATTGTGCCTTTTGCCTTTCAGCATGTTCAGCTCGCTGATTTCAGGGGACATATCGCTTTTAGCCCAAAAAGCAGACGGTTACTATTGGGACGTCTACAAAGGTAAGAGACTTGTTCAATCGAAACCGCTCGGCATCGTCAAAGCATTCGGCGAATCGGACCGGTATCTCTACACTCTGGAAAACGAAAACGACGCAACCTATTTCAAAGTGAGGCAGCTTTCCGACGGAGAACCACTTCACGCCCTGAGGGTCGACTCCATCGTTCCGGGTTTCATCCAAGGACCATGTCAACAAATCGCCCTAGAAGAGAATGAACGTTATGCCGCCTTTATGTCCATGGCCGATGACGGGACGGTTCGATCGATTTTGAACCTAGTCGATCTGGGGGAACAGTCGGTCACCACTTATAACAACCCGTTGAAAACCTACGCACCAATGATCGCGACAGTTGACGGGATGTTCATTCTTTATCATCGGAGGGTCAAAAACCTTTTGGCCTTCGACCCGGAATCCAAAGAGTTCTCTACCTTCTACTCCGGGGTCGATAAACCCATACTGTCCTTGGACCAATTGGGAGTATTCGGTATCACCGGCCCGACATCGTTCGCCAATCTCTTTCACGACCAGTCACTTTTGAAGAGCAAGGAAGCTGCAAAGAAGAATTTTACCAGCGTCAAAGGTTCTCTATTTGCCCGAAAAGGTGTCGCCTATTGGATTCGAGACGAATCTTCCCAGGCCCATCTGTCTTGGATGGTGAATGGAGAGGGCGTTGAATCGATTCATTCGGTCCCGCTCAACACTGCTTCCGCACAACTGATCGCTGCCGACAACGACAAGATCTTTTTCGTAGATAATGTCAACAAAACCATCCATTCGTTCAGTAACGGCAAATCAAGCGATGCTTTGTTGGACCTGTCCGGCGACACGGTAGCGATCTTCTACTCTAAGTACTACAGGTAAGGATTGGACATGTTGTTGATGCTATCGATACTCCTGGGCCTCGGCAACGGCGTAGATACCTATTCCTTCTGTCCCAAGGCCGGAGAGTTTCTGGACTTGTTCTTTCCACTTGAGACCCTGCCTTCCATCCAGACGAATTCCTATGTCTGGGGCAAAAATATTCCGCCGGTAGAAACATATGTAGAACTACCACGTCAGAATTTCCTTGCCACAGAACCGGCCTCGGATGCCGGCAAGGAAGTCCTTCGGATGGATTCCCATAGTATCGATTCGTATTGGTCGGTCTCCCTTGTCTCAGTAGAGCGGGCCGTTCAATTTGTCACATGGTGCAAGAAAAAGGATGCCCTGGCTTTGATTGATGATTTGAGTTATTCGGAATGGCATTTCTCTTCTGTTTTGGAGAAAAGCCTTTTCCAACGAGATGTATACCAGGTCTTTTGTCTGTTAGACAGACTTGAAGGGTATGGCGCCGGTATCGACCAGCCCTATCTCAACTCCTTGAAAGAAGCGCTGAAGCTCGTTTTTCATAGAGCGCTCCTCAGTAAATCGGAATACGATCAGCTCATGGAACATCGCCCGAGCAAACTGAATCGAACTTTTTTTCGATCAAGACTCGATGAAGAATCACCGAAACTTTATCTGCCCGAGCCGGTCTACGGCCGCACGGCGGGTTGGAACGAGATCGATTACAGCAAATCCGCAACGAAGCACTTCATTACCTATGAGGGCAGAAGCTTCATCAAGGTGTTGGTCAAAACACCTGGGATATCCCAAAGAGAATTCTTGGAATACCGCAAAAGAGTTTTCAGTAAATACGGACAAAACGTCACGATTTCATCCAATGTAGAACCTCTACCCGCCAATACGGAAACACTGCTCCTCCGAACCTTCGGCGTCTTTCTGACAGACGGTAGGTACGCGGACAGTCATCTGCCGGAATCCGTAACCATGCGCATTTTTCGTTATGAGACCCAGCGCCTGGATCGAAAAACATCGGATTTTCGCGGCACCGATATACTGTCCTACTCCATGAGCAGAGAAAACCTGATGAAGCGACCCGGAAGCCTGGGCCTTGCTGAAGACGAGCTCGATGCCCCGACCTTCCTCGGTTTCTTCAAATCGGCCCCGGATCACGGCAATTCCTACTCCGATGCATTGGCAACCGTTCGTTATAACTGCATCGGCTGTCATTCAGAACTGCACTACGGCGCCGCCACGGTTTTCTCACTGGCCAAGGACCCGACGATGCATTATCCGCGCGGTAACCATCTTTATAACGAGATGCTTGTGAGGACAGAGGAGAAAAACTTCTTTCTTCTTGAAACCAGGGCATTCACGAACATTTTTTTTGACGACTAACCAAGTCGAGGTGACACTATGATTTCTTTGGTTCTTTCCTTCCTCTGGATTCCGGGAGACTTTTCAGACTCGTTCGGCTCATGCAACGACCGATGCAACACTATCCTCTACAAACAAGGGAAGACCCAGAACTGCGATGACCACTCACCGGTCGTAGTGGATTTGGATTCGGACGGTTTCAACTTTTCCGGGCCTGAAGGCGCGGTTCAATACGATTTGTATGCCAATGGTCACCCACTCTTTCTTCAATGGGTGATGCCGTTTGAAGATGACGCTTTCCTCGCTCTCGACCTCAACGGAAATGGTGTTGTAGATGACGGTAGCGAACTCTTCGGGAGCGGCACCCGTATGATCGCTACAGGAGATGCGGCCCCCAACGGTTATGTGGGCCTGGCCCAGTATGACGAAATTGCCAACGGCGGAAACGACGACGGTTTGATCACGCCGGACGATATTGTGTGGGAGAATCTGTTTCTCTGGCTCGATGCCGATGCCGACGGGATCTCTACCCAAGACGAGGTTTTCGCACTCGCTGATTTTCAAATCAATGCTTTCGAGTACATACCCAGAGAATCGAGACGTCGTGACAGACACGGCAACAAGCTCAAATTTTGGGCCGCAGCCTATCGCCGGGATTTACCCAAGCTGAAAACAGTTGATGTGTTTTTCAAAGAGGTCAGCATAGATTTCTGATTCATTGGCCCCGGCGTTCATGACAAGCCTTGGTACAGAACCGTATGCCGGGTGATGTAAGAGGACGGCAGAGGTGTCCCCGCCTCCTACTCAATCAGCCCGGGGAATCAGTCATTGGGGAACATGCGGTCGACCAGGTCTTGGAAGCGCGGGTCGGAACGCAGGGTGTCGTATTTGGGATCTACTCTTATCCACAAAAGTTGTGTCTGTTTCAACTCCAGGGCCTTGTTCAGCCAGTAGAAGGCGTGTTCCTTGTCGTTGGCGCCCGCGCAGTAGCGGGCCACGGCCAGGGGTGGTTGAAACTGACCGATATCGCCCTCCTCCCACTTGTCCTCGATCAGCCACCTGTTGACGCCTTCCAATCCACTTTCCGCAAAGATGCGGCGCGCTTTTTCCAGTTCGTCTTCGTTGTAGCGGCCTCGCTCGAAAAGGATCAGGTAGTGTCGGAAGGCCTCGTCTTCCCTGTCCATATTTTCGTAGGTGCGTACATAGGTTCCGTGCAGCAGGTTGGGGTCCACGCTCTCGTTTTCCAGCAGGGCCAACTCTCCCAGGGCGTCCTCGAAGCGGCGCGACATGTTGTAGATCCAAGCCACCAGTTGTTTGGGATAACCGATCGGATCCAACTGCTTGAGTCGGTCTACGTGCCGTGCCGCCAATCCGAAATCACCCTTGCAAACGGCGATGCGGGCCATCTGTTGGTGGCTTCGCGTTCGGTTGGGGGCGAAGACCAGGGCCTTGTCCAGGCTTTCCTCGGCGCCCGCGAAATCCCATTCGTGGAAGAATTGCAGGTTGCCGAGCGCAAGATGAGCCTCGGCCAGGTCGGCGTCCAGGTAGAGGGCGTGGCTGAGGAGACCTTTCAAATCGGATAGTTGCGGCCGCAGCACAAGGGGATCGTCTCCGATAAGGGCCAGCCTGGTTTGGGCCAACTTCAAGAAACCGGGGGCGAAACCCGGCGCCTTTTCGACCAGGTCGGCAAAAACGCCGCGTGCGTCTTCCAAGCTTCCTTCATCCATCAGGTAAAGCCCGCGGAGATAGGTGGAGAAGTGGACATCGCTTTCGTTCCGGGCTATTTGTTGTCGGTCACTCGAGTTTTCTACTCCCTGATCGGCCGGCCTGCAAACCGCGGTCAGTTCACGCAGCAGTCGCTCTCCCATAAGTCGACTTTCGCTTCTCGGCGCCTCGAACGATTGTGTCCAAAGCCTTTCGTTTCCCTTCCCGATCAATTGTACGGTCAGTATCACCAGGTCTTCCCGGCGTTCCATGTCAACCAGGAGAACCGCATCCACCTTCAGGCTGTCGGCCGCGACCTGAATTTCGCGCGATGCCCGTTCAGCGGAGGCCCTGGCTTTCACTTCCAGCCGGCGCAGGTCCGTCATGCGATCCATCAGCCAGATGTAATAACCCCTGGCGAACCAGTCGTCCGCTTCGTGCTCGATGGGTAGAAAAGCAAGGGATTTGACGCCTTGGGACAGCGGGGTCACGGGTGGTTGCGGTTGACTGTAGTCGCGCCACTTCAAGTAGACGGCAATGATAATAAGTACCAGTAAAGCCAGACGAGGAAGGCGGTTGCGAAGCCGGTTGTCGCTTTTCTCCATGGGCACGGGAATGTGTAATTCGAAACCTTTATCGCCCACGGCGCGAATGAGCGCCGGGTTGTCAAGGTCATCGTCCAGTGCCTTGCGCAGGTGGCTGACGGCTACAGCCAGATTGTCCTCGGAGACCTGGGAACTTTGCCAGCCGCGCTCCAGCAGGTCGGCCTTGGCAACGGGCCTGCCCGCGTTTTCGGCCAGGCAGAGGAGAACTCGCATGTGGGCGGGATGGATGTCACGAGAGGCATCGGCATTGACCACCCGGTTTTTCGCCGGGTCCATGCGCCAGTTACCGATTGTGACTGTATTTCCCAAATCTCTGCCTCGATCCGAATGCATTTAGCGAACTGGGCTCATATTAGCATTTTTCGAATTTCTTCCAAAAGATCCGTTCAGCAGGTTTCTGTCTTTTATGTTTTTACCAAAGGGAGTGAGTGTTGCTCTGTCAAAGTTGGGGTAGGTTAGGAAGCGAGTTGGTCGATGAGATCACACCATGTATGCCAAATCCATTGCTGGGCCTCCTGAATTCGAGGCGTGCAGTCGCTGGGAACCAGGATCACGTGATCGGCCAGATCTTTCATTTTACCGCCGGTCTTGCCGACCAGGGCAACCGAAACGACGCCTTTTTCGCGAGCGGTTTCCAAGGCGCGAACCAAGTTGGCGCTGTTGCCGCTGGTGCTGACGGCCAGGAAGATATCGCCGGGTTGACCCAAACCGCCGACCTGGCGACTGAAGACCTGGTCATAGCCGTAGTCGTTGCCCACGGCCGTCAGGATGGAGGTATCGGTGGTCAGGGCGACGGCATTCAGGGGCGGACGTTCCTTGAGGTAGCGGCCTACCAGTTCGGCCACGAAGTGCTGGGCGTCGGCCGCGGAACCACCGTTCCCCGCGGCCATGATCTTGCGGCCGTCATCGAGGGCGCGGCGCATCAAACGGGCGATTGCAACCACCTCGGGCAACATTTCTTCGCGAACTTTTTGGAACAGGGCGATGTGTTGGTCGATATCGCCGCGAATCTTGTCTTCCACGCGGGGCGCCTCCACCTGCAATTCCGGCCCGGCCGGGTTGGGAATGATACCACAACCGTTACCCGGACACCTAATGCGCCCGCCGCCGGCCGCCGGCGTTCATGCCGCGCTCTCGGCCGGAGAAAAGGCCGAGGCGGCTGTCAAATCGTCGGTTTCCTCAAACGGCAAGGGGCAGCCCAGGCGTTTGGCGGCCAGGATGCCTGAGACGGCGGCGCTTTCCAGAAGGGGAATACCGCGGTAGGCGTATGAGCCGCAGAACCATACGCGGCGGTTATCCTCTTCCTGAAGGGCTGCAAGGTTATCGAGAGCCTTCAGGGAATCCGGATCGACCACGGGCCGCTCGAAACTCGCTCGCGAAATCAGGGTGCCCGGATCGGGGTCCATATAGGGATGCCAGGTCTGAAAGACGGGCTGATCGATATCCATGGCCGCATGGACCCCGTTCATCCAGATGGTAGCCATGGGACAGGTCGCTCCTTCCTTCAGCACATAGTTGACGGGTGACCACCATTTTTTCTTGCGAGGGGCCAGGCGGGGGTCGGTGTGCATCACCACGTCGTTACGCTCGTAACGGAAATGGGCGAGAATGCGGTCTTCCCGATCGGTGATATCCGAGAGGAGGCGGCGTGTATGATTGGCTTGCGTTGCAAAAATCACATGATCGTAGGTGTCGGATACGCCTGCAGCGGATACCCGGACACTCTGCTCGTTCCGCACTACCGCGCTGACCGGCGTCCCCAGGCGAATATCTTGAACATTCGCGGACAATTTGGAAACCACCTGACCGGTCCCCAGGCGTACCCGCCGCATGCCGGTAGTCAACAGGCCGCATTTTAGGAAATCTACGATAATGGAAGCCGGGTAGCGGCGCACGCTTTCATAGGAACAGGTGGCGATCCCGGCATAGGCGGGAATCAGGAAGCGATCGCTGAACGCTTTCGAAACCCCCGTTCGTTGCAGGTATTCCCCCAGTGTCATGGTGTCCAGATCCAGTCTGTTCCTATCGACGGACATCGCTCGGTTGAAGCGCAGAAAATCGATGCCGATGCCGACGGCCGAGCCGCTGAAGAAACCGGACGGCGTCAAAAAGGGAATGCGACGGCGACCGATGGGGTAGTTGGTGTATTGAAAAAAGAAGCCGTCCTGCAAACCGGAGAATGAGGCGGCATAGTTGATTTCGTCGCTTTGAATGCCCAGGTGTTCATAAAGCCGGGAGATCAGCGGGTAGTAGGCGGGGAAGAAAACGCGCATGGGGACATCTACACGCAACTCCCGACCGTTAACGTTCAGGGTTGCGGCCTCCGCATCCATCCCCAGACCGGCGTGTAATTCATAAATGGTGACGCGATGGCGTAGGCTCAAGGCCCAGGCACAGGCCAAACCGGCAATTCCGCTACCCACGACTGCCACGTTCAAAGGTTTCGGCACTTCTGTCATCCATCGGCTCCTTTGTTTCGATGCCGGGAAGGGTTGACCGGGGCGATCGCCATCATAACACGGTCAGACCAAGATCCATAGAAGTTACCCCGTCTGTCGGAGTACAGGAAGAGCGGCGGGTGACCCATATCGGCGAAAGTCCGCCGGCTGAAGAAATTGCTGCCGCGACGCGTTAGACCGGCGTCCGTGGGCTTGCCGCCGGCATTCACCTACCCACCCGATGATCCCGGACTCCAAGGCAGCCTTTTGAAGCAGGGCGGTTTGTTGGAAGATTCGGTCACTCCGGTAACATCTGTTAAAATGAGTCGTTCCTCGGGTTTTTTAACGCTTGCGGTGTGCATCGTCAGTCAGAATTACCTGAGGGCAAAAAAACGCCGCGGTTATGAGGGAATGATGAGCGCACCCGCCTGGCTCATATTGGAAAACCAACTTTTCCAACCGTCACATTTTTCCAAGCAGACGGCCGATCTGGTGTTTATGGCCGAGGATGTTACGCTTTTCAGACGTTTTCGCTTTCACAAGAACCGGATCATCCTGATCCTCGCGGCAATGCGACAAATAGCGGCCGATCTGACGGATCATGGCTATCGCGTCCACTATGAAGCACTCGATACCGGCGATCTCTCCAGCGGTTACGAGGAGAAACTGGCCTCCTTTCTGGAGAAATGGGATGTGACAGCGCTTCACTGCTACGAAATTGAAGACAAATTCATGGAAACCCGCCTTAACCGTTTCTGCCGGCAGGTGGGATTGCGATTGGTCGTTCACCCGACGCCACTGTTCATGGTCTCTCGAGAGCAGTTTCGAGAATACCTCGCCAATTCTCGAAAACCCTTTATGAAGACGTTTTACCAAAGCCGGCGCCTTGGGTTCGGTATCCTGATGGATGAACGTGGGAAACCGGTCGGCGGAAAGTGGAGCTTTGACCAAAGCAATCGCAAAAAGCTGCCCAAGGGACTCGAGATTCCGGACCTGCCGCCCAAGACCTTGAGCCGGGTTGAACGCTCGGTTATCGAGTTGGTGAAACAAACGTTTCCCGATCATCCCGGCAGCGGCAATGATTTTTGGTTGCCCACCACCAGGGAAGAGTCTCTGGAGTGGTTGGACCACTTTCTCTACAAGAAGTTATGCCTTTTCGGCGACTACCAGGACGCGTTGACCGAGCGTCACCCCTTCCTATTCCATTCGGTACTCTCGCCCATGATCAACCTCGGCCTTTTGCTTCCTGATGAAGTCGTCGATGCGGCCCGTAACACGGCCGAGAATGTCAAAGTGCCCCTGAATTCACTTGAGGGGTTTATTCGCCAGATTATCGGTTGGCGCGAATTCGTCAGGGGCATCTATCAAAACTTCAGCGAGGTCCAGGAGAAACGAAACTTTTGGGGTCATACCCGGAAGTTGACGCCGCACTTCTACGAGGGTACGACCGGGATTCCCGTTTTGGATGAAGCCGTCAAAAAAACACTTCGATACGGCTATGCGCACCACATCGAACGGCTGATGGTTCTCAGCAACCTGATGTTGCTTTGCCGGGTCCATCCTCACGAGGTCTATCGTTGGTTCATGGAGATGTTTGTCGATGCCTACGATTGGGTGATGGGACCCAATGTCTATGGGATGGGTCAATTCTCCGACGGGGGCATCTTTGCCACCAAACCCTATATCTGCGGCTCGAATTACCTCTTGAAGATGAGCGATTTCGCCCGAGGTGATTGGTGTCATATCGTCGATGGGTTGTACTGGAGATTTATCGACAAACACCGTGACTTTTATCAAAGTAACCACCGTATGAGCATGATGGTCCGACTTCTCGACCGCATGGAAGCGGGCAAAAAGGTGCGCCTTTTCAACCTGGCGGAAAACTTCATTGAAAAGGTGGCCAGTCCGGGAAGTGTCGGGTAGGGAATTCCCTCGACGAGGTGAGATGATGAGTGCTTTTGCCAAAACGGAAAACAAGACATTTAGCCGAGCCCTGGTAGTCGGCGCTAATCGCGGCCTTGGGTTGGCTTTTGTGGAACGCCTGTTGGAGCACGGTATTGCGGAACAGGTGTTCGCGGGCTGTCGCAACCCCGCAAATGCTCATGCCTTGGAAGAACTCCGTCAAGCTCACGGCGACCGACTGCATATTCTTCCCTTATCCGTGACATGCGAAGACTCCCTGTCGGAGGCTGCCGAAGAGCTTGAAACCAAGACGAAAAGCTTGGACCTCCTCATCACCTGCGTGGGCGTATTACACGACGAGGACGGCCTTAAGCCCGAGCGCCGTTTGAGGGACGTCAACGCGGCCAATCTGCATAAGAGCTTTGCGGTCAATGCATTCGGACCCTTGCTGGTAGCCCGTTATTTCAGCCGTTTCCTGCCCAGGCGCGGGCACTGCGTCGTCGCGAACCTCTCCGCGAGAGTGGGCTCCATTGGAGACAATCGTTTGGGCGGTTGGTATGCCTATCGCGCCTCAAAGGCCGCCCAGAACATGTTCACCCGCAATCTCTCCATCGAACTGCGGCGTTCTGCCCGTGATGTCGTGTGTATCGCTCTACATCCCGGTACTTGTGATACCGATCTTTCCAAACCTTTTCAAAGAGGAGTTCCCGCGGAAAAACTATTCTCACCTGAACGTGCGGTTCGTCAACTGTTGGATATTATCGTCGACCTTGAATCGACCGATAACGGACGCTTTATCGCCTGGGACGGCCGAAACGTCCCCTGGTAGGAGCTCGCATTCGCGGGTTGGTGTGACGACACGAACCAGGTGAGCAGCAACAAGAGCAGGTTCGGTCTCCCGGATTGACATGCCTATAACGAGGCGCTGTGCTATAATCTCCAAGGTGAATCGATAAAATATGGCGGAGCCGGAAAGCATGAGCTTTTGTTCAAAATGTTCCATCGTGAAGCGAATGGAGGAAGGTGGCGAGGTGGTCCTCTATTCACCTCAGCCGTACATCATCAGTCGTTTGGAAGCAAGCGATTTAGGGGCTGATTCCTCGAAGTTGCATCACACCACTCTCGTCTTGAAAGTCACTTGTTTTCGGGAGTTTGTTCAAAATCTGAACCGATCGGTCTCATTGACCCAAGCCGAGCAGGAACACCTGCATATCGCTCATGTGGCGCCTGGTGAAGCTTATGGACCTGACCTGTTGAGCAAAGTTCGACCACTGGCGCAGTGGGTCTATTCGACTGAAAACAGCCGGTTGTTGAAGATTTTGCGAGATGAGTCGCTAACCGTTCACTTTCAACCGGTTGTCGACTTGGATCGTAATCGTTTGTACGGATATGAATGTTTGAGCCGGGGTGTAGCCGATGGTTCCCTTGTTTCGCCCGGTCTACTGATTCAAGACGCGCGTAAAATGGACCTTTTGTTCAACTTGGACCTGCTGATGCGGAAAACTTGTCTCAAATCAGCGAGTAATGCCGATATTGAAGACCATCTTTTCATCAACTTCCTGCCGTCCGCCGTTTACAACCCGGAGTTTTGCTTGAGAGAAACGACCAAACTCATCGATTCCTTACAGATCGACCCCAAAAGGATCGTTTTCGAGGTGGTAGAGACAGAACAGGTTGAGGATAGTTCGCACCTGATCAAAATACTGAATTACTATCGCGATGCGGGTTATAAAATTGCTTTAGACGATGTCGCGGCAGGCTATTCCGGGCTTCTTCAGTTGCTGATGCTGCGACCGGATATCATGAAAATCGATCGGGCAATCATTGACGGCATCCACCTGGACGAGGCCAAGCAAACCATCTTCAAGGCAATGATGATAATTGCCAATGATTACGGTATCGATACGCTGGCAGAAGGCATTGAGACCAGGGAAGATTTGGACTATTTAAAAGCGAACGGTGTCAGTATGGGCCAGGGATATTATTTGGGGAAACCGGACCCTGTACCGCGAAAGGTCCTGATTCAGTAAGGTTTCACCTGCACTCTCCGGATTAGCAGTACGGCAGGTAGGGATTGAGGACAAGTCGATGAAAAAAGCCCGCCGCTGAAGGCGGGCTGATAAGAACTCGAAAGTTGTCAGAATTCCTTCTGTCCCCTGCCGCCCTATCGAAAGAGCCGGCCGGAGATCTTCATTGTCGGACATGACATGCCGCTCGTTTGTTTGCCTGATGTGATTTTGCCCCGGCCCGATCTCGACATCGATGCCGACGAGGACAAGGGCCGCCGCCGGTCAGTTGCGCAGAGCGAGGTAAAGGATGTACAAAAAAGCCCAGAACCCGAAAACCAGCGGGGAATAATGCCATATTTTGACGTTGCGCCACCGTTTGTAGGCCAGACCACAAGTGACCACCGTGAGCGTCAGAGTGGGCAGGACATAAGCCCAAATCCAGCCCATTAGGGTCTTGAATCCCTCGATGGTTTCCTCGAACGGTTCCTCCCGCGCCAGGCAGGGGAGGGCAAGAAAAAAGAAAAGCCAGACCCCGGTTAAGCGGTTCTTCATGAACAACCTCCACACGATGTTGTCCATTCTACATCTTTTTGCACGGTGCGAGAATCGCGGCCGGCTTTTTTCCCAGGGACTCGTCCAAGTCGTGAGGAGATGCTGTGACGACCTCGAATTGATCGCAAATTACTCGATTGTTCCCGGGAAGACATAAGGACAATGCATAAAATATTCGATTACTCCCGGGAATAATCGAGCTTTATGTTGTGAAACTTTTTAGTTGCTCATTTAATTGTTAAATGGCGACTTTGCCGACAAACCAGCAAGTTTTTTACACAAGGACCCCCTTTTAAGCCGTAAAAGGGGCCCTTGGTCTGAGAATGGGACTACCCTGAGGTCTCGAAGGTAGCATGATTCCCGGGAACGGAGCCGGTTTGAGTGGCGCCAGGCGGTCTTGTTCCCGGACGTGATGCCCTTCGAAGGGTCAATCGAGGTCTTTTTCACCGAAAAAAACGTCAATCAAATGTCACCTTCGGTTGTATTTCCCGAATTGGGGCCGACACATCGAAGGTCAGGTACCTCAAAAACCGGGCGGAAGTTGTTAAATTATTCGACAAGAGTCACCAATTCCGGGATTGAAGGTGGGTTTCGGGAATCGAACAGTCTCCATCCCGTCAATGGAACCCCCTTTTCCGGCACAGGCGGACCGACTCCCGGGAACGATGCTGTCTTTTGGCAAACAACAACTCCGTCGCTCGGGAAGTGAACCGCTTGCGGCAGACCCGCCGCTTATCCGCCGGGGAACGAAAGGGGGTTTGGAGAGGTCCGCCTGCCATGGTCTCAGTGTTGTGCCTTCACATGAGGCGAATAAAAAAGTAAAATGAGCATCGTGAACCATCGATTCCATGGAAATTCGCATGCCCTCTGTTTTCATCAGCTACAGCCACGATTCCCCGGCCCATGCCGAACGCGTTCTTGAACTGGCCAATCGGTTGCGGGAAGAGGGCTTGCATACCATTCTGGACCAATACGAGGAAAACCCGGCACAGGGTTGGCCCAAGTGGATGGACCAAAACCTGGCCGAGGCCGATTGGGTGCTGGCGGTTTGCACCGAAGTGTTTACCGCCAGGGCGTCCGGGAAGGCGCCGGCCGGGACCGGCAAGGGCGTTCGCTGGGAAAGCACCCTGGCCTATCAACATCTCTACGATGCCGGCTCCGAGAACCATCGCTTCATCCCCGTGATTTTCGAGGCGGCGGATTCGGATCACATTCCCACGCCCCTGCGCGGCGCCACCTGGTATGTGTTGCCGTCCGGTTACGACGACCTCTATCGACGCCTGACACGACAGCGCAAGATCGTACCTCCGGAGGTAGGCGCCGTCAAAACCCTGCCGCCGGAACCGCCCCCAACCGGCTTGTTCAGCGAAACCGATGACAAAACCAATCCCTACGATCCCTGGCGCCCGGCCATTCCGCCCCATTTTGTCGGCCGGGAAAGAGAACTGCGCGCCTTGGAACTGGCCTTGGAAGAAGGGCGTAGCGTCTCGCTGGTAGGTGATTGGCGCATCGGCAAGACCTCGCTGCTGCGCACCTGGCATCGACGACAGCAGACCGGCGGGCGTGTGTTGCGGCTTCTGGACGGCTTGCAGACCGAGGGCGCCTCCATGGCCGCCTTTGCCGGGGCCGTTTGCGGAGAAACCGTGCCCGACCATGCCGAACGCGCCGGTGATTCGATCGACGCCTGGGCGCGGGCCAACACCAGGGCGGGTTTGCCGCCGCTGATTCTGGTGGATGAATTCGGTACGGTGATCGAGCGTTTGGACCACCGCTTCCTGGAACGACTACGCGGTTTGCTGGGCCGCATCGTACTGGTGCTCACCTCCCGCCGCGAACTGGATTTGATCTATGAGCAAATGGGGCGCACCTCGCCCTTTCAAAACCAGTTGGAAGTTGTGACCGTGGGTCTACTGGAGCCGGCATCCGCTCAAGCGTTGATCCGACGCGGCGACAAAAAGGTGACCGATGCGGACCAAGCCCTCTTGCAACGGCAGGCGGGCCGTCATCCCTACCATTTACAACTGCTCGGCCGTTGTCTTGTGGATGCGCACGAACAGGGTATGACGCGGGAAGAAGCGAAAGATCGCTATCAAACGGAGGCTTTTTCGCGACTTCGGGAGGTTTGGAACACCCTGACCACAAGGGATAGAACGACCTTGACGGATGTCTTGTACGGAAAAGCCCAAGGCCGCTTGAACCTGCGCAATCGCGGTTTGCTGACCAGGAAAAACGAGTTATTCGGCGAAGTGCTGGCGGACTTCCTGCAGGAGTCGGCGGAGTGAGTGAACGGAAACGTCACCTGCCTGGCTTTTGGCGCTTTTCCCGGCTGTTTTTAATGCAGCCCGTGACGCTTCTTCACATGGTCAAACAGGCAGGTGGAGATCCCAAGACATCACTTTGGAAGGTTCTGAAGGCGCCGAATGATCACAAGGTAGAAAGGGAATTTGCGTTTACCAGCCTGATGCTGTTTGTTTTCTGGACATCCGTTTTAGGCTTGGGTATTTCTGCGGTCATTGACCTTTTTGGCTATGACGTTGATTGGATTAAAGTCGCTTACGGCGTCGCTCGCGGCGTCGCTATGGGCGTCGCTATGGGCGTCGCTTTCGGCATCCCTGAAGGCGTCGTTGAAGGCGTCGCTGTAGGCGTCGCTTTCGGCGTCGCTGGAGGCGTCGCTTTCGGCGTCGCTGGAGGCGTCGCTGTCGGCGTCGCTGGAGGCGTCGCTGTCGGCGTCGCTGGAGGCGTCGCTTTCGGCGTCGCTTTCGGCGTCGCTTTCGGCGTCGCTTTCGGCGTCGCTGGAGGCGTCGCTGTCGGCGTCGCTGGAGGCTTTATTTTTTTTGACGAAATAGGAATTTTTTCACCAATTATTTTCCTACCCGGAGTCTTATCGATCGGCCTTTTCTTACGCTGGCCCATCTACCTCATTGAAGTTATCCAGCAATCATGTCTCTATCTTCTTGCCAAAAACAGAGAGACAACGCTGGTGCACAGCCCGGTGCTTTATCACGAACTCAGCTACCACCCGCATCCCTTCCTTTACAGGCACATCCTGGAAGTCGCACCGTCCAACCCCGATCTTGTTCGCAGCGTCTTGGACGCATGCGCCGTGGCGCCCGGCCAACGCCGTATCGGTCGAAGAGCCCTGGCCACCTTACAGGCCCTCGAATTGAAAACCGCTGCCGATCGAAAAGATTTTCCCCCGATGGTGGAACTCCGGGGAACCTGGCTGCCGGGTATCGAAGCCGATGCCCCGCTTCTCAACGGTTTTGTGAAAGCGGCCCGCTATCTGGCTGCCTTACAAAGCACCACGATTCCCCACCATCGGCTCAAAAAACTGCAACAGGCGCAAACCATCCTGGTCTCCAACCGGACCCACCTCAGGAGCGATACTTCCTTCGGCGCCCGACAACTTCTGACCGAGGCCCAACCGGCTTGGGAACGGGTAACGGTTCAACTCCTGGCTGAAGCCGAAGCGGATGCCGCCCGACAACTGCCCAACCCCTTCCGAGCCGGCAATCCGCTGGACCCGGAATCCGGCATGGATGTCTTTCGCGGGCGCGAGGCCGAGGTCCGCGAGGTGGAAACGCTTCTGGGAGAACCCGGCCAGGGCATTTCGCTGGCCCTGCTGGGCCCGCGCCGCACCGGCAAAACCAGTCTCCTGAAGATGCTGCCGCACCTGTTGCCCGACGCGATCTGTATTTTTTTCAACCTGCAAGACAACCCGGTCGATACCCCGGCCGCCTTCTTCCGCGCCATGGTCCGACAGGCGCGGACCCAGGCCCGCCGTGACCGCAAGCTGGACCTGCCCGACCTGCCCGACCAACCGCCCTTCGAGGCAATCGGCGCCTGGCTGGAAACCCTGGACCGGCTGGAGGGGAATCACCGCATCCTCTTCTGCTTCGACGAATTCGAACGCATGGAAGATCTCTTCCCCGGCGATCGCCGCGAGTTACTGCGTTTCCTGGGCCTGATCCGCGCCACCATCGAGCACCGTCGCCGCATCCGCATCCTGGTCTCGGGCGCGGCCCAGCCCCATGAACTGGGTCCGCTGTGGAACGATCACCTGATCAATATCCGCGAGATCCGCATGGGTTACCTGGACCGGGCATCCGGCATCGACCTGCTGCATCGGCCGATTCCCGAGATGCCGGAGGATGCCGTGCCGCCGGAACTGGCCCGAACCATCTTCGACCTGACCGGCGGCCAGCCCTATCTGTTGCAATTGACGGGCTTCCACCTCATCGACAAGCTGAACCAGGAGGAGCGCCGCCAGGGGACCCCGGCCGATTTGGAAGCGGTCATCGAAACGGCTTTCGAACGCGGCGGCACCTACTTCCGCTATATCCAAAGCGAATTATCGGAGCCCGCCCGCCGGGTTCTCATCGCCCTGGCCCGTGGAGAATCCCCCCAACCGGACAAAGCAACGGCCAGGGACCTACGCGGACGCCTGCTACTGGATGCGGATCACAGACCCATGGTCCCCCTGATCGGCCGTTGGCTGCTGGAAGAAGCAGAATAAGATTCCGGCTCTCTTCCTTGCGCCGAAGGTCTGAAAATGTGCACACATGCACCTCCATGGCAGGTTCCCTGCACCGGGAACATAGCCACATGTGACAGGTGTCTACACTTTTTGCCAGGGAAGTACGGGTCTGATTTTCGGAGGGTAGTTCCCTCGCTCAGGAAGTACGGGTATGGTCTTCCATGGGTACCACCTTTGCTCAGGGAAGTACCCACTCGTGACATGTGGGTACTTCCCGGCGCAAGGAAGTACCCCCGGAAGTCCATAGCCTTAGGTTCTTCGCCGAGGGATGTCGGCCCGTGGATGCGAGTATGGTCTTTTTTAGGGTCAAAACCACGGCCCGCGACGCGCGGAGATATATTTTTCGGCGCCAACCCTGGTGTCGATGCGCCCTGATCAGGGGTTTCGCGGTCGGAACCCGGAGCCCCGAGGCGATCTCGCTTGCGGAGCATGGTTCGGCCTGCTAGGATGGCGGTGTTGGGCACATCACATGCCGGTTACGATGACGAAAGCCACCTCAGAAAGGTGGCTTTCGTCGTTTTTGGAATACCGTTCGCGAATAAAAATTATTGAGGTACCCATGCCAAATGAAAGACCGGTCCGAACTGGTTCGGGCAATCTTCCGGGCGGCCAAAGCCATGGGGCCGCGTTTGACACGTGACCACAAACTACTGATCGCACAATACCTGCTGACTTATGGAAAGGTAACC
>JAAUYB010213941.1_pt1 | contig 73898 bp, 18 predicted proteins | sample 7278071 | NCBI WGS metagenome assembly JAAUYB01 (sample SAMN14350121, study PRJNA611818) | marine sediment metagenome | isolation source: surface marine sediment (1.8m) | place: French Polynesia: Moorea | collected 2018-08
AACAAAATGGATTACCTGACAAGATAAATCCCAAGAAGCTACTGAAATAAAAGGGATTAGCCGCAGATCGCTCAGATCTGCGCAGATCTGAGAGATCTGTGGCAAAATTTCTTCCGCTACGAACCCCAGCTCAATAGCTGATAGTCGACGCTCCTGGACCCGGCTCTTGTTTCTCGACCATTTAGTGCGCCGCGGCGCATCACCAACTCTGTGACCTCTCTTCCCTTTTCTTCTTTTTCCGATTTCCGAGTCATCATTCTTCAATCGGAAATCCAATCGCGTGTGTCTCTCAAGTCTGCTCCATGCTTGTTGTTCGGGTCGTTTTGACGGTTCGATTTTTAGGAAGAGAGGGCACAGAGGTCACAGAGGGGGGAGGAAGAGCATGTTTTGGTATTGCTGTGGTTATTGCCACGCGGAGACAATTGCATGTCTTGATGCCGGCTCCTTTCATGGTATAAGGATTGCTTGAGTGAGCGGCGCGACCTCATGTTGCCGCCGGCCGGAACCGATCGTGCTCACGCTCAATCGAGGAAAACGATCCCGGGGAAGCTTTGTTGACGGCGGCCGGTGATCTCCATAAAGCAAACCATCGTCAGTCGCGTTGGGCAATGCGGTTCGAAGCTTGATGACTGTCATTGCGGCGTTGCGCGATGATGCCTCGGGGAAAAAACAGGTGTTCGGCATAGGTCGACAGCGGCCGGCAGAATCTCCAGGATGACCCTGTAACGGTATCCACTCTCTATTTTCAAATCAAAGAGAGCATCATGACTTGATCGGAAGCCATTTCCCATTTTAAGGAGTGGTAGATGACAGGTCATAGGTTCTATTTCATTTTCAAAATTGAGTACATGACCGTCTCTGATCTCATTATTTTTTTCGAAATTGAGTACATGACCGTCGATGTGCCTACTTTTCTTTTCAAAATTAAATACATGACCGGGCATGTACTCGGCCTCCTTTTCAAGGAAAGCAACCATGCGTGTCATGAACCGGGAATTCAAGCCCGGAAAGTCATGGCGAGGCATGGCAATTGTTTTAAGCGGGTTCCGGGGAAGATTGCTCTTAGGCGCAATACTTTCCGGCGGCTGTCAGGACGTGATTGCTGCCGGGTACAAGGCAAAATCGGCAGTCGAAGGACAACCTCGCGGAGCGCCGCAAAGCATGCCGGCACGCGGCTTGCTTCATTGGGAACGCGCAACAACACTTCCCGTCAAAGCGAAGCTATGTCCCGGTGAGGTCCCCGGGTGTTTTGTTCGAGACATGTAAGGGCATTTCATACGGAGCACATGCTCACATTTTCCATTGCATTAGCGGGCGCGTCCCGCTAGATTGGGGGCATCGATACCATATGGAGGAACGTGATGAAGGTCATCTGCCGAATCTTTCTCGTGGGGTGGGTCATGACAACTGCCGCTGCCGGCGAATTGCCGGAGGGTTATTGGAACACCGACCAAATGCAACCGATCCTGGACAAAACCCTCAGGCTGCGCCTGGCTCCGGACTTAAGCGGTTTGTCCGCCGCCGAAAAGGAAACGGTAGGTCTTTTGCTCGAAGCGGGCAAGCTCCTCCACGAACTCTACGAGCATTCGCTTCATCATCAGGCCCTCAGTGCCAGAGACAGTTTGCTGGACCTGCACAAGGCCGGCGCTGATCGCAACCGCACGCAAGCCTTGATGGATCTCTACCGCATGTTCCGCGGACCGACGGCCACCACGCCGGACAATCAGCGCCTGGCTTTTCTGCCGGTTACCCCGGAATTGCCCGCGCGTAATGTCTACCCGGCAGATGTCACCCGCGACAGCATGGACGCCTACCTGGCCGCGCATCCCAACCAGGGCACCGCTTTCAGTCATCCCCGCGCCCTGATCCGCAAGGCAACGGCGGAGAATCGCGCCGCCGACCTGGAGGCCCTGCGCCGACGCCCTGAATCGGCGGTGTATCATCCCGGTCTGGCCGACCGCATCCGCAACGCGCCCGAGGGCGGCATGTACGCGTTTCCCTACTCCCTGGCTTACGGCGACCGTTTGTACAAGGTGTACAATCTGCTGTGCCGCGCCTCCGACCTGATGAAGGCGGAAGACCCCGATTTCAGCGATTACCTGCGCCTGCGCGCCCGTGACCTCCTGACCGACGACTACGAGGCGGGCGATGCCTCATGGATTACCGGTCGCTTCAAGAACCTGAACGCCCAGATCGGCTCCTACGAAACCTACGACGACAAGATTCTGGGCGTGAAGAGTTTCTTCAGTCTCAGCCTGTTGCTGCGCGACCGGCAGCGTAGCGAGGAGATGAGCCAAGCGATCAAGGGCCTGCAAAAGCTCCACGACAGCCTGCCCTATACCACTGAACGCAAGATCCGCGAGGACATCCCGGTCGGCGTGTACCAGGTCATCGCGGACTTCGGCCAGGCCAGGGGTACGAATACCGCGTCGATTTTGCCGAATGAAAGCCATATCACGCGGAAATACGGTCGGATTATCCTGCTCCGCCACAACATCATGACCAACCCGGAAATCTACAAGCTGGTCTCCGCATCCTGGAAGGCGGCCGTGGCCGGTAAACACGCGGATGACCTCACCCTGGATGCGGGCTTCCAACGCACCCTGTGGCACGAGATCGGCCACTACCTGGGCGTTGACCGCGACAAACAAGACCGCACCCTGGACGTGGCCCTCGGCCGTCACAGCAACATGCTGGAAGAATTGAAGGCCGACCTGGTTTCGATGTATTCGGTCAAACAACTCACGGAGCAGGGCTACCACGACAAGAAGGGACGCCGCGCCGTCTATGCTTCCGGCATCTACCGCACCTTGCAGAAGGTGAAACCACGTCGCACCCAACCCTACCAGACCATGCAACTGATGCAGATGAACTACTACCTGGACCGGGGCATGCTGCGCTTTAACCGATCGGGTAAGAAGCTGTTGATCAATTACGACAAATACCACGAGACCGTGGCGGCCATGTTGAAGGAAGTTCTGGCCTTGCAGCACGGCGGCGATCCCGATGCGGTGGATGCCTTCGTGGACAAGTACTTCCGCTGGACGGACCGACACGAGCAACTGGGCGCGGCCATGCGCGGCGCGTCTACCTACCGTTACCGCCTGGTCACCTACGCGGCCATGGGCGAATAGCAAAGGAGATCCGGGATGAGCGATTCAAAGGCCGGCACCATTTCATGGATGGACCTGACGGTTCCCAACGCGGACGAGGTTCGCGATTTCTACCAGGCCGTAGCGGGCTGGAAGGCTGAGGGCTGCGACATGGGCGATTACCAGGACTACAGCATGATGCGCGGCGACGGCCAATGCGTGGCGGGCATCTGCCACGCCAGGGGACCGAATGCGGGCCTGCCGGCGCAATGGCTGCTGTACATTACGGTGGATGATCTGGATGCGGCCATGAAAACCTGCCGCGAAAACGGCGGTGAAATCTTGCGCGAACCGCCGGAGGATGCCGAGGGCGCCAGATTCTGCGTCATCAAAGACCCGGCCGGCGCTGTAGCGGCTCTCTACCAGGAAGGCTGACGCTGTTTTGGGTCATACGTCCATTTGCAAAGGCTGATCGGGGCAAGGTGCTTCGATAGAAAAATGTGTTTTTCGGCACACCCCGCCGGCCTTAAAAAGGGTAGAATGAGCGGCCTTCTTGACCTTGATATATCCGCATCGTAGACCCAAGGAGTTCCCCATGAATCATTTCAAACTTATAAGGACCGCCCTCGTCGCCTGCCTGTTGCTGCTTACCGCCTGCGCTGCCCGCGGCCCCTATGAGACCAGGCGAGACAAAACCTATACCGGCGCGGCCATCGGCGCCGGGGTCGGCGCCCTGTTCAGCGTTTTGGACGGTAAAACCGAGGCCGACGAGATTCTGGCCCGCGCCGCCATCGGCGCGGTCGCCGGCGCCGGTGTGGGCGCTTATATGGACGCCCAGGAGGAAAAACTGGCGCGCATTCCCGGCACAAGCGTGGAACGGGTGGACGGCAACACCCTGCTGGTGCGTTTCGATTCCGATGTCCTGTTCGCCGTCAACTCCCACGAGCTCAACAGCAAGTCTCGCGAGACCCTGGCCAATGCCGCCGGGGTGATCCAGGAATACAAAAAGACGGCGGTCGTGGTTCAGGGCCACACCGATTCCGACGGTACCGAGGAATACAACCAGAAACTCTCCGAACGCCGTGCCGATTCAGTCGAGGTTTTCTTCCTCAGGCAGGGCATTCCCGCAAACCGGATGACCGCCATGGGCTACGGCGAACGCGTACCCGTGGCCTCCAACGATACGGCTGCCGGTCGCGCCCAAAACCGCCGCGTCACCATTATGTTGCGCGCCAAGGCCAAATAATCGGAAATGCCGGAGCGGCCCGTCCGGGTCGCTCCCGCCCCAATCTCAATCGGTGCCCACGAAAGGCGAAACCGGGCCGGGGACAATGGTCGGCGTGACGCGCAGATAATCCGTCATGCCCGTGGCATAGTCGTAGACCATCATCATCCCCTTCTCCAAGCCCTTGAAGTAGAACAGTGAACCGGAGCGGTCTTTCGTTTCGAAAGGGCCGTGGTAGATTTTGTATTTTTTGTTGTAGATAAGCACTGTCTTGGTAATGGCCACCGGACGCTTGCACAGGTATTCCATCATCTTCTGCATCAGGGCCAGCAGCATGGGGTTGTTCTTGGGACGGCCCGCACTGGTGAATTCATCGTATTCAGCCAAATCGTAGAAGGTATTGGATATCTTGTCGAAATCTTCGCTTTCCAACAACAACTTCTTCAGCTTCTTAACCAAGGCATCTATTTCGGACACGGCGGCCTCCTTTGTCTCCATCATAAGAGATACGCCATTCTAGCATGACTTCCCATGCCGGAAAACCACGCCTATTCTCTATCCACGGCCGGGTCACGACGGTTCCTCGACGACCGCAAACCCGGGTAAAAGAAGATCAGCGCGATCCGCGGCTCGATTCTTCTTTCCATCGTTCCCGACTGGAGCCAGGTCCCATTAGAGGCGATTTCCGGGTTTTGTTTTTCGCGACTGATGCCCTCAACGGAACAATCGGCACTCTTATCGTCTACACATCCACCTAAATCTTTTTTGTTATATAGTACTTTTTTGTTTTATTGTCATTTATTTTCAAATAGAACCCAACTCATTGACAAATACATGGTTTAGCCCGAAAACTGTTGCTACATATGACTTTTTTTCCAAGAGAGGGTAAAACATTTTCATAAGAACCTGTTTCAAAGCCCGTCGTTTCTGTTTTATAATGAGGCATTGAGCGGTCAAATCTCAAAGATTTGAAAAACCTTTTTTGCTATATGCCGTTTAAGATCTATGCGCCGCACCATTGGCTAACCGGAAATTAATCGCTGATTTTTCATTTGAACCGAATCATCACCGGCCCTCACGTGCCGTCAAGAGGTGTCCTATGTTTTCTCGCCTGGCGTGGCTTGCGTTTGTTTTCAGCGCGTTGGCCCTTTATGGTCAAGAATGGCAGATTTCAGGATTGAGATTGGATTTGGAGCCCAACCGGGCGATCGGAGTAAAGGACCTTCCTTTCTTCATTCACTACGATCTCCAAGCTCTCACGGGATCCGACGTAAAGCCCGACTTCCCAACGGATTGGAAGCTGGTTACCGAATACAGGGCGCCTAACGCGGGCGCGGGCGTGCGTTATGACGCACCTCTGGCCTGGTCCGGCACCATTCGCTACGAGGCCGGACCCAACGCCGGTTTGGGCACGGTCACCGGTTGGCGCATCGAAAACGGGCAGGGACAGACGGTCAAACTGTTCGGCACCAAGGTCAACGTGGAGATTCTGGGTCAGTTGCTGGTGCCCAAGGTCACGATCAAGCAACTGAGTCATGCCGAGTTATTGGAGCTTGGGGTCATCTTTGACGGCGATGACTACCACGCGATCAAGATCGAAATGAACGTGGAAATCAAGGAAACCGGCGAGTTCCTGAACTCCCAGTTGATCCTCATCCAAGACGAGGCCACGGGCACCTATACACCGGTCAACAATCCCAAGGCCAAACGCCTCACCTATGCGCCCGTGGGCATGCAGTTCGAAAAGGAAGATCGAGACCGCCTCGTGGGCGTGGCCGGTACCGGCCAACTGCAAAGCGGCGGTCCGCTGTCACAGGTCGGCCGTCCCCGCTGGAAGCCGCCCAAGTTGAACGCCATCGTGGTCTGGCCCGCCAATATCGGTTTCCTCAACGGTTTCTTCAAGCCCACCCTGGTGCTGCTGAACGTGGCGCCCAAGGGTACCAACTACAGCGTGCGCAACCTGCGCACGACTATGACCTACCCCACCGACGCCCTGGAATTGATACCCCTGGAGAGCGGGCCCCAATCAGCAACCATGAACGTGCTGGGCCCCGGCCCCGACGGCATTTTCGGCACCGAGGACGACATCAACACGGTCCATCCCCAGGAACAGGGCGAGGTCTCTTGGGTCCTGCAAGCCAAACAGCCGGGCGAGCACAAACTGGATTTCGATGTGCAGGGCACGGTCCTGGCTGAAGACGGCACCTCGCACCCCATTCGCGGCGAGGCCCACGGCGCCATCTACGTGCGTCGGCCCGAGATGCGCCTGCACTTCAACTTCCCCTCCGCCGTGCGCGAGGACGACGACTTCGACGTGGAAGCCATCTTCACCAACCTCAACGGCGTGCCCGTGCAAGACCTGCGTTTCGAGTTGGACGGCGGCGCCATTCAGGGCGCGATTTTGCAAGGTCAGACCCCGCTGGTCAACGGCGTGCCGGTCAGCGGCGCGGTCAACCTGGAGAACAAGGGCGACGAGGCGATCTTCCGCATGCACCTGCGTTCGTTGAGCACGGGCCGCGTGGTGGTGCACAATGTCACCAGCAGCGAGGGCACCAGCGGCAACAACACGCTCACCGACATCACCTATTCGGTCAATATCGCGGTGGGCGAACACGGCCTGCCGGTCTCCACGGTGTCCCTGCTGATGCCGCGCGCCTTCCGCGACGGTTTGGACGCGGCCGGGTTCCCCTTCGACGTCTATAACCTGTTCAAGGTCACCGCGGGTCGCGCGCTCAGCCTGGCCGATATTCCGCCGGGTGAAATCGAGAACGGCTTCGGCCACGTTTCGCACAACCAGATCCGCGATTGGATTCAAGACCTGACCTATGTCCTCCTCAAGCCGCGCATGGGCTCCCTGGCCGAGCAACGTCGCGCCGTCTCGCGGGACATCTTCCTGGCCACGTTGGACCAGCCCCGCGACCTGTTGAAGTTCCTGCAAACCGACAGCAAGTTCATGCAATGGTCGCAGCTGTTGGCCGCCGAGGCGGGCGACCTGAGCAACCTGCACGGCGACGACCTGATCACCGACTACCGCATCTTGCTCACCCAAAGCTACCTGCCGGAGGGAGACATCGGCGCAATCACCTTGGGTGACCCGGATGTAGGCGGCTACTGGGCCGGCCTGAAGCTGGACGAAGACTTCGACGTTCTGGAATACGATGTGCCCGGCGACGATGAGAGCCGTTCCGGGTGGTTCTACGTGGGCGCTCGCTGGGGCAACTGGCGGGTAGACAACCTGGCCGCCGGCAACCTGACCCTGGTCTGGAACGGTTCCGACATGCAGTTCTTGAACAACGGCAGTCGCGTGGAAGAACAGTGGACTTATTACGACAGCATCCCGCCGCAACTGAGTGCGGTGCGTCAGTTCGGCTACGAATCGGTGACCGATCCCGACCAGGTGGACATCTTCGGCCGCCAGTTACTGCTGTTTTTCAGCGAGCCCGTGGTGGTGGACGATGAATTCGTACGCAACCTGAACATCGAAAACAACTGGGTGCTGAGCGCGGAACAGGTGCGTGATCAGGTCATCCAGGTCTGGGCGCGCAACCCGCTTGGTTTCCGCGATCGCAATATGAATGCCCTGCCCGGTATCTTGACCGTGCGCGGCGAACCGGTGACGCCCGTGGAACAAGCCATCCACATGTCGGACTACTGGGACGGCATCAGCGTCGAGGGCCGCGTCTTCGACGAAAACGGCGATATTCTACCGGGCGCCGAGGTGGGCCTGATCTACACCACCCAACGCAATAACAACACCACTGCCGTCAACTTCACCGGCAAGGAAGACCTGGAAAAGCTGGGCCACGGCGAGTTTGCGCAAAGGGTCTCCGACATCATCGAGGAATACGGCCAGGAGGTTCAGGAAGACGTTCCGGGGGCGGTGAGCTATGTGTTCCAGTATATCGGCGTAACCGATTTGGAAGGTCGCTACGAGATGGATAACTGGCCGCTGTACCGTCGGCACAACCTGGGCGAGCTGCCGCCGTGTCAGCGCTTCGCTCACGGTCCCACCTGCGTGGACAGCATTCCCGACCACCGCTGGACCGTGACCCACAACGAACGCCGGGTGGATCGCCATATCTTCGGCCATTACCCGGGCCAGAACATTATTCACGACTTCTTCTTCCCGCGTAAGGGCAAGTTCATGGTGCACATCCCGCCCCTGCCCGACGGTGTGGAACCCTCCGTGGAGAACGTGGTCCACGTACAGTTGATCGACCAGGACGAGGTTCCCTTCGACCGGGTCATGTATCCAGGCGAGACCATCGAGGTAGACGGCATGCGCTACGGCCCGGTCAGCGCGTTGGCCATGGCAATCGGCGGTTTCGACGCCACCAGTAAGAACCTGACCTCATTCAGCGACGGCGACACCATCGTGCTTGACCCGGCCACCCAACCCGCCCGCATCACCGCCCTGATGCTGGAAGAGGATGCCGACGGCGTACAACGGCCCATGACACGCGGCTGGCTGGCGGCCTATCACTACGCAACCGAGTTCGGCGGCGCCCAGACCCGGCCGAAGCGGATCGCCGCGGTCAACCTGGCCGAGGTTGTCGACGGACAGGTAACCATGGAACTGCCCGAGGGACTGGTGCGCTTCGAATACGCCTTTGCCCCGCAAGGCAGCCAGATCTGGCAGACGATTCCCGTGTACGCCGGCCAAACCATCGACCTGGGCACCTTCATCTACCGCGAGGCATCGCGAGGCGAGGTGAAGGTACGGGTCACCAACAGCCTGGGCGAACTGATGACCAACTACCCGGTGCGCCTGCGCGACGCCCTGGGCCTGTTGCTGGGCGCCACGGACGAGAACGGCGAGGCCGTATTCCAGGAAGTCGTGATGGGCGAAGGCATCGTTTCCGTGCCCATATCCGCCCGAGACACGATCGACACAACTTTCACCATCTCGGACCTGAACCCCACGACCACCGTGGATGTAGAGGTGGAGGCGCCCTACGGATTGACCATTACCGTACTGGACGACCTGGGCAACCCGCTGACCGACGCCTGGGTGCAGGTGGACCCGGATACCCTGAGAGACGGCTTTACCCAATCGGCCTTGACCGACGCGGAAGGCAAGGTTCGCTTCGAATGGAGCGTGCCCGCGCCCGAGCAGGAAACCAATATGTTCATCGAGGTGGTGGACAAGAAAACCTTCCGCTCCACCATCAAGGTCTTCGCCCGTACGCCGGGCATGTACGAGGAAACCACCACGGTCACCTTCCAATCGCCGGGCGACCTGGACTTGAAGATTGTCACCGAAGACACCTTGTTGGACGTGCCGGGCGCCTGGGTAGAGATCAAGGACGCTTCCGACAACCAGTTCGCCCAGGTCTCGGACGGACTGGGCGAACTGATGTTCAGCAACCTTTCGCCGGGCCGTGCCGTGGTCACCATTCAACCGCCGGTGGATATGGTGGACACCTATTTGGTGACGCAATACCTGGTGACCATTGTCAGCGGCGAGACCCGCGAACAGGCCTTGCGCTTGAAACCGGCCGAGCAGCCGGTGCCGCCCAGGGTCACCACCATTTTGGGGCAGGTCTTCGACGCCAACCAGAACCCCGTTACGCGGCCCGTCAAGTTCCGGCTTTGGCTGCGTGTGATTCCGCCGGGGGAAGAAGTGCCGGTATTCATTCCCATCGGCGATGACCATTTCAGCACCGAAACCGGCGGCATCGAGCTGAGGGAAGTGGAACTGCCCGGCATCTTCGACGCCTACACCTTCGTCTATCGGGCCTTCGACAAACAGGACGAGGTCTTCTCGGAAGGCATGGTTGGATGGGACAGGCGTACCGCCTCGCCCTTCATTCCCATTCAAATGAGTCAGATGGTCAGGGCGCCGATCCGCGTTTGGGATGAATACGGCAACCGCATGAAGACCGGCAGTATCACACTGACCCAAAAACGCATCTACGACGAGTTCTTCCACGAGGACAACACCTCGCTGATCCTGAACCTGGGCGAGGAGAACTTCCAGCCCGAGGTCGCCTTCCACACGGGCAGCCCCGCGATCTTCACCTACCATTCTCCCGCCAACCCGGGAGGCGTGGCCGAATCGGTGGTCTATTATCCGGGTGAGGACGGCCGGCCGATCGATATCGTGGTCAAGCCTTTGGGTCAACTGCGTATTCGCGTCAACGACGAGGCGGGAACCGCGCTCACCGGCGGTGTCTTCCTGCAACTGCTGAAGGACGGCAGGGTGTGGAACGAACGCGTGCTGGACCCGGACACCCAAGACGGCTTCATGATCTTCGACGAACTGCCCTACGGCACCTGGAGCGTCCTGGCCTATCAGATCACCACGGGCCTGACCGACGTCTGGATCGAATCGCTGCACGAGCCCAGCCGGGACGCGGAGTTGAACCTGCTCCAAGGCAAGGATTTCACCGGCACCGTGCTCACCTCCGGCGGTTTGCCGGTGGCGGGCGCGCATCTCATCCTGACGCGTAATATCGGCAACCCGGCCCTGTCGTTGACACGGGTCAGCGGCATCAGCGGGCAGAGGTTATTGGCCACCACCGATGAAAACGGCGACTTCACCTTCCCCTCGCTGACACGCGGCGGCTACTCCTTGCGGGTTTTCGATCCCTTCACCAACGAGACCAAAACCGTGCCTTTCAACGCGCCGGAAACGGAACACCTGACCGTGGTCATGCGGCCCCTGGGACGGGTGACCCTAACCGCCCTGGATCTGGACGGGCAGCCGGCCGGCGGCGCCAAGGTGACCATGTATCGCGGCGGGCGCGCCAATTTAACCGGCACTATCGACGGCCTTACCGGAACCTGGACCTCGCCCTGGATCACGCCGGGCGACGTCAGCTTTATCGTGACCTCGATCAGCGGAAACGAGGTCGCCCTGCAAAACGTGGAACTGCTTCCCGATGAAACCGTAACGCAGGAACTCTACCTGGCCCCGTACCCCCACAACCCCTCCATCGGCTTCGTCTGGTCGGACGACGGCGAGGTGCTGGGCGAACGCGTGGAAATGAGTTGGAGCTGGCGCGCACCGGGCAACACGGCGATTATCGGCGGCAAGACCATCTTCCAATCCGGCGATCCGTTGCCGCACCGCTTCATGAACGGCACCCTGCGCTACAGTTGCCGCCTGGACGATACCGACGAACACGACGCCTTCGGCATCAGCGGCGAAATAGAGTTGGGCGACGATCAGGAAATCCTCATCCAGATCCAGCGCCCGCGTTTGCTGCGGGTGAAGGTAGTCGACCAGGTAACCGGCCTGCCGCTGGGCAACACGAAAATCGTGGGCCATAGCGCGCAATTCGTCAACGACCAGGGCGAGGCCACCTTCAAGAATGTTAAAATCGGCCAACTCTACAGCTTCAGCGCCTATACCAACGACGGACAGAAACGCGGCACCAACTCCGTGGTCATCAAGCAGGACCTGATCACCTACCTGACCATTGCCATGAACAGCCGACTGGGCAACGCCACCTTCACGGTCACCCAGTTGGGCGATACCTACAGCAAGGGCTTCATCGAACTCTCGGGCAACGGCGGTTATTACTCGCTGTTGCTGGACGGCTCCAACCAGGTACGCTTCCAAGACCTGATCGAGGGCGTCTATCGCTACGACTATTCCGACCCGGCGCGCGGCATACACATCCGCGATTGGGTGACCATTGACAACGACCAGGAATTGTTCGAAGAAATCCAGGTGCCGGGCATCGGCCCTCTGGAGTTCCAGGGTGAATACGCGGGCGGCCTGCCGTTGAAAGACGGCCAGATTTTCAATCTGCGTACCCAACTGAAAACCTTCAGCGCGGTCGTGGAGGAAGATGCGGACGGCAACCAGATCGTGCGTTGGGGCGGCCTGCCCGAGGGCAGTTGGGAGATCACCACGCCCTCCATCCCCAGCAGTCGCTGGCGGCCCAGGGCCAGGATCGAACACGGCGTCATCAATAAGTACAACGCTTTCGGGGATCTTGCCCTACCGTTCTGGATTCACGGCAACTTCACCTTCCGCGACAACAACGGTTTCGTGGTTTCCGACTTCACGCTCAGCCGCTTGCGCGCCTCCGACGGACGGCGCATGGAATGGCGGCGGGCGCGCGGCGGCTTCATCAACATGAGTCTGCCCGCCGGCGATTGGATTTTCAAGGCGCAGCCCGTGGGTTCGCCGCTGTACGTGCAAACCGCAACCATCACCGTGAACAGCCTGGACCAGACCGTCAACGAGGAAATGCAACTGCAGGTACCGCACGCGGCCCTGAAATTCGCCACGGTCGACATCGACGGCAAGTTCAAGACCACCCGCGTCAACCTGTACGACGATATTACCGGCGACTACTACGGCTACAAATACGCCTCGCCCTTCCTGGAATGGGATTACCTGCCCGCCGGCACCCCGCTGGAGTTCCTCATTCTTTCCGGCTCCGCCCGTTTGTCGATTGTGGACAATCTGCTCGAAGGCTACCAGGAGTGGGACTTCATCACCATCGACGTGGTTCCGCCCACCATCACCGACTTCAGCGTGACCTTCAACGAGTTGAACCTGCCGTTGCTCACGGTCACCCTGGACAAGGTCGCCACTTCGGTCACCTTCAACGGCAAGACGATGATCGACAACGGCAACAATACCTGGAGTTTTCCCATCGAAGCCTTCAGTTCCTCCTACAAGATCGGTCAAAACCGCGCTTCCTTCGTGATCAAGGGCATCCACCAGGCGCAACGCAACCAGGTGTTCAATTGGCAGTGGCTGCCCGCCTCGCCCGTTACCCTGGCCACATCCGATCCCATCACTTCTCTGCCCCTGGAACTGGGCTTCACAACCGACGCCTCCTTCGAGATCGACCCGTCCCGATTGAGCACGGCGACGACCGATCTGCCCGTCTCATATATAAAGGTAAACGGTCGTAACGTGGGCATCGCCATGATGGATGCCGGCGTCAACGGCGTCATCTACCGCAACGACCTGATGGTGTGGCCTTGGAAGCAGGGCATCAACAGCATCGAGGTCCTGCTCTACGACATCGCCGGCGCCGTTACCGGCTTGACCACCGAGGTAGAGGTGGCCTTACCGGAACTGGGCAGCCTGACCCTGAAGCGAATGACCTATGACGGCTTCAACGAGGTTACCGTGACGGGCATCGACCCGGAAGGCGGCATTCGCACCTGGATGACCGTGGATACCGAGGACTTCGACCTCACCGGCCTGGACTTCGGCTTCTGGCGATTCAAGCTGGAGAACCACCACCCCGAAACGCCGCGCATCAACTATATCGGCTACAACATCGACAGCCGCATTGCCGAAACCACCTATGTCAGTTGGTACGCGCCCAGAAGCACCACGGTACGGGTTTACGGCCAGGACGGTTTGCCCCTGGAAGGCGTGCCGGTAACACTGACGCAACAGCCGCGCGCGGATACATCGCAATGGTGGCCGCACGGCACCTTCACCACCAACGCCCTGGGCGAAGCCTACTACGAAGACATGTTCTGGACCAAACTGACGGCCGTCGCTTCCTTTGACGACTACGAGGTCGCCCAAACCTTCAACGGCGCCCCGGACCTCATCGAACTGCAGGACACCGGCGGCGGCAAGATCCTGGTGCGGGTAGACAATATCGTGGACAACGTCACCGTGCCCGACCTGGATGTATACCTGGACGACGTGTTGACGGGTCAAACCGATGCCAACGGCGAACTGCTGACGCAAACCTATAACGCCGGCCGCGTCTTCGACCTGCGCGTGGAGGGTACGACTCCCGACGGCGGCGTGGTCTTCGAAGAGGACACCGTGACCGTGTTGGACGGCGGGATCACCCACGTGGTGCAGGCAACCCCGGTTTGGCAGGGCACCCTGCGCATCACCGTCGACGAGGCCTTCAACGAACTGGGCGGCAGTGTGCTGGTGAACGGCCGGGGCTATGACTTCCCGTTCACGCAACCCCTCGAGGTCGTCTTGACCGAAAGCACCCATACGCTGACAGTGCGCGGTCGCCTGGGTCAGACCTGGTATACCGTCGACCAATTCGTCACGCGCAACACGGTGACCGATATCTTCCTGGCCGCTCCCCAAGGCGGCGCCATTGCCCGCCTGGTCATTCAGGTCACCGACGTGGACAACCGGCCCCTGGCCGAGGCCCTGGTGGTTACCTCGGGCGCCGTTCTGGGCACCACCGCCACCGACGGCTCGCTGACCGTGCCCATCTTCCCGGGCACCTATTCGCTGACGGCAACCCATCCCGACGGCGTGGGCGTCGCCACCGCTACCGTGGCCGCGGCCGCCGAGGAACCGGTCGATATCACCGCCCTGGGCTTCAACCCACGCTCCGTGCCCGGCAACGTACTCTGGTTCGACAGTAACGACGACGCTTTCTTCCGCGAATCGGGCAACGCGGTGGCCCGCTGGTTGGACTTCTCAGGTAACGGCCTGCATGCAACCCGTACCGAACCCCAGACCCGGCCCGAACTGCGTGTCGGCGATCTCAACGGTCGTCCGGTTCCCTATTTCAACGGAGAGACCTGGCTGGACATCGCGCCCGGCCTGGAAGATTTCGCCCTGGGCGTCACCCTGTTCGTGGTGGCCAAACCCGAGAGCGTACGCACCGATTCGCCCGTGGTGGATTTCGGCAACGGCTGGCGCGAGGCCAATATCATGCTGGCCCGCGACAGCATCTACAACCGCTATCGCTACACCACCTACCGGGGCATCTCCGCACGACGCGCAAGCCCGGACCACAGCTTCCGCATGCACGAGTACAACCTGATGAGCGTGCTGCAAACCGGTGAGGATGCGGTCCTCTACCGCGACGGCGTGGAGTTGTCGCGCGGCGACCTGTTTGTGCCCACCACCGTGGAACGCACCCGGTCGTTGATTGCCAAGGGCTCCTTCCGCGCCCAAAACTTCGAGGGGACGGTTGCCGAGATCATCCTGTTCAACCGGGCCCTCACCCAAGGCGAACACGACGCCGTGGCCGTCTACCTGGCCGATAAATACGGCATGTACCATCCCGAGGCAGCCTGGATCGGCAACTACGACGCGGCCACCCGGGACATCATCCACCGCGATCACCTGACCGAGGAACTGGCGGAAGGCATGGTCGACTTCCAATTAGCCGGTCAACCGTTGCCCGCCGAGGGCCTGCAACTGTGGCTGCGCGCCGACGCCGGCGTAACAACCGATGTGGACGGTCGCGTGGTGACCTGGGAAGACCAGTCATATCGCGGCAACCATCCCACTTACGATACAGACGGTTCCGGCAATCCCAAAACGCCGGTGTTGGCCGCCGATGCACGCGGTTCCCTGCCCGCCCTGCGTTTCAGCAGCGCCGACGAGTATTTCCGCCTGGCCGAAACGGCTCCTGTCTTCAACCGCGACACCACCACCTTCTTCGTGCTCAAGCCCACCAAGGCGCCCAAGGTGCTGTACAACGTCAAGGCGCCCACGGGTGACAAAGCCGTCTTCGAACTGGCCGAGACCCAACGCCTGCGCGAGCGTCAAACCCGCACGGGCCTCAGCGATCAGGCCCTCGTGGACAGCTGGGTACTGATGGGCGTGGTCAACGAGGACAACCGCCTCATGCACGCCCGCATCTTCGGCGAGGCCCAGGAAGTCAAAAACGTCAACTTCCGTAGCGACAACGCCTCCAATCTGTACCTGGGCGGTCGCTTCACCGGCAGCAGCGTCACCGAACGTTTCGAGGGCGACCTGGCCGAGGTGGTCATCTACGACCGCCTGCTGAACCCGCTGGAACTGCAACAGGTAGAAAACTATTTTTCGTCCAAATACAACCTGAACCAGGAGATCCCCGAGCCTGTTTTCGAACCCTACGGCGGCGTCTATACCTCCTCGCAAAACGTTACCATTCAAGGCGGCATTCCGGGCGCGGCCATCCACTACACCACGGACGGCAGCGAGCCGACTGCTTCCTCTCCCCAAATCATTTCCGGCGGCACGGTACCCATTCCTACGGACACCGTCCTGCGCGCCCGCATGATTGTCGGCGGCAAGGAAGGGTTGGTCAAAACCGCTACTTATGTCATCGCACCCTCAGCCGCTATCGTCGTCATCGACCGCACCAAGACCATTTGGACGGCGGGTACAACCGAGCAGGGCCTGGAGAATAAGGACATCATCATCACCGGGGCTACCGTTACCGTGGTGGGTCCGCACCAGTTCAACAGCCTGCGCCTGATCAACGGCGCCAAACTGATTCATCGCACGCTTGAAGTGCCGGGTATCGACCTGCACATTACCGGCGACATGCATATCGACGCGGCTTCCAGTATCGACGTGACCGGTCTGGGCCACGGCCAGGAGGCCGGACCCGGTGCGGGTGTACGCGGCTATGCCGGACCGGCGGGCGCGAGCCACGGCGGCCTGGGCGGGCTGGGCAGATTGTGGAGCACGGTTCCGCAACCGCTGCCGGTCTACGGCGACCCGGACGCCCCCGTCGACTTCGGTTCGGGCGGCGCCTACTACAGCGGCTCCACCGGCGGCAAGGGCGCGGGCAGGGTCAAACTGATCGTGGACGGCGGCCTCTACGTTGAAGGCAGCATCATCGCCGACGGCGTGGCGGGTACCCGCTACCGCAACAGCGGCGCCGGCGGCGGCTCCGGCGGCAGCATCTTCATCACCGCCGGCAGCCTTCACGGCAACGGTACTATTCACGCGGACGGCGGCGACGGCTATCGCAACTTGTTGGAAGTAGTGGACACCGGTCACGGCGGTGGCGGCGGCGGTCGTATCGCGCTGACCTATGATTCGGCCTCGTCTACCTTCAACACAAGCGGCCTGCACAACCGCAACGGGCTGGGAGGCTTCGCCGAATCCGGCACGATTCGCGTCAACGGCGCCGACTTCGCCCAGGACGCGGAACTGCGCATCCGCGCCATCAATCTGGACACGCAACCCATGGCGGGCCTGCGCATCCGCATCCTCCACACCGACGGCCGCACGCATGAGGTCACCACCGGCCCGCTGGGTTACGCCGACTTCCCCGCGTTGATCATCGGCGAGACCTGGGATGTGGAAACCTCTACCGACGGCGTGGAATGGAAACGCAACAATCCCGTCACCCTGGACGCGTCCAAGAATTTCCAGGTGATCCGTGTCTTTGAAAACGCGGTGGGCATTGTCCGCATCAATAACGAATTCTTCACCGACCTGCCCACGGACTGGACCATCAACGGCGATCCGGTGGCCTTCTCCCTATTGCCTGAATTCGACGGTCAGAACTGGGTTTACTTCATCGATGTCGCCCCAAGTCAGTCCAATCGTATTCGCGGTTACCTGCCCGGTTTCACCAGCGTACCCCTGATCGACTTCACGGTGAACCTGGACGCGAGCGGCATCTACAACCTGAATCCCAATTTCGGTTGGCGCAAAACAGCACCGGTGGCGCACGCGGCAGACGGCCAATCGCTGTCTACCACCACGACCACGGGCCTGGAACTAAAGTGGGTGGACGAATTGAACGGGGCCGAATGGGCTGCCTGGGAAGGCGTTCGCAACGGCACAGGCACCTGGAAACCCGAGGGCCTGTACCTGCCCAATAACGCCAACCTGCAATTTGCCTACACCTACAGCTTCGAGGGTGAAGCCATCCATTCGGGCAAACTCTCGCGCACCAACGGCGACGTAAGCATTCCCCTACCCTTCGCCACCGCGGTCGGCGCCATTCGCTTCGACGACGGCCGGCCTGCACTGGGCTCCGGCCTGCTGGACATACGTAGCGGCCTGGGTGAGTTCAGCCTGCTGGACAAGAACAACGGCAACTACCGGCTGGTGCAACGCAACCCCAACCAATTGCTCTTCGATATCGACCTGGGCGTTCGTTTCGGTTTCCTGCGCGGCACCGTCTCGCGCATTCCAAGCCCCACGCTCACCCTGACGCAGGATCTCTTCTATGAACCCCACAGCGTCCTGGTTGTACCGTCTGTCCCGGGTGGCGAGGCGCTCACCGCCTGGCTGCACCACGCGACCGATATCGGCGAATGGCTGACGCCCGTGAACGAAGGTTATCACGCCTCCTCCTGGCCCCAGGAAACCGCGCTTCAGCAACACGAGTTCAACCCGAACGCGCCTCGTCGCTTCTATATGCCGCTGGGTTACTGGTCCGTGGGCGGCGACGAGATTGCCTCCCGCGCGGGCCGTTTCACGCAAACCGGTCAGGAGACCACGGTCAGTTGGAGTCCGGGCGAAGCGCCGTTGAGCACGGACGCTTATCAGGTCAGGGCTCTGCTGCCGCCGGACCGCGATACGGTATCGCCCGGCAGCTACACGCTCTACGCGGTTTCTCAAAAAACCAGCACGCATTTCCAGACTGTCACCGATCCGGCGGTCGGCGATATCGTGGCGCTGCCGCAAGGCAAAGCATCCTTCATCCTGGTCTACAACCAAACCCGCTTTGAAGCCGCCGGCAAGCAGGTCGGCAAGGTAGATCCCGTCACCGTCTCCCGGCTGGTTGAACTGGAACTCACCCCGGCCGACGCCGCACGCGGCACGCTGGACCTGGACTTCACGGGCGCCACATCCGCCGCGCTCGATCTGGGCGGCGATCACCACTTCGACCTGATGCCCGGCCTGATTCGGGCCCGAGGAACCGACGGCAGCTACCACAACGCACTGGCCTGGGCCGAGGACTATATCCTGCCCACCAACTTCATCTTCAGTCCCTTGGGCTGGTTCAACGTCACCGACGTCACGGCCGGCGGCACCCCGGGCGAACTGGCCTGGACGCATCACTTCCGCGACGGCGCCTCCATTCTGGGCGGCGCGCAGATCAGCCTGCCCTTCAGTTATACACAAGACGCCGACCCGCCCGTGCGTCAGATCAATGCCAAAGCCGGCGCCGCGCTGGGCATGAACGACATCGAAACCAGCGGACGCCTGATGTTCGGGCTGCTCACCGGCCAGGACCAGGCGTGGATTCAACCGACGATCGGCGGTCCTGAAACCGTGACTGTCGATGATGACAGTTGGCGTCGCCTGAATGTGAACCTGAGCATCCCGCCCCTGTTCGGCAAAGACTGGACCCTGGTGCTGCCCATGCTGGCCGCACCTTACGACGCCGGTCAGGATACCGCAACCTTCGCCGCCGAATGGCAAAGCTTCAAGGGTTCCTTCAACCCAAGCGGCAGCACCCTGTGGCAACAATTGCCGCCGGCATGGCGCAACAACGCGGTCAACTGGAACGCCATGCCCAACGGTATCACCGCCTCGGCAGCCCTGAACGGCAAGGCGCTGGACCTGGACGCGGGCTACGACCGGCTCCTGATCGCCATGGGCGAGAAGGGTACGGCCATGTTCCGCATCGGCGGCGGCATGGACCCCGAGCCGCTGACCAACATCCTGACCCCGGGCCACGCGGAAGCGGTCGCGGTGAACGACTACGGCACCGCCGTAATCGCCGACCACGAGAAGGGCCTGGCCATCGTGGACATTTCTTCTCCGGAAACCACGGTACTGCGTCACCAGGTAGACCTGGGCGATGTCCGCGCCGTGGCGATCAGCCGCGACCACGCCTACGCGGGCCTGCAAAACGGCAACGTGATTCGAGTCGATCTGGTCACAGGCCGAGCGCAAGCGTCGATCGAACTGGACACAGCCATCCACGACCTGGCTGTCGGCGACGGCGTGATCTACGCCCTGAGCGCCAACCTGTTGACCGCTCTTGAATGGGTTGACCTCAACCTGCAAGTTGCGGCAAGCGAACCCTTGAGCGGTATCGCGCCTCCGCGCGGTTCACGCTTCTCCGTGCAGGGAACCCTGGGTCTGGTCACCCGCACGGACGGTTACCTGACCATCGACCTGACTGTACCCGCCGATCCCTTCCAAGTGAACCACGAAAACGGGCAAAACCGCTCCTGGCTGCATCTCAGCGACGACGGCCTGGGTTACGCGGGCGGCATCGTGCATGTGGACGGGACCGAAAACGCCGACGCGGCCGTGATGACCTTCAACAACGGCGTCGCCGGTTCGCAGAACATCAGCGAAACACCCGGCGACGCCCAAGACATGGCTTTGTACGGCGGACTCGCCTACGTGGCCGACGGCGATGAGGGCTTGCAGGTCATCACCTACCTGCCCGGCGACTTCGGCGTCGTACCGCCCACGGTCAGCCTGACCACCGACCCGGCGGCAACGGGCACCGTGGTCACGGTTGCCGAGGGTACGGATCTGCCCATCACGGCCTCACTCGGCGACGATATTCGCCCCGAGGTCGCGGAACTCTATGTCAACGACGCGCTCTACGCGGTAGACGGCAAACTGCCCTACCGCTTCAGCTATCCCGTACCGGCATTCGGGGGCGTGGACCCCGTGCTGAAAGTGAAGGCTGTCGACACCGCCGGAAACGAAACCTGGAGCGACCCGCTGCAAATCAGCGTTACCCAGGCTCCTTTGCAACTGCTCGCGGTTTCTCCGGGGCCCGATACGCGCCAACTACAAGCCAAACAGGTGGCCATGTGGTTTAACAAGACCCTGGACGGCAGCAGCCTGGCGACCGGCCTGGTTATCACTGATCATGGCTTCGACGGTCTCTTCGGCACCGCCGACGACGAGCCCTATACCACCTTCACCACCGACACCCGGGGCAAAACCGTAATGATCAATCCCGACGGCGGCTGGATGCCGGGCGGGACCTACACCGTCGAGGCGCTGGGAACTATTGCCGACACCTCCGGCGGCACTTTGAACAGCGGCTACAGTTGGTCCTTCCACGTGGAAGGTATGCTGGTGCACATGCCCATGGACGGCGATTACGCCGATTACTCCGGCAGGGGCAACCACGGCTTCCGCTTCGGTCCGCAACCCATCGAGGATCGCAACGGCAACCGCAACCGGGCTCTGCGCTTCCGGCACTTCGAGGAATTCATGCCGACCACGCTGGGCGTCAACGGCAGCGCGGCCGGGCCCGGCGCCACCTTCTCCATGTGGCTGAAGCCCGACGCCGCACGCCACGGCAGCAACGAGCAGTGGGCCTTCTACACCAACGACAACAGCGGCGGCCTGTGGGGCCTGCATACCAGGAAGGGCAAGTGGCGGGTGCGTCACAGCTATACCTACGATGAAACCTTCCCCATTGACGGAAACGCCTGGCAACACATGGCCGTGGTTTTCGAACCCGGTCAACCCCTGCGGCTGTATAAAAACGGCGAACTGTGGACCGGCTCCGTCACGGCGGCGGTGGGCGGAAACGAAAAGTTCCAGCTGGGCAACTCCAGCACAAACCAGCACAGTTTCGGAGGCAGCATCGACGAGGTGCGTGTTTATCGGGGCGCCTTGAGCGAGGACGACATTCAAACCCTCTATCGTATGCCCGACGGCGACACCAACGCCATGGCTCATCGCAACGACATTCTGGCAGCCTATTATCCCTTCAACAACGCCAGTACGCTGGATCAAACCATTAACGGCTACGACGGTAACATCCCCGAACCCGGCAACACTCGCGACCTGGCCGGCGACAAGAACAAGGCCCTGTTCTTCGACGGCGCGGACATGATCGCCACCAACGCCAAAACCGATCAGACTCCCGAAACGCGCGGTGTTACCATGAGCGTCTGGGTGAAACCCACCGTGGACAGCAGCGGCATCGACGTTATCCTGAACACCGACAACAACTGGAACGACTGGGGCATCTACAATTATCGGGGCGCCTGGTACGTGCATACCGGCGCGAGCGGGTGGGCTCCGGGCGCTCAGGTTGACTTCGGCATGTGGCAACACGTGGCCGCCGTCTGGAAACCCGATACGGGCACCACTTTCTACAAAAACGGGCAGAAGTGGGTGAACCCCGAAATAGACTACGACACCAACACCCGGCCGCTACAAATCGGCGCCAAGGCGGGCCTGGACTACGCCGTCGCCAATATCGACGAGGTGCGCCTGTACGACCGGCCCTTGCGCGATGACGAGATCGCCGAGTTATACGCCCAGAAATCCCTACCCCGCAACGACGGCCTGGTGACCCACCATCCCCTGGACGGCAACCTGGACGACATATCCGGCTGGGGCAACCACCTCAACCCGTCCGTACCCGTTCCGGGCGAGGACCGTAACGGCACGCCGGGCGGCGCTCTCGATTTCAGCGGCGATGATATTCTGTACCCCAGGCTTTACGTGGACAAACGCAATACGGGCCCGGGTCTCACCCTCTCCTCCTGGGTCTATCCCAGATCCACGGCCAATGTGGAGAACTTCTACATCAAGATCAGCACCAGTTGGACCCGCTGGGGCTTGTCGAGCAGAAACGACCGCTGGGGCATCACCTCGGACAACGCTTTTGTACCTTCCGAACACACCATCCGCAAGGGCGAGTGGCACCACCTGGTTGCCGTATTCGAACCCAACGGCAACCTTATTCTCTACAAAAACGGTCGCCCGCAAGTGCTGGGCCTGACCGAACATCCCAACGTCATCGAGCAGTTGACCTTGGGCCCGGCTCCGGGCCTGCTGGACGAACCCAGGGTGCACCGCCGCGCCCTGAGCTATGATGAAGTCCAAGCCCTCTACAACCTTGAAAAGGGCGCCCAACCGCCGGCGTCCCTGCAAGACGAATTGATGCTTTACTATCCCGATATGACCACGCCACCGCCCTTCGGTTTCGTCAACGATGCCTCCGGTCAGGAGAACCACGGTCTGGGTCAACAGCCCACCTTTACGGAAGGTGTAGACGGAACGCCGAACGGCGCGCTGCTGTTCGACGGAACCGACTGGATGCGTGCCGGCTTCCATCCCAACACCTCGGACTGGACCTCGGGCATGACCTTTGCCGGTTGGATCTATCCCACCAGGCAAAGCGGTACGTCCCATGTCTTCTCCACCCAGCAAGGCCGCAGCCAGTTCTGGTCGTTGGTCCACAAGGAAGGCCGCTTCGGCGCTTGGACCGTCCAGGGTGAACTGTTTACTCAATTCGCCGTGGACTACAACCAATGGCAGTTTGTGGCCGCCGTCTTCGAACCCGGTGTCGGCATCCACATCTTCAAAAACGACGAAAAGGAAACCCTGCCCCAATTCAATACAAGTTACCTTTCCGATCCCCCCGAGTTCGGCAAGCGCGGCACCGGCAACTATTACAGCGGTCGCCTTGACGAAGTTTTCTTCTACAACCGCCCGCTGTCCGATACCGAGGTTTCGGACATCTACAACCTGCACCCCATCACGCCGCCCTCACTGTTCGCCCAATACAAGCTGGACGGCAATACGCTGGATTCAGGGCCGCTGGGCAAACACGGTCACGAACTGGAACCGGTTCGCATCCAAAACCACCTGGGACAGGAAGGCAAGGCCCGTTATCTGCAACGAAGCGACCACCAGTTGCTAACGCGCTACCTTCCGGACCAGACCAATACGAGCCCGGGCATGACCTTCGCGGTTTGGGTGCTGCCCGACACCAACACAACCGGTGAAGTCACCGTTGTGGAAACCAATGTGCACGCGAGCGATTGGCGTTTGAAACGCGTGGGCGCCCACTGGGCCGTGGGCACCGGCGGCGGCCACATAAACAGCCGCTTCACCGTGAAACCCCATGTCTGGCAGCACCTGGCCGTGCGTTTGGACCCGGTCACCTTGGATGCCACCTTATGGTGGAATGGTCAGAAGCAGGTCTTCGAGGACGTCATCCAATTCTCCACCTGGACCGCCCCCCTGCGCTTCGGCGTTTTGAACTGGGGCCTGGACGACGCCTGGTTCTACGAGGGCGTACTCAGTGACGAAGAGGTTCTGGACCTATATCATGGCAACCAACCTGACACCTCGGCCTTCCTGTTGGGCCACTGGCCGCTGGATGAACACCTTTTGGATGTCAGCGGCAACAACTGGCATTTCAACACACGTAAACCCTCCTCCGCCGTGGGCCTGAACGGCGAACCGGGCCGCGCCCTGTGGTTCGACACCAACCATGTCATCGAAACCGAAGGCACCCAACTGGCCCAGGTTCCCAACTGTCGCGGCATGACCGTCGCCGCCTGGGTTTTCCCGGCAAGCAGCGGAGGCGAACGTAGCTGGGTGGTCACCACGACCAACAGCACCGGGAGTTGGGGTAGCGAAGAGTGGGGTCTGATGCGCTGGTACTTCAAATGGTACGTGGAAGACGGCGTCAACAAACTGAACACCGGCGTGAATGTGGACATACGCACCTGGCAGCATATCGCCGCTACCTGGGACCCCGCCAATGACCAGATCATCTTCTACAAAAACGGGGTGCCCACGATTGTGCCGGGCAACGTCAATTTCTCCAACGTGGTGCGCGACCTCAGCATCGGCGGCCCCTTCGATGCGGGCGCCGGTTTCTCCGGGCGCATCCAAGACGTGCAACTGTTCCAGGGACCGCTGGACGGTGCGCAGATCATGCAACTCTACGAGGCGGGCGGCTATAGCAACCCCGACGCCCTGACCGCCTACTATCCGTTGAACGGCGACTTCCAAGACGTATCGCCCAACCGGAACCGGGGATACGACAACCGGCCCGAATACAGCACGGACCGCTACGGCCGCAACAACGCCGCCGTCGATCTAGACGGCGTCAACGACGCGGTGGACCTGCCCTTCATCCTGGATACCTCCGACACCGGCACGGGCGGGGCGATCTCCCTGTGGGTGCGCCCGCACACGCTGAACACCGGCGACCACTACATCTACTCATCCGACGGCGACCAATCCGATTGGCGCCTTCTGCAAAACGGCAATAACTGGGTCATCCAATACGGCGCAACCGTCGGTAACCTACCCGTGAAACCCAATACCTGGCAGCACGTGGTGGTCTCATGGGGGCCGGAGGGCGTCTACTTCTTCCGCGACGGCGAGGGCGGCCGCATTGCCAATTACAGCACCAGTCGCTTCCTCTACAACGCCCGCCTGGGCGCCAGAATGAACCGCGACTATTTCCCCACCCGCTATGACGGCGAGATCGACGACCTTTACATCTGGCAAAGACCATTGACTACCGCCGAGGCAGCGGAAATGTTCACCCTGGGCATGGACGCCCAACCGTCCGGCGCCACACTGAACGGCCTGATTGCCTACTACCCCTTCAACGGCGATCTGACCGATGCATCCGGCGCGGGCCTGCACGGCTATCTACAAGGGCCGGAATGGATCACGGACCCCGCCGATCCCAATCGCTCGGTCTTCAGCTTCGACGGTCAACAGGACAAGGTTCTGCTCTCCGCGCGTATCAGCAACGACGCGGTCGGGCCGGGCGCCACTTTTGCGCTCTGGATTTATCCACGCGGGGATGACCTGGACCGCTGGATCATCGGTCCCGACAACGGCGCTCAATGGGGTATTCGCATCAGTCGAGGAAACTGGCAGATCAGCGGCGGCAGCAGTTGGCAGAGCACCTTCCCCGTGGAATTGAATAAGTGGCAATGGATTGCCGGAGTTTGGGACCCGGTGAACAAGAAGGTCCACTTCTTCAAAGACGGTCAACAACTGACCCTGGATGAGGGCTTCTACTTCGCCTGGAACAACGAGCCGTTATCGCTCGGCAATAATCGCGGCAACCAATGGTTCAACGGCCTGATGTCGGATGTCTACATCTTCCACCGACAACTCAGCCTTACGGAGTTGAACGCTCTGTTCGGAGGCGGCCAATGAGACACCAAATTCCATCCACGCGTTCCCTATCCCTAAAGCAAACTAACGCCGGAACCGGTGATCGTCCTGCTGTTTCAATTAACAACCTCACCGGCTCCGGGAAGGCCGTTTTGCATCTCGAAAACGGTCTTACCGTACCCGGCGGGTCCGTTCCAAGCCTGAAAAACGGGCCCGCCGCGCGCGGGGAGTTGGTGCTTCCACCCAAAAACGGACCCACCGCGGGCGGTATGGTGGTGCTTCCGGGGCGTAACCGCCCGCCACAACTAAAAGGTCCCATTTTCCAAAACCCGGTGTCATACCACAACAACGCCGGCCCCTTCCAGTCTCAAAAATCGGTCAGTTCTACCCGCCGTCAAACCCGAAACCAAACGCCCCGACGGAGCCATGCGATGAGATTTTCTTTGATTCATAAAGCTTGCAAGATAAAGACGATCTTCCAATCCCTACTTCTTTTAGGTTTGGCGCTTGTGCCGGCATCCACGGCCCTGGCCGGGGAGCAACGTACCGCTCCGGTTGACTCGCTGATCATCCCCATGGACGCCGAACGACAGGAGCGACGCAACGGTATCTACCAGGCTTACGGTTTCGTCTATCAGTTCCTGCAAGCGGGCGGCACGGTTCGCTGGGCTGTTTCGGACAGTAAAAACGACATCAGCGGCGTCGACTTTACCGTCAACGGCGCGGTGACGCTTGTCAACGGCGTGGTGGATGCACCTTCCGGCAACCCGGTCAGCTATTCCGGCGGACCCTTCGTCATCGAGGGCGAAAGCAACGTACAACTGGCCTTGAGCATGCTGTCGGACCCCACCTGGTCCCTGGTTTCGGTCCACCAGGCCAAAGCGGCCTTCACCTACCCGGCAGCTCGCCTGTTGCGCGGATCGCCGACCAAATTGGCGCTGCTCGACGTCATCAGTTCCGACGGCTTCAGCGCCGGGGCCGAGGGTATTTTCGGCCCCTATCTGCGCCTTGCCGGCATCGGCTCCTCCGCTTACGACCTGTTGAGTCCGCAAGCGGTAAATTCCGGCAGTTTGCAAAGCGGCGGCTACAGCCAACTCTGGGTACCTCACTGGGGCAGCGGCGCCAGTGATGACGACGATGACGATGATGACGGCAGTCCGAAAGATGACGATGATGACGACGACGGTTCGGGAACGGGAATCAACACGGCCGCTCTTGCCAAAATCCGCCTCTTTTTGGAAGCGGGCAACGCCCTGCTGGCCGAATGCGCCTCGATCGACGTCTTGGAAAACCACGCCGAGGCACGCTTCCTGACCACTGCCGGAATGGCCAAAAACGGCGGCACCAACCGGGTCTCCGACATGGCTCACCCCAACCCGGCCTCGCCCTACGCCCAAATCGGCGATTGGCCCTTCCACCCCGAAACCGGCAGCCTTAGGAACTTCCGGCCCGGCGCCGGCAGCGGTAGCGGAGACGATGACGACGACGATGATGACGATGACGGCGGTTCCGGGGGAGGATCGTCCGCCTATGTACCCGGCGTCAAGGTACTGACCACCGATTATTCCGGCGGCAGTGTCGGCTGGGATTATTTCATTACCGGCCGCTTGGACAACGACCCGGCCAAAGGCTCGGCAACCTACCTGGCGGGACATAGTTACGCGGCCGATGACGGTTACGAATGCAACACGGTCCGAATAGAGTTTCAGTTGAAATGCAGCAGCGGCGACGATGACGATGATGACGGCGGCAGCAGTTCCCCCGGTTACTGGGAAGAGCCGGAAAACGACTTTGCCTTCACCGTTCATTACGAAAACGGTTCCACGGCGGTCATTCCCTCCATTCGCGGTTACATCGACAACCCCGGCGTCTTCTATGACCAACCCAATAAAGTGGTTTATGACTTCACCCGCGTCCAGGTCACCCCGAACGGCATCAAAAACATCCAAGCCCGCAACCTGGGCACAGGGGTTGTCAAGCCCGACAAGATCGAAATGACCTGGGCCGACGGCTGTTGGAAGTTGGATTCCTTGAGATTCGGCGGAAAATACAGCGTCGGCGGCGGCGATGACGACGATGATGACGACGACGGCGGAAGCGGCAGCGCCAATTCTCGCAACCTGGGTTCATCCTCGGAACTCTGCGCCTTCAAACAGCCCGACAAGGACACGCACACGGCCGGTATCCGCTATGTATTGAACAGCCTGTTCGAACTGGGCCAAAGCCTGGGTCTGACCGTCGCGATCACCGAACCCGCCGAGGGTCTGCGCACCGCCGACCCTCAAGTCACGGTTCGCGGAACCGTGGCGCGAAGCACGGCTGTAGTGACCGTCAACGGCGTGGCGGCCGTGGTTACCGGCAATACCTGGGAAGCCGTGGTGCCCTTGACGGAAGAGGGCCCTATTACCCTGACCGCCACGGCGACGCTGGGTGATAATTCGGTGCAAAGCGCGGTTAACATCATCCGAGATGTCAGCGGCCCGGCACTCAGCCTCACCGCGACGTCCGATCCTGTGATCATGGGCGAACAACTGAACATCGTCTGGTCGGCCGAGGACGAAACGACGCCCGTTACCGCCGCGTTGACCGTCAACGACGAACCCTTCAGCAGCGATCTTACGGGCGATGCCTTCTACACGCCTGCAATCGACCCCGATCTCAGCCAATTGGTCATCAAATTGGACGCCGCCGACGGCCTTGGCAACGAAAGCCGGGCCGTGGTCAATGTGGCGGTCAACCCGCCGTTCCTCGGCATCACCTTGGACGATCCCCTGAATGATACGCGCACCGACGCGCCGTCTATTACCATCAGCGGCACGATCACATTTAAGGAAGCCAATGTCACCGTCAACGGCATTCCCGCCGCACAAAACGGCACTTTTTGGAGCGCCGAGGTACCCCTGACCCAAGAGGGCGACAACACCATTACGGCAATCGCAACCTTCGGCGTCGCACCGCCCGCGCAAGCTCAAGTGAACGTGATTCGAGACACGACCGGACCGGTGCTCAGCCTTGACGCCGCACCGAACCCGGTCGTTATGGGCGAAGAATTGACGGTGACCTGGTCCTCGGTAGACGGCAGCGGCCCGATTGTGGGAAGCGTTACCCGTGACGGTCAGCCGTTCAGCGACCAACCCGACGGAACCCAATCTTATCTCGTTCCCTTTGACGCGGACCTTAGCCAAATCGGCTTTGTATTAACCGCGATCGACGGCTTCGGCAATGAAAGTTCAATCCCGTTGACCGTGGCGGTCAACCCGCCTACGCTGAGTGTGGGTATCGATTCGCCGCCGAATGGATTCCGCACGGATCAGAATTCCGTCACCGTCACCGGCGCCATGAGTCACGAGGTAGCCTCAGTTAGCGTAAACGGCGTACCGGCGGTTCAAACCGGCCTTAACTGGACGGCCGAAGTGCCGCTTCCAACGGAAGGCGATCATGTACTCACCGCTACCGCGACTTTCGGCACGGCCACACCCGCGACCGCACAAGTCGTCGTAACGCGCGATAATACCGGCCCGGTGCTCAGCCTGACCGCGACGCCCGACCCGGTGGTGATGGGTCAGGACATCCTGGTTACCTGGTCGTCAACTGACGACAGCGTGCCGGTTTCGGGTTCGGTCACTCGGGACAGTCAACCTTTCAGCGATCAAGCCTCCGGCAGCCAATCCTACATCGTGCCCTTCGACGCCGCGCTGACCCGGATTACTTTTGATCTGACCTCCCAAGACGCCTTCGGCAACAGTAATTCGGCGCAAACAGTGGTTGCGGTCAACCCTCCTACCTTAAGTATCGCTGTCGACAATCCCGGCGACGGCTTCAGAACCGACCTGGATTCCGTCACCGTGTCCGGTGTCGTGAGCCATGAAGTCGCCACGGTCACCGTCAACGGAGTGCCGGCCATTCAAACCGGGACAAATTGGGTCGCCGATGTTCCGCTTCCCACCGAGGGCGATCATGTCATTGTCGCCACGGCTACCTTCGGTACGGCCGTACCCGCAACGGCGCAAATCACCGTGACCCGCGACAACACCGGACCGGTCCTCAGCCTGGGCGCAACGCCCGATCCCGTGGTGATGGGTCAGGCATTGACGGTTACCTGGTCTTCCGCCGACGAAAGCGGCCCGATTGTCGGGTCGGTCACCCGAGACGGCCTGCCGTTCAGCGATCAACCGGACGGTACCCAAATCTATACCGTACCCTTCGAGGCGACCCTCACCCAAATCGGTTTCCAATTGACCGCGGTCGACGGTTTCGGCAATGAAAGCACCACGCCGCTCACCGTGGCGGTCAACCCGCCGACGCTTGGCGTTGCCATCTACACGCCCGCTGACGGTTTCCGCACGAACCTGGATACCGTCACCGTCACCGGCACCATGAGCCATGAGGTCGCCTCGGTCACCGTCAACGGCGTCACCGCCACGCAAACCGGGACCAATTGGACCGCCGAGGTTCCCCTGCCCACCGAGGGCGATCATGTCATCACGGCAACGGCCGGCTTCAGTACGGCGACACCTGCCACCGCCCAAATCACCGTAACCCGCGATAATACCGGCCCCGTGCTTAACATTGCCGCTACACCCGATCCCGTGGTAATGGGTCAGGACATCCTGGTCACCTGGTCATCAACCGACGACAGTACACCTGTTTCCGGTTCAGTCACCCGAGACGGTCAACCCTTCAGCGATCAAGCTTCCGGCAGCCAAACCTATACCGTACCCTTCGACGCGGCGCTCACACAGATCGCCTTTGATCTGACGTCTCAGGATGCCTTCGGCAACAGCAATACGGCCCAAGCCGTTGCAGCAGTCAATCCGCCGACGCTTGGCGTTGCTATCGATACGCCCGCTGACGGTTTCCGCACAAACTTGGACACCGTCACCATAACCGGCACCATGAGCCATGAGGTTGTTACGGTTACCGTCAACGGCGTCGGGGCCACGCAAACCGGGACCAGTTGGACCGCCGATGTGCCGCTGCCCACCGAGGGCGATCATGTCATCATCGCCACGGCCGGTTTCAGCACGGCGACACCCGCCACCGCCCAAATCACCGTTACCCGCGACAACACCGGACCGGTCCTCAGCCTGGGCGCAACGCCTGATCCCGTGGTGATGGGCCAGGAATTGACAGTTACCTGGTCTTCCTCCGACGAGAGCGGCCCGATTGTCGGGTCGATCACCCGAGACGGTCAGCCGTTCAGCGATCAACCGGACGGGACCCAATCCTACATCGTACCCTTCGACGCGGGCCTCACCCAAATCGGTTTCGAATTTACGGCGATCGACGGTTTCGGTAATGAAAGCTCCACGCCGCTCACCGTGGCGGTCAATCCGCCGACTATCGGCGTTGCCATCGACACGCCCGCTGACGGCTTCCGCACGAACCTGGACACCGTCACTCTAACCGGCACCATGAGCCATGAGGTCGCCACGGTTAGCGTCAACGGCGTTGCCGCTACACAAACCGGAACCAATTGGACCGCCGATGTTCCCCTGCCCACCGAGGGCGATTATGTCATCATCGCCACGGCCACTTTCAGTACGGCGACACCCGCCACGGCCCAAATCACGGTAACACGCGACAACACCGGCCCCGTGCTCAGTATTACCGCTACGCCCAACCCGGTAGTCATGGGTCAGGACATTCTGGTTACCTGGTCGTCCGCCGATGACAGCACGCCCGTGTCCGGCTCGGTCACCCGAGACGGTCAACCCTTCAGTGATCAAGCTTCCGGCAGCCAATCCTACACGGTGCCCTTTGATGCGGTGCTCACCCAAATTACCTTTGATCTGACGTCTCAGGATGCTTTCGGAAACAGCAATACGGCTCAGGCCGTTGTAGCGGTCAATCCGCCGACTATCGGCGTTGCCATCGACACGCCCGCTGACGGCTTCCGCACGAACCTGGATACCGTCACCGTCACCGGCACGGTGAGCCATGAGGTTGCTACGGTCACCGTCAACGGAGTTACCGCAACACAAACCGGAACCAATTGGACCGCCGATGTTCCCCTGCCCACCGAGGGCGATCATGTCATCATCGCCACGACTACTTTCAGTACGGCGACACCCGGCACGGCGCAGATCACCGTAACCCGCGACAACACCGGCCCCGTGCTGAGCATTACCGCTACGCCCGATCCCGTGGTGATGGGTCAGGATGTCCTGGTTACCTGGTCATCCACCGATGACAGCACACCCGTGTCCGGCTCGGTCACCCGAGACGGTCAGCCCTTCAGCGATCAAGCCTCAGGCAGCCAATCCTACACGGTTCCCTTCGACGCCGCGCTTACCCAAATCACCTTTGACCTCAACGCTCAAGACGCTTTCGGAAACAGCAATACAGCCCAGGCCGTGGTAGCGGTCAATCCGCCGACGCTCGGCGTTGCCATCGATACACCCGCTGACGGCTTCCGCACGAACCTGGACACCGTTACCGTCACCGGCACCATGAGTCTTGAGGCGGCGACAGTTTCCGTTAACGGGGTGCCTGCCACCCAAACCGGGACCAATTGGAGCGCCGAGGTTCCCCTGCCCACCGAAGGTGATCATATCATCACCGCCACGGCTTCCTTCAGCACGGCCGTGCCCGCCACGGATCAAATCACCGTTACCCGTGACAACACCGGCCCCGTGCTCAGCCTCACCGCCACACCCGACCCGGTAGTTATGGGTCAAGACATTCTGGTTACCTGGTCGTCCGCCGATGACAGCACGCCCGTGTCCGGCTCCGTCACCCGAGACGGTCAGCCCTTCAGCGATCAAGCCTCAGGCAGCCAATCCTACACGGTGCCCATCGACGCCGCATTGAACCAAATTACTTTTGACCTGAACGCTCAAGACGCCTTCGGAAACAGCAATACCACCCAAATGATCGTGGCCGTGAATCCGCCCGAACTGAGCGTAACCATTACCGACCCGACCGACGGCGCCAGGGTAGGCACGGAAACCTTGACGGTGTCGGGGACCATTTCCATTGCCGCCGCCACCGTCAGCGTGAACGGTGTGCCCGCCACGCAAAACGACACCAACTGGACCGCCGATGTACCCCTGGCCGTTGAAGGCCTCAATACCATCGTCGCCACGGCGAGCTTCGCCGGCCAAACCCCGGCCCAGGCCCAAATCAGCGTCATTCGCGATACCACCGCGCCCACACTTTCCATCAGCGCCGCACCCAGTCCCGTTACCGTGGGCCAACCGCTTACCGTGACCTGGTCGTCCTCCGATGACAGTACGCCGGTCAGCGGAACCGTAACCCTGAACGGCGAACCCTTCAGCGATCAGGCAAACGGTGAACAGGTTTATGCGGTGCCGGCCGATGCCGGGCTCACCGAACTGGTCTTTGTACTGACCGCAACCGACGCCCTGGGCAATAGCGACACCACGCAAACAACCGTGCCCGTGAATCCCGATCTGGAGATTGCCATTACCTCTCCGGCGGACGGCGCGCGTTTTTCGGATGAAACTACTACTATCACCGGCACGGTCAATAACGATGCGGTCACGGTTACCGTCAACGGCGTCACCGCCGTGCTGACCGGCACCGACTGGACTGCCGATATTCCGCTGACCCTGGAAGGCGAAAACATTGTCACCGCCACCGCAACCCTGGGCAGCGTACCTCCCGCCGAGGCTCAAATCACCGTGGTGCGCGATACCACCGGACCGGTCATGACCCTGACCGCAACACCGAACCCGATCACCATGGGCGAAACCCTCACCATTACATGGTCCGCGAGTGACGACAGCACGCCCGTTACCGGTTCGTTGACCGTCAACGGCGCGCCCTTCAGCGATCAGCCCTCGGGTAACGCGCCCTTCGACGTCCCCGTGGACGCGGGGCTCACCCAATTGGAACTTGTTTTCGATGCACAAGACAGTTTCGGCAATCCCAATCAGGAGACGTTGATCGTACCGGTGAACTCGCCGGGCCTGAGTATTGCCATTACTTCACCGGAAGAAGGGGCGCGAACCGATGCCTCGACCATTACGGTAACCGGTACCGTGAGCACCGAATCGGCCGCCGTCACCGTGAACGGGGCCCCCGCCGAACAAACCGGGCTGAACTGGACCGCGAGTGTGAACTTAAGCCAGGAAGGCGATAACACTATTACCGCAACGGCTACGTTCGGCACCAGCGTTCCGGCCAATGCCATGGTGACCGTGGTGCGCGACACCCAACCGCCCGTCATGACCCTGACCGCAACGCCCGACCCCGTGACCATGGGACAGAGCCTCATGGTCAGTTGGACCGCCGAGGACGGCAGCACGCCGATAACCGGCAGCGTCACCCTGAACGGGCAACCCTTCAGCGATCAGGCGAACGGCAGCAGCAATTACACGGTCCCCGTAGAAGTTAACCTGACCCAACTGGCCTTTGAGTTCAACGCTCAAGACAGTTTCGGTCATGCGAATCGAGAAACCCTGGTTGTTGCCGTCCAACCCATTGATCTAAGCGTAACCATAAACAGCCCGCAAGACGGGTTCTTGACCAATACCGGCAGCGTGGCGCTAAGCGGTACCGTTTCCCACGCCAATTCCTCCGTGAGGGTTGGAGGGTTGGACGCCGTGGTAGACGGACTAGGTTGGACAGCCGACGTTCCCTTGAGCGAGGACGGCGTCTTCCAACTGACAGCACGCGCCACGCTTGCCGGCTTTTCTGCAACCGACAGCGTTTCGGTTGAGCAGGACGGAACGGGCCCTGATCTGGATATCGTGGCCCCCGATACCATCGTGCAAGGTGAAACCCTGATCTTCCGCTGGCAGTCGGAAGACCGCAACGACGTGATCAGCGCCTCCATGAGTCTGGACGGCGTTGAGATCAGCACCCTACCCGCCGGCGCCGATGATTTTGAAGTACCCCCGGCCGCCGTCGAACCCATCGTCCTCACCCTTACGGCAACCGACGGCCTGGGCAATGTCAGTAACGCCGAACACACGGTCCAGGTGCAAACCGTGGACCTGCAAATCGGCATCACCACACCCGTGGCCGGTCTACTGACCAATGCCGGCACCGTCACGGTCACCGGTACGGTCTCCGATCCCCTGGCAATCGTCACCCTGAACGGCGAACCGGCAACGGTTGATGCCGATACCTGGACGGTAGACCTGCCGCTGACCACCGACGGCGAAGTCACGCTGACGGCAACGGCAACGCTGGACGTACACACGGCCCAAGCTGTCCGCACCATTACCTACGACGGCACCCCGCCGGTTCTGGCGATTACCGCCGGCGACACGGTCACCCAAGGCCAAACCCTGGATTTCAGTTGGACCGCAAGCGACAACCTGGCCTTGGACTGGGTAGAGATGCGTCGCGGCGTCACCCCGGTCAGCACGGACCCTGTCGGCAGCGGCAGCTTCACCGTACCCTACGACAACGGGTTGACGACGATCGTATTGACCCTGGAAGCCGCCGATACGGCCGGCAACCGACACCTGATCACCGAAACCATCACCGTCATTCCCGTTGAGCTGACCGTCACCATCACATCTCCCGAGCCCAACTCGCTGACCAATGCCGACAATCTCACCCTAAGCGGCACGATCACCCCGGCCGGCACCCCCGTCAGCGTACGCGGCGTCCCGGCTCAGGTAACCGCCGGCGACTGGACCGTCACCGTGCCCCTGGCCGGAGAGGGCGACATCTCCCTATTGGCTGAGGCTGTTCTGGAAAGTAATCGAACGACGGACAGCCTGACCGTGGTGCGCGACATCACGCCGCCGGTCATCGATTTCACCGCGCCGGAAACCCGCATTCAGGGCGACAACTTCGACTACAGTTGGACGATCACCGATACCCATGCCCTGGGGCCCGTTTCGATTTCCCTGGACGGCAACGTGGTGGGCGATACCGCGACCGGCACGCTGAACCACGCCATACCCATCGACAGCCTGGAGCCCGTTGTCTTCAACATCATCGCCCGGGACGAACTGGGCAATGAAGCCACGTTGACGCACACGGTCGTGGTGCAACCGGCGGCCGTGCAGGTGACCATTACCAACCCGGATACCGGTCTTATCACCAACGGCGATACCGTCACGGTCTCCGGCACGGTTTCCGACGCGGCGGCAACGGTACTGCTGAACGGTTTCGAAACCACCCAAGACGGCGTCAACTGGACCATCGACCTGCCGTTGGACGCCGAAGGCGAGATTCCATTAACCGCCGAGGCCACACTGGGTTCCACCACGGCGAGCGCAACCCGAAACCTGATTCGCGACATCACCGCACCCGTGGTCACCGTGAACGCGCCGCTTTCCGTCCTGCAAACGGAACGCCTGAACTTCGACTGGCTGGCCGTGGACGAAAACGGCATCGCAAGCGCAAGCCTGACCCGCGACGGCATCGAGATCGCAACGGTTGCCGAGGGCTTGGACTTCTGGTTAACACCCTACGACCCGGCCCTGGTTCAGGTTACGCTGCAATTGAGCGCCACCGACTACGCGGGTAACAGCGATACGGCGACGGCCGTTGTGAACATCCAACAACTGGATCTGGGCCTGAACCTGATCAGTGCCGACAGCCAATCACCCACGGACGGACGCTGGATCAACGGCGAAAGCCAGGCCTATTTGCTGGAAGCCGCAACGCATGTAACATCCCTGGACGTGGTCTCCGTCTCGCTGGGGCCCGATCCCGTCAGCATCCCGCTGAACCCGGACCAAACAGCCGACTGGCTGATGCAAAACCTGTCGGAAGGCACGCACCAGTTCAGCTTCAACTGGTACGGCCCGGGCGGCAGCACCGGCAGCGTGCCCCTGACGCTGAACATCGACCGTACCGCACCCACTCTGAACTGGTCACCCGCTGATCAGGCGGGTTTCGGCAAACAGGTTAATTTCGCGGCTCTCCTGGCCGATGACGCAAGCGGCCTTGCCGCCCGCCAAATCTTCGACGATCTGGGCCGGGAAGTCTTGGACGACGGCACGTCCGATCCAAGCTGGACCTGGACCGCGCCCAACGAAGGACTGCTTTGGACCGTGCGCCTGCGCGCCTATGACGTGGCCGGCAACCTGCTCAGCGTGGATCACGACCTGGCGCTGACCTCCGATTTCTTCCTCACCATCACCCCCGTGAACAACGCGCCCACGGACGGAACCTGGGTCAACAGCGCCCGACTGGACTATATCATTACCGTGGGCATCGATGTGGAAACCGTGGATGTCACGATCGACGGCGCGACAAACCCGCTGACCTTGACCGACGGTCAGGCATCGTTCAGCCATGCCGAGGAGGGCAGTTTCCAGGCCGGCTTCGACTACAGCGGCAACGGCCAAACCGGTTCCGCGATACTGCCCCTGAACATCGACCGCACCGATCCCACCTTTGAGTGGACCACCCTGCCGCTGTTCGTGGATGCGTCCACCGCCACCGATCTGGCGGCGGCAATAGCCGACGATGCAAGCGGTATTACAACCTATCTCATCAGCGACACTCAGGCGGGCAACGCGGACATCGACCAGGCAAGCGGACTCTTACCGGCTTGGACCTGGACCAGTCCCGCCGAAAACGGCTTCTGGCTGATTGACTATACGATCACCGATGCGGCCGGCAACACGCTCAACGACCAAACCTCGCTACCGGTAGGCGTGGATCCCTCCGCACCCTTCTCCATCGCCTGGGACGAACCCACCCCGGGGCTGGTCACCGCCGGCACAAGCGTTGCCGTTGCGGGCCGCATCCTGGAAGGCATACCGGCAACGGCTTTCGTGAACGGAACCGCCTTGAACCTTACCGCCGCCGGTTTCAGCGGTACGGTCAATCTGGCCGACGAGGGGCTGACCTGGCTGAACCTGGAAGTGACGGGCGCCAACGGTAAGACCATTCGCCGCCAACGACAATTGATCGTGGACCGCACCGCGCCCGTCATCAACCTGGAAGGCGGCACGGCCCAGCGCGGCACGGGTAATACGCTCACCCTGCGCGGCGCCCTGTTCGACACCTGGGACGCGGCCCCCGTGCTCACCGTGGCCGGTCGACCGGAACTGGGCAGCCAGGTCTCGGAATTCGAACTGAGCAACCTGCCCTCGGATGACTTCCCGCTGACACTGACCGCTACGGACCATGTGGGCAACAGCGCCGACCTTACCGTCACCTGGAACCCCGACCCCGCCGCCGGCGTATTGGTGACCCTGAACGCCACGCCCACCGCCGCACCCGTCGGTTCCAGCGTTACCTTGACCGCACGAGCCTCGGCCCAAGGCGACAGCCCGGTCAAGCTGATCCAACTGTTCCGCATGGACGGCGAGACCGAAACCCAAATTGCCACGGTCAACAACGACCTGCTGTTACACGAATATCCCATTCCCAATCGCTCCGAACTGGCGAGCATTACTTTTTTGGCCCGAGCCGAAACCCAAGACGGCAGCAGTAACCAGGTTCCATTGGTGGTGCCGGTGGCAGGCGACCTTCTGCTGGAAGGTTATGTCTTCGACGCGACCACGGGCCACCCGGTAGCAGGCGCGTCGGTCCAACTGGAAAACGCCGGCGTTACCCTGACCACCGATGCCGACGGTTACTACCGCACCTGGCAGACCGTACCGGTGCCCCGTATCACGGTCAGCGCGGGCGGTTATCTGAATGTGCAACTGGAGGGTCCGTTCCTACCGGGTGAGGTGCGCCTCTTACCCGATGCGCGCCTCACCCAACCCGGTGCGACCGCGGGCGGAACCGTGGTTCCGGTCGGCGCGGATGCACTAGCCGCGTCTGCCAACCAACAGGTTTACGATAACCTGCACAGCGGCTTGACCCGACGCACCCAACTGACGGTGAACGGCAGCCCGTCCCTCACCACCTTCTCGGATCAGGCCCTGCCGCTGTTGCTGCCCTTGGGCTGGCGACCGCATACCGTCTTCCACATCGATTCGGGCAGCGCAAGCTGGACCGGTCCGGCGGCAACGGGTTCGCATCTGGTCAGCTTCGCCCACGGTGAAACCGGCTGGCGCATCGACGATCACGGCAACGCGAATTGGATGGTTCCGGTCACGGCGGGCCGTGTCTACGCCTGGGTTTTCCCGGATGTCGCCACGGCCGACCAAACGCCGGGCAACCTGCTGACAGTCTTACCGGAAGCGGTCGCGGGCCAGGCGGACGGCAGCGGCTTGAGCGTGGAAGCCGACCCGCCGTTTTCGGTAGCGCGTTCGGGCATCAGCGCCCTGGCCGTGTTCAAACACGACAACCTGCAAAGCTGGTCGGGCACGCGCGTGCTGATGCGCCGCTCGGAAACCTACCGCAAGGAAAACCCTACGGAAGGCGAAACGGCCATCCGCACCATTCCCCAACAAGCCGTCCTCTACAAACGCGCGGACGGCAGGGGTAACGCGCACCTGCCGCTGGTCCCGCGCCGCGACGACTTGCTGGCCACCATCCATAGCGCCACCATCGGCGGCCCGGCCGAGGGCGTCAGCGCCGACCCCGGCGTCTGGGTCACCGGCTCCGCCACCATCGAGGTTCGCGCCGGTATGAACCTGACCGCCGGCGGCACGGAAAAGTTCTGGCTGCGGGCCGAAGCGGCCGACACCGGCTCGGTAAGCTTCCCGGACTGGACCCTGGGCGAAGGCTTCCGCCTGTCCATCGAAGATCGCGGTACGCCGCCCTCGCTGTCGCTTGACCTGGACGGCTACTCCCTCGCCGATGCGGGTCGCGTGGCCCTGTTCTATACCGAACCCAACACCCTGGGCGCACGTCACCGTCTCATGGGCCTGCTGGATGCATCCGGCAGTATTCCCCTGCTGCCCGGTCGCTCCTGGCTGGACGGCGACTACTTCCTGGTAACCTCGCAACTGCCCATGATCCTGGGCTCCATCAGCCTGGACCCCAACACGGCCGGCGATATCCGCGTTCGCGACAGCCTGCTGGGCGATCGCCTCGCACTGGGCGAATCCGGCTGGCTGGTGCTGCCGCCGGGAGTTCATTTCCTGGACGGCCTGGCCGAGAATTTGTCAACGGGCGCACTGACCCTGGAACTAACCGGCAACGAAAGCGGCACCCAAAACTGGGTCGTGCCAACAGCCTCGCCCGCCCTGCGCCTCAGCGGCAGCCTGCCCGCATCCGGCGAGAACATCGGACTGGCTCCCCAGTTCATGCTGCAATTCAGCTACCCGGTAGACCTGACCTCCGTGGCGCCCGAAACCCTGATCGCCAGGGTAAACGGAACCCAACGCGTCATGGAATGGCAATGGGAACTGGGTGAAGAACGCGTATTGGGCAACCTGGCCACCTTGATCCAAGACGAGACCAACGACGACCTGGCCCCTGGCGACACCTTCACCATCGAGGGAACAGCCGGCATCACCGCCCAAAACGGTCTTGCCCTGGAGCCCTTCCAACTCACCTATAGCGTCCCTTTAGACGCCGAGCCGGCGCCGCTGGCACCGGAAAACCTCTATATGGTCTACAACCCCACCAACAACAGCGTTTTCATTCGCGCAACGGCCCCCGTGGGTCCCGTGGGCACCTTCATCAGCCTGTTCAATACCCACAACGGGGCAAGCGGTAACTTCAGCCAACTGCCCGACACCTCGGCCATGGAAATTGAACTGGCCGCCCGCAAACTGGACCCCATCGAGGTGGAACTAACCTCGCCCCATGGCAGAACGGCAACCATTACCCTGACGCTCTATTACGAAACCGCGCCTACCGATGACCTGATCGCCTTTACCGCCGGACCTCGCGGCGGTACCTTCGAACTGCCGGGCGCGGGTACATTCACGCTGCCGCCGGGGGCTCTTGAACAAGAGCGAGAAGTGCGTTTCGAGCGCTGGACCCAGCCCGAACCGGATATCTCCGCCAACCCGGGCGTCACTACCGAGTTGTGGCTGATCGACGGCCTGGCCAATGAATACACGGTCGCAGAAATGACCTGGGACCCGGACATCACCTACGACCAGGACGGCAATCCCACCAATATGAAACTACTCAGCCAGCCCCTGCCCTTCATGCCCCAATGGTGGCGTGAACAAACGGCAGGCGTAGGTCTGGACGAGATTCAGCGACCCCTTGTAGACCTGGCCTCGCCCGTTATCCAAAACCGCAATACCGAGATACCGGTCCGTTTTGTAGGCCACGCTTCCCTGGGTGAGCCGCCTCCCGGTTTCTCCAAGGCGAACGGCAAACTCCTGGCTTTTGCCTGGGGCATGGCAAGTTTCCTCCTGGAGCAACGCGTGGCCATGGCGGTCAGCACCATCCTGATCAGCGGCTCGGGTGAAGGTCGCGGCATCGTGAAATTCGGCCAGGTGGGTGCGTTCGAGTACAAGGATGAGGTGGTCGAGGGATTCGGCACCTTACACGCCGAAGAAGGTAACCTGATCCAAGGAGCCTGGGTAATGGGCTTCCCCTTCCAGACCCCGGTCAACGATATCGCCAGGCTGGAAGAGGGCTCGGTAGAGGTAGAGCCGCCGCCGAGCCAGGATCCGCCGGAAACGTCCATTATCAGTGGGAACGCCCAGGGTGATACCGAGGTGGAAGTAAGCATCGGCACCATTCCGCCGGGTGAATCCGCAACTATTTCCTTTGTTACCGACGTGCCCGAGGGCGTGAACTTCATCGACATGACAGCTCACACGGAAGGGCCGAACGGCAAGGAACCGGTGCTGGACGCCAACGACGTTCCCGATCCCGAACCGGCCTACTACGCGGTCAAAACCTTTGAATTGGAAGAAGACCAGGACGGCGACGGCATTATCGACGCGGGCGACAAGGTGCGCCATATCGTAACCATCAAGAACAACAGCGACGAGCCCGTGTACGGCATCAGCTATTCGGGTTACGTGGCGTCCAATACGTCCAACCAAAGACAGTATCCGCTGAACATTGCACCCACGGATTCAGAAGGCAAGTACTGGGCGTCAAGCGCCTGGTGGTTCCCGGAAGACCAACGGGTCTTCGGCTGGCCTCATTTTGCCAATCACCCGTCTTTCTCATTCCTGGCCAGGAAGATTTTCTTCGCCGACTTCGCCAACGGCACCATCCCTCACCAGATCGCCGGGGCCATGCAACCCGAGGCCTGGTACCACCGCGATTTCGGATTCTGGTACGTGGACCCGGACGGCGGCATCGGCACCAGCAGGCCGCCGGGCCTGGGTCTGGAATTCGTCAAGGCCAATGTCTACAAAGACGGCGAGCGCGACCCCGTTCTCAGCCTGAATTTCGAATTGGACGGCAAGGTGCCCGAGGGTCTGCCCTACGAACTGGTTTGGGAAGTCAAAGACCGCTCAGACCTGGAGCACGTGGCCATAGCCCGCCTGGACGGCGCCCCGTTGAGCGCCGATCCCCAGGAGGTAGGCGAGAACAAAACCCTGAAGATCCGCGCTAACAGCGGCCTGCCGGGCAGTCACCAGATGAAGGTGACCGTACGTAATCCCTTCGGCTTCGAGATGTATGCAAGCTTTGCCTATCTAACCCTGCCCAATACCGGCGGCGACGACGGCATCGTGCCCACTTCGCGCGCGCCCTTTATCATCGGCTCGGGTGTGCAGCCGGAGCCGGTCAACAACGAGGGCGTCAACGAAACCAACCAGGGCCTTATCCTGGAAGGCGAGCTGATCTATATTCCCTTCAGCGAACCCATGATCGCACCGTCGGCCGACGCCTTGAAAGCTCAGTTCGAATTGCGCGTAGGCCAACTGGGTGTTCCCGGTGCAGGCAATCTCTGGCCCGTTGAGTTCCTTACGCCCGAGGGTCTGGAGGATGTTGCCGCCGGTACCGGTCTGAAGGGACTGTACCTGAAACCCATCGGCGTGCTGCCCCCGGACCACAGTCTCAAGCTGAAGGTGACCGCCGGTGACGGCATCACCGATACCACCGGTGTCAAGCTTCCCCCGGATGAAGAATTGGACGAAGGCCTGCACTATCAAGCCGACTGGATTACCTTACCGGGCGGCGCCGAGGTTCAAGACTTCACCAAGCGCCTGCTGGTGGACTACGCCACCTGGGGCAAATACCTCTTCGAGTTGTCCATCGCATCGGAAGGCGGACCCGAGGTGGTGATCTACGAAAAACGCGATACCGGCAAACTGATCAAAAAACACGTCATCCCGGTTCGCGAGACCAAAGAGCCCAGTTGGTCCTTTCTCAACGCCGGGGCACGCACCGTTGAATTCTGGCACAACCCCTCGGCCGGACCCATTCCCGGTTACATCCTGGTGGGTTACAGCATCGTGAACCGCGTCTACGGTGGCCAGACCCAGGTCATGCGACCCGCGCGCATGAAGATGTTCAACCCCAACAAAAAGGGACTGGAAGCCCTGGCCGGCGGTTTCGCCGTGGGCAATACCCAATCCGACCGGGTACGCCAGATGATCGTGAACGACGGTGTGGTGTGGATCAACACGGTTTGGGGCGGCGTGTCAGTGGTGGACCTCACCGATCTCCTGGTCTACTACCAACAAGGCATCGGCCGTCGCTTCCTGCAAGCAGACAATACCGAACGCCCGCCGTTCTCCACGGTTCAGGGCGTCAACCAACCCGCGAGCGCCTTGAAAGAGCGCTACTTCCCGTTTGTCTATCCGCCGGAATTCTTTATCGGCGGCGCTATCGGCACGCCCGTTGAAATTGCCCTCGGCACCGGGCCGCGTGAGTTTGACCCCAACGATCGCGAAAAGATTTTGTGGGGCACCGGCGGCATAGAACTGGGCGCCTGGTACCACGGCGACCCGCCGCTCCGCATTTTACTCAGCGGCTACGACGCGGGTTACAGCCCGTTCGATCCCCAGGGCGAAACCCGCTACGACACGGCGGCGGAACGCCTGAAAAACTGGGACATTGACGGCGATCGCAAGGACGACCGCCTGACCTACTTCTCCGAAAACGACATCTTCCTGAACAGTGATTCCGGCGGCGGCGATCAAACGGGCAGCGACACCTGCCCGCCCCAACTGAGCAAATTGTTGGGTCGCGGCGGCCTCCCCTCGGAATTCGATCCCATCTTCATCGGCATCGTGCCGCAGGTGCAGACCGAATTGATGCGCGGCTTCGACCAGGACCCCATGGACATCGCGGTCATGCGCACCAACCCGGCGGACGGCAAGGAAGGCGGCCTGATGTTCGCCGGATTGGAACGCCGCGATGACGTCACCTATTTCGCCTTCATGCTGTTCGATCGCCCCATCAAGGATATCGAAGTTCATCCCGACCGCCAGGAGGTGGCGGCCATGTCAGCGGACGGACGCTTGATCGTGATCGATGTGACGGCCTGGGTGGATCTGGGGCTTCAGTACAAAAACAATCCCTGTGATCCCGCGCTGGTGGAACTGGACAGCAAGCTGACCCAACCCGTGAAGCAGGGCGATTTCATCCCGGGCCTGGTTGCCGACATAGATATAGACAATCCCAAGAACTTCACCATGGCGTTTATGGGCGACCGCATTGTCATGGGCAGTAATGCCCGGCAGAAGCAGGTCATTCTCACACCGCCGTTGTTCATCAACCCGGGCTTCGAACTGAACAAGAACTCGACCAGGCGCGTCAGAAACGGCACGCTGGAGATCATTTCCCAATCGGCGCCCGATAACGAGGACGAGATCCGTGTAGACCTGGGCTTCAGCCTGCGCGAGGACGCCCATGTGGTGCTGCAACTGTTGGATGATGACGACAAGGTGATCTCGGAACCCTGGTCCATGGACAATATGGACTCGGGCCACGGCGTGCATGTGCATCGCATTACCTTCCCCTTGTCCAAGGTGGGCTTGAGCCCCAAAAGCGTTTCCGAGGGCGGCATTCCTCTGGCGATTAAACGCAAGATGCGCCTGGTGGGCCGCCCGGTCAAGCGACTGGACGACAAGGAAACGGTTCGCCTGAGCCTGGAAGTTCAAACCGACCCCTGGGGCACCGGCCTCAACGAGCTGAACTCATTCAACCAGACCGAGCCCTGGTCGGGACGCATCAACCTGACCGAAGACCCGGATGTTCCTTTCCTGCCGGCGCCGGGCATTCCCCTGACCGTGGCCAGGCGTTACGTGAGCCAGGGCATTTGGAACGGCAGCCTGGGTCAGGGATGGTACCTGCCCTGGGAGGCCCAGGTCTTGTGGACCGTCGACAAGGACGCACCGGGAACCAGTGAGTGGATGGAGATTCGCTTCCCCGACGGCGAGGTGATCCCCGCTTCCAAGGACACCATTTGGGAGATTGACTTCGAACGCTTCGACGGGAACGTGTACCACGATATCAACGCGGAACTGGAGGCCGACGATTTTCCCGAAAAGCTGGATTTGGAATGGGGCTCCGACAAGCTGGAGTTCACCCTGGTCAAATGCTGGGCGGGCGGCGGTTTCGGACCCGACGAGTTCGTCTACACCAAAAACCCCGGGGACGAAGCATGGCCCAAAACCGTGTTAACGGCCCGCTACATCTTGACGGAGTGGACCCGAGACGTGGGCGGAAGCTTCGAGGGTTGGACATTCGAAAACGAAGAGGACCGCATCACCCGAGCCGAGAGCACCGCCGGCACCCATGAAATCACCATGGAGTACGTGGAGCATTCGGGAACCGGACGCATGGGCCTCGAACAGGTGGATGTGAACTCGCTGATCGGCGACCTGGAAGGCGGCGCCACCGTGAAATTCAAACAGGACGAGGAAAACGAGGACGCCCTGGTCCTGCTCTCTGCCCGTTCCGACCTTTACGGCTGGGGTGATTTCGAATACGCATACGAGAAGAAAAGCCTGGGCGTATCCGGCGGTCAGAACATAGAGATCGTGACCTTCTTGATGAACAGCCGCAAGGGCATGCTGGACGAAACCACCTCATTCACGCACGATAAACAAAGTGAGCAATCCAGCCTGCCGGACGGATACTCCTGGCCTTATCTGACAACCTACGACAACTCGGGTTACACCAGAGAGGATTGGACCTACACCTGGCATACCGCCCCGGGACGCACCGCTACGGCTACCATGACCGATACCTTGGGAGGCCAGGCCGAGGAATACGAGTGGACCTTTGAATCCGGCCCGCGCGCCTTCAATCTCGAGCTGACGCGCAACGGCCACACCATGTTTACCGATTGGGCCGGATGGCCCTCCGACATCACGCGCATCATGCCGGGCGGCATCCGCGCGACCACCTCCGTGGACGACCTGTTCCGGGTGACCCAGGTAGTCAACCGCGCGGATGACGGAACGCCCATCGACAGCCCGCAATTCGACTACAACGGCAGCAGTCGGCTTGTCGCCCAAATCAGACATACCGACGGTCGAATTGAACACTTTAAATACGATTCCCTGGGCAGGCCCGTCAACTACAAGGACGGTCTGGGCGGCATCACCGCCGTTCCCGCCTACATCGGCTCTTCCACGCTGGCCTCCATGAGTATCGACGAAACCCAGACGCGCACCAATTACGGTTACGACGCTTTCGGTCGCATGACCCGCTACGAGCGTTTGGATTACACCCTGGAAACCACCTATAACCCCAACGGCAAGAAGACAACGGGCTCGGGGAAAAACGGTCTCTCCTTCCGCGAGACGGGCTCCTATACCAAAACCGGCTCGGGTATGATCGTGAACACCTCCATGACCGATCTGACCGGATTCACGCCCTCCATCCAAACCATTAGCGAATACGACCAATGGCACCGCCTGAAATCGGTCAAGCGCGCCGGCATCACCTTGATGCAGGTCAACCAATACCACATGGGCGGCCCCCAGGAACAAATCGTCGGCTGGAATGTCCAGAACCAGACTCTGGTCACCGAGTACGTGGACAATCCGGGCGCGGTGGGTTTCGTGCCCAAGGGACAAACATTGGGCGGCGTGAGACTGTGGTCCGCCATTGCCGATCCTTACGGTCGCTACACGGTCTACAAGGATTCCACGCGCGGCCTGTTCACCGACACCGGCTTTAACGCCATCGGCGATCCCGTGAGCATCATCAACTACAACCTGGACGGCGGCGGACGCGGCACCATGCTGGAGACCACCCAAATCGGTTACGGCAGCCTGAACGGCCAAACCGTGAACCGCAACGGCCAGACCTACAGCGTGCAATACTCGCCGGGTCCCACCTGGAGCAGGGTCATCAGCGGCGACTTCGGCCGTGTGGAAGAAAGCGGCAGCGGAGAGGCAATCTTCACCATTTCCGGTAAGGTGCAGGGTGAGCAGGTCTTCCGAAAAATCACGCGTCAGGCCGGCAAGGAAACCATTCAGCAAAGACAAAACCCCACTTCCCTGGTGAAAGAACTATCCGGTGACGGCCGCACCCTCTCTGTCACCAGCAACGGCCAGAAACTGGTCCAACAGTTCACCGGCATCGGCGAGGTCAAACAAACCCGCACCGAGGCATTCCAAAACGTTCACGGCCAGGCCCTTTTTGGCTTGACTCTATACCAGTTGCAGAAGACCAATGCCCACCGCCAACAGTTGCAGTGGTACGCGGGCGGCCAGACTTTCAACAGCACCTACGACAGGGGACGTTTGGTCAGCCAATCCACGGACGGCGTACAGGTCATGCAGGTGACCGGTTGGGAGACCCTGGGCAGGCCCTCCGGTTTCAACACCTTCGGCGTGCCCCACTCGGTAAGCTATCTGCACGGCCAACGGCAGAAGATCATCACTCAGCAAGCCGGGTCTGAGGGCCAGGGCAGCCGCATCACGGTTACCTATGACGGTCTGGGCCGCGCACGCAGCAAGGTCATGGAAGACCTGGCCGGCGAGAGCGATCCTCTGGAATGGCGCTGGGAATACGGCCAGGGCTTCGGACCCGCTCCGGGCGCTCCCGGCGACCGGTTGATCCAGGCCGTATCTCCCATCGATATCCTGGACTACAGCTACGGTCCGGACGGCAGCCTGTTATTCGTGAAAGACCTTCGCGGCAACCTGTCCAAGAACGAGCCCAAAACCTGGGGTATTACTCACGAGACCGTGGAAGACGATCCGCGCGGCGAACTGAGGTTGACCACGGTCAACGGTCCCGAGGATACGGAGATCACCAACCTGTACGACCCGGCGGGCCGCTTGTTGGAAAAGCACCGCAACGGGCAACTGGTCTTGACCAACGAGTACGACAACCGCGGACGGCTTGTTCGCACCACAAATCTACAGGGCGTTGTCACCACCAGGCGTTACCAGGGCGAGTCGGCCAACCCATCCGAAGAGATCGTGCGCGCCGTTGACCAGGAGTATATCAACCTCATGACCTACGACGGCGCCGGCAACCTGGCCACGTTGCGGTCACGGATTCAACGCGATCAAGACGGCGTCCTGACAGGCGGTATCTGGTGGCGCTACACCTACGACGACGGCGGTCGCCAAATCAAGGTGGAGCGCGGCGTAGACGGCGCCAATTACCAAAACTGGCGCCAGGTTGAATACAACTTCGACCCGGACCGGCCCAAGGACCAGCGTATCACCGGCCCCGACGGCGTGACCTGGACGCTCAAGTTTAACCGGGAAAACGGCAGGCTGGAACAGCGCTTCAACGACGCCGACCAGGTCATGGAGAACTGGCAGTTCCTGGACGCCGGGCGCCGCATCATCTACAACCGCGACAATAGCTACTACGTAGCCTTTGAAAACGACTTCGCGGGCAGAACCACGCTACGCTCCGTTTACGATCACGCGGATGCGGAAATGCGCACCTTCCAACGCGATTGGACCTATCGCTACGAAGATCACGCCGTCCCGGTCCATGAAGAGCATCCCGACGGCACCGTGGTAGAGCGCCTATTCACCCCGAGCGGCAAACCCGAAACCATCACCTACAAACAGGGCGTCGATGACACCGAACCCTATCGGATCGACATGATTTACGATGACCTGGAACGGGTGAAACAAATCAGCACCAACAAAAACCAGTCGGCCGACTTCACCTACACGTCTTTCGGTCGCCTGGCTTCCGAAACCTGGTCCCTTAGCAGCTTCCCCGGCACGCTGACCACCAGTTACAGCTATGACGATCGCGGCAACCAGACCGGCGTGCTTTATCCCAGCGGTAGAAGCGTGCAGCGCGTCTTCGACCGGGCGGGCAAAATCCAGGGAATCTACGAGGCCGGTCAATTGCAAGCCGGTTATCGGTACGACACGCTGGGCCGGTTGACCCAAATCAATCGCGCCGGAGCTGTGATCGACTACAGCTACGACGCCTTGAGCCGCTTGACGGAGCATCGGCTGACCACCAACGGCGATCATCCCTCCACCCGCATCGAGCGCTTCGGTTATGCGCCCCTGCCCGGTAGCCAGGAAGACCCCTGCGACCCGTCGGACGTGGATCTGAACGGCCACCCGGACGCCATCCGTTGCCACACGCTGCAATGGGGCGAGGTCTACCTGGAAGAGTACTTCAAATACAACGACCTGGGCATGATCGCCTCGCAACGCATTGCCGATGCGGCGCATATCCCCGGCCTGAACCCCGGCACCGAGGTCACCTACCACTACAACTCACTGCGCAGCCTGGAGCGCATCAGCACGCCTATCGGCGACATGGTGCATACCTATAACCCCGACGGCAGCCTTAAAGACAAGCAGTTCAACGGCTACCGCATGCAATTCGGCTACGATGCCGCCGGCAGGCTCACCAACGAAACGGAATTCACTTCGGCCGATGCGCCCACGGGTTTCGGTCGCACCCTGAACTATGATCGCGGCGGGCGTCTGACCGATATTTCGGAAACCGGACCCGGCCAGGAACATCAGCAGGAGTTCGAATACGATCCCCTGGGCCGCATGCGGGCAAGCCGCAACGCCTCGGCGCAGCAAACCGGTTGGAACGTGTTCACGCTTTCACCCGCCATGGGCGCCGACCTGCCCATCCCCATGGCCGGCGGTCCCCGGACCCAGGAAGTATTGCTGACAACCGAGACGACGCGCGGCGTACCGCAGGTCTTGGGCTTTGCCTACGGCCCGGACGGCCTGTCCCACGTCAGCGCACAACCGGTCACTAATTGGACGCACGGCTCTATTGCGCCTCAGGTAGCCGACCCCTTCCAAAACCTGGTGGCCTCCCTGGAACCGTTCGGCATGCAGACGCCGCCGCCCACCTCCGGCAGCGATGTAGTCATGGCCAACTTCTGGGACGTATGGGGCGACGGCGTGACCCTGGAGACCTCCAAGGTCTTCGATACCACCGGCGTCAATCCGCCCGCGCCCACGCATATGATGGGCGCTACCTGGGAAGTGGACCCGACCGAACTGGGCTTCGGTTTGCCTGCCGACAACACGGGTAAGGAAGGCGAGGAAGCCTGGACCAACCAATACATGCATGCCCTGATGCCCGGCTTCAGCGGTAAGACGCATGTGGGCGGCTACCTGGACCTGGAAGGCGCCGATTCGTCTCGTGCAACCGCAACGGGCCTGCCCGATACACCCGTCGGTTCCTTCGCCAATATGGGGACCCGATTGTACAACCCGGCCATGCACCAGTTCGCGGCGGCCGACAGTTGGGGCATGTTCGACACAACCGGCGATCATTTCACCGCCAACCGGTATCTCTACGCCAACGCCAATCCGGTTATGTTCGGCGATATGGACGGCCGCCTGGCTTCTTTGAAACAGGCCATGGCCTACACCGATCACGGCGGCGGCGTGCGTGATATTGCCTTCGCCATGACCCAAAGGGAAAAGGCGGCGCTGGCCGGTGAGATCCTCGAAGGCATTACGAACATCAGGCAGTTGTTCCAGATGCAACTGGTGGCGATCGGCGCCTTGCTGGCCGACGCGGTCGGTTTGGACCAGATTGCCGGCATTTTGGACACCATCCTCTTCGTGGAGCACATCTTCCGGGGCGATATCGACGGCCAGGACCTGTTGGACATGATTACGGTGGAAACCCTCATCGAAATGGCGGCGGATGCGGCGATAGATTATGTGCTGCCCGCGCCCGGTATACGACCGGATGTACTGGAAGAGCGCGTGGATGAAATTCGCGGCATGTGGGACGAAATGGTTCTGGAAGGAATCAATGTCGCCTATCTGGGCACCCAGGCCAATATGGAGTTGCCGGGATATGCGCTGACCATCCTCACCTCGGGCGGCAACCTGGACCACGCGGTAGGCGACGGCATGGGCCTGGAGGCGCAACGCCTGGGCACCCGCGCCCTGATGGCCAACCAGGGATTCTGCTTCGCCGCCGGCACCCCCGTGGAAACGCCCATGGGCCTGCGCCCCATCGAGCGCATCGAAGTAGGTCAACGCGTCATTTCTGTCCGCGAGAAGAAGGATGCCGCCGAGAAGGAGGGGGATGACGACGATCCCGACCCTGACCCGGCGGGATACGAAACGCAACGAGGCGGACCGCGCGAGAACCTACCTGACTTCACGACGGCGGGCCGCGATACGAATGTAGACCCGGCGACCTGGCGGCTGGTCTCTTTAAGCATGCCCCGAAGGGACAACCCTTCCGCGGCCATCGAGATTCAAACGCTGAAACCCATCTCCTGGCTGCAATTATTGGACGTCAAACCCGGCAACTGGGTTTACCTGAAACTGGATGACATGGACCTGGAAGGCCGGGCCATCGTGAAATCCGTGGAAGCATGCCCGCCCATTATGCCGGGTCCGGGCAAGGTGGTGCTCTCCACCTTTACCACGGACGCGGCCGACCTGATCCAACTGAACCTGGCCGACGGTAATCTCCTGGAGTTGACGCCGCGCCACCGTATCTTCTCCATCGACCGAAACGCATACGTACCCGCCGTCTACCTGCAAGAGGGCGAACGGGTGCGCACGCTTGACGGCCATACCCGCATCAGCAATATCTCGCGACTGCTGGACATGCGCACGGTCCACAACCTGGAAGTGGAAGACGACCACGCCTACTACGCCTCGCGGGCAAGGGTATTGGGCCACAATGCCTCCGCAGGCGGTAGGGTGGTACGCGGCGGGCGTCACCGCCATACCAAGAAACAGGGCAAGAAACACGGTACGGAATCCCACCACCTGGTTTCGGATGCCATCAGCGTCTTTGCCTACAACGACGCCCCGGCCCTGCGCATGGACGTACAAGACCACTACCTAACAGCAAGCCACGGGCGCCGCGGTAAGAAGGGCGCCGCTTTCCGTAAACGCCAGGAACGCATGGTCCAAAACGGTGAATTCGACAGGGCTCTGGCATACGGCGTCAAGGATGTCCGCCGCAAGTTCGGCAACAAATACGACGATGCGATCAACGATATGTACGATAGTTTACCAAAAGCCGCCGACGGCAGCATCGAGTGGGATAAGATAAGGAGACAAGACCCGGTCGAGAGAAGAGAGAAAAAACGTCTGGCCAGGGAACGAAAGAAATTGAGACAACAACAACGAGCACAACAGCAATAGGTAAGGATATGTCGCTACAGTTCGAAATTGTGCCTTACTTCGGGGTGAAACCCGTCATGTTCGGGTTCCGCCCCCCCAAGGTGCGCAAATGCTTCGGCTTCGATCCGGAGGTCACCATAGACATGGGCGAGCGGGAAGAAGACTACGCCGGGGTTCTGGTTCGCTATTCGGAAAAAAAGAACATGGTAGTAGAGCTGACCTTCGCCCCCAACACGGCGCCGCTTCTATTCAAAGGCGAGCAACTGCTGGGACCGGGCGCGGTGCCCAACCCGCTGGACGTATTCCTGAAATACGACAACAAACCCCTGGAAACCGTAGGTTTTGTACTCTTCATGAAGTTGGGAATAGCAGTAACGGGCTACCACGACGGCGACGTAAGCCAAAGAGCTATCACCATCTTCGCCAAAAACCACTGGGACGACCTGCTGGAAGACGCAACACCGATTAAACTATGAGCCAGTTCAGCATGACCAAATCACAAGACATTTCCGGCAGTTTGGGGAATAATCAAAAAGCGAGTACTGACATGACACCCCTTTGACGAATCTACGAAATGTTTTACTCGCGAGAAATTTCACAGGAGGTTTTTATGTCCCACATCGACATTATTCGCGCTTGGACCGATCCGGAGTATCGTGATGCTCTCACCGAGGAACAATGCGCCCAACTTCCCGGGAACCCGGCCGGCATGGTTGCCATCGACGATGCCGAATTAGCCCGCATCAGCGGCGGCCGCCCCTTCCCGCAAACCACGGCTCCCACCTGCACTCAGTACACCTGGCTTGACTGGAAAGCCTGTTGCTCCTAAACGCCTCACCGCGGCGCCGGCTCTTCGTCGGCGCCGTTTGGTTAACGCGGGATAATTTTCAGCCAAGCGATATTTTACGCAACTTAGCCACCCGCTTCATTATTGTACACCGGTCAATTTTAACGAAATCCCGGTCATCAGTTGACATAATCCGGCAGGGATGCGAAAGTAGGACACAGGTTTACAGACGTTCTTCCCTCTTTGCTTGAAGATCATCTCGAGCCTCAAATTCCCTTTTGACAGGAGGTTCTTATGACCAATTTCGATATCGTACGTGCTTGGACCGACGCCGAGTATCGTGAAACACTCACAGCCGAACAGCGTGACCAACTTCCCGGCAACCCGGCCGGTGTCGTTGCCGTCGATAATGACGAATTGGCTCGTATCAGTGGTGGTGCCCGACCTATTGTAACCACCGCGATCACCTGCACACAGTACACCTGGCTTAACTGGAAAGCCTGCTGTTACTAAAGGCTAACCTGTAAACGCGTCGGCGGCTCCGGCCGGTTCCGCCGACGTCCCACGGTGGCAATGAGATGTCCCTTATCGATATTAAGGACCCCGCCTGGTATCGCGCCCTGACACTGTCGGAACGGTTAAAAGATTTCCGACCCGATGCTGAAAAGCCTCCCTCCGAGCGGGCTCGAAAACGTCTGGCCGCCTGGCGGGCCATACCCCCGCTGGACAACGATCAATACTTCCGCATGTACCTGCACAGCATGGACGCCGAGCCGGAAGATCTCACCGCGCTGCTGGACGAATCGCCGGAGTCCCTCTGTAACCGTCAGGCCCTAGTTCCCGCCTGGTTGGAACATCTCGCCCGCTGTTTCGAAGCATCCGATATCACCGTCCCCAAGCTCTCGGAACCCTTCCGCAACAATCCGGTCAGCGGTTTTCTAGCGCTGGTCCAACCCTTGACGGCCGACGGTTGCCGCCGCCTGCAACAGCAGGCCCGCTCTATCGCCGCCTCTCATGACTTCATTCCCTTTCATATCGAGGCGGTTACCGAGGCCCTGTTCGAACCCCTTGCCGCAAACCTGCTCAATATGATCAGCCGCACCATGGTGCTGGAACTGAATATCGCCCGCCTGCGCGGAGAACTGGAAGGGGAAACGCCGGAGCAACGCTTCAGCGCCTTTACCGCCTTACTTCCCGAACGCGCCCCGGAATACCTGCGCGGCTATCCCGTACTGGCCCGCCGGGTAGTCGGCGCCGTCGATGCCTGGGTCCGGGCCGAATCTACTTTCTTAAAGCACCTGGCCGACGACCGGCAGGACATCGCGGATCACTTTGAAATCGATCCGCAAGCGCGCCTGACCCGAATTCTCAGCGGCGCCGGCGACAGTCATTCCGGCGGCGGCTCGGTTCACCTGCTGGAATTCAGCGACGGCTCCCGCCTGGTTTACAAACCCCGTCCCCTAGGGCAAACCGTCCTCTTTCAGGCATTGCTGGAACACCTCAACCAACTGGGCGCCCAACCCGAATTTCCCCTTTTCAAGGCCATGGATCGAGGCGATCACGGTTGGGCGGCTTTCGTTGCCAACACGCCTTGTCAAGATCTCGACCAGGTATCGCGCTATTACCGCCGCATCGGTGGTTTTCTGGCCGTGCTGCATCTGTTGGACAGCACCGACTTCCACTTCGAGAACCTGATCGCATCCGGGGAACACCCGGTCCCCATCGACCTGGAGACCTTGTTTCATCCCCGCCCGGCGATTCCCGACAGCGGCCACCCCGACCGCGAACTGGCCGCGGAAAAGGTGAGCGATTCGGTATTGCGAGTGGGTTTACTTCCCTTCAGCCTGAACGAGGAGGGTTTCGATATCAGCGCTCTGGCCCCGGTCGAGGGTCAGCAAGCTCCCGACCGCGTCCTGCGTTGGCGAAACGCCGCCACCGATGAAATGCACGCGGAGCGAACCCATATCAAAATGAAAAGCGGGCAGAACCAGCCGAAACTCGCCGGCCATGACATTGACGCCATGACCTGGACCGATACCGTTGTGCAAGGGTTCCGGGGCACCTATCGACTGCTGATGCGGCACCGAAAAGCCCTGGCGGCCGACTCGGGTCCCGTGGCTGCATTCCGAGGTGCGCGGGTGCGCGCTGTGCTGCGACCCACCAGGGCCTACCACCTGATCCAAGTGGAGAGTTTCCACCCCGACCTGCTGCGCGACGGTCTGGACCGTGACCGTCACCTGGCTCGATTATGGACGGGTTTGGATGAGAACCCGGCGGTCATCCCGGCCCTGCCCTGGGAACTGGCGGACATGGCGGAGGGCGATATCCCCTTGTTTTACGCTCTGCCCGAGAGCCGTGACCTGCTGAACTGGCAAGAAGGGCGCCTGACCGACTTTTTTCCAACGGCGCCGTTGGATAAAGTGCTGACCCGACTCGAACAGTTAAGCGAGGAAGATCTTATCCACCAGGAGTGGCTCATTCGCGCCTCGCTGGGTACCCTGGCGTTAGAACGGGATGATTTGGATTGGCCCAGTTACACCCCGCGTGAAGCAGCGGTAATCCCACCGCCCGACGATTTGACCAACCGCCTCACTGCCGAGGCCGTCCGCGTCGGAGATCGCTTGGAGGAATTGGCCATAAGCAACGGCAAAGAGGTAACCTGGTTGGGCCTTTCCTACACCCGCAACCACTGGTCCCTGGACGCCCTTACGGAAGACCTTTACGGCGGGACGGCCGGACTGGTCCTCTTTCTCGCACACCTGGGCAGGATCACCGGCGAAGCGCGCTTCACAGCCCTGGCCCGGCAGGCAGCCGATACCATCAAAGGCCGTGTGGAAAGAATCGCCGACGAAATCCAGTTACCCGGTTTCTTCCAGGGATGGGGCGGACTGGTCTACACCTTTTCTCAACTGGCCCGTCTTTGGGATGAAAAATCCTTGGAGGAGTTAGCGACAAGCTTTGCAAAGCGCGGGGCCGCTTACCTGGAGGAAGACCCGGACCTGGATGTAATCGGCGGCGGCGCGGGATTTATCCTGGCTGTCACCGCCCATGCCGCCCAACACCCCGACAGCAAAGTTTTGGATCATGTGGTCACCGCGGGCGACATTCTGTTGAAGAGATCAACCAACCAGGGCCCTGATGAAATTGCCTGGTTGACCCGGGTGGGTAACGAGGCGCCCCTGCTTGGTTTTTCGCACGGAAGCGCGGGTATTTCCCATGCGCTCGTCCGAGCCTACGAGGCTACCGGAGAGCGGCGTTTCCTGGACGGCGCCCTGGGGGCCGCCCGTTACGAGCATCGCGCCTGGAAAGAGGCCTACGAAAAACCCGCCTCCAATCGCCGTCGCAAGGGCGAGGAATCGGCCCTGGCCACGTCATGGTGCTACGGCGCACCCGGTATCGGCCTGGCCAGGCTGACCCTGCTGCGGCACCTGAATGAGGCTTTTGCTCACGAGGATTTGAACCACGCTCTGGAGCAGACCCGCACGCAGGGATTCGGCAGGAACCACTGCCTCTGCCACGGTGACCTGGGTAACCTGGAAATGCCGGCGCAAGCCGGCCTTCCCACGGATGAAATCCAACGCAGAACCGTAATGATCCTGAATTCCATCGCAGAAAACGGTTTTCTGTGCGGTACCCCGCTGAGCGTGGAATCACCGGGAATGATGAACGGATTGGCCGGCATCGGCTACGGACTCCTTCGGCGGGCGCACCCGGACAAAATACCCGACATCCTGACAGGCGCGGCCCTGAACTCTTAAGCGGTTCCATTCTCTTCATTTGTTTTTGCGGAAAAGAAGCGGCTCCCGAAGGAGCCGCCTCGATATTAGCCGCAAAGCTAGACGGTGAAACGGAAATAGCTCCATGGTGACCAGCGGCACATCTGGCCGTCGATGCGTGCGCGCACCCGCCAGCGGCCGCGTTGGGCGCCGACAAAGTTGTGCTGGAGTGAGGTGCCGGTGAGGCTATGGACGGTATAGAAGCTCTTGTTGATGGCTTCCGCCCATTTACCTGCCTGCAAGGCGCCGAAGGCGTCTATTTCCGCGCTGTAGGTGACACCGGGAACATTCACCGGATCCCAGCGCATTTCCATGCGGCGAGGCCAGTGGTCGAAGGTGTCGTTGGGTTGGGGCTGCCGCAGGGCGGGAACATTGCCCTTCCACCAGTTCAAGGTGGGATCGCCCAACAGGGTCAAGCCGTAGAACCAGAGGATTTCACCCGGGTCGTGTACGGGACCGCGGGCGCGCCACCAGTTCAGGTAGGCGTCGCCGATGCACATACCTCTCCTCATGGGTGCATAGAAATCCTCGAAGTAGAGCATGGACCCCGACTTGGCGCTGGCAACGGCGGTCAGGCCGTGGTTGGTTCCGCCGCCGCCCTTGTCGAAGATGTACCAGCCGCCCAGGTAGTCGTTGTGGGTGAACTTACCGGGTCCGCAGGCAAAGAGGTTGTAGAAGAAGGCATTGGGCGGATTTTCGTCGCGGAAGTATTGCGAGTTCAGGTACTCGCTGGTGCCGCCTACCCTGAAGGCGTGACCGCCGGGCGAGGAGTGTGCGCAGACCTGAACCCAAGAGCGTCTGCTGTTGACTTCAGCTTTGTAGAGGTCGGCATCCGTGGTCATCGGGTTGGTATATTGGGTGATGACACTCGGCGGCAACATGGTGCTGAAGGCGCAGTCACCGAAACCGGTCCAGTCATCGTCCACATAGGCAAGAGCACTGTGGGCATGGCCCAACTCGCCCAGGCGGAAGCGGTGGTTACGGTTGAAGTAATCGTTGAGCAGGGCCGTATCGTTGCCGTTGTTGGTAGGCGTGTACAGCCGGCCGACCCAGATTTCGGGATCCAGGTCCCCGCTGTGAGTTTCGAAACGGCCGTCGCCGTCGGGGTCGGTCCAGGTTCCGTTGGTGTCCATATAGTACAGATCACAGGGGAACTCGGAGCCGTCGAGATCGTACCAGGCCGCGGCAATAGCGCCGACCATCAGCACGCCCACGGGTTTGTGGTTTTCGATATACTGGCGAACCTGACGCGGCGTGCCGCCGGTAATTATATGGACGGTGGCCCAATAACCCTCGCGGCCCACATCCAGCACATATTGGTCGAGAGATTTTCTGATAGCCGGGTAGACATTGCTGTCTACCAATACCATCATCTTGCCGTTTTTGTAATGCCAATGGGTAAATGTATCGCGGTAATTCTCATCTTCGGGGAAACGGGGCCGGGCGACTTCATCGGCTCCCATTTCATGGCGGAAGAGGCGCTCCCGCAGGTCTTTATAATCGATAAAACGTTGATCGACAAATTTTTCCGCCGATTTGAATTCCAGGTTGCGAACGACGGCATAAGCATTCTCCAGGAGATATTCCCTGCCGGTTGCGTTGATATTGAAGTAGGTGTGGTCGCCCTTCATAAGGGTATGTGACCGTACATCAGATGAAAGCACCCCACCCTTATCTTGGACGAGGCCTTTAAGCATCGACACTTTTGATTCCATGAGAGTACTCCTCGAATCCGGAAAGGCCGGTTGCGGGAGTGGGAAGGCACAAAGGCGCCTTTTTGGACTAAGCATTCATGGACCCACTCTCGAGGTTTTTCGTAGAGGTTACTCGCTTAGCGGCAAGAAAATATTATACACCCAAAAACCGATGGTGAGTGTCGAAAAAAACGTTGAAAAGTGAAAAGAAATGCCGCTTTTTCATCTCGGTCGAGCCGGCTTTCAATCAACCCGCGACGTCTTTCACGCGGGCTGTCGCGCTGGTTTCAATCGACGCACGCATGGACATGATTCTGATGCGCCGTATGCACGCTGCATAGGGGTAGAAACCGTTGATAATCCGAGACATTAAATTGATGAGGGCCCATTTTCTGCGAATTTGGGGAACATTTTGAAAAATGGTGTTGTGAAACGATGATATGACAACCCATTAACCTGCATAGGGTTAGATACCGTTGATTTTGGACCCTATGCACGCTGCATAGGGTTAGATACCGTTGATTTTCGAGAACATTTTTCTCATGAGGCTCCTTCCACGCTGATTTTACCCCCTATGCAGCCTACATAGGGGGTGAAATCAACGGTTTCTAAGGGTATGTAGATTACATAGGGGGTGAAATCAACGGTTTCTAAGGGTATGTAGATTACATAGGGGGTTGAATCAACGATTTCTAACCCTATGTAATCTGAGAGGGGGCAAAATCAACGGTTTCTAAGGGTATGTAGACTACATAGGGGGTTGAATCAACGGTTTCTAACCCTATGTAATCTGAGAGGGAACAAAATCAACGATTTCTAACCCCTATGCAGCATACATAGGGGGTCTAATCCACGGTTTGGGGTGGAAACGGTGCTTGTCAATCCGGGGGGTCAATTTGTCGCGCATTCGCGGCGGCCTTCGGCGGTAGCGTGAACAGGCCCCCACGTAACCCGGACGTTGTAGGGACCAGGCAGGTGCTTCTATAATGACCGTGCTTAATGGAATGATGGGGGTCTGTTCGCGTCGAAGGAACCTATTTCGATGATCGTGAAAAATAGGGCATCCGAAGGCAACTGCAAGCGAAGTCGAATGATGATGTTCCGAGCGCTCTCCTTCGTTTCAGCCCCACTTAGCCGCAATGCTGCTGGTTCCTTCGACGCGAACAAACACGGGCCATGTGAGTAAGCACCTTGTGGATAACTTCAATGTTTAGTGGACCCTTACTAAATCGTTACACGCCCGCGCTTGTTCACGCTACTGTGCATGATCCGAAGGCAACTGCAAGCGAGGTCGAATGATGATGTTCCGAGCGCTCTCCTTCGTTTTAGCCCCACTTAGCCGCAATGCTGCTTGTTCCTCCGATGCGAACAAACACGGGCCATGTGAGTAAGCACCTTGTAGATAACTTCAATGATTAGCGGTCCCTTCCTCAATCGTTACACGCCCGCGTTTGTTCACGCTACCGCGTATGGTTCCCGATCGGCTTAGGTAGTTCCCACAATTGAAAAATACCGGGAAGTCTTTAGAATACGATTCGGCCTCACCTGCCGGAACACCGGCTTACACACCCGGGAGGAATCCTGATCATGACCAGGCATTTCGTGCTGCTTTCCGCCCTGCTGTTCTCTTACAGCGCTCTGGGCGCCACCTTGCAAGTCTGTTCTTCTTGTCCCTATACAACTATAGAAAACGCATTACTTGACGCCCAAAGCGGCGATACTATCAAAGTTAAGGACTCGGTTCACACCGAGGCCGGTATTATCATCAAAAAAGACGTCATCATCGAGGGTTCCTCCGGAACCGTCATTCAAGCCGCCGCCAGTGCTGCCGAGGCGACCGATCGCGTATTTTTCGTACAGTCCGGTACCGTTACCCTGCGTAACCTGATCGTACGTCACGGCAACCAGAACACCGGCGCGGGCATTTATATTTCACCCGGCGCCGGCGCCACGATATCCAATTGCTCCTTTAAAAACAACGAGGCCGACGATTACGGCGCGGTCGACAATCGCGGCTTTACACAAATCAACAACTCGCGTATCCAAAACAACTACGCCCGTAGCGTGACCGGCGCGCTGGGCAACCAGCCCTCCGGTACCCTTTCCATGTACAACACCCTGGTTTCCGGGAACCGCAGCCAGTGGTTCAACGGCGGTGTGACCAATTTCGGCACCATGACGCTGGAAAACTGTACCCTGACCAACAACACGGACAGCCTGAACGATACCGGCGCGCTTTCCACCAGCAACGGCAGCCTGACCCTGATCAACTGCACGGTCAGCTTCAACCCCGGCTGGGCGGTTCGCCTGCAAAGCGGCACCATGAGCATGAACCACGTCACCATGTCCGGCAACACGCTGGGTATCGACGTCAAATCGGCCCTGGTAGTTCACAACAGCATCGTGGCCGGCAACGGCACCGACATGGTGGTTAACGGCGGTTCGGTATTCACCGACGGCAAGCCCAACCTGTGCGGTGACGGTACCTGCCCCGATTTCAGCATTCCCAACGGCAACCCGAACCTGGGTCCGCTGACCGACAACGGCGGCGTCACGCCCACCCAAGTCCCGGAACCCGGCAGCGATGCCCTGGATGCCTACACGGGCGGCGGTTGCCTGCCCATGGACCAGCGCGGCATGGCGCGTCCTCAAGGCGACGGCTGTGACCTGGGCGCTGTTGAATTATATGTGGAACCTGAACCCGAACCCAATCCCGCCCCCAAGCTCAGCAACTACGTTGCCTTTGCCTACCGGAAGCTGACCTCCGTGGATGCCTACCTGATGGGTGATTTGGGCGTGCGCGACCGATCCAACGGCAGCCGTCGCAGCATGAACCTGAACTGGGGCACCTTCGTGGACGGCAATGTCGCCGGCGATAAATTAAAACTGGATTGCGGCGTGACGGTCAACGGCATGGCTGTCTACAACGACCTGCGCGGCCACGGCTACACCATCAACGGCGAGGAATTCCAGTCCTCCGCCATGCCTCTGGGCGACATTACCCCTTCCCTACCCTCTTTCAGAGCCAACGGCAAGAAGGTCACGGTCCGTCACAATAAAAGCAGGACGCTGGAGCCCGGTACCTACGGCCATGTGGTCCTGAAACACGGCACGCGTCGCAACCCCGCGGTTCTGCGTCTCACCGGCGGAGTTTATAACTTCAAGAGCCTGTCCCTTGGAAACAACGCGGTTGTGGAAGCCCTGGGACCGGTTCAAATTGCGGTTCGCGGCAAGATCAAAACCACCTGGAAGGGCTTCATCGGCCCGGCGGACGGTTCCGATCTGAGCGCGGGTGATGTTATGATCTTCTCGCGCGGTCGGGGCGCGGCGATTATCGTCGGCAATCGCACCGCGGTTCAAGCGCATGTAACCGCGCCCTACGGCAAGATCCTGGTCACCGACAAAGCCGAGGTACGCGGCCTGTTGGTAGCCGATCAGATCTACCTGGGCCGGCGCGTCTACGCCGTCGCAGAATACTAAAACACACCACGACTGGGGACGGGCAATCCGTCCCCGCTAGCTTCATCGATGGATCGAACTGAATTGTCCGCCTCCTGGAGCTTAAATAGTTATATGAACAAACTGGGAAGATTATTATTCTCGGCATGGGTGCTTTGCTTTGCAGGCCTCTCGCAGGCGCAGGATGAGTTTTCCGCCGATTATTATACAAACAGCGAATTGAGCGGCCCGCCTGCGCTCTCCCGCACCGAGTCCGATCTCCATTTCCGATGGAACGGCGGCAGCCCGGATGCGTCCATCCCCAACGATTATTTCTCAGCCCGCTTTCGGGGCGCCCTGAACCTGGACGCCGGCGATTGGATCTTTACCGTTCGCGCCGATGACGGCGTGCGCCTCCGGCTGAACGGCGAGTTGTTGATCGACGCCTGGGTGCTTCAACCTCCGACCACCTATACGGCGCGCATCAGCCTGGACGAGGGCGAGCACAGTTTGGAGGTCGACTATTTCGAAGCCGAGGGCTGGTCGATCCTGGAGGTAGACTGGCGGCAGGATTTCAGCCAATCGCCGCTGGGCACCAATATCAGCGCATTGGCCTATTACTCCACCGAGTGGACCCTGTGCGATGCCATGAAATCCGCCGGCGGTTGGTACACCCGCAACCAAACCACCTGGGATACCGGCGAACAGGACAAGCTGGACCTGGACGAACGCGGCTGGGTGCGCTCCCTGCCGGCCTCAGACGATAACGACGTTGCCTATCGCCAGGTGGCCGCGCTGCTGCTCAACGGTACTGAAGGGCGCTATCCCGCGGGCAGGTACGTGGTTTTGTACGACGGGGAAGGCACCCTGAGTTACGGTTTCGATGCCGTCAAAAACGAGGAATTATCCACACCGGGCCGTCACGTCCTGGATGTGGCCGAACCCGGTGACGGCGGGATCGTGCTGATTATCGAAGCCACCGACCCGGAAGGAATCGGCGACTATATTCGCAACATCCGGGTGATGCTCCCGGGCACCGAGGGGCGAACTTCGGCCTTTCATCCCGATTTCCTGGCCGGATTGGCGCCGTACCGCGTCATCCGTTTCATGGATTTCCTGCGCACCAACACCACGGATGTCAGCCGGTGGCAGGACCGGCCTTTGACCACCGACGCCCGTTGGAACAGCGAACGCGGCGCGCCCATCGAGGTAGCCCTGGACCTTGCCAACGAGACCGCAGCCGATCCATGGATCAACATTCCCCATCGCGCCGACGATGATTACGTGGCCCGCTTCGCGCAACTGGCCCTGGAACGCCTGGATACGGACCGCAAGATCTATGTGGAATACGGCAACGAGATCTGGAATGCCGGTTTCACCGCCGGCGATTGGGTTGAAGAACAAGCGGAAGCCCGTTGGCCGAATGCTCCCTTCAGCGGTTACACCAAACGCCTCAGCTGGTACGGTATGCGCACCACCCGCGTCATCATGATCTGGAAGGAAGCCTGGGGCGACCAGGCGCATCGGGTGATCGGCGTGATGGGCGGCATGGCCGGCAACATCTGGGCGAGTGAGCAGGCCCTGCTGGCCCCGCTCTGGCGTACCAAGCAACGCGCTACCCCCGCCCGCGTCGCGGATGTGCTGGCGATTGCGCCCTATTTCGGCGCCTATGCGGGTCGAGGCCAATTCGTGATCACCGTAGGCGCATGGGCAGATTCGGAAGAGGGGCTTGACAACCTGTTCCAAGAGTTGGAAACGGGCGGTCTCTTACACGATCCAACCTTGTACCCGGTTTGGCAGCGGGCTCCCGAAAACGGCGCCCTCCATGCAGCCGAGGAACACATACTGCAACACGCGGCCCTGGCCGAGCAGTTCGGCTTGCAGTTGGCGGCCTACGAGGGCGGTCAGCACTTGTCCGGCGTCGGCAACCTGATAGACAATCAGGCGATGACCGATCTCTTCACACGCGCCAATCGCGACCCACGCATGGGCGCCCTGTACGCCGATTACCTGAAACGCTGGAGGGATTCGGGCGGCGTCCTGTTCTGTCATTTCTTGAGTGTGGGTCCCTATAACCGCTACGGCAGTTGGGGCGCCAAATCCTGGCAAAACGAGGAAGACAGCCCGAAACACGAGGCCCTGCTGGATTTCATCCGCGATAACCCGATCTGGTGGGATGATTAAGCCGGCCCTTCCAACAAAGCCAGGTACTTGTGGACAGCAATCGTTTGGGTGAACTGGACGCCGAAACGACAACCGGTGTCGCCGTCGGGAATAACATAGACCACCTCGCCGATCAGCTGAAAACTATCGTCGACGGGCTTCAGCAAAATACCCACGTTCTCATCCATGACGGTCGGCAACAATTCCGCGCTGAGCCCCAGGCCCATCGTAGAAGCATCAAAGGTTTCCACCGGATTCTCTTCGCCGGTATCGAACACCATGGTCAGCCGATGAAGGATTTCGGGCAATGATTCACGGCCGATGCGTTTGGCTCTTCTCTGGTCTGCGCTCAACGGACAATCCTTGTTGCCGGGTTTTGCTTCACTATAAACGACGCGGCCGACCGGTTCAACCCACAAAAAAGAGGAGGGATCAAAAGTGAAAGGCCGGCTCCGGCAAAGGAGGACCGGTTAAGATCGTCAATACCTGGACCCGGCACGGCGGACCCTTGCCGGGGTCCTCAACTTATCCGCAAACTTTCTCCAGTTTCCGCGTAGAATGAATTATGGGTATCGAATTCCGTGGGTAATGAACGTTTCAAAGGGAGATATCATGAAAGCGCTGCTGTTTGCGGGCCTACTCTTCAGCTCGTTCGGGCTGACTGCCGACTGGCCCTATTTCCGTGGACCGGATCACACCGGCACCGTCAGTAAAGACCTGATTCAAGGCAAAACCTTCGGCCTGGAAACGGCCTGGAAGAAAGAACTCGGTTCCGGGTACGCCTGTATTTCCTTGGTCGGCGACCTGGCCGTTACCATGTTCTCTGACGATAAGAACAACCTGTTGGCCGCCTTCGACGCGCACACCGGCGCCGAAAAGTGGCGGTATGTTTTCGGACCTGTCTACAAGGGCCACAGCGGGTCCCAGGACGGGCCGACCGGCACGCCCACCATTCACGGCGACACCGTATACGCCATCGACACCTACGGTCAGTTCGTCGCCGTCAACCTGGCCGACGGCAAGAAGCTCTGGGGTCACACACTCGGGGAAGACATCAAAGCCAGGGTGCCTCATTACGGTTTCAATACGGTGCCTATGGTCGTCGACAATAAGGTGATCGTGATGACGGGCCACAAGGAAGGCCGCACCTTCACCGCCTTCGATCCCAAGACCGGGAAAGAACTCTGGCACTCCGGCGACGACACCGCCACCTATCAATCCCCCATCTTCCAGGAAGTCAACGGCAAGCAACGCATCATGGCCATCACCGACAACTACCTGATGGAGTTGGACCCCGCGGACGGCAAAATCTTCTGGAAGGCCAAGCACGACATCCTGGACAACGAAACCTATGCGCTTCCCGTTCTGGCCGGCAAAGACCGCGTGGTCATCCAAGACCGTCACCAGGTAGCCGCCTTTCGTTTGAAGCGCACCGGCGACACCGCAACCATGACCGAACTGTGGCGCGGTCCCATCTTAATGCGCACCTATGCCTTGCCCGTCTATCACCAGGATCATCTCTACGGCTTCAAGTCCGGTTTCCTGACCTGCGTCGATGCCGAGACCGGGGAGATCAAGTGGCGTTCGCGCCCGCCTCGCGGCGATAACCTGACCCTGCTGGGCGACAGCTTGATTATCATCAGCAATAAGGGCAACCTGGTTGCGGTGGAGGCCACGCCCGAGGAATATCGTGAGACCGCGCGTATCGAACTCTTCGACAGAGGTTCCTACTCGGCCGCCAGTTTTGCCCACGGCGCCCTGTTCGTGCGCAACCTGAAGGAAATGGCCCGAGTCAACCTGATCGACAAGAAGACGCTGGCATCCCTGGAAAAACCGAAGGTCGAACTGAAAGGCGAATTCGGCAACTGGGTCCGCAAGGTCCAAAAGGCCGAAAACAAGACCGCCATGGTAGACGCCTTCATGAAGAAGCAAAAGAGCTTTCCCATCATCGAGGGCGATTCGTTGGTGCACTATGTCTTCCGCGGCGATCAGAAAGACCTGGGCGTGACGCGCGGGTTCGATGACGAAAAACCCATGCACCGCATCGAGGGCACCGACCTGTTCTTCCATTCTGAAGAAGTAGAATCCGACAGCCACTGGGAGTACCACTTCAGTTCTTTCGGCGACCGCGTCGACGATCCGCTGAACCCGCATCAGGTGGGCGCATCCGGCCGCATGCGTTCTGAGCTGCGCATGCCCGGCTGGGAAGCGCCGGATTACCTGGGCGAACCCAAGGGACCTCGCGGCAAGATCGACACCTTTGAATTCGAAAGCAAGATACGCGGCGACAAGCGGGAGGTCAAGGTCTACCTGCCCCCCGGCTACGCGGACAGTGAGGCGCGTTACCCGCTGATGATCGTGAACAACGGTCTGCCGGTGCTCGATGTAGCCAAGATGGATGTGGCCCTGGACAACCTGATCGGCAAAAAGGTGGCCCCGGTCATCGTTGCGTTTATTTCCGGAAACCGCAACGAGATGATGGGTGAAGACCAAATGTCCTATGTGGAGTTCCTGACCACTGAATTGCTCCCCCACCTGGACAAAACCTACCGCACCAAGGCTGAACCCGCCGCGCGCGGCCTTATGGGCGCCGGTCAATCCTCGGTAGTCTCCCTGGTTGCGGCGATGCAAAAGCCCCACCACTTCGGCAAGCTGGCCCAACAATCCTATGTCATGTTGGAACCGGCCCGAGAGCAACACCTCGGCCTGGTCAAAGACGGTGAGGTCGACAAGGTTTCCGTGTTCGTGGATATCAGCACCAACGACTATAAGTTCCCCGGGATTGACGCCGAGGCCTCAAGCCGGGAACTGGTGAAGCTGTTGAAGGAAAAAGGCTACGAGGTAACCACCACAGAAACCGCGAGCGGCCCCGGTTACGCTAGTTGGCGCGCGCGCTACGGCAAGATCATGGCCTGGTTCTCCCCGCTCAAATAATCACAACCCCACCGGCCGTCCTTAGGACGGCTGGTGTTTTCATCCGAAATGCGGCCACATTGAAGGTAAAGCTAAAAATTCAGCTTTTTCCGCACCCAGGCGCTTACCTTTTGCGCAAGGTTGTCTTCAATTCTAACTTCGTCCCTGAGCGGATCGACCACCAGCACGCCCGGCTTGGATTCATAGCTCATATAGAGCCGCAACATTTCGGCCGGTGTCGTGTCTTTCAAGACCATGGGGAACTCTTTGCCGCCTTTCAGACCGTGTTCCCGATCATTTACATATTTCACCTGCAGGTAAGCCGCCGCTACCCGGCTGAGATCCCTACGGGAATCCAGTTTGACGTAGGGGATTTTGACCGCGGCAAGATTGTCGACACCCAAGTTTTCCTCCGGCAACCCGGGAAGTCGGGGCAGCGTGAACACGAGCCGCTTAACCTGTTCATATTCCCTGATCATCAGGTTATCATCCGGCCCCAGGAGATCGGGACAATTCAACTGCAAGAAATTGTTGGTTGAACCGAAGGAAAGGTCGACGAGGCTGCCGTCGCTTTTTTCGTAAAAAATATCGAAAGGAAGAGACGCGGTTGTTTCCATCGCGACGATCAGGCAGATCTCGTTGTAGCCAACATCGGCTTCATACTCCCCCGTCATGCTTTTGGAATCGCTTGACATCGATGAACCTCGCCACCGCCCTTTGCGAATGTCCAAAAGATGCAATGAGGTATGCTTAAGATCCACATGCGCTCCAATTTGGGCCGGCAACGTGTAGTCACGCCCGGGACCGAACGCAATGTCCACCACAATACGAACAGGGCCCGGATGAAGCATGGGGATGGGGGCGGACCATGGAACAATGAAGTCGTGATCGTGGTAAAACCCAGATAAATTCAATTGCCTCCCGGTCCTGGCGTCCAGAATCCAGCCCTTGAGAAAGCGAAAATCGTCAAGGGCATCAACCTCCAACCACATCTTGAGACCGGTATACTTGTCACCGAAATCAGGCGGCGAGAGACGCGGGTCATTGTAGGATAACCCATCCTTATTGAGCAGCCCGTCCACCAAAGCTTTTTTGGAGAGGATTTGACCGTCCGGGGCGTAATACGTACCGGTATTTTGGGAGGCCGGCACCCCGGCCCCCTGACCAGGGTAATTCAAGGAAAGGGCGGAAAGCATCACCCGATTCTTGCCTTCAGTGTAGGTATATCCGTCCAACTCATGAAGCGTGAGCACGCCTTGGAGATTCTTATCCTGGGTCAAGGAGGCGGAAACCTTGACCTTGTCTTCGTCCGATTCCACCACTAATTGACTTAAATCGATTCGATACTTCCAGGGGTCCACGGTTCCCGGTTGCAAATCGAGCAGTTTTTTGAGTTCGGACCTGGGCGAAACGTCCACCGCGCTCACGTATAACCCGGCTTTAGGGGCAAATAGCCAGGCCAGGACGGCAATGAAGATGATGAAGATCGATAAAGAAAGAACAGCTTTTTTCAAGAGTTTCCTCGATGCGGATCGATTAAAGCCCCATCATATCAAGGCTCCACAATAAGGAAACGAAAAAACGGGCCGGTTCGGCTCTACCGACAGTTGCCGAGAGGCGCCCCGCCCCGGAGTCGCGTGTACTTGACGCGGTGAATGAGCAGTGTTTTCATTTTGGTGGGGTCCAAGCTCGCGGACCCAAACCGCTACCCGGCTTTGACCTCAGGCAGTTCCACCAGGAAGGCAATCCCTTTCGATTCCCGGTCTTCCAGTTGCAGACTTCCCTTTTGGTCCAGGATGATGCGGTAGCTTTTATTCAGGCCGGTTCGGTCGTCCACGATGCCGGTGGTATAGAAGGACCGATAAATACCCGCTTTCTCGCTTTCACTCAGTTCACAGCCGATCACCTCGATTCTCACCACCGCGCGCTGATCCCTGCGATAGGAGGCAACCCGCAGGGAACCCGGATCGCGGTAGGCTTCACGGCTCAATTGCTCCAGGACCATGCGGCAGGCAAACACCATCAGGTGCATCAAAGCCAGGCCCAGTTCGCCGGGCTGACATTCCACCAACAAGGGATCGCCCAACGCTTCCTCGATATCCACCCTCTCGCCGAAACGCGAGCGCACATCACTGAGCGTCAGTCTCAGTTGAGCGGTCAGGTCCACCTGATGACGGCCGGCGTCCGAGCTTCTCATCTGCAATTGCCGTGTCAATCGATGCAGGGTTGCCGTACCTTTTTTGATAACCTTCAAGCTCTCGCGCAACGCGCCGAAGTAGCGGTTGAATTCGGTGATGATTTCGTTGTCCGCGTCATCGCCGGCAATGGCAATCAAGCGCTTCTGGAACCGATCCAGGCAATCGCCCAGGTTGTGCTCGCCCTGCATGACATAGCCCAGGGGATCACTTAGTTGATGAGCCGTACCCGTGACCAGTTCGGCCACGGAGGCGCGTCGTTCCTGAACCGCCACCTTCCTTTGAGCCGCCAGCAGTTCATCGGCCATGCGGTCCAATTCTTCCTGGCGTTTGACTTCCGCTTCCCGGTGCTTCAAACCGGCTCGGATGAAGTCCGTCTCCAGGGGAGTCAGATCGCCGGATCGTTGCACCAACAACTCCTCCGCCCGCTTCAGCGGCGCGCCACGGTACAGATACCCCTCCTCCATTTCCTTGCGCCGCCACTCCCCTGCCGCATCGGCAAGCCGGTTGAGGAAATGGGCGGTTTCCCGTTCGTTGTCCATCCACTCCACCAGCCGCGGCCAACGACGAATCAAAGCCTCGTGGCTGACCTCGACCCAGGATTCCCGGCCGCTGATGGACAGCAACCGGGCATTGACCCAGGCCTCGAGTACTTGAGCCCCCGTTTTCGGATCGCGGGCCACGGCCACCAAATCCTTCCACAGCGTCCGCTTACGGGTGTCCTCCGTGCCGTCGCCGGGTCGCACCAGCCGCAAAACGAACATGCGACGAAGCATCTCCTTTTGGTCCGGCGGCAATAAGGCGTACTGTTCTTCAGCCCGACGCGTCAGCGCACCGGCAATGCCGCCGATCCGATCATAAGCGGCCTGTGTCAACTGATTCCCGGAACGCAACTCGAAAAGGCTCATCAAGGCAAAGGCCACCAGCGGCAACTCGCCGGGAGCCCCGCCCGCATCGGCCAGAATACGCTCGACCAAACCGGGCTCCAAGACCAGGCCGCAGGCGCGCGCGGGATTCTCCACGGCCATGCGCAGGCGCCGATCATCCATGGTGCCCAACTGGATGAGGTGACTGGTAACCAGCCGATTCAACTCAGGATAAGGCGCACACATGCCCAGAAAATCGGATCGCAGGCTGAGGATCACGGAAATGGGTCCGTAGGGAACGGACGGCCCCACCAACAGACGATCGATAAACCGTCGGCGACTTTCGGCATCTTCCACCTGGGTAAACACTTCCTCGAACTGATCCACAACAATCACCAGGCGCTTCGCATCGGTCGCGATACATAATTCACGGGCCAAAAAGTGCAGACCCATGCGCTCATCTCGAATCTGGTTGTGCAGGGACAAGGCGCTTTCCTTATGACCCAGACCACGCGCCAACAGGAAGAAGCCCAGGGCCAGTTCCTCCAAGGGTCGGGTTCGCGGAGAACAGCGTGCGATCAGTACGCGTCCGCCGGAAGAATCCTCGCGCAGGGCCGGGATCAAACCGGCTTGCAGGATGGAGGACTTACCCACGCCCGAAGGACCTAAAAGAGCCAGGAACCGATTGACCTGCATGTGCTTGACCAAATGATCGATATCGGGCTCACGGCCGAAGAAAAACTCACGGTCCTCCTCGCGAAAGGCCGCCAAACCGGGGAAGGGGCAGGTAACGGCTTGCACGCCGGGACCATTACCCGCCCCGCTCTCAGGGATATTCGAAACAGACGTCGACGGTTGCATCGGCGCCGCTACATCATCCTGAAATAAAGCAACTTCCAAGCCCCGATCGGTCGAGGGTCTTTCTTCCTCCCGATCCTCGAATAAATCCACCGGCGGGGGCTTGGGCGGTAACCTGCGAATAGCTCCCTTCTCGGGAGGAACCACCAGGGGTTGATCGGTAAGACAACGGTATAACTGTTCGTAACCGTCCCTGGAGGAAATCAGGTACCAGGTATACTGACGCAGAAAAACGGGAATGAATGCCTGGTCCTCGGCATCGAACACGACCGGTATGAACTTGGTAGAGACGGCGGCCGTTTCATAGAGGATATTGGTAGTCACCAGGGCTTCCCACTGAACCCCCAATCCGCGTCCGGGCTCCTCCTCACCCTCCACCCGGCGGTGGTAGGTCCGCGTGCAAACCACCAGGACGAAATCGCATTTCTTGAGAGCGCGGTTCATCCACCGAGGCCAACCATCGGGAGGAGATCCCTGGATAAACTGGTCCAGCTCACAGGTCAGGCCGTCCTGGATCAACTGCCTGGCGAGGGCCGCTACCCGGGCCTTGTGATGCGGCGAATCGTGACTATAACTGATAAATACGTGTGTCATTCAACCATTCCGAAAGGTGTCGCGAACCCAAGATAATATTAAAACTCATCGGGAAAACCGCCGGACATAATAAGCGCCGTTCAACAAATAAACCTCCGAGGGACTCGACCGTCCACAATAAGTGACGCCCGAAAACACGCCGACAAAAACCGGCCGACACCCTCAGAGCAGGCTTCCAATCCACGGCGGCGCCATTTCAACCATTCATAAACACTAATTTACACTAATAAATCCAATTAATTAGACACCGGAACAAGAACAGGAGCACGAATCTGAATCCACCGACGGCTCTCATCTCCCCAGTCATGTCGATTGGTGGTAGAAAAACCTTAGCATCGTTCTTGCTTTGGCCATTGAGGCGGGTTCCTGCTATGATGCCCCCGAGATTATCCCCTGGAGTGGTCGCGTGTTTCGAATCTTCCTGATCCTGCTCACGAGTTCCTCAGCTTTGGCCCAAGACAAAATGATAGCCTGGTGGCCCTTCGAAAACGATTTCCGCGATGCCTCCGGGGCACAGATCCACGGACGCCCCCTGTTCGGCGCCGGCTTCGACGAAGGTCGCCACGGTCGCGGCCTGAAATTGAACGGAACCTCCGCATTTGTGAGCGTTCCCGATAACCCCGCGTTTCACTTCGGCACGGGTAGTTTCACGCTGGCTCTTTGGATTCACTTCCCGATTACGGGTCGCGCCGATGTGCGCGGCGTCCTGACCAAAGGCAAAACCGACGCCGCCGGTTCCTGGGGCCTGATTGCCGACGGGGCCGGACTTCGCTATGCCGATACCAGAACCCGGTTTTTATTTCCCAGCATGGAAAAGGGTTGGCAGCACATCGCCGTCGTGCGCACCGCGGGGACCTACAGCTACTATCACAACGGAAAGCCGGCAGGCAAACAAACGCCCGGCGCCGCGGACCTCACCAATACCGATCCGCTGATGATCGGCCGCGCCGCCCGCAAACAAACCGCCGGTACCATGCTGGACGATATCAAACTGTTCGGCCGCGCCCTCAACCGTGCCGAGTTGCAGGAAGCCATGGAGGCAGCCGTCCCCAAACTGCCTGCCCCCTCCCCTGCCGTGGCCCGCAAGGATGAGATCGAAATCCCGATCAACCGAACGAAGCCGGCCGACGAACCCATCTATTCGGTCCCGGAACTCGATGAAGACCCGTCACCCGTAGCAACCCCCTCAGCCCCCGCTCGACCCGCGCCGGAAACACCGGCAGGCGGCAACGATGTGTTGGTGGTAGGTGCATCTACGCCCCAGGCAAGAGTCCGTACGGGCGAATCGGGCGGCAAAGCCACCCTGGGGCCGGTCCTGGTGGATTATGTCCTTGAATTATCCGGTCCGCAAACTTTTACCAACGGCATGGTCAGCACGCGTGACGGCGGTGTGATTGCGGCCTCATCGGTGGACGGCGATATGGCGGTCATGAAACATACCGCGCGAGACTCCAAGCAACTCTGGCGTTCCGGCGGGCCGTCCCAAGACGCGGCCCTCGACGTGGCCCTTTCCCCCGGCGGCATCCTGGCCGTTACGGGATACGCGGGCCCGGGCAGTAAATACAACGCGGGCGGCCAGGATGTTATGGTGGCGCGCCTGGACCTGGAAGGCCGAGCGCGCTGGGTGGCCACGGCCGGCGGCAGCGGCGACGATCGCGGCCAGGCCGTAGCGGTCGATCGCAGCGGACGGATCTTCGTGGCCGGCACCTTTTCCGGTGAGGCGACCTTCGGCAAGCAAACCGTCACCGGCGGCGAGGAAAACCTCTTCCTGGCTTGTTACGACACCACCGGGAAAACCCGCTGGGTCTTCAGCGCGGGCGACGCCGATACCCGGGTCAGCGCGGTCTCCCTGACCACCGCGCCAAACGGCAGGGACCTCCTATTGGTAGGCCGCTACAACGGCAATTTGACCCTGGGCAACACCCAACTATCCGGCGAAGGTTGGTTCCTGGCCGCACTCAGCCCCCTCCGCTGACTGAATCGACCCGATCGGAACCGGGTCGGCCGATCGGCAGTCGTGGTTTCCAGGGGAAATACCTCTGCTCGACACGTCCGAGCTGTTTATTTCATGGTGAGCGGAGGCCTCCCAACCGGACGGGAACCATGATTTTAGGGTGAGAGCAAGGTACTCGCCCGGGCGACAGGTTTCCTTTCATGTTGCGGGCCTATCACTCGCCTCGGCGATGATCACCATCCCCTGTGAAAAACCCACTACCCGGCGGATCGACAAACGCCCTTTCACGATGCGGGCAACCATCTCGGCGAGTCGAAAACGACCGTTTCACATGAATCAGGCGATAGTTTCTCCCGACCCACAAAAAACCACAACACACAAACCACGCCAAGAGAACACCTTAGGGCACAAACCATACTTGGCATGATTTTAGCTATTGACAAGTCGGCATGACTATTGCTAGATTGGCACCCCTGTCATAAAGCGCCGGGCAAACTCGGGGCAGACCGCCGAACTTCGCCAGGGAGAAGATACCATGAAACTGATACCGCCGACCGGTGATCGCAACATGGAACAGTTCCTC
>JAAUYB010194794.1_pt1 | contig 73598 bp, 41 predicted proteins | sample 7278071 | NCBI WGS metagenome assembly JAAUYB01 (sample SAMN14350121, study PRJNA611818) | marine sediment metagenome | isolation source: surface marine sediment (1.8m) | place: French Polynesia: Moorea | collected 2018-08
CCGCTCGTCTATCGATGTATTTACTCGGGAGAAGGATGGTCCCGCTCGTCTATCGGGTTATTTTGCTCGGAAGAACGATTGACCCGCTCGTACATCGAGTTATTCTATCTAAGTGGTCGATGGACCCTTACGGACATCGGCGTTTTGGATCTCGAGCTCGTTGTGCAAAGCGGTAACCGTGCATAAAAATTTCGAAACATCGTTCCGCCCCGGTGACCATGCTTGTCTGTAAGAGAATACGCCCATGGACAACCGGGGCGATCGAGTTTTTGGCCGAAATGAGGATTGTCCCGCTGGGCCGATGCTTGTTTGAGAATCAAAATCCTCACAGACACGGAGGTCGAGCCACGTTCTGAGCAGAATATGAGGTTAACCGACCGTGACTAACCTTGTCCGGATCCAATAAGTCGATAGTCAGCGGGGTAGACCTGCATATCCTCGGAAATATGCAGACGGAAACGGTTCGCGAATCTCTCACCCAAATCGCCCCCCACGCAATCCCGGTGGCAATTGGACAACCTGATTCCGTGTTATACTGCCCGTGATCCTATCCCCGATTAACCTAAGAGGGCCGGCATGACTTCAAAAAGAAAGGACCGGATTTGCGCCTTACTCAAAGGCATCGAAACCGGCGATGCGGCAGCGACGGCTGTCGTCAATCCCGACAAGTACATTCAGCACAACCCTCAGACTCGCGAAGGAGGCGAGGGCCTGGCCGCACTATTTAAGCGGTTGGCCAAAAGCTCTCCCCGGGTCAATATCGTGCGTGTCTTCTCAGACGGCGACTATGTATTTGCTCATACCGAATACGAATTCAGCAGTTCGCGAATCGGCTTTGAAGTGTTCCGGTTCGAGGGCGATCTGACTGTTGAGCATTGGGATAATATCCAGTCTAGAAAAGGTCCCAATCCATCCGGTCGCACCATGGTTGACGGACCGACCGAGGCTACCGATCTCGACAGGACTGAATCCAACCGGGAAATCGTGCGGTCCTTTGTTGACGAGGTCCTTATCAACCGTCTACTCGATAAACTGGAACAATACATAGACGGCGATAACTACACCGAGCACAACCCACGCATAAGTGACGGCCTTTCGGCGCTACGCACGGAGCTATCCCAACCCGCATCTAACCACGACGCCATGATTCGATACGACAGAAATCACCGCCTCCTAGCAGAGGGGAACTTTGTGCTTTCCGTCAGTGAAGGAGCCCTCAACGGTATCCACACCTCGTTCTATGACCTTTTCCGCGTTGCCCATGGCAAGTTGGTGGAACACTGGGATACTACCGAGGCAATTCCTCCGCGATCTGAATGGAAGAACGACAACGGTAAGTTTTAAAACCGGCTTCAACCGAGCCGGGGGGCGGAACCGGGCGGCCCGGTTCCGCCGATCGGGTTATTTGGGAACTACCGTCAGGTAGTGCACGTCGTTGGCGCTTAGGGTGACCGACCAGCTCAGGTTGCCCAGTTCGTCGGTGGTAACATTCCCGCCGGCGATCGTCGAGGTGACCGTGCCCTGTGTATCGAGCAGCACCTGCTCGGTAACCCGGTACATGCGGTTGGGTGTCAAGCCTGAGAACAGGACGCTCCTGGTGAAGCTGCCGCCTGCCGTGGGCGAGGTGTGGTGGTCGAATAGCAGTGTATGTACCGCGCCGGTGCTTGTGTGGTAAGCCGACACGGCCTCACGCCAGTAGTTGCTGCTCGAGCCCGGGTTGCCGACTGTGGTCAGACGTTTGCCGCCCACCAGTTCGTCGTACCAGGCCAGCACCTCATAGCTGGGGAACTTGACCCAATTGTTGGGATGCTGGGCCGAGTAGTTGAAGAGCGAACGGTGCCAGATGGACACAGTCTTGATATTCAGCGAGGTGTCCATGAACGCCTGGAGCATTTTGGCCAGCCAGGCCGCGCCATGCAGGCCCTCGTAGGTGTTGCTTGTGGCCACGTTGTTTACATACAGCAGCCCCAGCTCATCCACATGCACGCCCAGGTTCGGAGTCCCCCTGGCCGCCAGGCTCGCGGCCAGGGTATCGAGATCGGTCAGCAGGTCGCCGGTGGTCACCGGGTTGTTGGTGCGGTCCAAGGCGTAGACACTTAGGCCGATTTCGTTCAGGTTACTGTTATCCAACAGGTAACCCGGCCAGGAAAAGCCCCGGTCCAACACGAAGTTGCCCAGACGCAGAGGCACCTGGCTGCTTTGGCCCGCATTGGCCGCGGCGAAGGCGTTCTCCGTGTAACCGACGATGTTCTTCATTTGAGCCATGGTGCCCTGAAAGTGACCCGTCACGTCCGGCTCGGTCCAGGTGGTCCACCGCCAGGAGGCGACCTGGCTCCGCCCGTAGGTTTGGGCGAAGTGGGTGACCAGATCCTCGACCATGTTCTGCCAATTCGAGCCGTAGACCGGCGCCTCGGCGATATGGCTGAAGTTACCGCAATCGCCCCCAAACGTGCCGGTCTGGTCATAGGTCGCCAGGTTGACGGTGCGGTCCATCAGGTGAACGGGCGTGCCGGTCAGGGTGATATGGGGCTTCAGACCGGCATCCAACACATTGGCTGTCCATTCAGTCAGTTGGCCGAAGTTGGTATTGTATCCGGTACCATTCCAAATATAGATCTCCTCCAGGTCCGACGGCGCCCAGGAGGGGATGTCGCAGTGACCGAAGAGGAAATTCCCGAAGCGGATATGGGTGAAGAAAGGGAAGTTGTTCTTCAGCCAATTGGCCGGGTACCCCGCCACATTCTCGTCATTGAAACCCGCGTAGGGAAACGAACCGTTGGCGCCGGTCCACAGCCGGGTCACGGTGCCCGCCTGATTGCCGGTGTCGAAGGTCAGGTCGGCGGTGGGCTGCACGGCAAAATAGGCCGTACTGCTCCAGGGGCCGTTGCCGGACCCGTTGACGGCGCGCACTCGCCAGGTGTAGTTGTAACCCGCGCTCAGGTTGGACGTGGGCGTGTAGGCGGTGCCGCTGACACTGGTATCGATGACCTTGAGCCCGGTGCTTTGTCGGGTGACTTCCAGATCATAGCTGGAGGCGCCGCCGATAGACGACCATTGAAAGGTGGGTCTCCTATTGGTAACCGTACCCTTGGGACTGATGGTATTGGGCGCGGTGGTAATAGTATCGGGTCGGGTGGTCACGGTTACCTGGGCCAGCAAATTGGTGCTTCTGGTGGTACCGTCGTACAGGCGAAAAGTATAGGTCCGCCCGCCCACGATCCAGGGCGCGGTTTTCGAGCCGGAAGCGGCTCTGCTGAAGAAGTTGGGATTGTCGTCCACAAACAAGGTGGCGTCGCTGTCAGGGGGATCGGTGGACCAGGTAATGGTGGTTGATCCCAGGGAACCGTTAGCCACGGTCACCGGATTGGGCGAGGCGCTGATGGTGCCCGAGGGCCGCACGCCGGTCACGGTGACCGTATCCAACAGGGTGTAACTTCGGGACGGTCCCGAGTAGAGCCGGAACACATAGGTCCGGTTCGCCTGAATCCAAGATGCAGGCCTGGACTTGGCCGCGCCGTTGGAGAAGTAGTTGGGGTTGTCGTCCACAAAGACATGGGCGTTGGGATTGCTTGGGCTGGTGCTCCAGGAAATAGTAGTTGTACCCGTGTTTTGCCCGAAGGGGACAACCACCTGGGTGGGTGATGCACTGATGCTGCCGCCGGCAAATGCCGCGACTCCGGTCATCAGGAGACCGGCCAAAAGCATGAATCGAGTGGTCATGAATTCCTCCAATATTGAGGCCGGGCATTTGGACGGCAGGCGCGCGTCCGAAGCCGGCAATCGGAGGATACCACCGATTACGCGGTCATTGAATCGGCCCTTTGTGCGAAGTTTCTTACGGATGACCGCTTTGTTTCAGCTTTCGAAAATAAATAAGGGGCGCGGTTCAAAAAGGATGTTTCATTTCACTCGGCCGTTCGAAGGTAATGGTCTCGAAGGGCAGGCCGCGCTCGCGGGCCAGACTGTAGGCTTGCTGGATTTCATCGGCCCGGGGGCGGCGCGACAGCGGGGCGTAACGGGGTTGATAGGTGGGGCTGCTTGGATGGGTGTGCGTGTCGGGACGGTACTGGTCCATGATGTTGATCGGCACGTCGGGCCAGTTCTCGGCCAGCCAGTCCAGCACGGGTTCGGTGCAGCAGTCGACGTGGTTGGGCATGATCAAATGGCGAATACCGGCGTCTTCGCCCCAATCGCGCAGCAGGGCCAGATTTCCCGTCACCGTCTCCCAGTACCAGGGGGTGCGTGCTGCCGCGACGGCGCACTTGCCGGGCCCGAACTTGAAATCGGGCAGCCAGACATCGATCAGAACCCGCAGCAGTTTCATGGTTTCCAGGGTCGTGAACATATTGCTGTTCCACAGCAGCGGCACATTGAATTCGCCCTGGTGGTAGGCCGCTGCTTTGCTGTCGTCAAAAAGCCCGAAGCCGTGTTCGACCCGGCGGATGCGGGAGGGGTCGGTCCCCGCCGTTTCGTCGTCCAGCAAGTCGATAGCGGCCAGGATGGTGTGTAGGTGAATGGTGGGGTCGCCGCCCACCCAGTTGATGTTGTGACAGCCGCCCAGTCTGAGTTCGCGGGCTATTGAGGCCAGTTTCGCGGGGGTAACCTTCATTCCGTTGTGCTTGTCGGTGCTGATGTCGCCGTTCTGGCAAAAGGCGCAACGCATATTACAGGAGGTAAAGAAAATAGTGCCGGAACCGTGCGTGCCGCGAAAGATCAACTCTTCGCCGCGGTGTTGGAAATAAGAGCCGACGCGCGAGGCGGCCCCGAGCCCGCAGGTCCCGCGCTTGCCCTTGGTACTGCGATCGACGCGGCAATTCCAGCGGCAGAAATTGCAATGGGTGAGCATGCGCCGACCAAGTTCGACGGCCAGACCGCGCAGGTTGGGTTGAAGGCGGGGCAGATCGGCCAGGCGCACCTGCCCGCTTTTGATGCGCTCCTGAAGTGCAAGGAAGGTTTGCGTGGCGCGATCGAAGGCCGACCACAGTTCGGTTTCCTCGCTCGCCGGATCCACATCGACCGCCACGCGGGAGGCAATCAGGTAACGGGCCGGCATGCGGTTGGCGGCCACCTCGCGGTACCATGCCGTGCGATGTCGGATTTGAGGATCGTTCCAAACCCACAAGTTGTCGAAATCATCGCTACGCGTGAACATCGGGCGCTCCTAGAGTTAAATATAAGGCGAGCGCCTGACAGGTTCAAGAACGGGTGCAGAATTCCAATGCAACTGCCTGCTGTAAGTCGTCGAAGCGTCCCCGGCCGATATGTTGAGACCGCGTGACCACATGGTCGTGCTTGACCCGAGTTTAGGCACCTTGGTAACGTAGGCATAAGTATGAACATATTGCTCATTGTTTTCGGGGGATTTCATGCAAGGATCTCGCTTTTTTAGCACAAGCCTGACGGTCGTTTTTTGTTTGCTGTTCTCGTCAAGCGGTTGTGCTGTCAAAACCGATACTGACCTGTCTCTCGATACCGATGTTGCGTTTCTGACCGTGGCGCTTTATCCCTATGTGCCGCGCCTTGAGCAATTCCAAACCGCTCTCCGGGAAGCATGGGAGGCGGAAGTTCCGGGCGTGGCCCTGAAGTTCAACAAGGAATGGGATTGCTACGACGAGGACCCGCCGGCGGATCTGGACGTGTTTGTGTTCGATGCACTATTCTTCGATCACTTCCAAACAGCCGGTTACTTGAGCGAAATCAAGCCGGATGAGATTCTCAATCGCGACGATTTCCTGAGTTATGCGCTGGACGGCTGCCGAGTAGGCGAGCATTATTTCGCCATACCGCAACTGGGTTGCGGCTCAGCTCTCTTCTACCGCAGGACCGATACCGATCTGGCCGCCGCGACCACGCTTGACGAAGTCGTCGAAGCTGTCGGCGAGTGTACCTACAAGACCGAGGTGCCTCCCAAGGGTGAAGGTTTGATGGTTGATCTTTCCGGCGGCACCACCTCAGCCTGCCTTTACCTGGACGCGCTCGAGCAGAATTACGGCCGCTATACGCCCCGCCCGCCGCTCGCCCCCGAGTCCTCGAAAGTTGACGCATGGGCGATCGAAAACGTCCGGCAACTGATCCGCATGGCGAGCCCGGCCCAGGCGGCCTATTACTCCGAGGAAAATCCCTACCAACGGGCGACCTGGTTTTCCGAGGGCGCGGGCCGCGCCATGATCGGATACACCGAATCGATGTCCGCCATGAGCGCCGAGGCTCGCGAGCAAATCGCTTTTAAGTTGATGCCCCTCGCCTCGCGAAAGGACAAACAGGTTTCCCTATTCTACTCCGACGTTATCGGCATCAACGCCGGGATCGAGGGCCCCGGAAAACGCGCGCTGGCTCTAAAGCTGGCCAATCTCATGGCTTCCACCCCTTACATGATTGAAAGTATCGGTCTAAGAAACAGTAGATGTGCCTCAATACCTGATGCCGGTGCGTCACTCGGTTTTCAAAGCAATGAGCGCCTCTTATCCGCTCTATGGCGAGATGTACCGCATGGTCACCGACGGTTACCCCGGCCTGTTCCGTATCGGTCCCGACGCCAGGGCCTGGCTGGAAAAACTCAAAGGTGAGATCAAGGACCAGATCTACAACGGTGCCTTTCCGTAATCACCCGGCGAGTGATTTAATGTGGTCCCTGCTTAATATAGAAAGATTCCACATAGGTGGACGATGCCTGGTCTTGAAATGAACAAATCGTCAATAACAGATAAACCATGGAAACATCCTCATTCCCTGTCCGCAGATTAATGATTTCCAGAGGTACCGGGAAGGTCAGGGCTCCCAGTCTCAGCGGCATCACTCACTGCTTCTATTCTTGTCCTTTTCGAGAGGCCTTTCTACCTTTACGCTTGATCTGGATCTCCAGATTTGCCCTAAAGGGAGTACCATCCGCCAAGCTCCCCTCCAGCACCAATAGCGTTTGATTTTGTTTCTCCTCTAAGGATATAAACTTGACCAGATCCCAACCCAGGAACAAACAAGTCCAACCATCAACGGAGGGGTAAAGTCGATAGGGCGTCACGGGATCCGGCAAGGTCCAATCGCCAACCTGAATGATCTCTGCCGATACGATTTCTTTTTCCGTTACAATGGAAAAAAGCAAGGGCTTGGGATCCTTACGCTTTCCTGGATGGAATTTGGTTCTCACCGGACCTTTCGCGGGAAGAACCAGGCTCGGCACGATTTTTTTTATAGATTCGGGTTCATTATTAGGAGTAATCCAAACCGCGGTTCGTGTCCAGGCTGTAATGATTCTGCCCGCGGGAATATAAGCTTGCCGACCTTTGATTGTAACGCTCCGGGCAACTTTTTCGCCGAATAAGACGGCCAGGCCCGCTCCGGTGAGACCCGCTGTTAATCTTCGGTTTTTACCCTTGGAGCTTGCCACGGAACCCATGGGTACAAGTGTTCCGTCAACAGCAGAAAGTTCGGAGATCTTCATCTTCATACTTGCGCCCAAAGCGGCCATTGCCGCTGTCTTTTCAAGAACGGTCCCTTTCACCATTGTGCCCTTGCTCACAAAGAGTGTCCCGTCAACCCACACATCCTCAACTACACGCATCCAAAACGGCTGTTTGGTGGGTGTTAAATGGCTGGATACATTTTCCATGAATTCAAGTTGAACCTCCTGATTGGAAGGTATCTTAACCAGGCCTTCGGTTTGTTCCGGCGCTATATAGGCCGACTCGGTCGGATCTTCCATTTCTTTGGCCAGCTCCCTTAAAACCGCCTTGTGATAACGTTTTAAGATATGTTTCTGTGCCTTCCTTGTTTCTCTGGCATTGGGAGTCGCATAAAATTTCACTTCCTCAAGCAGTTCTTTGCCCTTCTTGGGGCTCAGCTCATTAAATAGAAGGGTTCCCGACATGGTCATGTCGATATAGTAGGTTGCTCCCCCGTGGAAAAACATTTCTTTTGCGGTTTGAATCCAATTGGTCCAGAGCAGGTGTTTTCCAGGTCCTAAATAGGCGAATGTATAACAATTATTATCCAGCACACCAATGTGTTTTTGATCTGCAAAAAGGAACATCGTGCGGGCCGCGGCTGGAAAGCGGCGATCCCTGATGAAGTAAATAAGCGCTTGGCCCTCCTTCTCGACGCCATATTGTTTTACCTTGGTGGTTTCTGCGCCTATGGCTGGAGCCCCCGATGTGATCCAAAGCAAGGCTAAGGGCAAACAAATGAGGAATACATTATGGAACACGAAGGATTTTCTTGATTGAATGATCATATCTTTCTCCTTAGTACGTCATTCTTTTTGACGGGTTGGTTCAATCCGTGCCGACCAGCACGAAAGGCGCCCAGTAGTAGGGATGGCTGTAACGATCGGACTCCATAAAGAGAAGCTGAGTGGTACGGAGAGCCTGCCGGGCTGATTCACCCTTGAGGTAAAAGCCATAAAAAGATTCCATGAAGTCGACCGTAGCCTTGTCATCAATCTTCCAAAGTGTGGCAAGCACGTTTTTGGCCCCGGCTTCTAAAAAGGCCCGGTTCAAACTGTAGACGCCATCGCCGTTATTAACCGCACCCAAGCCGGTATCACAGGCCGAAAGCACTACAAGTTCAGTTCCTCGCAGATCCATCGACAAGATCTCGAGTGCAGTGAGCAAGCCATCGGTATGATCCTCGGCAATACGTCCTTCGGTGATGCCGTTGGCTCCGGCTAGAGCCAAACCGGAGGCCAGCATGGGTCGATCCTCAGGTAGTAGTTCGAAGGGTCTTGGCAATTGAACCGATTCCAGATTCCGGGTCTGGAAAAGATTCAGGGGCGTACTCCTGCTTTTCGGAGAGGAGCTGTCACTTCCAAGAAATTGACCGTGAGTGGCTATGTGTAATATTGAGGGCGATTTGATTTTTGAGACCAAGGCTTCGGTAGCCTCAATGCCACTTTGGTCGACGACCGCGACGCCGTGCTGCTTGAATAGCTCGATTAAGCGTGTACCTTCCTCTTGGGCGCCTTCAAGTTTCGAAAAGCGCCGTTGAGTATTAGATTGTGGATGGGTGGCCTCGCCCAACCTAAAGTCATAGTCAGGAGCAAAGATTAAGTGAGCCTTGCCGGGCCCCGCCGGCCTATCTTTGCGGTTGAAATCACGACCGGAGGCAAGTATAGCGATATCGGTTGTAGAAGCCAACCAATGGTTCTTTTCATCGACCAAAGATCCCCAGGGTACTAGGTTCAAGACACCATCCGGTACAAGGTAAACCCTATTCTTGCCGACCAGATAAGGTTCAAGAGGTTTCCAGAGTTGCAAGAAGAGACGCTTCCCTGCCTTCTTCAACAGGGATTCGTTGTTCGACTTACTGACTGCTTGGCGAAAAGCCTGTAAATCCTTGCTGACGGAGGCCATGGTCCCCAAGTTCACCAAACGAACAGGCGTCTCGGCTTTGGGATCGGCGATGAGGGCAACGACACGTTTTTCAATTGACCTCATCTTGCTGAAATCTATGTGATCATATATCTGGAAATCTACCAAAACAGATCCAACGGGAATGGCCTCCAGAACCGGTACCTCAAGATCATCTGTAATGGCCATACTTCCCGAAAGAAGATTTCCTATCTTTTGCTCCAGGTCTTCTAACTTCCAGATAAGTTGATTTATTTCATCCCGAACTGACGTAAAACCCATCCATGCACGCTGGGCTTGCGAAGATAGCTGAATACGATATCGATTCAGGCTATATAAGTAATCTGAAAGTTCAGAGTCTGGAGATGAGGCCATGGCTGATTGATGAGTCTTGGATGCTATCTGGAACAATAATCCTTTTTGCGCGAGAGTAAGAGAAAGCAACTCCACATCTACATGTTGTAATGGTTTTTTGGAAAAGTGAGAAACTAGAACATTGTGAAAAGGTTCATGACGTTTCCTTAAAAAAAGTCGACGTTTCCTCGTATCAAACCCTGAAAGTAGCTGCATGTACTCTATCGAGAGTCGAAAACCTTCTAAAAAGTACCCTGTCGCGCGCTCATTTTCATCTATACATGTATTCAAAATAGCCAAATTGCTTAGAGAAATTAAGACATCCGGGTGGTTATTGCCCAATATTTCCCTACGCAGCTTCAAAGCTTTTTCCAATAGAGGTTCGGCTACTTGAAAGGCACCGCGAGATTGGTACCACACCGCTAAACTGTTCAGTGCGCTCAATGTACTAGGATGCTGCTCACCAAAAAGCTCATTGTGAAGCCTTAACGAATCTTCAAGCAGAGGTTTAGCCGCATCTTTGTCTCCCTGTGATTGGTACAAAGAAGCCAGCATTCCCAAAGTGATCAGGGTTTCTGGATGGAGCCTTCCCAAAGTTTCCTTACTAAGTCTTAACGCTTCTTCCAGTAGTGGCTTCGCTGAATCATAGGCACCCTTATGTACATACAAGTTACCCAAATTGGCAAGGGATCTCAAGGTATCAGGGTGTTTTACTCCTAGTATTCCTCTTTGTAAATTTAAAACCCTTTTACGTAAGGGTTCAGCTGCATCATAAGCACCTTGCGCTTCATATAAATTGGCTAAGTTATTCAGTGATACCAATGTATTTGGATGTTGGTCACCTAGCGTCTCTCGATGAAGATTTAACACCCTCTCAAGCAGAAGCTCTGCTTTGTCGTAAACTCCTTGGGAAGTATATAACTGTCCCATATTGCCTTGCGTTAACAATATAGAGGGGTGATACTTGTCTAATACTTTGCTATATTGTTCCAAGGTTCGCTCGAACAGTAGCTTCGATTTTTCAAAATCACCTACTTCCTTATAAAATGTTGCCAAGTTGTTCATCGAGTTCAAAGTGTTTGGATGGAGTTCGCCCAAGGCACCTTTCGAAAGGCGCACCGCCTTTATATAAAGCGGCTCTGAAGCCTTATAGTTTCCTTGTTTCTGATATGATAAAGCCAAATTATTGATTGATACTAAGGACTGAATGTGGCTTTCTCCTAGACTCTCACTATTAAATAAAAGAGCCTTTTCTAAGAGTGAGTGCGCTTTTTTATACATACCTTTCAATTGATATAGCATAGCTAGGTTATTCAATATTTTCAAAGATTCAAAGTGGCGTTCACCAAACACGCTCATAGATAAGTTTAATGCTTTTTCAAATAGAGGGAGGGCCGTCTCATAGGCTCCCTGGTTTTGATACAACATGGCCAGATTGTTCAGAACGAGAATGCTATTGGGATGACGTTCGCCTAAAGCCTTTCTGGTAAGCCTCCAAGCGTTATCAATTAGCGACACTGCAGAACTATAATCCCCCTGCTCTCGGTGCCATTCTGCCAAGTTAGTCAGTGAAACCAATGTACTGGGGTGGTGCTCACCCAGAATCTCAATAGAAAGGCTCAGCGCTCTTTCAAGCAAGGGTTTCGCCTCATCATAGGTACCTTTATTCAAATACAATAAGGCTAGATTATTGAGTGAGCTCCATGTCAAGAGGTGGTGATCTCCCAACTCCTTCTGGGAAAGGAAAAGTGCTTTTTCAAATAGAGGTTTGGCCTTATCACTATTGCCCTGCCTTCGATATAACAAACCTAAGTTATTGAGCAATATCAGTGTTTTGGGGTGGCTTGCACCCACTTCCTTTTCACATGCCTTCAATGCTTCCTCATACAATGGTTTTGCTACATTATAGGCCCCCAGTGCTTGATGGGATGTCGCAAGATTGTTGAGTGATTCTATGGTAAGTATATGCTGATCCCCTACCGCCTTCCTGCTTAGACTCAATGCCTTTTCAGATAGTTGCTTCGATGATTGATAGGCCCCCTGTTGATAATGTAGTGAGGCCAGATTATTCAATGCGGTTAAAGCTTTTTGGTGAGTTTCCCCGAACCAGAGTACCGCATTCTGGTATTTTTTTTCTGCGGTAACAAGTGCATCTTCATCTTTTTGAAGAGCGTACTCGTTAGATTTTACGCTCACTCCAGTTGGATCGATACTGAGAACTCGGGAAAAATACGTAAAATAGTTTTTAGTCCGAGGTTCCACGCTTTGACTCGTAAGGGAGACTAAGAATATCCTACCATGAAATTCTTCACAGAGCATTCCGGCCTTATCGTTAGAAATATTTACAAAACTCGGACATGAGTAGTTTTCTTGGAGGGAACTATCAAACATCGGAGACTGCGCACTTCTAGGTTTGTCACCGAACACATCAAGACGAAGGGCCACATGCCAAGACCGGGTCTCGTTTCGTTCCGAATAGCTGGTATCGACAGGGAAATTAAGGATTAGAGTTATACAAAAAGTAATCATATTGCCTCCATTTGGCTTTCTATTGCCCTTTAAGCCTAGCCAGGTTTCGGCTAAAACTGATTAGAGTGGTCAATCAGCATGATGCGTTCTCCTTTATTGGGCTTTCAAGGTCACCACGGTGCGGTTGTAGCGGGTATCGCCTGCCTCACTGCCCGCATTTTGAAGATCCCGCCTACCCGGGGTCATGAAGCGATTCAAGCGGCGGAACAGACCGTTCTCGGCGCCGGGGCCGCGCGCCATTCCTCTTTGATCCACGTCCCCGCCCAGCTTTTTCCAGTCCATGCGCTGAACGCTTGCGAAAAAGGCCAGACGGTCATCCGCGCTTCCGCCGGGTTTGAAACGCAACGCCTCACGGGGACCATTGAAGGTATGGGATTGTCCCGGCTTCAATAAAATCGCGCTGCTTTTCGCCGGCAGGGGGAAGATGCTACCGTTTCCGCTAAGTGCAAACCCCGCCACATACATGGGTTCCTCGGATGCCTCGTGCAGCGTGACCCGAACGAACCAGTCCTTCTTTTTCGGCAGGAAGAGGATGTCGCCCTTTTGTTTTTCACCATAAAATTCACCATAGGCGCTCTTGCTGCCCACGGGAACGATCTCTATTTTCAGGCGTTGGTGGTCGGGCATGGTGTGGTCGTCGCCGTGCATGGCCAGGATGGTTTGAATGCGGGCGTGACGCACCGCTGTTTGAACCAGTTCCCAGCCTGCATAGGTGTTGGATATGGGGAACCTGCCCCGGTCCCGGCCCAGACGATCCACCAATACCAGGGCGTTATCTCGGTAAACCACTTCCAGATCGGGCGCATCGGGATAGTCCTCCTCCACCCGGTTCAGGCAAATGGACGCCTCATGGTCTTCCTTCAAGTACTGCTTCAGTTCTTTGCCGATGGTTTCGGGCACGCCCTCGTCCCCCGGTTTTTTGGCGGGCCGGATGCGGAGGGTGAGTTGCACGGCTTCGTCACCGGGCAAAACCAACACGGCGCGATCATCCCGTCGGATGGTTTCGGCGGGGGCGCCGATTACCCGTGCCGCGGCCCGAAAGCCGTCTACCCGCAGCACCTCCAAGGTGGCAACGGCTCGGCCGGGGTCCAGCCAGTGACGGCCCACGGTGTCGGGCCGATAGACCCGCAATTCGGCGCCGGGACCGATGCCGGGCATCACCGTTCCTATCAAGTCTACCCTTAGCTCTTTCCTCGCCGTTTTGGTTTCCATCACCCGCCAGGTGACGGGGTTGCGCCTTTGGGTCATGCCGAAAACCGGCCGTTGCAGGTTACCTTGAAAGCGAGGCAATTGCAGGCGGGTGTGGCCCAGGACCGAGCGAACCTCCCGTTCTACACCGGCCCAGGTGAGAGCCTGATGGGTCATACGACCCATGGCGGGAATCAAATGCCTGGTAAACAAGCCGCCGCGTAACCCGTCGAAGGCTGGTGTGCCGTCTTTGGCCGCGCTGATGACCACCAGGTTGGGCATGGCGGCCGGTTGGTATGTGGGGTCGATGCTCACCATGCCCCGACCGCCGTCTGAAGACTTTCTCGACCCCTGGCGCTTTCGGTTCGGTCGGTTCGTAAAGGTGTTCTCTTTAATCGCCCGCACCAACCCGCCGGTGGTCCGAGTGCCGGATTCGGAGTGGCAGGCGTCCAGGATGACAGTGACTTCCGCCGTCTTTTTGATAAGCTTGTGCAGCAAGCGGTTGAATTCATCGTCCCACAAACCCAGCGCCAAGGTGTCCGAATCATGGAGCAGTAGGATTTCATCCTTACCGTCTTCCTCATCGCCGTTGAGGTCGGGACCTTGTGTGCCGTGGCCCGAAAAGAAAATCACCACGGGATCGCCCTGCCCGGCTCTGGCGATCAAGCCCTTTTTGATCGCCTTGCGCACGTTTTTCAATGTGGCGTTTTCGTCCGTCAACAGGATCACGTTTTCCTTGGGAAAAGCGTAGCCGTCCGGGTCGGTGAGCAGGGCTTGCATGTTGTGTGCATCGGCCACGGCCCCGCGCAGGTCGGTAACGGCCGGGTCCTTGTATTGGTTGACGCCGATGATTAAAGCCAGGGGGGCTCTGCCGTCAATCCGGACCGCCGGCTTCAGGGGGAAAGGGGATTGACCATGGGCGGGGATCAAAAAAAGCAACAAAAGGAAAACCGAGATAAACTTCATGAGAAACAGCCTCCATACCGCGTTCTATGAGGGTTGGTGCAAACGGTCGGCAGGCGGGATCATGGTTTTTGTATTTTCTTCCTTTGCACCAAAAAATGATCACCTGCAAGGCTGACTTGCACTAACCCCGGTGAAGACGACCGGAACGCTTTTAAGGAGGAGTGCCATGTTGCTGATCAGCTTGTGCTTGGCCCTATGGGCTTTTGGGGAGGAGGTGAAGACTTATGAGGGCACGCTTAGGGTAGAAGCCCGGCAGGGTGACTGCGAGGATGGGGTAACGGAGCAAAAGGTCACCCTGCTCCTGGCCGAAAGGGACAAGGGTTTCCAAGGTTATCTGATCTTTCAGGACAAGCGTTTGGCCCGGGTTGAGGGCGCTGTTAAAACCAACCTCCGCCTCAGGTTCCCGGCAGCAGAACCGGAGCTCGCGGAGATCTGGTCCCTGCACCTTGCTACGGTTGAAGGTAAACTAACCGGCCGGGTTCAAGCTTTGAGAGAGCAAGGCAAAGAAAACTGTCGCATGAAACAGGCGAGGCTTCAGCTTCAGAAAAGCGATAAAGATGCTCCAAGCATTGATAAGTGGTCGCGGATATTTGAGGCTCTAAATATTGTAGAGCGGGTTCATATTGCATTCGAGGTAGGAGATAGCCATACCGCCCTTGCCGAAGCTGAAAGAGCCATTCAACTGGGCACAGGTCACGAAGAAATCCATCTGGCGGCTGCGGCAGTGATTATGACATCAGAGAAACCGGGTGAGACGATAAGAGCATGGCTTAATGCGGCAGAAAAAGCAGAGCAGAAAAATAAGTCAGAGATTTCGGGCGATTACCGTGCCGTTATTGCAGTCATCCTCTTCTTAATGGGGGACGAGGAAAATCTTAAAAAGGAATATGAGTCGGCGCTGATATTTTTTGGACTTGCCATTCACCTAAACCCGAATAGTCATTTCTATCTAGCTCAGGCAGGTTACGTCTGCAAGCGACTAGGCCGGCGAAATGAAGCAGTAGCTCTTTTAAAAAAAGCGGTTGAAGCCGCAGTACTAAATGGGGATATAGATCCTAGTATTTACAGCACTGTTAACACCTACCACACAGAGATTTTGAAGATGCGAAGTATCATCCCCAAGTGGGCAAGGGAAGAAACTGAGAAAACTAACAGAGTACCAGATACCCCCGAAGTAATGGGTTATCTTCGAGAATGGAAAGAAGGAAACAAGCTTTTTAAAAAAGCGCAACGCGAGGGCAAATACCGCAAAGGATTGGCCATAGCAGAAGAAAATCACAAACTGGCAAGGGCCCGTTTTGGTGTGTCCCATCCACACACGCTGGCCTCTCTCGAAAACCTTGCAGGTGCGTACCTAAAGCTGGGAGCCTATGAAGCGGCACAACCTCTCATGGAAAAAGCGCTCCGGTTTCGCCAAAAAGTCCTGGGAGAGCGCCACCTCGATACCTTGCAGTCCCTCAATAATCTGGCTGTTGTGTATAGCAAACTGGGAGTCTATGAAGCGGCACAAGCACTCTATGAGAAGACTCTGGGGCTTTATCAAGAAGTCCTGGGTGATCGCCATCCCTTTACCTTGCGATCCCTCCACAACCTGGCAAGTTTGTATAAAAAGCAGGGAGACTATAAAGCGGCATCTTCTCTCTACAAGAAAGTGCTCCAGCTTCGCCAGGAAGTTCTAGGGAGGCACCATCCCGATACCTTGCAATCCCTCAATAACCTAGCGGCTTTGTATGGAAGTCAGGCCCTGTGTGCCAGACTAACGTGAGACACGAATCTCCTTGTCGTCCCTCATAGACTTAAGGAGTTTCGCGTCTCACGTTAGTCTGGCACACAGGGACGCGGTGAGGCACGGCAACCGCTATCGGAGATTGCACCTCCTTTCCGGCAGTTGCCCGGCACGCTCTGTGAGGGTGAGACGCTGGAAGCCCTCCACAAAATTCAAGGCTTGCCCGTAGAAGCTTTAATCGGTCCTACCGCCACAGAGGCCCGAGTCGCCGATATTGCCTCACCCAAGGTATTTCATATCGCCACCCATGGTTTTTACGAGGGTGCAGCCAAGCAGAACCTGAAATCCCGAAACACCGGCATGAAATTGTCATCTCTTAACAGTCGTGACCTGGAACAGGCTCCTTTCAACCCCAATGAATGGTTAGATGACCAGCGGCCCATGTTGGCCTCCGGCCTGGCCCTGGCCGGGGCCAACGGCGTCGTCAAGGGCAGGGTGGCCGGCGACTATACCGACGGCATCCTCAGTGCCTTGGAGGTGTTGTCCATGGACCTGCGCGGGACCGACCTGGTGGTGCTCTCGGCCTGTGAGACCGGACTGGGTGACATCAGCAAGGCCGACGGGGTTTACAGCCTTAATCGGGCTTTTCTGGAAGCCGGGGCCAAGAATGTGCTGTCCACCCTATGGGCCGTCGATGATGAGGCCACCGCTGCCTTTATGGAGTATTTCTATACCCTCTACCTACGCGGTCACACCCCGCGGGAGGCCTTACGCTTCACCCAGTTGCACTTCATCCATGATACTCCCTGGAACCATCCCTATTACTGGGCGCCCTTCGTGCTGGTCGGTGGAAAGTAACCGTGATGGGTTTGCGCGATGGGTTGTTGTCCCTCTTCAAGCCGCTTTGCGTCTTTTAAAACTTTTGATCCCGGACACGGTTGTTTTGCACCAACCCCAATGAAGAGCGCTTTTGGGAGAGGATGGTATGTCAAGACCGGACACTTTGTTTCACCGCATGTTCGAAGAGAATCGGGATAAGATCTGGGGTCATATCTTCAAAAAAATGCCCGGCCGGGAAGATGCCGAGGATGTTAACCAAAAGTGTTGGGTAGATTTCGCGACGGCCCTGAAGAAAAACCGCCCCAAAAAGCCGGAAGCCTTGCTTCGGACCATCGCCGAAAGGCGAATCGCCGACTTTTACAGGAAACGGGAGAAGGAGCCGCCTGCCGTGGAAATCGATGAATCGTTCCTGGAACATTACCGGCACGGCTCCGCCACAACCAACCTGTTGGCCTGGGCCGGGCGGCAAGGACTGTCGGAACTGGAGGCGGCGATCCTGGAACGGAAATTTATCCTGGGTCAAACCTACCCGGAAATGGCGCCCGAGCTTGGCAAAACCGTAAAAGCCTTACAGAACGCCTACTCAAGAATCATCAAAAAGCTGAAAGAGCGCTATCATAAAGGCGGGAAGTCATGATGAGCACCCTGAATCGTGAAGAGTTGAACGAGTTGTTACAACAGAAAACACCGGATGAAATTGCCGATCAGGAAAAAGACCGGTTGGACGATGCCGGTAAAGCGTTCCTGGAGCAACGCCGGGCCCACCCTGAAATAGAAGACTTCCTGCGCGACAGCGGCCGTTATACCCGCGAACAGTTGGACAACCCGCCGGAATTCACCTTGCCTCAAGACTTCGATTGGGAACCGAAGCCATCCCGGCTCTACCGGTTTTTCTTCGGCGGGGTAAAGGTACCGGGTTTTGTCATGGCGGCCGTGTTGCTCGCGGGTTTCCTGGTATTCCAATTTCAGGAAACCATTGTCATCGACAAAGGCGCGATCAGTTTCGAACGCATCAAAGATGAACCCGGCGCGGAACCTCTGGACAAGCAGTTGTTCGAGGCCCTCAAACAGCGCGGCATCTACTTTTTCAACAAAGGAGAGGAAACCGGGGAGGTGCGCTATTACAAAGAGGCCTATAACGACCTGACTCAGGCCTTCATGATGGACAACACCGATGACGCGATCAGGCAGTACCTGATCAGGGCACACAACATCATCAATGAAGACTATGAAGTGGAAGAGTGATGCACGGGAAACTTGCCGCACAAACTCTTTTTTCAGTTGTGCTTACCAATTTAATGAAATTCTTCGGGGGTTTTTGCCCTCGCCTGAAGACATTTAAGGCAAGAGCTCACCGAGAGCGTCGCCACGGCGCTACCGGGTACCCGGTCCTCTAAATTTTGTTTAGGAGACCAGACATGAAAGACCTCATCAACCAACCGCTTTACCTTGCCGCCGCCGCTGCCCTGGCGGCCTGCCTGATCTTCAACCCCGGCGATTTGCAAACCATGATCTGGATGTTGGCCACCCTATCGACCAGAACCGGTTCGGGCGCGCCCGCACCTGCTTCGGATAACATCAGTGACAGCGGCGGCGATGTGACCGATCCGGCCGGCGATCCTCCGTCTGCCGCGGGAGGAAATGGTTAAGCGTCAACCGTACCGGGCGCCTTTCAAGGGCGCCCCCATTCCGATCTTTTTCCGAGGAACGCATTATGTTACTGTTGCTGTCAACCTGTTCCGCGCGGACCATCATGAATCAAGAAAAGATCCAAATTCCCATCACCCAACTTCTCCAACAATGGCGGGCAGGCGATGATCGAGCGCTTGACCGCTTGACACCCGCCGTCTATGGCGAGTTAAAGCGTTTGGCCATGGCCTTCATGCGCCGCGAGCGTCCCGGCCATACCTTGAAAACCGGTGACCTGGTGCATGAGGCCTTCGTGCGAATGATCGGCGAGCGCGAGCGCAATTTCGAGAATCGCCTGCATTTTTTCGCCCTGGCTTCCAAGATCATGAAGGACTTCTTGATCCAGTACGCCCGCGCCCGCAACGCCCAAAAACGGGGCGGTGATTTGCTACGGGTGACGCTGGGCGGAGACGACAAGCTCTCCGATGATCAGGCCGGCGAACGCATTGTGTTTCTGACTGAAAGCATCGAGACTCTTACCCAAATCAACACACGGGCCGGTCGCATCTTGGAACTGTTCTATTACGTGGGTCTAGGTGTGCAGGAGATCGCCGAAATAATAAAAATAGCCCCCGCTACCGTGAAACGAGACCTCCACTTTGCCCGAACCTGGTTGAAGAAGCGTTTCGCCGAGAGGACCTCATGAAGACGATCGCGGACTGGGACACCTTACAAGGCCTCTTTGAGGAAGGTATCGGGCTTGGCCACGATGATCGACACCGCCTCCTGGCCGGCAAACTGGCGGGACGCCCGGATCTGCAAGCGGAATTACAGGCTTTATGGGCGCAGGAATCGGAAGAGGACCCGTTTCAATCTGTTCGGTTGTTGGCCCGAGGCGTCACGGCACAGCCGACTGAAGAAGACATGCCCACCGACTTTTCCCGGTATGAGATCCTGGAGCGGATCGGCCGGGGCGGTATGGGTGTGGTGTACAAGGCGCGACAGAAGCAGGTGGATCGGATTGTAGCCCTGAAGATTTTACCGTTGGGTCACTGCACACCGGAACGCCTGGAGCGTTTTCGCGGTGAGCAGCGGGCGCTGGCCCTGATCGATCACCCCAATGTGACCCGTGTTTACGACTGCGGCGAGACCCCGGAGGGACAACCCTTCTACACCATGGATTTTCTGGAAGGAGCGCCGATCACGACCTGGTGCGACGAACACCGGTTGGACATTCCGGCCCGGCTGCAACTGATGCACGGCGTGTGCGAGGGTCTTGCCCGGGCGCATGGTAAAGGCATTATTCACCGCGATATCAATCCCAACAATGTGATGGTGAGCCGTGGACCGGACGGGCCGGTAGCCAGGCTGATCGATTTCGGCATCGCCAAGTTCAAGGACCGGACGGTACAAACCAAAACCGGATCGGTTTTGGGTACGCCCGGTTACCTGTCGCCGGAACAGGCGGCCGGCGGTAATGAGGCCGAGGTAGATGTGCGTAGCGATGTCTTCAACCTGGGCGCCTTGCTCTATGAATTATGTACCGGCACCGCACCCTGGGCGGAACATCTTGCGGACAATAACTCCTTGGACCACATGTTGCGGGTCGTGCGCGAGATGCCGCCGCGTCACCCGGCGAGGGCCGTTCACCGCAGTCAGCCGGATACCGCACGGACCCATCGAACCAGTCCCCACGCCCTGGCCAAAACGCTCAACGGCGAGCTGGGCCGCATGATCATGAAAGCGACGGCCCTGAAACCCGAGGATCGCTACCAGGACTGCCGTGCCTTGATTCGCGACCTGGACCATTTCCGGCAGGGCCTGCCCCTGGACGCCATGCCGCCGGATCGCTTCTACCGGTTGCGCAAATTGGCCTGGTACCATCGTCGCCCCCTCTTTTTGGGCATTGCATTTCTGGCCTTGCTATTGGCGGCGATCACGGCGATTTCGGCGGCTTTCTTCCGAACCCGCCGGGCGGAGCTCGAGGCCCGGGAGACCTTGGAGCGGTTGCAGGCCGTGCAGGGGTTTACCCTGGGTATTTTCGAGGAGGTAGACCCGTCCCGGGCGGGCCGCTCGGTAACGGGATCCGAGCTTTTGGAACGGGCCGAACGCAAACTGGCCGCATCCTATCGGAATCGGCCCGAATTGGAGGCGCCTACTCGCATGGTGCTGGGTCGAGCCTGGCGCGGGTTGGGGTTGGCCGCGCGCGCCGAGGACCAGTTCAGGCGCGCCTACGCATTGAACAAAGAGCGGTTGGGAGAAACCGCGGAAGCAACCTTGTTGTCCCTGGAAGCCGCCGCGTTTTCGAGCTCGGTCTCCGGGAACCTGTTACTGGCCGGGCAACGTTACGAAATCTGTCACCGGGGTTTTCTGACCCGTTTCGGTCCCGACGACCCGCGAACCCTGCGAACGGCGAGCGGCATGGCTTTGGTGCTCGGCCTTTTGGGTGAACATTCCCGAGCCGTAGACCTGTTCAAGCAGACCTTACAACGCCAGGAGGCTTTACTGGGCGCTGACGACAGTCAAACCCGGGCCACGCGGCATAACCTGATCAGCTTGTTGATCTCGGCGGGAAAACTGGAAGAAGCCGAAACCTTGCTCGCCGTAACCTTGCGACAGCTCGATTTTAAGGGCGATACCGATCATCCGCAAGCCTTGAAGGCGCGACACAACCAGTGTTTCCTTCTGGAAAAGAAACGCCGACGGGATGAGGCGGCGGTCTGTTACCGAGACGTCCTGGCCCGCCGGGAAATCGTGTTGGGCCGTTTCCACCCCGACACCCTGATGACCCGCAATAACCTGGCCGTTTCTCTTGGCGACGGTGGAAAGCCGAAGGACGCACTGGCATTATTGGGGGAGGTACTGGACGATCCACAAAGGCCGGCGAGTGAGCATCCCGTCTATGCCCGGCTGGAACATAACCTGGGCCACTACCTGCTCACGACCGGCCGCAGGCGAGAAGCGGAGCCCATCCTGGAAAAAGTCCTGGAGAAGCGTATCCGGACCCTGGGACCCGCCAATCATGCCACTCTGCGTACCGAATGGACCCTGGGGGAGGTATGGCTGGCCCGGGGTCACCGGGAAAAAGCACTGGCAACCTTCAAGGCTGTCATAGCCAAAGCAGAAAGTGCCTTGGGCGCCGATCACGCCGATACACGGCTTTACAAGCGCGTCTTTTCCAGGATGTGACCAAATCCCTCAGGCCCGGTTTCGGTGTGGTGCCGGGAGTATCTGCCTCGACTGAAGATGCCGTTTCAGGTTTTCGGGCGGGGTTTCAGCCCGCCCGGTTTTCGGGCCTAGCGGCGTTTGCTGGGGTCCAGCTCCATGATGATGCTGCGTTCCAGGAACTGGCAGAAGCGGTCCAGGTAGTTGTATTCGTCGCCCTCTTCGCGGTGCATCAGCCAGGGATTCATCAAGGTGTGCCGGACCATGTAGATATGATCGGCCTCCTTGGTGCGGTCCTCCACGGCATCCACGAAGGTATCCACGTCGATACCCAGCTCTTCCAAGATGCGCGCGCTTTCGTGGTCGTTGAGCTTGGATTTCTGCAGCGAGGTAAATGAACCGAAGAAGTCGTGACCCTGCAACGGCTGGTTGGGGTCGATCTTCATATGGTTGAAGATCTTGCGGCTGAAGTGGTTCATCAAGGCCAGGTACTTGTTCCGCTTGGGGTTGATGCAATAGCAGATCAGGTTGGAATCGGGCGTGTAGGGAATCGTAATGGTTACCAGGTTGGACACGCGGCTGCGCAGTTCGTAGAGCTTGTCGTAAAGATACTCGCAGGACTGCATGGAGTTGGTGAGTACGCGCCCGAAGCCCTTGCGGTGCAGGGGAATCACCCGGTGGGAAATATAGGCGGCAGCAGCGGCGGCGCCCGGTTTGGAACCTTCCATAATGTACTGGCCCAAGCCCCGCAGTTTCTGCATGGGCGGTTTCTTCAGCGGGTCGTCCTTCAAGTCGAAAACGTATGCGGCCTCCTGGCTGATGAAGTCCAGGATGCCGGCGTCGCGGCTGACGAAGGCGCCGCAGCCGAACGGCATATAGCCCAGTTTGTGGGGGTCGATGGTGACCGAATCCACCTCGGAAACCGCCCGAAACGCCTTCCAGGTGCCCTCGTGCGGGAAGTATTTGAAATCCTTGCGGCACTCCTCGTGGGCGGCAAAGGTACCATCCTCGTTGCGGAACATACAGGCCATGTAGCCGCCCCAGGCGCCGTCCACATGGATACCCAAATGCAGGCCTTTCTGCTTGTATTTGTCGCGAATCTCCACGATGCGGTGGATGGGATCGACCGAACCGAACTCGGTGCTGCCCAAAACGCCGACCGCGCAGAGAATGGGTTGCTGCTCGGAATGGCAGGCCTTGACCGCTTCTTCCAGGTGGTCCATATCGCCGCGCATGTGTTCGTCCACGCCCAGGTGAATCAGCTGACCGTGACCGATGCCCAGCACCTTGCAGGCCTTCTCCCAGGAGTAATGCGCCGAAATGGGCACGATTACCTTGGGCGGTTTCAATTCGGTGTGCTTCATGAAGAACCCGGCCATGCCCAGGCACTCGAGACTTTCGGAGACCATCATCTTGGTAAAGCGCTGAAAATCTTTTTTGCCGGCGTCCTGCTTGAGCCGGCTGAGGGTAGCCTGCATCAACTGGTGTGTTTCGCGAATCGTTAAGTTGAAGAGTTCCCATTTGGTATAGGCGCTGAGGTTCTGCTTGAGAGGCCCCACCCCCTCGGGATCGAAGCCGAAATCGCGGCAAGCCTCGGCCAGGGAGACGGGATAGAATTTGACCGCACGTAAACTCCACAAACCCTCATAGTTGGCAACGGTGCCGCCGGAGGTCAAATGGCCCCAACCCACGGGGCCGGCGTCCTGCTGGATATTAAAACCGACCATCTTGGCCAACATCTGACCCACGTCCAGTTCCTTCTGTAAGGTGGCGGGCGCCGCATCGTCGGAAACGTTGTTGGGGTTGTAGAGAATGGTCATCATTTGAGCCAGGACACCTGGTATCAATAGATCCGCGGCCATGTGACCCAGGTAACGGGGACTGAAAAAGGGAACCGATTTCTTTAAATCGGCACTCAAGGTGTGCAGCTCCTGCTGCATGGCAGCCACGAAGTCGTTGAAGTCTTCCCGGTAAGCCGCCTTGGTGGGAATGGGTGGTCGGTTCTCGGGGTGGAAGTTACGCCTCCAGTAGGCGTGGTCCCGAAAGAACTCGAGCAGAATGCTCTCAACCATTTTATCGTTTTCCGCGTATGCACCCAGAAAATAGGGATGCATGAAACTCAAGTCAGGTGTCGTCATGCTAACAATCCTCAACGCTGAAATGGTGTTTACGGAAGGACTCGCCCGTAACCCACGGTGTCTCGGGATAGTGCCGGCCGCTTGCTCAGAATTCCGGTTCCGTCATATTTTCAAAACAGGAAGTTCTGCACACATACGGCTTAATGATGTCACTTTTTCCACCGTATGTACCAACGTCTATTTCTTCGGAATAATGCAGAATTCCCTTAAGGGAGATCCCAAAAAAGGTGTGGGGCCGGCTGCACTGAATTTTACCATTAACTAGGGTTAATTGACACTAAGTATTGGGGATGAGGAGCGCCACTCCAACCGTACGATCGGCTTATCCCGCTCGCTCTATTCAGTTTTTTCGATTGGGGGAAGTTCCACGACGAATACCGAAAGGGCGCCCCGGCGCTTATTTGTCGGCGTCGGTGTTTCGATCGGGCAGGGTGAGGATTTCATGGCCCGTCTCGGTAACCAGGATGGTATGTTCGAACTGGGCCGACAGCTTACGGTCCAAGGTGTACACGGTCCAGCCGTCGCTTTTGTCCAGAAAGGTCTGAAAGGTGCCGGCGTTGATCATGGGTTCGATGGTAAAGGTCATGCCGGGAAGCAACTCGCAATCGGTTTCGCGGTTGGGATAGTGGCAGACCTGGGGCTCCGCGTGGAAGACCCGGCCCACGCCATGGCCGGTATAATCGCGAACCACACCCAGGCCGCGTTTGGTGGCGTGATTGTAAATGGCGCGCCCCACCTCGATCAGACGTCCGTGGGGTTTGACCGCTTGAATGCCCAATTCGAGGCATTCCCGTGCGGTTTCGGTAACCAGTTTGGCTTGCTCGGAGGGGGTGCCCACGTAGATGGTGCGGCTGGTATCCCCGTGGAAACCGTTCAGGTAACTGGTCACGTCGATATTCAGGATGTCGCCCTCTTTCAGGACACAATTCTCGGATGGAATGCCGTGACAGACGACGTCATTCACCGAGGTACAGACGCTGCGCGGGAAGCCGCCGGTGGTGATGCGGGGCTTTTTGGGATCGGTACGCCCGTTGGGATAATTCAGCGGCGCGGGGTAGGCGCCGGCATCGAGCGTCATCTGGTGGACCCAATCGTCGATCTGCTGAGTCGTGGTGCCGGGTTGCACGCGTTCGCAAACTTCGTCCAGGATATTGGCGCTGAGCGTACACACCTTACGCATCTTCGGAAGGCTTTCGGCATCCATGATCTCGAAATCGCGCTTGGGACGACTGGTCAGGGAAATCGTGGTGGTACGTTTGCGCCCGTGGCATTTTTTATATTTCAACCCGCTTCCGCAGTGACAAGGATCGTTTCGCTTCAATCTGGTATGCCTCATGGTGTGTCAGCCCTTCCAATATTTTGGGCAGGCCTGGAGCAACACTGCCCTAATCAACCATTATCTAACAAAAGTGGTCGCGAAAACAAGAGCCGGTCCGGTTCTGGTTCCGGGCAGGGTGTCGTCAAGTCGAGGGGGAATTTGCAGATTGTTGTGCCCGAGCTCGGTAAGTCCGTTTTTCAGGTCTGAAATGGATGTTCCGAGCGCGGCGATGAGCATTTTTATCTTTCAGCAAGCCCGCCCGGCCCGGTTGGTTGATTCTATTTCGACGCTCACGGTGATTTGAGGGGAATCGGCACCTGTTCTCTCTTTAAAAAGACCCGGCGCCCGGGCCGCCCGTTAAAAACCGGTGGAAAATGTGCCCTCGCCCCGGCCGCTCGTTATTATAGTGCTTCGGAAAATCAACGGCTTTTAACCCTATGCAGCGTGCATAGGGGTGTAATTTCCAAGCTTTCGTTGTAATTGGGGCCCGTCGGGTTGGGAGGGGCGGGATTGGAGATGAAAATTGAGTTCCTGGTGAATTACCGACAGATTGTTAGGCGAAATAGTCCGATTGCCTAACGAGGTCTTCGCAAAAGAATCACAAAAACTGCTTTTTTGCCAATTGGGGCATTTCCGGGCTGTCGGGCCCTTGCTATAATGCGGATGTACCGTGTCGGTTGCATGAAGAAGGAGGCAGGTTATGGAAGACCTCGCTAAGTTGGAGCAGGAGTTTCAAGCCCGGATCGACCGAGGCGAAATCATCGAACCCAAGGACTGGATGCCCGAACGGTATCGCAAGCAACTCATCCGCATGATCTCACAGCACGCGCATTCCGAGGTCGTGGGCATGCTGCCCGAGGGCAACTGGATTTCCCGTGCGCCCAGTCTGCGCCGTAAAAAGGTTCTACTGGCCAAGGTCCAGGATGAGGCCGGCCACGGTTTGTATTTGTACTGCGCCGCCGAAACACTGGGCATCAGCCGTGATGAAATGATCGACCTGCTGCACCAGGGCAAGGCCAAATACTCCAGCATCTTCAATTACCCGTCACTGACGTGGGCCGATATGGGCACGATCGGTTGGTTCGTGGACGGAGCCGCCATCGTCAACCAGACCATGCTGGCCAAGGGCTCTTACGGACCCTACGCGCGCGCCATGATTCGCATCTGCAAAGAAGAGAGTTTCCACAAGAAGCAGGGCTATGAAATCGTGGCCAATATGGCGAAGGGCACCCCGGCCCAGCGCAAGATGGTGCAGGACGCCGTCAACCGTTGGTGGTGGCCCTCTTTGATGATGTTCGGCCCGCCGGACAACAATTCACCCAACAGCGCGGAACTGTTGAAGTGGAAGGTTAAGAAGAATACCAACGACGAATTGCGCCAACGCTTCGTGAATATGACCGTCAAGCAGGCGCAAGCCGTCAAGCTCACGCTGCCGGACCCCGATCTCAAATACAATGAGGAAACCGGCAATTGGGATTACGGACAGATCGATTGGGACGAGTTTTGGAATGTTGTCAAAGGCAACGGTCCCATGAATAGAGAACGCATGGAGGCGCACCGCAAAGCCCACGATGACGGCGCCTGGGTTCGCGAGGCGGCTCGGGCGTACCATGCGAAAAAATCCGGTCGCAACGCGGCCTGATAAGGAAGGACAATTTGGACGAAGGTATGAGAAAGGACGAATGGCCTGTATGGGAGGTCTTCGCCCAAACGAAGTGGGGTCGTCCCCACGAACACTGCGGCAGCCTGCACGCACCCGATAAGGAAATCGCCCTGCAAAATGCCCGCGATGTCTACGCGCGGCGCGAGGGCGTGAAAAGCCTGTGGGTGGTCCGCGCCGATGCAATTCACGCCACGAAGTTGGAAGATCAGGGGCCCTTCTTCGACGCCATCGACGATACGCCCTATCGTCACCCGCAGTTCTACAAGACGCCGCGCGGCGTAAAGGACCTGTAAGATGAGCGAATTGGAACCCAAGATTCAAAACGCCTTGTTCCACTACCTCTTGCGTCTGGGTGATGACGCCCTGGTGCTGGGCCAACGCCTCAGCGAATGGTGCGGTCACGGCCCCATTCTGGAAGAGGACATCGCCCTCACCAACATTGCCCTGGACCTGGTGGGTCGCGCCGAGTCGTTGCTCAAACTGGCCGGTCAAATCGAAGGCAAGGGACGGAGCGAAGACGACCTGGCTTATCATCGCGACGAGTACGAGTTCTTCAATTGTCAGTTGGTAGAACGTCCCAACGGTCATTTCGGCGACACCCTGGCTCGGCAGTTTCTCTTTGACGCCCACGCCTGGCTGCTCTATACCGAACTGGCCCAAAGCGAGCACGAAGGCCTGGCCGCCCTGGCCGCCAAGAGCTTGAAGGAAGTAACCTACCACCTGCGCCACGGCCGCGAATGGGTTTTGCGCCTGGGTGACGGCACGGACGAGAGCCGCGAACGCATCCAGGGCAGCATCGACCAACTCTGGTTGTACACGGGCGAACTGTTCTACACGGACCGGGTAGACGCCGTTCTCCAAGAAGCCGGCATCATCCCGGATCTGAAGGCGCTTCGGCCCAAGTGGCGACAATTGGTCAACGAAACCCTGAACGAGGCAACCCTGACGGTCCCGGAAGACCCGGCTTACTTCCCTGAACGCGCCCGCAAAGGTCAACACAGCGAGCATCTGGGTCATCTGCTGGCTTCCATGCAAATCCTGGCCAGAAGCCACCCGGACGCGAGTTGGTAAACCGCAAACCGGGTCTCGGTTGACAGCCGGACCCGGTCGGTTTAAATCTCCAACTCCTCGTAACCGTCGCCCTCGCTCTCGGGAGCATCTTTGAGCCCGGCGACCAGGACCAGATCGTCGATAGCGGCGCCCAGTTCTCTCAGGGTCTTGAGTTCAAAGACCAGGCGCATGGGGATTTCCAGGTTCAGGGCGTCGCGTATTCCCGAGACCAGCCGGGTAGCCGTCAGGCTGTGGCCGCCCAGTTCGAAAAAGTTATCGCCGGCGCCTACCGTATCCCTTTTCAGAAGTTCGCCCCACAGCGAGGCCAGCATTTTCTCCGTTTCCGTTTCCGGAGCGAGGTAGTCCGCCGACGAGTCCCATCGGGGTTCGGGGAGGGCTTTGCGGTCCAGCTTGCCGTTGGGCGTAAGCGGGAAGCATTTCATGGCAATGACCGCCGTGGGTATCATGTAATCCGGTAGTCGATCCTTCAATGCATCCGACCAATTCGGGGGCGCATCGCCGTCTTCCGTGGTGATATAAGCGACCAGGTGTCGGCTGCCGCTCGGGTCTTTTTTAATCAAAACAACGGCCCCGGAAACACCCGGCTGATCCGAAAGAGCGGCCTCCACTTCGCCGGGTTCGATACGGAAACCGCGCAGCTTGATTTGATGATCGACACGACCCAGGAATTCGATCTGCTCGGGACCGTCCGCGCCCCAGCGACAGCGGCCCAGATCACCCGTCGCGTACAGGCGCTCTCCCGGTTCCTGAGCAAACGGGTTGGGAATAAAGCGCTCGGCGGTAAGCCCCGGCCGGTTCAAATAGCCATGCGCCAGGCCGACACCGGCCAGATAGAGTTGCCCCGGAACGCCCGCCGGCGTGGGCATGAGGTCCGCCGCCAGAATATGAACGCGCATGTTGGGGATGGGGCGACCTATAGCCAGGGGCCGGTCGAAGCGGTCGCACTTCAGCGTCGTTACGGTCACACTTGCTTCCGTGGGACCGTAGGCATTGATCAAGGTTTGGTGCCGCGACCAAAATTCGGCCAACTCCTCCGGACAGGATTCACCGCCGAAGCAGATGTATTTCAGATACGGCAATCGTACCCTCGGCATCACGGCCAGGGCAGAGGGGATCGAGCAGTAATGAGTGATCCGTTCCTCGGTCAGCCTTTCGCAGAGGTCATCGCCCGGTAGCATTTCCTCGTCCGGCATCAGGTAGAGACGCGCGCCGGAGCACAAGGCCGTGAAGATCTCCCACACGCTCGCGTCGAAGGCCAGGGAGGCCCGCTGCAACATCCTGCTTTCCGGTCCCGTCCGAATCAGTTCGATAGCGGCCAGGATCATGCTCAGCACGCCTCCGTGTCCCAGGAGGGCGCCCTTGGGTTTGCCCGTTGAGCCGGAAGTGTAGATGACATACGCGGGCCGGTTGCCGCCCTGTCCCTTATCGGTTTGCGGCAGAACCTCGTCCCCGGGTCGGGCATCGGTGTTGGGCACGTTCCAGAGGGTTTCGGCCGGCTCGTTGGAGATAATCAGGCTCAGGCCGGCATCGGCGGCGGTAAAGGCCGGTCGCGCCTCGGGTTGTCCAAGCGGCAGGGGTACGTAAGCCGCGCCGGCGTGCATGACGGCAAGCACCGCCGCGATCGTTTCCGGGGAGCGCGGCAGGTAAATGCCTACCAGATCGCCGGGTTCGATGCCCAGGCCGCGCAGTTTGGCGGCCAGGCGATTGGTGTGGTCCAGCAACGCGCCGTAGGTGATGTCCTGGCGCGTGTCGCCGGCCCGATAGCAGAGCGCGATTGCATCCGGTCGTTCGGCGGCGCGTGCGGCCACGCATTGGTGCAGGCCCAGATCCTTCGGATAGCTTCTTGTGTTGTGATTCCATAGGGCCGTGATTTCGCTGGTTTCCCGCTGATCACGACCCAGTAGGGTGAGATTGGTCTCGGAGCGTTCAACGGTATCCGCGAAGGCTTCGGCGAGGTTTTGGTAATGCCCGGCCATACGTGCAACGGTAGCGGCTTCGAACAGATAGTCGGCATAGTTGATGACGCCTTGGAAGCAGCCGCCTTCCTTGCTCAGGATCAGGGCCAGATCCAATTTCGCCCCGGGCGGTGTTTGTTCCGCCGGTTGTAATTCCAGACCCGGTAGTTGCATGGGCTCCATGGGCGTGTTTTGCAGCAGGAACAGGGTTTGGATCAAGGGGCTGACACCGGGGGCGCGTTCGGTGACGACCGCCTCCACCACGTGTTCCAACGGGGTTTCCCCGTGCGCAAAGGCATCCAGGACTCGATTGCGAACCTGGTCGATCAACCGGTCCGCGCTTCGAACATCTTTCCGAAAGTCGACGGGCAGAGCCAGGGTGTTGACGAAGTAACCGATCAGGGGTTCAAACTCCCGACGGCCCCGGTTGGCCGTAGCCGCCCCGATCAGGAAATGGTCCATGCCGGTGAAACGCCGCAGCAGTTCGGCGTAGACGGCCAGCAGGATCATATAGGGCGTGGCGCCGTGTTTGCGGGCCAGGCGTTCGACGGCCTCGGAACATTCCCGTGAAAGGCGGAGGGGCTGCATGCCGCCCCGACCGGTAGCCGGTGTATTGCGAGGGCGATCCAGGGGCAGGCTTAGGATCTGAGGCGTTTCGCTCAGTTGATCGCGCCACCAGTCCAACATGTGCTTGAATTCGCCGTCCGCCGTCCGTTGTTGTTGCCAAAGCGCCAGGTCCACATATTGCAACGGCAGGTCGGGCAGGAGCGCCGGCGTTCCGCGTAGGGCCGCCCGATAAGCTTGCGTCATCTCGGAGACGAAGATGCTCAGCGACCAGCCGTCGGCGATGATATGGTGCATGGTCATCAGCAAGAGGTGGTGTTTGTCGGTAAGCCGGAGCAGGCCGATGCACAGCAAAGGGCCCGCGGTCAGGTCGAACGGCCTCCGCGCTTCCTGTTCCGCCAGGGTTGCGGTTGCCGCCTCGGTATCGACCCCGCGCAGGTCAATCACGCTCAGGTTGCGGGGGCGGTCGGGCTGAACGGATTGGTAGGGTTTGCCCTCGTGTTCGGCAAAGATCGTACGCAGGATTTCATGCCGGGAGATAATCTCGTTCAGGCTCACCTGAAGGGCGCGGATATCCAGGCGGCCCTTGAAATGGACCGCATAGGCCATGTTATAGGCGACGTCATCGGGGGCCAGCCGGTGGAGGAACCACAATTGGTGTTGCGAGAAACTGAGCGGCGGGAACTCCGGTCGCGCCATGGGTGTGAGCGGCCCCGACTCCGCCCCCGTGGTTTCATCGATCCTGGCCGCCAGCGCGCCGAGAGTAGGATGTTCGAACAAGTCCCGCACGGAGAGTTCCACGCCCATGGTTTGCCGAATTCCGGCTTGCACCTGGACGGCCGACAGGGAATGCCCGCCCAGTTCGAAGAAATCGCGGCCGATGTGGTCCACGCGGCAGCCCAGGATATCCTCCCATAGTGCGGCCAGTTCCCTTTCGGCCTGACTACGCGGCGGCGCGAAGAAATGGTTTTCGCGTTGATCCAACGAGGCTAAAAGGGCGCGGCGATCGGGTTTGCCGCTCGTTAGTCGCGGCAATGCGGGCATGGTGCGAATGACGGCGGGAATCATAGCCGTGGGCAGTCTTTGCAGCAGAAAGGCGCGCAGATCGTCTTTCAACTCGTTCTCGCCGGTTGCTACGAATGCGGCCAGACGGGTTTCTCCCCACTCGTTGGGTAAAACTGCGACCGCCGTTTCATGAACATCCGGATGCATTTCGAAGACCGCTTCGATCTCGCCCGGTTCGATGCGCACACCCAATATCTTGACCTGGCGATCCATTCTGCCCGACAGGTGCAGCTTCCCGTCCGGCGCCAGGCGACCCAGATCGCCGGTTCGGTAGATGCTGCATCCGTCAAATTCTCGAAACGGATGATCGGGGTAGCGCAATGCCGTTTCCTCCGGCAGTTTCAAATAGCCTTTGGATGGGAACGGCAGTTCCAGATAGATTTCGCCCACCTCGTCCAAACCGCATTGGCGTTGTCCGTCCAGAACCAGCACGCGACCGCCGGGCAGCGGGCGGCCGACGGCCTGGATGCCGCACGGCGGGGGACTGGGAACGGCGTGCCAGGTGCGGGAGAAGCAGGTTTCACTAGCGCCGTAAATATTGAGGATCTTGCCGGAGAACCGGGCCTGCCACCGGCAGACAACATCATCGCGCAGGAGTTCGCCGGTCAGGAACAGCAGACGCAGGTGGGGAAAGGTAACTCCTTCGGTCAACCAGGTCGCGGAAATGGATGCGACGCTGTGGACAATGGTAATCTGTTGCCGATTCAACCAGGCTGCCGTTTCGCCCGGTTCCGGGGTGCGCCCGTTCGGCGGCATGCAAATGGCGGCGCCCGACAACAGAGGGAGGAAGAAATCGCGCACGGGCATGTCCACGCTCAGCGTGGAGAGTTGCGCCACGCGGTCACCGGCGCCGATCTTGAAAGTGGACCGCTCCCAGTGGAGGTACTGCTCCAGGCCGGAACGAGCGCACAAAACACCCTTCGGCCGGCCCGTGGTGCCCGAGGTAAAGACGATATAACCGCCGCCCTCGGTGATGTCCGGCATGGAGACGGGCTCCTTGGGAACGCCGGGAGGCAGACCGGTCTCGCCGTCGACGAAAACGGGCTCTTCGCCCGCCCAATCGCCCAAGGAATCATTGACAACGATCAGGAAGCGGGGATCGGCAAGGTCCAACATCGTACGGCGGCGTTGCTCGGGCAAATCGGGGTCTAAGGCCAGGATGATACCGTCATTGATGAAAACGGCAGTCAGGGCCGTTGCCATGCCGAAGTCGCGTCGACCGTAGACGGCAACCACGTCGCCTTTTCTCTGCCCTCTTTGTCGCAGCAGACGGGCGATGGTTGCCGCGCCCTCTGCAAGCCGGCCGTAACCATAGTGGCGCGTATCGGTAATCACGGCCGGGCGATCGGGCTCGTCCAGAGCCAACCGGAAGACGGAGCCGACGATGGACCCGCTCGGCGGTCGGATCAGCGGTCGGGTTGGATCGGGGACCAGGGACAGCGCCTCGGGGTTGAGCGTGGAATAGGTATCGATCGGTTGTTCCGGGTTCGCGGTGATTTGTTCCAACAGAAACTTGAAACGCCCCAACATGGCCGCGATTTGTTCGCCCTGGAACAAGGCTTTGCGATAGATGGGCCGCAAGATCAGCGCATCGCCCCGGTCCTCCACGGAGAGGGAGAGGAACATTTTGGAGGGCGGCGCTTCGGCAATGAGTTCATGGCTTTCCAAACCGGCCAGGGGCGGCAGTTCTCCGGGAGATTCCACCAGGTTCAGGACCACGTCGTAAAAGGGATGACGATCCAGGCGGCGGTTGGGGTTGACGGCCTCCACCAAACGCTCGAAGGGCACGTCCTGGTTGGCGAAGGCCCGGTGGGTGGTTTCGCGGACACGCGCCAGCAGTTCCAAGAAGGTGGGTCGGCCCGACAAATCGTCGCGTAAGGCCAGGGAGTTGAGAAACAGGCCGATCAAGGGTTCCAGCGAGGACTGATTACGCCCCGCCACCGGCGTACCCACCACGATATCGTCCTGGCCGGACCAGCGTTGCAGCACGATCTTGAACGCGGCCAGCAGCACGGTGAACAGGGTGGTGCCCTGCGCGGCGGCCAGTCGGCGAAGGGCGATCCCCAATTCTGCCGACAAAGCCAGGGTTTGCACCGCGCCCCGCGCATCGGTGGAATCCACGCCGGCGAGAATGGGCAGGTCGATAAAAGGGAGGGGTAACGCGAGTTTCTGAAGCCAATAGTCCAGTTGCGGGTTCAGGGCGCCGCTTTCCAGGTACTGCCGTTGCCAGGCGGCATAGTCGGCGTAGGTGACGGGCAACGGCTTCAGGTGCTCCGGGTTTCGGCCGCGTGTAAAGGCGTTGTAGCAAATGGACAGCTCGGAAGCCAGGATATTGACCGATAAGCCGTCACCGATGATGTGGTGTAGGTTGACCAGCAGAAAGTGGTGATCAAAAGCGAGCCGCAGCAAATAGATACGTACCAGGGGCCCGGTTTCCAGGTTGAAGGGCCTGATCTGTTCCGCCTCGATCATGCTTCGGGCGGACCGTTCGGCGGTTTTCGGGTCCAGGTGTTCCAGGTCCACCACCTGAAGGCGCGGCGACAATGACCGATCGATCAGCAGCGATGGACCGTCCTCGCATTTGGGCATGGCAGACATCATGACGTCGTGCCGTCCGGCAATGTGCCGAAAGGCGCGCTCCAGGGCGTTCGCGTCCGGTCGACCTCGTAAGCGGCGGAACATGGCCATGTTGTAGGCCGGGTTTTTGCCATGTTCCAAGCGGTCCAGGAACCACAGCCGGGTTTGCGCAAAGCTGAGACCCGGGGTCCGGCCCGGGGACAGGCGGGGAATGCCGACCGCCCGGTTGCGGCCGCGCTCCACCAATTCGGCCAGGGCGGCGACAGTGGGCCTGGCGAACAGGTCGCGGGTTTCCAGGTCCACGTCCAGCACATCGCGCAGGCGCGCCACCACCCTGGTTGCGGCCAGGGAATAGCCGCCGGCCTCGAAGAAATCGGTGTGTAGGCCCACCTCGGCGACATCCAGCACATCGCACCATACACGGGCGATCGCTTTTTGTAGTTCGGTTTGGGGTGATTGCTCCGGTTGGCGGCGAGGAAATCCGATCGTTCGCGCTTGCAGGGCCTTACGGTCGATCTTGCCGTTGGCCGAAAGGGGCAATGCTTCCATGATGTCCCAAACGGCGGGGATCATGTAATCGGGCAGGCGGTCGGCCAGTTGTTCGGCTAATTGACTCCCGGCCGGTTCCGCATTGGGTTGCGGAACAAGGTGAGCGACCAGGGTGTCCGGGTTGCGCCGCAAGGTCACCGCGGCTCGACGGACAGAGGGGAGATCGAGCAAGGCATTTTCGACTTCTCCCAACTCGATCCGATAGCCGCGCAGTTTGACCTGGTGATCGATACGTCCCAGGAAGATGAAGCGATCCGGCCGACCGTCGTCATCGGCGACGAGTTTGATCAGGTCGCCGGTGCGGTACAGACGTTCTCCGGGACGAGCGGCGAAGGGATGGGGCACGAATTGTCGCGCGGTGAGCGCCGGCCGGCGATGATAGTCTCTGGCGAGGCCGGGTCCGCCCAGGCAGAGTTCGCCCGGCACGCCCATGGGTACCGGCATGAAATTCCGGTCCAGGATGTGCGTTTCGGTGCCGGGCAACGTTCGACCGACGGCCGCGATCGGCCCGTCATCCCCGTTCGGGCTCATGTGTTGCGATGTGGCCAGCACACCGCATTCGGTGGGACCGTAGGCATTGTTCAAGATGACATCAGGCAGTGCGGTCAGTACTCGTTTTACCGTTTCGGATTTTAAAGCGTCGGCGCCGATAGACAGGAAACGGATATCCCCCAGGAGATCGGGGGCCTCGTCCATGATCAGGTCCAGGTTGGCGGGCACCATGAAGATACGGGTGATCTTGTGTTCGGCAATGATCGGGGCGAGCGCGGCGGGCTCCAGGTAGCGCTTGGGGTAGAAGGTGACGCGGGCGCCCCCCATAGCGGCGCACCAGGTTTCCCATAGGTAGGCGTCAAAAGCGCAGGAAGCCACCTGTAAAACATGATCTTTCGGATCGACTCGGGTGATATTGGCGTCGGCGGTCAGGCGTGTCAGGCCGGCGTGAGTGTTGCTCACTCCCTTGGGTTGTCCCGTGGAGCCGGAGGTATAGATAACGTAGGCAATTTCATCCGCGCCCATGGGCTCGGATTCAAGCGCTCGGCCGGCAAAGGCGTCGGGAAGATCGACACAAAGGCTCAGTGAAAAATCCAAACCTTCAATCAGGTCTGTGCTTGTCAGCAACAGGTTTGCCCCGGCATCGTCCAGGGTCCACACGGCGCGGCCGATCGGCAGGTTGGGGTCCAGCGGCAATATGGCCGCGCCGCTTTGCCAAACCGCAAGTTGGGCTACGGTCAGATCCAGTCCCCGGTGAAGGAAGGCGCCGACAATAGATTCGCGACCCACACCGCGTTCCCGCAGGATTGCGGCCAACCGGCCGGCGCGTCGGGCCAGTTCCCCGAAGGTCAGGCAACGGCCGTCGACCTGGCTGAAAACAACGGCATCCGGTTGCAGCGTTGCCTGACGGGCGATCTTTTCATGAATCAGTTCCGGCGACACGGGTTCGCCCCGGTTGAATGTTTGAAGGAGGGCTTGTTCTTCACCGCTCATCAGCGGCAGGGTGAAGACATCGCGCCTGGGTTCGGCCAGGGCGCTTCGCAGCAGGTTTTGGAAGTGAAGCACCATGCGGTCGACGGTAGCCGGCTTGAACAGGCCGCGGTTGGCGATCAGGTAACCGCGATACCCGTCTTCCTCGTCCCACATGTTCAGTGTGAGGTCCTGGGCGGCCGGCAGTTCTTGGGGATCTCGCGGCGTCAAATCAAGCCCCGGGAGTTCCAGGGGGCGCAACGGCGCGTTTTGCAACGCGAACAGGGTCTGGTAGACGGGCGATACAGCGGGGTCGCGGGGGACATCGGCCAGAGCGGCGATGCGGTCGAAGGGCAGGTCCGCATGGGCGAAGGCTTCCAGCGCGGATTTCCGGGTTCGGTCGACCAGACCTTGGAAATGGGGATTGCCGTCCAGGTTCAAGCGCAACGGCAGGGTGTTGATAAACAGGCCGATCAGCGGTTCGACCGCTTCGTCGTTACGGCCGGCGACCGGCGTGCCGGTCACCAGGTCCGTTTGGCCGCTGTAACGCGACAGCAGCAGGCAGAAGGCCGCGTGCAGCACCATGAAGGGGGTGGCGCCGGTTTCACTCGCCAGGTTTTCGGTGGATTTCCGGTCGGCCGCGTCCAGGTGGAAGCGGCGATAGGCGCCCTCGAAGGTCTGAAACGCGGGACGCGGCGCATCCAGCGGAACATCCAGCACCGGCGGCGCGTCCGCCAATCGATCCTTCCAATAGCGTTCCTGGTTCTGCAGTAAACCTTCTTCGAGGATGCGGTTCTGCCAGGCGGCGTAATCGGCGTATTGAACCGGAAGCGGCGGAAGGACAGCGGTTTTTTGTCGAAGGCGGAACGTGTAGCGCGTCGTTAACTCATCCACGAAGACGCCCATGGACCAGCCGTCCGCAATGATATGATGCATGGTTGCCTGCAACACGTGACGCCGATCGCCCAACCGCAGCAGCTTCGCCCTGAACAGATCCTCCCCGGCCAGATCGAAACGGTGACGTTCCTCGCGAGCGATCAGCGGAGTTACATCGTCGACCCCTTCCAGGTCGATCAGGGGTAAGGAAAAGCGGTTCGGCGGCATGACGATGGGCGCGGGTCGGCCCTCGCAAGCGGGGAAGCGCGTGCGCAGCGTTTCGTGACGGTCGATAATGCCCGCCAGGGCTTGTTCCAGCGCGACCACATTCAGCAGCCCGTTCAATTCCAATGTAATAGGGATGTTGTAGGCGTGCAGGTCGCCCCGGCCCACCAACTGATCGAAGAACCAGAAGCGTTGCTGGTTGAAGGACAAAGGCCTGTCTGCCGCCGACTCCACGGGTACCACGGGAGGCAGGCCGGGCTCGGACAATGGTTGGATGGCCGCGGCCAACCCTGCAATGGTGGGCGTTTCGAAAATGGTTTGAACGGGCAGGTCCACCCGAAAGCGTGCCCGGATGCGGCCGGCCAGACGCGTCGCCATCAGAGAGTGCCCGCCCAGGTCGAAGAAGCTGTCGTAGATCCCCGGGGGCTCGATAGCGAGGAGTCCTTGCCAGAGATCGGCCAGTTCCCGCTCCGTTTGGTTGGTGGGTGGAAGATGTTCTCGCATCGGGGCGGCGCTGTCCGGCTTGCGGTTTTTGTCATGCGACAGCTTGTTGACCTGGTGATCGATGGACAGCAAGGTTTGTTTATCCTCGGCCGTCAGAAAATCGATCGAACCGACAGGTATTTGCGGATCGGCGCACACGGCATCGCATATGATGAGGAAATGTTGGGAAATGCGGGCGATGGTCGGCGGTTCGAACAAATCGGTACGGTAGACCCACTCCCCCCGGCAGCCGTCATCGCGGGGGGTCAGTTGCAGGGTCAGGTCCATGGGCGAGGGCATGTGTTCGAGCGGTAACAGATCCAAGGCCAGGCCCGGTAACGCCAGGGCTTCTCCCGAAGCGTTCTGCAAGGCGAACATGACTTGGAACAGGGGGCCGTGACCCGGGTTGCGCTCCGGCTTGACCGCATCGACCACCTGTTCGAAGGGCAGGTCTTGATTGGCGAAGGCTTCAAGAGTAAGCACGCGGGTGCGCTGCAGTAACCGGGCAAAGGAGGGGTTGCCGCCGAGGTCGTTGCGCAGACACAAGGTGTTGATGAAACAGCCGATCAGGGAAGCCCACTCAGGACGCGTGCGGCCGGCGATCGGCGTACCCACGGGGATGTCTTCCCGGTCGGTGTAGCGGTGCAGCAGAACGGCCAGGATTGCTTGGAGCGTCATGAAAAGAGTAGCGCCGTGTTCCCGAGCCAGGTTCTCCAAGGCGGCCAGGCGTTCCCCCTCGATCGAGACGGGTTCCACATCGCCCTCAAAGCCCTGACGTACAGGGCGCGGCTTATCTGTCGGCAATTCAAGCAGCGGCGGGATGTCGGCCAGGCGGTTAATCCAATAGTCTCGCTGTTCGTGCAGTACGTCCGCGTTCATTCGGGTTCGTTGCCACCAGGAGAAATCGACGTATTGCCGGTCCGGGGCGGGCAGTTCGCGGTCGCCGGTATAACCGGCGATGAGTTCGCGCACCAGGATGTCAATGGACCAGCCGTCGAAGATGATGTGGTGCATGGTGAATAACAGCACGTGGTCGTCAAGGGCCAGGCGCAGGAGCCGCCCCCGGTACATGGGTCCCAACTTCAGGTCGAAAGGCAACCGGGCTTCCGCGGCGGCAATCTCGGCGCGGGCCGGTTCCGGGTCGGCAAGACCGCTGAGATCGATCAGAGCGGGCCGGAAGGGTTGCGGCGAGTCGACGACCTGGCAGGGTTCCTCGTCTTCCTGAATGAACCGGGTACGCATGGCCTGGTGACGGGCAATGATGCCGGACAGGGCGTTGTTCAAACGATCGATCTGGAGCCGGCCGCGCAACCGAAGTGCGCAGGGGATGTGGTAGGCGGGTACGCCCCGGGCCTCGTATTGCTCGAAGAACCACATGCGCTGTTGAGAAAAGGACAAGAGCGCGGGTTCATCGGCGGGTTTGGGTTGCGGCAGCGGCTCTTCCCGGCGCTCCTGTTGCCGTTGCAACAAGCGGGTCAGGTCGTCCTTGTGACGACGCAATTCGTCGAGCAGGGAACCTTGCAGAGCCTCGGAGGGACCTTGAAGACGCAATTTACCCGCGACCAGACGGCAGGTAATCCGGGCATCATAAAGCCGGCCCAGCAGATCATCTAAATGAGGAGGGGGCATGGATGTTATCTCGACAAGGTTGAGTGGAAAGCAATGTATCTACGGCCAACGCGAAGGGTTGACGCAATGGAAGTATTCTACAACTTCCGTGAGGACATCTCAAAAAGTAGTACTTCCAAACCGGTTTGAAAGCAGGAACTCGTCAAGGTCGCCTGAGACCCCGTGACGATCTCATTTGTGCCGGAATTCATCCCGGGAAGACATGAATATCCGGCGTCCGGTACTCAATTGTTCCCGGGAACACATAAGGACAATGCATAAAATTCGATTGTTCTCAGGAACAATCGAGTTTCATATTGTAGGGATTTTGTTGTTACCGGTAATAACAAAACATCTTATGGCCAAACGAGTGTTTATGCGGACCCGTGTATTTCTTGGTTATTTTATGCATCGACTCTTCCCACTTGACGAGTCCCTACCTTCGGGCCGATGTCCCCTTACCCCGCCGACCGCATTCGGGGTACAATAAACTGGATTGATCCCAGGAACCGGAGATCCGCGGTTGATTCCCGATCACTTAATAACCACCCGGCTCATACAAGCTACCGAACGGACGCCTGTTCCTCCGGCTACCGAAAGGCCCTGGCGCATGCGCGGCCTGTTCGTGGCGAGTCGCTTGATTCTGCTCTGGCTGGGTGACTGGTGGCTGCGGCTGAGGGGCAGGCGCACGCGTCTCAGGCGCATGCAGCGCTTCGAACGCACCCTTCAGCACCTGGGCATGGTCTGGATTCGCGTGGTGCAAACCCTGTCCCTGCGGGGTTCCCTGTTATCCACGCCCGTGGGCTTCGCCATCCAGGATCTGCGCGATTTGGGCGGCGCACGGCCCTGGCCCCAAATGAAAGAAATTTTGGAAGCCGAACTGGGCCGGCCGGTGACCGATGTCTTCGAAGAAATCGAAACGCATCCCTTTGTCGCCACCACCGTCTCGCAAACCCATCGCGCCCGCCTCAAAGAGGAAGAGGAATGGGTTGCGGTCAAGATCCAGCAGCCTTATGCCAAGGACATCTTCGAACACGACCTGCGCCTGATCAGCCGGGTCTTCAGCGTCCTGAAAATGCTGGACATCATGCCGGGGATGCGCTGGGACGACCTGTTTCACGAATTGAGAGAGATCCAGATCCGCGAATTGAATTATCACTATGAGGCCGCATCCCTGCGCCGCCTTTCCCAGAACCTGGTCATGGAACCCGTACACGTGCCCCAGGTCTACGATGCCTACAGCAGCGGCCGTGTCCTGGTGATGGAATTCATCCAAGGCGCATTGCTTTCCGACTTCATTTACCTCAGCCGCACCGATCCTCGTCGACTCCAACTGTGGCTGCGAGAGAACAATATAGATCCCAAGCTTCTGGCCCAACGACTGTTCCGCTCGGTCTACCGTCAGGTCTTTGAAGATAACTTCTTCCACGGCGATTTGCACACGGCCAATATCATCCTCTTGCGCGACAGCCGAATCGGTGTCATCGAGTGTCGGAGCGCCGGTTCCCTGGACCGCGAGAGTCTGGCCAAGCAGCGGCACTTCCTGGACCACCTGGCCCGGGGGGAATTGGACACCGCCGCCGAAATCTACTTTCTGCTGGCGACCCAACTGCCCCGCGTGGATTTGAATATCGTCAAACAAAAACTGATTCGGGTTTGGCGCACCTGGGAGACCCGCGTCCATGTTACCGAACTACCCTACCTGGAAAAATCACTCAGTTACACGATCGGCCGGATGAATCGGGTGCTCTACGGCTCGCAGTTCGCGGCGCAATGGGCCTTTTCAAAATTGACCGGTGCCTGGGTTCACCTGGATCTGGCCCTGGCCAATTTGGACCCGGCTTTCAACTATCAAAGAGGTATCCTTAATTATATGGAAATGGGTGAGCGTCGCCATGTCACCACGAATATCGGGAATCTGCCGGGCAGAGTGGGGGCGGCCCTGGTGGCGCTGCACGAATTCCCGCGGAAAATGGAGGAATACAACCTGCTCCGTGAATCCTTGATGCGTCGCCAGGCTCAAGTGGTCCAAGGTTCCGCCTCTAAATTGGACGCGGTCATCGCCGCCTTGTTCGGCTTGGGCTCGATGGTTTTCCTGACCATCTTTGTCTTCCTGGCTTCTATATTTTGTATGCGTTTTTATGACTTTAATCTGGACGTTCTCCTGGGCCCTCAACTGGTTGAGCTGAGCACTGTTGTGCCTCGCTTCGGTCAGCCCGCCTGGTTGGTGGTATTGTTGATCGTCCTCGGCTTGCAGCGCTTTACGCAACGTCTGCGCAAACGCTTCAGCACCCGTGAGTACGGCAGCCACAGCGACGCCGCGCCGTCGCTGGATTGAGCGGGAGTAACCATGCGCGAAGAATGGATTCCCACCCAACTCATTGCCCGCAATACACGCCCGGAAATTCCCATCGACGATCGGGCCCATCGCTATCGGTTCCGCCACTTTGCGCTTCTCGGTCGCGGTCTCGGTCTCGTTGCGCATTTGCTGTTCCTTAAACTGACAGGCCGGTTGAAGCCGGTGAAAACAGGTCAATTATTGTGTGCTTTTTGCCAGAAGATGGGCCTGCTCTGGATCAAGCTTGGTCAACTGCTTGCCATGCGACCGGATCTGCTTTCGCAAGAGCTGTGCGACGAATTGGCCAGGCTTCAGGACCGGGCCCTGGGCTTTGCGCCTGAACAGGCGCGCTTGCGCATTGAAGCCGAATTAGGCGCCCCCCTGAATGAGATTTTCAGCGAATTCGAAGATAAGCCCTGGGCCGCTGCCTCCATCGGCCAGGTGCACCGGGCCCGCCTGCGAAAAAACGGCGCCCGCGTGGTGATCAAGGTGCGTCGACCCGGCATGCAACGCGCCTTTGTTCGCGATATGCAGTTGATCCGCGGCGGGTTGTCCCTGTTGGAACGACTGTCCGTCTTGCCGTTTATGCACTGGAACGAACTGCTCTGGGAGTTGAACCAGGTCTTCGTCGAGGAATTGGACTATCGCTACGAGGTTCACAACCAGATGCGCTTGCGCAAGTCCCTGGCCAGACACCAGATCATGGTTCCGCGTGTCTACCGGCGTTATTGCACCACCAAGGTGCTGGTTATGGAATTCGTCGACGGGGTTTCCATGGTGGACTACCTGTATGTGGTCGCCAATCAGCCCCACAAACTGGACGCCTGGCACCGGGAAAACGAGATCGACCCGGATGTGGTGGGCCGTCGACTGCTGTTCTCCTTCCTGCGCCAGGTCTTCGAAGACAAGCTGTTTCATGCCGACCTGCACCCGGGCAATATCTACCTGATGCGCAATAACCGCCTGGTGCTATTGGATTTCGGCAGTATCGGCACCTTGGAGCGCGATCTCTTGCGCAAATACGACGCTTATTTAGAGGCCCTGGCCAAAGGCGAATTCGCCAAGGCGATCGATATCTTCGTGCTGATCGCACCGCGGTTGCCTTCAACCAACCTTGCTCCCATGAAAGAGGAACTGATGCGCGCCCTCAGCTCCTGGAAGGACCGCTGCCATGTCCCGGAGATCTCCTACAAGGAAAAATCGGCCGGATGGGTGCTGGACACCATGACCAAGGCCCTGGCCCGACACGGGATCACCATCCAATGGTCCTTCTTCAAGGTCCTGCGCGGCTGGACGACCCTGGACACCTCATTGCGCGACCTGATCCCCAGCCGAGACCTGCCGGGCCTGATGACGGCCTATATGAAACAGAGAAGAACGCGCGAGATGCAGCAGGTCATGGGCCAATTACCGGCCGACCTGCTGCGGCTGCAAAACCTGGTCGACTACCCCGTGGAGCAGGCGGAAATGGGCATCTACCGGGGCGCCAATCTAAGACGTCTGGCCCAGGTCTTCGAGGGAACCACGAATCGGGTATCGCGCCTGGTGGCAGCGAGTTTCGGCTTCTTTTCGGCGGCCTTCCTGGTCGGCGCCGCGGCAGGTACCGGCCTTTGCCTGTACCAACTGGCGGATTTCAACTACGGTCTCGACATGGAGACATTGCGAAACCTGGCCCGGTTTCCCAAACTGGATCTGCAAGTCTGGTTGCTGATCAACGGATTCCTGGCCTACAGCAGTTTTTCCACCGGTCTCCTGGCTCAGCGCTTCCGCCAACAGGAGTAACCCGGAGGTAAGCATCGGGTCGCACCGAAATATCGGTGCCCGGAGAGTTGGCCGTTCTATTTGATGATTTGCGTCGTCAAATATGGCAATTAAATTTGCTGACCATCCCCTAACATCTGAAGTGCTTCATATCAATAGGCTTATAAAATCTTCACGGTTTTGGCAGGCATCTTGTTATACGAAGGGCGAGCAGTTTAGGACGGTACGCCCGAGTTGTTTCGGCCGCGTGCCGGGACCTTGCGGTCCCTGCCTTCCACGCACTTATGAAGGAGTTGTCAAGATATGAGTAATTTGAAAGGAACCAAAACGCATGAGAACCTGAAAGCCGCTTTCGCCGGTGAGTCTCAAGCCAATCGTCGCTACATCTACTTTGCCAAAGTTGCCGACATCGAAGGGTATCCCGAAATCGCCAACAACTTCCGCGAAACCGCTGAAGGTGAAACCGGTCACGCTCACGGCCACCTGGACTATATCAAGCAGGTCGGCGACCCCGCTACCGGTCTGCCCCTGGGTGACTCTGAAGATAACCTGAAAGCCGCCGTTGCCGGTGAGACCCACGAATACACCGACATGTATCCCGGTATGGCAAAAACCGCTCGCGAAGAGGGTTTCAACGAAATCGCCGACTGGTTCGAGACCCTGGCCAAAGCCGAAAAGTCTCACGCCGGCCGCTTCCAAAGTCTGCTGGACAGCCACTTCTAATCACGGTCCCGGTCGGGCGGCGTTTGTCGCCCGACACCCTTCGTTCACGCATCCCGCATATCAGGCGGAGAGACAAGTTGCGTTCGGGCTTTGCCTGCTTTACGGGAACGTCCAACTTGTATCCGTCCCAGCTCCCGTTTCAACGGGAATCCAATACCGGGGAGAACTATGTCCAATACCAATATTTCCTATATGCCCTCCGACGGCCTGACCTACGATCCTACCGAGGACAAGTACTGGGATGCCGGTGCGCTGCAGAAAGAAGTGACCAGGGCCTTTGAAATTTGCCACGGCTGCCGCATGTGTTTCAAGTACTGTGACAGCTTCCCATCCTTATTCAAATTCATCGACGACCGCCACGACGGCGACGTCACCAAACTGACAGCCGAGGAAACCGAGACCGTCATGGACCAGTGTTTCCAGTGCAAGCTGTGCGACGTACAGTGCCCCTACACCCCGCGAGAGAACCACGAGTTCCAACTGGACTTCCCGAAATTGGTGCACCGCTACCACGCCCAGCGGCACAAGAAGCAGGGCAGCAGGTTCCGCGACAAGGTGTTGGCCAACCCGGACGGCGCCGGCAAGGCGGCGCGCGCAAGTTTCGGCCTGGCCAACAAGATGAACCGCAACAAGCTTCACCGCTGGTTTATGGAGAAGATGCTCGGCGTTCACCGCGACAAACTACTCCCGGACTTCGCCGGCACCACCTTCGAGAAATGGGCCGGTCAGGCGGGCAAAATTCAAGGCCCCGAGGACGGCGCCGAGGTGGTTTTGTTTCAAACCTGCTACGTGCAGAACAACGAACCCCAAATCGGCCGCGACGCGGTGGAGGTGCTGGAGCGCAACGGCGTGACGGTGACCTGTGTCAAGGGCCTGAAATGCTGCGGCATGCCCAGTTGGGAACACGGCGACCTGGACACGGTTCGCGCCAATGCGCAACACAACATCGACCTCATGATGCCCTATGTCGACCGGGGCGCCAAGATCCTGGCCGTCAACCCCACCTGCTCCATGATGATGCGTCGCGAGTACGAAGAATTACTACCCGTGGAACTGCGGGAAAAGGCCAAAAAGATTGCCGAGGCCATCCGCGATCCCTCCGAATTTTTGTGGTCCATCCGCAACGAGGATCGCTTCAATACCGACTTCAAGAGCACGCCCGGCGCCGAGGTCTCCTACCACGCGCCTTGCCACCTGCGCGCCCAGGCGGTCGGTTTCAAGGGCCGCGATATCCTGCGCAAGATTCCCGGCGTCAAACCCAAACCCACCATGGAATGCTGTGGACACGACGGCACCTACGCCATGAAGGTTGACGGCTTCGAGCCGTCTCAGCGCATCGGTAAAAAGGCCTTCGACGGCATGAAGAAAAACGAAAACGCCGAGGTCTGGGTGACCGATTGCCCCCTTGCCGCCATCCAGTTCCAGCAACATGCCGGACGCAAGCCCATGCACCCCATGACCGTCCTGGCCCGCGCCTACCGCGAGGACGGCTTCCGGCAGAAAATCGAAAACGAAAAATCGGAGCAGTAACCTATGAGACCTGTATTACGTCATGAGATCGTCGACTACCAGACCTATGAAGAGGACCGTGACCAAACGCGCGCCTCTGCTCTGGAGATCAAGCAACCGCGTCGGATCCACGTGGGTTCCTACCTCACCTTCCTCTTCGAAAACCGCGACACGGTGCGCTATCAGGTTCAAGAGATGATGCGTACGGAACAGATCGTCAAAGAAGCCGACATCCTGCACGAGTTGGATACCTACAACGAACTGCTGGGCAAAACCGGGGAACTGGGCTGTACCCTGCTCATCGAGATCGAATCCGAGCAAGAGCGCGCCGAAAAGCTGACCCAATGGCTGCCGGTGCCCGAACATCTCTACGCCAAGCTGCCGGACGGCTCCAAGGTACGCGCCAAATACGACGCGCGCCAGGTGGGTGAAACCCGGTTGTCCTCGGTGCAATACCTGAAGTTCGACGTGGGCGGCGAGACGCCGGTTGCCCTCGGCTGCGACTTCGATTTGCTGAACGTGGAAGCCGAACTGACCCTGCTTCAAAAAGCCGCGTTGGGCGAGGACCTGGCCGACGATTAAGCCGAGTATAGGCAAAACCCCGGGGGGCGTGCCGCATGCTCCCCGGCGGAACGACCGGCAACCACGTTAACCGTGCCTGAAGAAATAAGGGGCAGCCGACGTTGTCCTTAACCTAACCACTGAATGAATAGTCGTCATGCAAGGCTGCACATAGCCTACCCACTGAGTAAGTAGCCGTCATGCAAGGCTGCACATAGCCTACCTGCCGAGTAGGTAGCCGTCATGCAAAGCTGCAAGCCTACCTGCTGAGTAAGTAGCCGTCATGCAGAACTGCAAATAGCCTACCTGCTGAGTAAGTAGCCGTCATGCAGAACTGCACATAGCCTACCTACTGAGTAGGTAGCCGTCATGCAGAACTGCACATAGGCTTCCGACTCAAGTTGATATATCACCAAAGCCCTTGCCGGTTAACGATTCTTCAGGTTGTGAAACGACAAGACGGCAGAAAATCGCCTGTAATGCCTCCTGACCCATAACCGCCGCGCTTGCTTGGAGGCATTGCTTGCTGTTGCTACTTTTTCCGGCCTTGGGCAGTGACCTTCCCTTCGTATCGATTTGGCCGAACACGGCGTCTACTGGGCCCGCTATTTTGCGGTGGCCGACAACGGCGCCATGGTGGTCAGCAATCCCAACGAGCGCCCGGGTGCAATAAGGCCGACCCATATACCGAACCGGCATGGTTTTCCCTGACGAGTCCCGGACTTCCTATTATTGCTGCAAGGAGACTTTCTCCGGCTTGGTACTGCCTTGTAGATCAACCAGGGGGAATTTGAGGATAAAGGTCGCTCCTTGCCCCCGGCCCTCACTTTCGACACTGATGGAACCACCCATATCGTTCATGTAAATGGCGCAGCTGTGCAGGCCGAAACCGTTGCCGTTGCTTTTGGTGGTGAACCCATGAGAGAAAATGCGGGTCATGTTTTGGGGGGAAATGCCGGAGCCGCTGTCAGTGAAGCTGACGATCACGTTGTCATCGGTCTTTTCAAGGTTGATCGCCAGGTTTCTCCGCTCCGGCTCCAGGTGGAGCATGGCGTCCTGCGCATTCTTCAAAAGGTTGACGATGACGTGAATCAGTTTCGATTTGTGGAGTTTCAGAAGGGGCGAGACGGCGATCTTCTTTTGAACGGTAACCCGGTTCATGTCCAGGGAACTCTTCTCCACGTCCAGACAAATCTCGATGATTTCCGAAAGGCTGGTCATATCATCGTAGTTCTTGCCGTAGGCATGGTTCTGCTGATCGAGAACAATATCCCTGATGGTATTGATTTTGATCAACAGGCTCTCCGTATTCTTGGAAAGGAACTGGTTATCCCTTTCAAACAATTGGTACATTTTCAGATAATACTGGAGCAGTTTCTTGATCAGGTCGCTTTTGACATCGAGGGAGTCCATATTGGTCTGCAGGAACTCATTGGATCTCTTGAAGGCCCGGCTGAATTTGGAATCTTCGATCTTGTTTCTGATCAACTCGCCGGAGACGATCACGCTGTTCAGTATATTGCCGATGTTGTGCAGCACATCTGCCGCTATTTCGGCCATGCCCGCCCGGTGTGCTTGTTCAACCAGTTCTTTTTGTGCGGCTTCGAGCTGGGCCGTTCGTTGCATGACCCTCTGCTCGAGTTTTTTATTGAGATTGCGGATCTTTTCCTCGGCCCGCCTGCGCATGACGATGTGTTCCCATTCGCGCAATACCCGTTGACAGGTTCGAGGCATTTCCCAAAAAGAGGTTTCCGACTTGACGATGTAATCCAGGGCGCCCGCTTTCATGGCCTCGACGGCCACCTGCTCGTCTCCATGGCTGGTCATCAGGATAAGAGGAAAACGAGGGCTGCCGTTAACCTCCGGCAACAAGTCGATCCCTTTGCCGTCGGGAAGCAGAAAGTCGGTGATTACCAGATGAGGGGAGGTTTCGGCCAGGATGGCCCGAGCCGCGCGGAGGTCACACGCCACCGTCAGCGTAACCTCAATATTTTGAGACTCAAAAGCCAGGCTGATTAGCTCGGCATGAGCCTCCTGATCTTCTACTAAAAGTATGCGGATGGTCTCTTTCAGCATTTGTCCCCTTAAGGTGTGTCGGTTAAGATTTTCGTCATCATAAGTGGCTAAAGGAAAGAATTTTTGCCTTTTCAGAATTTCTGCAAGTTGATTTTTGCGTCAAATTGTCTTGGCATGGTCTTAAAATCATTTTTTCATAGTTAGATACATCTTCAGATTATCTGTTCGCGATTTGAGGAAGTGTCCGGGAGTATAAGAATAACCCTATCTGGGAAGGATGGGAGCATATTTTTTTAAGACTTGGTGGTTTTTAATCGACTCTATGTAATAGACAGGCCTTTATGGGTTTGGGTCTCTGCCGGAAAAAGGTGGCAGATTTAAGTCTTTCCAGTGATGGTGTATATTGGGACTGTAAAAAAAGTATAGGTTTTTAATCAGTATTTGTCATGAATTACCGATTCTATACCAAGGACGAAGATTTCGGTCCTGGGGAAAAAGGGGTGCATGGTATGATCCGGGCCGATTCCGATCCTTTAAGTCCCTTAGTTTCCGGTATATGACCTCATCCTGCCGGCAACACATGGTCACCTCCGACCGAGAGGTACGCCCACAGCGCACACTGATTAGGAAGTTCAGGAGGACGACATGGAGAAGATTTTTGCAAGGGTTCCTGCCGTTGCGGGCTTGTTTTTGGCTTGTTGGTGGCTCTCGCCTCATTGGGCCTATGCCCAGACCGGAAGCGTCACGGGGAAAGTAGTGACGTCAGGGATCGAATCGCCCTTACACCAGGCGGCCGTATCGATCACCGGAACCGCCCTGCATACCGCCACGGACAGCAGGGGAAGATACCAGTTGACAAGGGTGCCTTCCGGCAGCTACACGCTCGTTGTAACCTACCTGGGTTACCGGGAAATATCCCGAAAAATCACCGTCAAACCCGAAGAAACGACCCGGGTTGATTTTGAAATGAAAGCGGACGGTTCCCTGGTCGAGAAGGTGGTGGTTTATGGGGAAATGACGCGGGGCCAGGCCAGAGCTTTGCAAACACAGAAAAATGCGCCGAATATCAAGAACGTGGTGTCGGCGGAACAGTTCAGCAGTTTCCCCGATCGCAACGGGGCCGAGGCTGTCCAGCGCATCCCAGGTCTTTCCATTACCCGCGATCAGGGCGAGGGTGAAATGGTCCAGATTCGAGGGATGCCCCAGCAATACAACGCCGTCACCTTGAACGGTCATCGCGTTCCCAGCCCGGACCCGGATGCCGGTCGCGCCGTGGGCCTGGATCTGCTGCAGGCTGACTTGATGGAATCGATCGTGGTTACCAAGGCGCTCACCCCGGATATGGACGGCGACGCCCTTGGAGGAACGGTCGATTTTGAACTGAAGCAAGCCGGAGAAAAACCAAGCTTCAGTTTTATGACCGCGGGCGGTATGAACCGGCAGAAGTCGGAATTCCGCACTTACGGCAGGGGTATCCAAAATTACACGGCAGAGGCCGGCAAGCGATTCCTGGACAACAAGTTGGGGGTTCTGGCCTCGGGCAGTTACTACAAGACGGATCGAGGCTCCATTCTTCAGGAGTACACCTATACCGAAGACACGGGCCGCGAACTGCAAAGGAACAAGTGGTCGGATTATGACGTCAGGCGGACTCGTTTCGGGGGGACGCTTCACATGGACTACCGGCACAGCGCGGCCCATCGATGGCACGCGGTTCTCAACCACAATACCTACCTGGACGATGAAATCCGCCGCGAAACCGAATACACCTTCACCAGAAACCGAGAGGAACGGGAAACCCGCAACCGCCGGGAAGACCAGCGCCTCAACATGATGGAGGTAGGCGGTGATCACCAGTTGGGCAATATCGCGCTGGATTACACCCTGTTCGGCGTGGAAGCGGAAGAGGAACTGCCCGACAGGACTTATTGGAGCTACCGGCGCTCCAACCCCTACGATAACCTGGAGGGCGAGGAACTCTTCGAACTCACCGGGTTGGACGCCTTCCCGGGCCTCGATCCCCTGAACCTCAGAAGGCTCAGGTACGACAATATCCTCACCAAGGACAAAGACGTTGCCGGTACCCTAAATGTGACCGTCCCTTTCTACGGCAGTCGCGCCGGTATCCTGAAGATGGGCGCCAAGTGGTTGAGTAAGAACCGGTCGCACAGCGCGCGGAGGTTCAATACCGGCCGCGAGGACGACGCGGATATCTTGCTGGACGGGGGACAATACGCCTATGAAGACGTGAAGTACACCGATCCGCTGGTAGGCGATTTGCCGCTCGAGCCCTTCGAGGAAGATTTGGGCCGGACGGCGCGGAATTACGATGCAAGCGAAGACGTGACGGCCGCTTATGCCCTGGTCGATCTGGATGTGGGTGATAAATGGTCCGTCTTGTTCGGGGCCCGCTTCGAGGTTACCCAACACGAATACAGTCACCAAACGGCCCCCGAGCCGTCGGATGACAGCTACAGCAACTTTCTGCCTTCCGCGCATATTACCTATCACCTGGATCCGGACACCAATCTGAGGTTGGCCCTGACCACCGGCTTGAGCCGACCCGAATACTCTGCCCTGGTCCCCCGCAATGTCATCGATGAGGAGGATCGGACAATCGATCGCGGGAACCCCGAGTTGGAGCCGACCACGGCCGAAGGCGTCGACCTGTTCTTCGCACGTTACTCTCGCTACCTGGGATTGTTCAGCGCCGGCGCCTTTTACAAAAAGTTGGAGGCGCCCCTGGCCGGGACCACGTTTATCGAGCAAATCGACGGCATCGACTACGTGGTCGGCATGCCCGTCAACGGCGACGGCGCCGATATATCCGGGTTCGAAATCGCTTGGAACCGCAAGCTTTTACATTTGCGCTCGTCCTTTGCCAAATGGCTGGGCTTCTATGCCAACTACACTTATACCCATTCGGAGGGTACCTTCGAGGGTCGGCAACTGCCGCTGTCCAACAGCCCGGAACACAATGCGAACCTGGCCTTGAGCTACGACAACCCGGAGCGGGGCCTCTCCTTTGCGGTCACGGGGGTCTATGTGGGTTCGCAGTTGGAAGACTTAAGCGGGAACGAGTTTCGCGACGTCTGGTTGGACAAGGAAATCCACCTGGACACCTCGCTGAGCATCCGGTTCAACGGTAGATTTGCCTTCTGGTTACAACTCAACAACCTCACGGATCAAGACGAGGTCAAGAGGCTGGGCAAGCCTTCGCGAGATTATTCACGCTTGCATCAAACGCAAACCTATGATTTCTGGGCCACGACCGGAATCCGTTACCTGTTCAATTGACCGAGGCTCTCGAGGGCCTCTTTAAACCTGGATAAGGCACGAGCAATGCGCTCGTGCCGTCTCGAAAAGGAACCTATGTTTTTTGTCGATCCCTTCTTCTTCGCCCGGACAGAAACCCCTGATCACAAGAGATTGAAGAAGGCGGAGGAAACATACCATGCCGGCGGCATAGGTATTCAGCCCGGCCGTCACGCCCTTTGGGCACTGGTGGTGTTCATGTCCTGCTCAACCCCGTTGCAAGCTCAGGTGCGAAACATGAGATACGAGTTCATCACGACGGAACACGGCCTCTCGGTCAACCGGGTGACCAGTATTCTCCAAGACCGGCTGGGGATCATGTGGTTTGGAACCACCAACGGTCTCAACAAGTACGACGGCTATCGGGTCAAGGTCTATAATGCCGATCCGCTGGATCCTCACTCTCTATCCGAGGGTCGCGTTGCGATCCTCCACGAGGATCGAGCCGGAACCATGTGGGTCGGCACCAGCTCAGGGCTTAACAGATTCGACAGAACCTCGGAAAAGTTCATCCGTTACGCCTATGAGGAAAACGAACCCATGGGTATAGAACACCAGAAGATTACCGCGATTTGCGAAGACATCCATGGAACACTGTGGGTCGGTACCGGCGCCGGCGTCTTTAAAACCTCTCAAGAAGGGGCGATAATGACGCGTTACCCCGGCTCTCAAGAGGTGGTGGGTGTACGCTTTGTTTTTAACGACAGCTCCGAACGGATCTGGATTGGAACGGATGAGAAAGGGTTGTTCAGATACGATCCCAAAACCGAATCATTTATAAACTACAAAAGCGACGGCAGCGCCGGCGCCCTCTACACGCTCGAGAACGACGGCGTATTCGAAGATGATTCCGGTTCCCTTTGGTTTATCACCAATAGCGTTCTCAATCGGTATCACCCGGAGACTGAGTCATTCTCCCAGCTTCAGATTGAAGATTTTAATCCGAGTCACATTACGAGACATGCTTTTATGGGTAAATATACCGGGAGTTTCATAAAAGGTATCTTAAGCAACATGCTGCCCGACGAGCAACATGCGGTCAACTTTACCGAGATGGCGGAGGTCCCCGTCGGTTCCATCTACAAAGACCGTTCAGGTATCATCTGGCTCGGCACGGAAACAAAAGGGGCGATCAAAATATTCCCACAACAGCCTTTCGTCCATTGGAGCCATGACCCGAATAAAGCCGAGAGCTTGAACGGGCGGCATATTACCGCGATTTGCGAAGACAAGTCGGGGGTTTTCTGGTTCGGCACCTTGAAGAACGGCCTCGATGCATACGACCCCGAACGGAAGACCTTCATCCATTATCCAAGCCTGGCCGAGCCTTTCGATAAGGACAATTTCATTACCGCCGTTTGCGCGGATGTTTCCGGTTCACTGTGGGTCGGCAGAAACAAAACGGGCCTGTTGAAATTGGACCGGGGCACAACGGAGTTCAAGGCTTACCCGCATGAAAAGGGCAATCCGCTCAGCTTGATCAACGACAGAGTTCGGGTACTCTACGAGGGAAATTCGGGAACACTATGGGTGGGCTTGAACGGCGGATTGCACCGTTATGACCGGGCGCGTGACCGCTTTGTGCGTTACCTTTGGAAAGAGGAAGGCGGCCGCCTGGCCGGCATCAATAAAATTCGCAGTATCCATGAGGAAAGCCCGGAGGTCCTTTGGGTGGGCACGGATATCGGTCTTTTGCGGGTCGATCCCCAAACGAAGACCTATGTAAGATACAGCAATGAAGCGGAAAACCCGAATAGCTTGAGCAATAACAAAGTCAGGGACATCCATCAAGATAACGCGGGCACGCTCTGGCTGGCCACCCCGGGCGGTTTGAATAAATTCGATCGCCTAACACAAAGGTTTACGCACTATATCGAGAAAGACGGTCTGCTCAGCCGAGTCATCCTGGGCTTGCTGGAAGACGAGTTCGGGAACCTGTGGATGAGCACGCCTAAAGGTTTGTCCCGATTCAATCCCACAACGGAAACCTTTACTAATTTCACCAAAAAAGATGACGGCCTTTTGAACAGCCATTTCGAAAAGAGGGCCGACTTCAAGGCAGCCGACGGCGAAATGTTTTTTGGAGGGCTCAACGGTGTCGATTCCTTTCACCCCGGCGATATCACCGGCAATCGGCATATCCCCAATATCATTCTCACCGATTTTAAAAAGTTCGGCGTTTCCATGCAGTTTGACCGGGCGATCACAGACGTCACGGAGATTGAAATACCCTACCGCGATAATTTCATTTCCTTTGAATTCGCCGCGCTCGACTTTTTCAATCCGGAAAAAAACCAATATGCTTATCAACTGGAGGGTTTCGATCCCGATTGGGTGGATAACGGTTCGGTGCGTTTTGCCAATTACACGAACCTGAACCCGGGCAGGTATACCTTCAAGGTCAAAGGCTCGAACAACGACGGTGTTTGGAACGACGCGGGCGCCTCGGTCCGGCTTTACATCAAACCGCCCTATTGGAGAACCAGGTGGTTCATAACCTCCTGTATCCTAACCATCCTGGCTTTGACCCTGGTGATTCACCGGATCGTGACGCATAATATCCGAGAAAGAAACAGCAATCTGGAGGCGGTCAATGCCCTGCTCAATCGAGAGATTGCCGCACATGTCAGAACCGAGCGGGTATTGAAGCTGAAAAACGAGGAGTTGGAACAATTCACCTATACTGTTTCCCATGATCTCAAGAGCCCGCTGATCACCATCCGGAGTTTTCTGGGCATGTTGGAGAGAAAGATTCCGAAACCGACGATCACGGAAGTGCGGCACTATCTCAACCGCATCTACACGGCTTCAGGCTCCATGCAACAGTTACTGGACGACCTGCTCGAATTTTCCCGTGTGGGCCGAATAGATAATCCTCGGACGGAGATCGCCATGAACGAACTGGTGCCGGAAGTTCTCCGCAATCTAGACGGGACCGTTGCCGGACGGGGCGTGGAGGTCGTTGTTTTGCCGACATTACCCATGGTGCGCGGGGACCTTCCCAGACTTTCGGCGTTGCTGCAAAACCTGATCGAAAACGCGGTCAAATTCATGGGTAACCAAAAAAAACCGCGGATCGAGATCGGGTTCCGACAGGACGGCGACGAGCCGGCCTTTTATGTCAGCGACAACGGAATCGGCATCGAGCCCGACTACCACGATAAAGTATTCGAGCTTTTCGACAGGTTGGACCAATCCGTCGACGGCACCGGCATCGGTTTGGCGATTGCTCGTAAAGTAGTCCTTACCCACGGTGGACGGATCTGGGTCGAGTCGGAAGGCCTCGACCGGGGCTCTACCTTTTGCTTCAGCTTACCGATCATTGAGAAAAACATTCCTCCTGGAGAACCAAATGAAAAAGAAACCGTTCCACATCCTGCTTGTTGAGGATAACCCCGATCACGCCGAAATCGTGATGCATTGTCTTGAAGAAGGTCAAATGATCGACAAGGTGCTTCACCTCATGGATGGGAAGGCTGCCTTGGAATATCTCTTTCGGGAAGGGCCTTATGCCGATTCGGAAGACAGTCCGCGACCGGATCTGATCCTGCTGGATTTGCGCCTTCCCAAGGTCAGCGGCCTGGATGTCCTTAAAAAAATCAAGGATTCCCAACAGGTGCAGACGATTCCGGTCGTCATTCTGACCACTTCCAATGCACCGGCAGATGTCAATCGGGCGTACGAGTACCATGCCAACAGCTACCTGGTCAAACCCGTCGATTTCGGCAAGTACGCCGACATGCTGGAGACGCTGGGTTTTTACTGGCTGGGTTGGAACTGTAGGGTGGCGTAAGTATTGGAACGCTTGACCCGGGCGGCATGGCTCTGCCGGCTCATCATTCTGACCGCGGCCGGACCCGCTCACACGCAGGAAACACAGTTCAAGACGGAACGGATCACCGTGGAGCAGGGCCTGTCGATGAACTCGATCCGCAGCATGATGCAGGATCCCGACGGTTATTTGTGGATCGGTACCTATGACGGTCTCAATAAATACGACGGTTACACCTTTACCATCTACAGAAACAGGCCGGGGGATCCCACGTCCCTGTCCGGTTACAAGGTCTATTCCATCTGCAGGGACACGGAGGGGATGCTGTGGCTGGCCACCAACAACGGTTTGAACCGGTTCGACCCCGTTTCCGAAAAAGTGAAAAGATACTATTATGACGCCGGCGATGCCTACAGTATCAGTTATGACGATATCGAAGTGGTTTATTGCGACAGGCAGGGTGTACTCTGGATCGGCACCAGCGGCGGCGGTTTGAATCGCTATGACCGGGAACGAGACCGTTTTATTTCCTTCCGGAACGAATTGCCGGACACCTTCAGTCTCGGCGAGGCGCGGATCAATGCGATCCTGGAAGACCGGAAGGGTCATCTTTGGATTGGAACCGAACTCAAGGGATTGTATCGGTATGACCCGGTCAAAAATACGATCTCCGGCTTTGAAGGCCGGACCTTTGCCAGCATCAACGGCATCGTCGAAGACAGGTCAGGCGTCATTTGGTTCGGCGCAAGCACTCAGGGGGTGTACCGTTATGACGGCGGGGACCGTTTTACGCGCTACCTGCCCGATCCGAATAAACCGGACATCCATCTCGACAACCATGTTTCGGCACTCTATATGGACGGAGAAGGAGTCTTTTGGGTCGGTACCCAAAGCGGTATGTTACAGACTTTTGACCCGGAAAAGCAGAAATTCAACCCGGTGGTGAACTCGGGCAGCCAGATAAGGAGCATCTTCGAAGATCAGTCGGGAATCATCTGGCTGGGAGGGGATGACGGCGGCCTTATGAAAATAAGGTATTTGAACCGTCCCTTCCGGCATTGGCTCGATGTTACCGACGAATCCGATACAAATCACGTAACGGCGATCTATGAAGACAGCCGGGGACGTCTGTGGTTCGGAACATTGGCCGACGGCGTCATCCGCTATGACCCCGCCGGGGAAAGATTTGCCTACTATCGCCACCGGCCGGATCAGGCTGACAGTCTTATCCAGAACAATATCCGAGCCATTGTCGAAGATCCCGAAGGTTATATCTGGATCGGCACCGACGGCGGGGGCTTGGATAGGTTGGACCCGGCCTCGGGAAGCTTCACAAACTATGGCTCTCAGGAGCAAAACCCGCACAGCCTGATCAAATTCAATATCCGATCGCTTTTGGTCGATTCACGCGGAACCCTTTGGGTGGGCGCCAAGGGCGGGCTGCACCGATACGTCAGAGAAAAGGACCACTTTCGCCGTTATATTTGGAAGCCCCAATCATCCGTGCACCCCATCGACAAGGTCCGCGATATCTATGAGGACCGGTCGGGAAACCTCTGGCTGGGAACGGACGGCGGCTTGTTGGATTTCGATCCCGAGCGTGAAACCCATACCAGGTATCGCAACGATGTGAACGACCCGCAAAGCTTGAGCTTCGATAAAGTGAGAGTCATCCACGAGGACCACGCCGGCATGCTCTGGGTGGGCACTTGGAACGGCTTGAACCGCTTTGACCGGCAAACGAAGAAGTTCAACTACTACACGGAACAAGACGGTCTCCCCAGCAATGTCATTCACGGCCTGTTGGAAGACGACGGCGGTTTTCTGTGGTTGAGCACACCCCAGGGATTGTCGAAGTTCGATCCCCGCACGGGTGTCTTCAGGAATTATGGTTCCAAGGACGGCCTCTTGAATCTGAGCTTTGAAAAAAGCGCCTTTTGCAAAACCGGCAGTGGAGAATTGTTCTTCGGCGGCCGGAAAGGAGCCGATTCCTTTTTTGCCGAACAGGTTCAGGACAATCCCCATATTCCGCCGATCGCTATAACCGGTTTCAAAATTTTCGATCGCCCGGTTCGCTTCGAGGCGCCGATTATGGACCTCGACGCCATCGAGGTGCACTACCGGGAAAATTTCATCACGTTCGAGTTTGCCGCGCTCGACTTCGTCGACCCTGAGCAAAACCGCTATGCCTATCGCATGGAGGGCTTCGATCCCGACTGGATCTACCCCGATTCATCCATAAGGTTCGCCAACTACACCAACCTGGACCCCGGTATCTACACGTTCAGGGTTAAAGGTTCCAATAACGACGGCGTTTGGAACGAGACGGGCGCCTCGGTGGCGCTTCGCATCGTGCCGCCGTTCTGGATGACCCGTTGGTTCCGGGTCTTGAGCATCACCTTCCTTCTGCTCTTGGGATTTGCGATCCATCAAATCGTGACCAGGAGTATTCGCAGGAGAAACAGGGAACTGAGCCGAATCAACCGGAGGCTCAATCGGGAAATCGCCGCGCGCGCCAAAACCGAGCAGGACTTGAGGATGAAAAATTCGGAGATGGAACAGTTCACCTACACCGTGTCCCATGACCTGAAGAGCCCGCTGATTACCATCCGAGGTTTTCTCGGTATGCTGAAAAAGAAGATCGCCCAGGGCAAACCCGAGGAAACCGATCGCTATATCGAACGCATCTATGCCGCCTCGGGAACCATGGGCGAGTTGTTGGACGACCTGCTCAAGTTGTCCCGGATCGGCCGCCTGGACAACCCTCGCGAGGATATTCCCTTCGCCCAACCGGTAGAACAGGCCGTCAAGTTGGTGGAGGGCGCCGTCACCGAACGGGGCGCGCGCGTCCTCGTCGGTTCCGATCTGCCCGTGGTTCGCGTGGACGGGCCCCGCCTGGTGATGATGCTGCAAAACCTGGTTGAAAACGCGGTCAAATTCATGGGCGATCAAACGGAGCCGGTCATCGAGATCGGTTGTCGCCGGGATGGGTCTGAGCCCGTTTTTTATGTGTCCGACAACGGCATCGGCATCGACCCCGCCTATCACCACAAAATATTCGACCTCTTCGACAGGCTGGACCAGACGATCGAGGGCACGGGCATCGGTCTGACCATGGTGCGCAAAGTCGTCGAAACCCACGGCGGCCGCATCTGGGTCGAATCGGAGGGTCCTTCTCATGGGTCCACCTTCTGTTTCACCTTGCCGATAAAGAGAGAACATGTCAGGGACGGTGGTAAAGATGTTGCGTGAGTTTTCCGACCCTAAACAACCGGTTAGAACGAGGGAGAACCACCGGACATGTGTGGTCGGTCTTTTCCTGCTCGCCGGCCTGATCGCCTCGGTCCATGCCCATGCTCAAGTAAAGAGATTCAAGACCGAGCGCATTACGGTGGAGCAGGGCCTGTCCATCAATTCAGTTCGCTGTATGCTGCAAGGCCCCAAAGGCTATTTGTGGCTTGGGACACACAACGGTCTCAATCAATATGACGGCTATAATTTCACCATCTACAAAAACGAGCCGGGGAATCCGTACACCCTATCCAGTTACAAAATCTATGCACTCTGTCAGGAGCCGGATGGGACTTTGTGGCTGGCAACCGGCAAGGGTATCAACCGGTTCGATCCAAAAACCGGAAAGGTGACCCGGTATCTTTACGATGAAGAAGACCCATATAGCATCAGCTCGAATGCTACGGAGGCAATTTATCTGGACAAGCTGGGAACTATCTGGGTTGGGACCGACGGCGGCGGGGTGAATATATATGATCGCGAGAGGGACAGATTTATCAATCACCGAAATGACCTGCCGGATTCTTTGCGTTCCATCACCGAGACGATCATGTCTTTCCATGAAGATCGATTCGGCTCTCTTTGGGTCGGTGCCAAACGGAAGGGATTGTTTCGCTATGATCGAACCAATCATGACGTTACCCTGTACAAAAGTGATTCCTTCCCCGAAATCAACAACATCTCATCCATTGTCGAAGACGGTTCGGGATCGCTATGGCTGGGCGGCCCCAAAGGCTTGTGTCGGTATGACCGGGAGAATGATCGCTTTTTCCTGTACCGTCATAATCCGCGGGAACCGGGCGGCGTTGAGGACAACCACGTCACCGCACTCTATGAGGGCAGTGAAGGACTGCTTTGGACCGGCTATGCCGACGGCGTAGTGCGAACTTTCGATCCTGAGACAAAAACATTCACGCGCATTGCGGAAATGGGCGATATCGTGTTGACCATAATGGAAGACCGATCGGGCGTCATATGGGTGGGTGGTGACAACGTGGGCCTCCTGAAAATCAGTCGGTTTAAAAACCCCTTCCAACATTGGAGACCCGTTCCGGACAATACCCCCAATCAGAAGCTAAACCACATGACAGCTGTTTATGAAGACCGTTCGGGCCGGCTTTGGTTCGGAACTCAGAGCAGCGGAATCATCATTTACGATCCCGCGAACAACACGACGACGCGCTATAACCATGATCCCCGCGAACCGGATGGTCTTAACGAAAACAATATCGCCGCGATTGTCGGTGATCACGAAGGCCTTATCTGGATAGGCACCAACAGTGCAGGTTTGCAAAAGTTGGACCCGAACACGGGCCAATTTACCCTTTACAGGAAAGATAAAAAAAATCCCGGCAGCCTCATTCATGACAGAATAAGAACTCTTTTTGTTGACTCGGCCGGGACCCTTTGGGTCGGTGTGAGAGACGGGCTTCACCGATACCTTCGAGAAACGGATCGGTTCCAGCGGTTTATTTGGAAGCAGGGATCGGCCACTGATCCCATCGACAAGGTTCGCAAAATTTATGAAGATCGATCGGGAACACTCTGGATTGGAACAGACGGCGGCTTGCTGGAATTCTACCCCGAAAAAGGCACCCATTTCCTATACCGGAACGATCCGCTGGACCCCTATAGTTTGAGCTTCGACAAGGTGAGGGTCATTCATGAAGACCGGCAGGGTGTGCTCTGGGTAGGGACCAGGACCGGTTTGAACCGATTCGACCGAAACACGAAACGGTTCACCTACTATACGAGCAAAGACGGTCTACCCAGCGATATCATTTACGGCCTGCTCGAGGACGCGAAAGGTCTTTTGTGGCTGAGCACGCCCCAAGGGCTGTCAAAATTCAATCCGCAAACGGAAGTCTTCCGAAATTATGGAACGGAGGACGGTCTGTTGAACCGGAACTTTGAAAAAAGCGCCTGTTTCAAAACCAGTAAAGGCGAAATGTTCTTCGGGGGCCTGGCCGGCGCCGATTCCTTTTTTCCAGATCAAATCATGGACAACCCCCATATTCCCCCCATCGTCATGACCGGCTTCAAGATTTTCGATCGCCCGGTTGATTTCGGTGTGCCGATTACTGAACTCGAGACGGTGGAAGTGTTGTATAAGGAAAATTTCATCTCGTTCGAATTCTCCGCCCTGGATTTCACCGACCAGGAACTCAATCGCTATGCCTATCAGATGGAAGGTTTCGATCCCGACTGGATCTACTGCGGCACAAGACGATTCGCCAACTACACCAATTTGAATCCGGGCACCTACACCTTCAGGGTCAAAGGCTCCAATAACGACGGGGTTTGGAACGAAGAGGGCGCCTCGGTGATCCTCCGCATCGTTCCTCCCATCTGGATGACCCGGTGGTTCCGGGCCCTGGCCGCTTTTGCCCTGCTGTTATTAGTACTCGCTGTTCATCAAGCCGTGACGCGGGGCATCCGCAAAAGAAACCGGCAACTTCAAGATATCAACCGAAGGCTCCACAGCGAGATCGACGCCCGCGTCAAAACCCAGGAGGAGTTGCAGAGAAAACAGGTAGAGATGGAGCAGTTCACCTACACCGTCTCCCACGACTTGAAAAGCCCGCTTATCACGATCCGCGGCTTTTTGGGCATGCTGGAAAAGGTGACCGCCGGTGAGGAAAAGGCCAAAAGGTTTATCGACCGCATCTATGCGGCCTCGGGAACCATGGGACAACTGCTCGATGATCTCCTCCAGTTATCACGGGTGGGGCGCTTGGACAACCCGCACGTAGAGATCGCCTTCGATGAATTGGCGCAACAGGCCGTCAGGCTGGTCCACGGCCCCCTTATCGATCGAGGTGTGCGCATCCTCATTACTCCCGGTCTGCCCATGGTTCGGGGAGATCGCTCCCGACTGGTCGGGCTGCTGCAAAACCTGATCGAAAATGCGGTCAAGTTCATGGGCGAACAGGAAGAGCCCTTCGTCGAGATCGGTTGTCGGCGAGAAGAACCCGATCCGGTGTTTTATGTTCGCGACAACGGCAGCGGGATCGACCCCGCTTATCACGAGAAGATCTTCGGCCTCTTCGACCGGTTGGATCAGGATATCGAGGGCACGGGGATGGGTTTGGCAATGGTGCGAAAAGTCGCCGAAACCCACGGCGGCCGCATCTGGGTCGAATCGAAAGGCTTCTCCCACGGCGCCACCTTCTGTTTCACCCTGCCGGGCCGCGGCGACGCTGTTTGAAATGCTCATGGGCGTTCCTTAAATCACTCCCCGGCTCTTGAAAAACCGAATGATCGATTTTTTTTGAAACTTTTCGGAATGGGTTGCCCTTATCCAATAGTGGACACCGCAAACGCGTGTTCGTTGAACCCTACACAATCCCCCACAACGGCCTGGAAGATACTCGCCGGTAACTTGGAACCCGACAAAGGTTTTTTGCTTTCAAGTCTCCGGTGAACCGAATCGAGAACGGTTTCTCCTTCCGCCGATCATCCACTCCGGTTTCCCGGTTATATATAGGGAACCCGTTTCTTATCAAACCTCTACCAGTTAGTTTATCTACGTTCGTCAAGGAGTACGAATCATGAAAAGTCTATCTAAAAATCGCACGGTCTCCGAGATGAACAGCATGCGTATTTGCACCGTGATGGTGTGTTTTTTCTTTATTTGCCAGGGCGCGTTCGCCCAAAAGTTGGGTCATGTTATCAGCCCCGAAGCCTTTATCGATTCCGGTATCGTGGGCGTCAGCCCCGGCGGAACCCTGCTATTCAACGACGACCATGCCGTGGGCGCCGCGGAATTCCTCCACCAGTTCAGTGTCCACCTGGGCCTGACCGAAAACGACGAGTTACGGGCCTTGGGCAGTGAAACCGCCGAGGACGGATTGACGCGCGACCGTTTCCAACAATTCCACCGCGGTGTGCCCGTGGACAGCGCCGATATCCTCATCTTCAGCCGCGACGGCAAGCTGAAGAAGGCGCGGGGATCGGTGGCGGCCGGTTTGGACATCGACCCGGCTCTGGCCATGCACGAGGAATTGGCCTTGCAGCTGGCCCTGGAGCATGTGGGCGCCGCAACCTATATCTGGGAAGTGCAGGGCGCCGGCGAGGAAGCCTATCCTTCGGGTGAGCTACGGATCGTCCGCCTGCCCGGAGAGCCGGAGGAATGGGCTTGGACCCCGTGCTGGGTCTTCGAGATCGCCGCGGCGAAACCGTCGAGCTATCAGCGAGTATTCGTCGATGCCTTTAGCGGCGAGATCGTCAAAAGCCCCACTCTTGAGCATGCGACACCGGCAACCGGGATCGCCGTTACGCTCTTCAACGGCGTGCGACCGATCGGCACCGCTGAAAGAGGCCGGCCGAAAAATGATTTTATTTTGAAAGACATGGACAGAAACATTCACACCAAGCACTTTTCCAGCATCGCCATGTACGGCGGCTGGTTCGCGGCAAACAATGTCATCAGCGATAACAACATTTGGTCCGGAAACGCCGCCTCAGCCCATTGGGTTACAAGAGTGGCTCACAATTACTACCTGGACAGACATGGTCGAAACGGCCTGGACGGCAACGGTGGCGAGGTACGCGTGTTATCTCGAACCGACATGCCCAACAATGCTTTCTACAAATTTGTGCTGGGCAACGATTACCTGGTCTTCGGCGCCGGCGCGGCCGCTCTGGACATCGGCGGTCACGAGTTTACCCATGGTGTGATTCGCCACACCTCGGGTCTCGACAACGAGTCGCTGCCCGGCGCCTTGAACGAATCGTTTGCCGATATCTTCGGTGTCATGGTGGAACGTAGGATCACCGGAACTCACGACTGGGATATCGGCGAGGACCTGAGTAGCGGGAGAATCCGTGACATGGACAATCCCAATGCACTCAACCACCCGGACACGTTGGGCGGCAACTTCTTTGTCGACACCACGAATTGTAGCCCCAGTGACAACAACGATAACTGCGGGGTACATACCAACAGCGGCGTGCAGAACCGATGGTTCAGCCTGTTGGTTGACGGCGATACCCTAAACAATGTGACGGTCAACGGAATCGCCATTACCGATGCGGCTCGTATTGCCTTCAGAAACATGACCATGCATCTGCCGTCCAACGCCGATTTCACCGATGCCCGGGAAGGTTCCGTCGATGCGGCGATAGACCTGTTCGGCCAATGCAGCGACGAGGTAAAGGAGGTCACCAATGCTTGGGCCGCCGTGGGCGTGGGCAACCCCTATAGCCCCTGCGTTCCCATGAGCGTGAACATGAGCGTGAAAATCACCTCCCAACAAATCGTAGGCACCCACTACTTTACAGCCAACGTTGTCAATGCTCAGGGAGGCGTCACTTTCCACTGGTTGATAACCGATATCGGCCATTTTCCCTCCTCGAACAGTAGCGTGGCTGTCGACTTTCCGACCTCCGGCCTGAAACAGGTAACCGTTGTGGCGACCGACAGCACCGGCGCCATGGCGGTCGACACACACACGGTTCTGGTAAACTGAAACCCACCAACCACAAGTTCTCCAAGGGAGGTCTTCGGACCTCCCTTTCTTGCATGTTCGCGCCGGTTCAAAAACCAGGCCCGTTACGACAGGGCATCTTTTCGAAGGTGTCGGACAAGAGTTTGGAGAAGAAAAGCCCTGGATCTTTTCGTAGGGAAAGGCACGCGGGATCTCGTAATTATTAACTTGTGGAAGCATAATTAATTTTATCGTTACTTTAATTCAATTTTGAGAAAAATGCCTTGACATTAGCTTTGTGTAGTTGATCTAATTGAGACTGTATCGGTACCACCCTTTCAAAAAATCGCATGCTTCTAAATTATCAGCTGAAGCTACGATATGTTAACAACAGCAAGGAGAGCAGGAGAGCAGCATGTATGAGAAAATATATAAATCATCAGGGCCGAACCGGGGAATCGCTCCAAAGCTACATCAAAGCAAAATATATAGGAGAAGGCTTTTTTGCAAAGTCAAGCGAATTAAACCGGGCAGACCTTTTCCTCCCCTTCAGAGTTATGAAGAACCAATTATTCAAGCAAGTATTTCTACAGACCTGAGCTGTATAACTCAAGAAAATCAAATCAAGGCAAGGGGATTAAACCTTGAGGACAACCTTGGAAATGCAATAAGCATGAATGTCGATGTTGATCTTATTAACGATGTATTTAAATTCGTCAGCAATACAAAGTTAAACGATCTGCCAGAAAACGGATTGGGTATATGGGAGGAGTACATTAAAGCGAAAAACTTTTTGGGTGATGAACATTTTCGTAAATGGCTGGAGCTTGTGGGAGCTGCCGTTGTAGACATACCGGAATTTCGAATGCTCCTGACTGGAGTAGATTTGAAAAAAGCGGATGATCTCGCCACCGAAATTTTGGAAGCGTCTGGACCGCCTCCTCCAATGTATGGGAAGAGCTATATATCGATTGTTGATACACTGGAAAAGCTTGGATATGTTCAAATGGAAAGCTATGAGGATACAGAGAATGACAGGCCTGCATATGGACAAGATGTCTGGTGCAATGATGAGAACATGGTTATTCGAATCAAAGTTGGCGGCCGTTGTCTTTCCGGGAGATACCCAAGACCACCCCACGTGGTTAAAGAGATTACTAAAGATCCTTATGGTTATTCCCCTAGTGATATAATTTGCAAACTTACAGACGATGGTCTCAAAATTCCCGCGGGCACCAAGTATTCCGCAAAGGATATGCAATCATGGTATGTAAAGAATACAGGAAAAAAACTAGAAAATAATGCATGGAAAAACCCGGGAAGTAGCGGTGACCAATATTTTGCCGCGTTACACCAGATGTGGGCGGAAGGAGCGCATACGGAAATCGGCCTGGTGCCGGCTGTGCCGCTGGTCAAACCCAGCGAAGTCGACGCCTATCGATCCACCTATGAAAGATTGAATAATAAAATTGTGGTAGGGCGAATGGAGAAATATGGCATCGATGCAAGCATAACAGAAGACAATCCAAAAAATTACCTATCTCTTGATGAATACCTGCTTTGGGCGGATGCTAAAGAAAAACTGGGTATTAAGTAAAGAACTCGAAGAACTTTGCTTCAAACGTGGCGATTTGGAGGAGACCACTTTTGGACGCCGGCAGACATGGTGGTTTGAAAACCGGTTTTTTCAGACGTCAGTTTCGGTCGTGGCGATACCATACGGTGTCTTTGCCGTCCACGACCGCCCGCTTGTGAAAGACCATGCCCAATTTCTCCATGACCTTGATCGAAGCGGTATTCGGAACATCGGTCGCGGCGATGATCCGGTCCATATCCAGTTGTTCGTGGCCGTAGCGAATCAGTTCGGCGGCGGCTTCGGCGGCATAACCCCTTCCCCAAAAGGCGGGATCGATGCCGTACAGGAGTTGTAGCTCAGGCGGCTCGAAGAAGAACCAATAGCCGCAGAAACCCAGGATCCGCGAAGTACGGTGCTCTGCCGGCGCCCAAAGACCAAAGCCCTTTTCTGCAAACAAACGAGCGCTCTCGGCCAGGATTTCCTCCGTTTGGGAACGGGGCAGTTCCACGTCGTCAAACAGGTATCTGCGGATGCCGGGATCGGTAAATAAACGATGCAGATCGTCCAAGTCGTCGCTTCGGAAGGGACGCAAACTGAAACGGCTGCATGGTTTCGGCATTTCAAACGGCTTCTGTTCCACAAAGACCTCCGCGAGGTATCTACTGCTTAAAACGAGGACGGGAGGGGAAACAGCTCAGTGAATCCATCCATGGATACAGAACCTTCCGGCATGCGCGCCGGCAATCAACGGCAACCATGCTAGAATAACCCTCGTCGCAACAATTCACATCTTTTCAGGTGTCACGAGGGCAATCATGCAAGAGCTCAATAACATCCTTTTATTGATTAACGGGTACATCAGCGGCGACTGGTTCGTCTACTACCTGCTGGGTACCGGGCTGTTCTTTACCATCTATCTGAAGTTCCCGCAGATCAGGTACTTCCGTCATGCCGTGCGCATCGTCAGCGGCAAGTATGACCATCCCGACGACGAGGGCGATACCTCTCACTTCCAGGCATTGGCCACCGCGCTCTCCGGCACCGTGGGCACCGGCAATATCGCCGGAGTCGCCCTGGCCGTTCACCTGGGCGGACCCGCCGCCCTGTTCTGGATGCTGGTGACCGCCGGGCTTGGCATGACCACCAAGTTCGTGGAAGTCACCCTCTCGCACAAATACCGCGAAAAAACGGCGGACGGCACCATGGCCGGCGGTCCCATGTACTTCATGAAGAACCGGCTCAACATGAAGGGCCTGGGCGTTTTGTTTGCCGTTGCCACCGTGTTGTCCTCGTTCGGCACCGGGAACCTGCCGCAGATCAACTCCATCGCCAACTCGGTCAACGCCACCTTCGGTATCGACCAGATGCTGACCGGCGCCATGCTGGCCGTGTTGTTGGGCATGGTCATCATCGGCGGCATCAGGCGCATCGCCCAGGTGACCTCCAGGTTGGTGCCCGCCATGGCCCTGATCTATTTCATCGGCGCCTTTGCGGTCATTTTCGCCAACGCCGAGAACATCGTTCCTTCCTTCCAGGCCATTCTCGGTGACATCTTTACCGGCACCGCCGCCACCGGCGGATTTTTAGGCTCTACCCTGGCTTATGCCTTCAATCGCGGGGTGAACCGCGGCCTGTTCTCCAACGAGGCGGGCCAGGGCTCCGCGCCAATCGCCCACGCGTCCGCACGCGCCAACGAACCGGTTTCCGAGGGCATGGTAGCTCTGTTGGAACCCTTTATCGACACCATCATCATCTGCATGGTCACCGGTCTGGTGCTGCTGTCTTCCGGCGTATGGAACAAGAAATTCGAAAACACCTTCCAGAAGGCCGACATCGTGGTCCTCCAGGGCTCCTGGTCCGTGGAAGACAGCGAGCAGTTGAACCGACTGTTCCGGCACTTCTCCGGCAGGGAAGATTTGACCCTGTATTCCGGGAACCTACAGGTAGACAACGGCCTGATTGAAAGCGGCTTCACCGTCTTGCACGCGCGCTCCATCGCCGAAAACGTTTCGGTCTTGAAAGACGGCGAACCCTATTCCGGCCCGCTGGAAATCCGCTCGGGTTCCGTGGTCGACGGCGTCACCCTGCAAGGCGAGTCGCTGATCCACTCGGCGCCGCTCACCGCCGAAGCCTTCAAGCTGGGCTGGTTCGGCGACTGGGGCCAGTACATCGTCAGCATCGGCCTGCTGCTGTTTGCGTTTTCCACGGCGATCTCGTGGTCCTACTACGGCGACCGGGCCATGACCTTCATCTGGGGCTCCGGTTCGGTGAAATACTACCGGATCGTCTACGTGATCGGTTTCTTTATCGGCGCCTTCACCGACACCACCATCATCTGGACCTTATCGGGCATTGCCATCGCCTGTATGGCCATCCCCAACCTGATGGGCCTGCTGATCCTGCATCGCGAGATGAAGGACACGGTGGGCGAATACTGGGAGGATTTCGACGAGAAACACGAGGGGCGTTTGTCATGAACGGAGCCTCTCGATAAGGCAAGCGGAGGGTCGGTAAGCAACCGATAGTTTGTTTTTAGATCGGCCCTCGGGTAATCCAAAGCTTGCTGGGAATACCGTTGGAAAGCACCAGCCGGCCGTCCTCCAGAATGGTGAACAGAAACATGGACATGGGCTTCTTGATGTGGTCGAACATGGGGACGCTGTCCGTTCGGAATTGGTAGATACGTTCAACCCTACCCGTGTCCAGATCGAAGCGGTGAAGTCCCGGTTGGGTAGACACGTAGCCCTTGCCTTTATGAATGCGAAATGTGAAGAAAAGCGGAGTGCCGTAGGCCTTGAAACCTTCCTCTCGCCACTTCGCCTTGAACAAATCCACCGCCGGGCTCTTGATCGTGTACTCACCCAACTGCACCAGATCTTCATTGAACATCAAGACACGCGGAACATGGGTGTAAACGCAGTACCAGATACCCTCGTGGTACTGCCATAGGCCGTTTTTGGCGACCCGGCTCAGTTCCAGAAGAGAGTCGTCGAACCTCGGGTCCCGCGCCCTGACCAGAACTTCGCCCTCGAAATTAAGCAAGGCTGCAATATCGCCGTGTCGGGTCTTAATGGGCACTAGAATTCCTCGATTACTGATGTCGAAATTGTCGGATGAAGGGGATGAAGCAATGGTTCCATCTAAAAGATGCGGTAGGGTCAGCGTTTTTGCATGTACATGATTCTTGAAATGGAAAAGTCGATATCGCCCCAATAACCAAAGAGACCCGTCGCCCGCCGACATTCCCGGCCGGATGGGACCATATTCACCCGGTCCCTTACCGACAGTTCCTATTTCGCCGAGATAACTGCCGTCACTGTCGAAGGCCATGATCGAATGAGAATGTGAGTTGACATAGATCACCTGCCCGCTGCTCTCTATGTTATGCGTCATACGCCAACCAACGGGTGCATCGTCTACGTCACCGTCGTATAGATAGTCAAAATAAACAGTGCGAATAGGGATACCGGCAACCTGACGGTTTGATTGAGCAGGGGGGCGGTCGCCGCATGCCGCAAAAATCAGGCAGAAGACAAGGCATGTCCGACGCATGGACATTCTCCTGATACAGTGGTGAGTTGCTCGCGGGAGACTACGAATCAGAACGGCTCGGGAACCTCACCGCAGCACCAGGGTTGCCATACGCAGTCGCAAATATCGGGAGGGCATTCCTTATAATCCCCTACCAAAAAATTGAAGTCCTTGTCATAAAGCTTTACCTCGGCATAGGAAGGCTCATCCGCCGTGTAAACGAAGAAAGCCTCAGCATGACAAGCCACTGCCGAGTAGCCGCACCCGGCAATTGCGAAACCGCATTTGGCATAAACGGCAAGAGCGCTGCTAAGCACAAAAAGAGAAGCCGTGAAAAAGAGTTTTAATCTACTCATTTCCTACCTCAAGGAGTGTTTTTTATTGAAGGCTGTCTCTAAGCTAATCTTTTTTTTTTTTTTTGTCAATCAAAAACTATCTTCCTACATTTATTCCACGGGTTGGTGTGATATGGGATGAGATTGGCTGTGCTATCCGAGATATGATGACAGGTGGAGATCAATCTAAGGGCGCACATGATCGGCATTGTACCCATCTCGAAATGCGAGATTGACCCGGGGTTGCTGCTGCTTCTCGGCCCCATTTGACAAAACCCAAACACTTTTGACACGGGTGTAACCCGAGCCGGCGGTGTGACTCCTAGTTTTAACAGTATCGAAACATGCTTTCGCTGAAAGGAGATGTCTATGTTTTTGTGCTGTTTGCTTACCCTGGTCGCCCTGGCCCCGGATGAGAATCGGGAGACCTGGTCATTGTTGACTCGGGATATCTATGTCGACGGAATGCTTGAACGGGATGCCCGCCTTTGGCGCGGTCGCAAGTTCGACGGCTTTCTGCTGGAACTTCCCGGTGTGTCCCGGCGGATGCTTCTGCGTGAGGAAGAGAATGAATGGCGCATCTATGCCGCGCCCGCTCGCCATTTCAAGCCCTCCAAGAGCGGAACCGGCGTGGACGGCCCGGTCGATCCCGAACGCTCCGTGCTGGGGGTCGCTCAAGAGGTTGAGGATCATCAACTGCTGTTCCACGCCATGGGCCGTACGGTTTTGGTCAGTCGTCACCTGAACCGGTTCGGTCCCTTGGAAGAAATTTCGGCCGTTTATCGGGACGCACCCTCCTGGCGGGTTTTGGCAGTCGAATACCAGCCCGATCTCGATGCCCTTGACGTGTTCAAATCGGTTTCCGAACCGACCCTGCTGAAGGTCTACTTCGCCACCTGGTGCGGCGACAGTCGCAATCACGTTCCCAGATTACTGCGCACCTTGGAACTGGCGGCCAATCCCAACCTGGAACTGCAACTGATCGGGGTGGGGCGGGGCTTCACCGAGCCGGCCGCCGATATTGCCCGCGACCGAATCACCAATGTGCCGACCATGATGGTCCTGCGCAACGGCTTGGAATTGGGCCGCATGGTGGAAAGACCCTCTGCCGGCATGGTTGAAGGGGACCTGGCCGATATCCTCACCGGAACCTACATCGCCCCGTCGGGAAAGTATGATTACGGCGATTTGATGGCCTCGGGCAGCCTGGTCCGGCGCACCGCCGACGGCGCCCTGTCCGGTACGGAAGCCTGGAAACTCTATTTGCGTCGCGCCGGCGGCTACCACTTGTGGTCCCGGGTCGAAACCCATGAGGGCCCCGTGGAGGTGGTCTTGCAGACCGATGCCGAGAAGCAGCCCGTATTCGTGGAAGTCACCCGCGACCGGACAGACTATCGGCGGCGAACGCGTTATTTCATGCGCGACGGTAAAATCAACGCCACCCTGCGCGGCAGCGATACCGGCATCATCCGCCAGGAACTGGCGTGCCCGAAATCCTTGACGGTGGAAACACCGTCATTGGTGATCAACGGTTGGTCGGCGTCAACGGCCGGAGATTCCGCGCAACGTCTGGTATTGAACGACCTGGCGGCCTTTCTTGAACCATGCGACGCCGCTCGGGTCACCACCGAAACCCTTCAAACCGAAATCGGACGGCAAACGGTGCGGCGTATTCAGGTGGGTGCCGGCACCTGGTGGCTGCATGCGGATTTCGGCGTTCCCCTGAAAGTCACCACCGACGGGGAGACCGCCCACGTGACCGATCTGACCGCGTTTTTCATGACGGCCAGGGACAGTTGAAACCCGGCCGCGCGGGCGACGTCTGAACCCGTCGCCCGCTGCCGGATATGCGCCGGTTTGCGCAGTTGGGGAATCTAACCCGACTGTGGCGGCGACCTTTTGTTCGTAGCGATTTTTGGGATCTATAAATATTTGACTTTATTGGTCTTGATGTCTGTCAACCGGGGTACTTCTTTTGGCCTCTTATTTGCTCCTTATGAGTTGGGTGTACTACCCTTGATTCCCATACCATCGAGGAGGAGAATCATGAAATCTTATAGGCATCTAGGCGGCAGCAACCCCTTGATCGGTCAGCCGATACACGAATACCTGACCGGGCCCGCTCGGCAATATGCCGACCACGAAGCTTTGGTTTCCCTGCCGCAGGCCAAACGCCTCACTTACGCCGAACTTTTCAGGGAAGTAGAAGACCTGGCCAAGGGTCTTTTGGCCTTGGACGTTCGCAAGGGTGATCGCGTCGGCATCTGGTCAACCAATAATCAGGAGTGGGTCCTCCTGCAACTGGCCACCGCGCGCGTGGGCGCCGTGCTGGTGAATATCAACCCCGCCTACCGAACGGCGGAACTGGCCCACGCGGCTCGGGCGGCCAAATTAAACACTCTTTTCCTCATCCCGTCCTTCCGCAAATCCAATTACCTGGCCATGGTCGGCGAGTTGTGTCCCGAGGTGAATACGCAACCGGCCGATCATTTCCGAAGCGAAAAACTTCCTGAATTGAAGAACCTGGTGGTTTACGATCCCGCCGATCCCATGGGAACGCAAGCCCCCGCGCCGGGCTATTTCACCTGGCCGCAAATTATCGAACGCGGCGCCCAGGTACCCGACGACGCCTGTGATTTGAGAGCCGGCGAATTGGAAGTGGATGATCCCATCAATATCCAATTCACCAGCGGCACCACCGGCTTCGCCAAGCCCGTTGTGTTGACGCACCACAATATCTTGAACAACGCCTGGTTTGTAGGCGAAGAATTGAAGCTGACCCCCGAGGACCGTCTATGCGTGCCGGTTCCCTTCTATCACTGCTTCGGCATGGTGTTGGGCAACCTGGCGAGCTTCTCTCACGGCGCGACCGTTGTCATTCCCGCGGAACATTTCGAGGCGCGCGCCGTCTTGTCCGCCATTGCCGCAGAACGCTGCACCGCCTTACACGGCGTGCCCACCATGTTCGTGACCGAACTGGCCCTGCCCGACTTTGCATCCTTCGATCTGAGCAGCCTGCGAACCGGCATCATGGCCGGCGCGCCCTGCCCCCCGCCGCTCATGCGTCGCGTCATCGACGAAATGAACTGCCGCGAGGTCCTGATCGCGTACGGTCAGACCGAGGCATCGCCGGTTACCCATCTCACCCGCGTGGACGATACCTTCGAACGCCGCGTGGAAACCGTGGGCACCAACCTGCCGCATCAGGAAGTGAAGATTGTGGACCCGGACACCAACGCCACGGTAGACCTGGGCGTTCCCGGCGAAATCTGCTTCCGGGGTTATCACGTCATGCGCGGCTACTACGGCATGGAAGCCTCTACCCACGAGGCCATCGACAAAGACGGCTGGTTGCACTCCGGCGATCTGGGCACCATGGATGAAGACGGTTACGTGCGCATCACCGGCCGCTTGAAGGACATGATCATTCGCGGCGGTGAGAACATCTACCCGGTTGAAATAGAAGCTCACCTGATGACCCACCCCAAGATTACCCAGGCGGCCGTCTACGGCATGCCGGATGATTTCTGGGGCGAGGAAGTGGCGGCATGGATCCAGTTGAACGAGGGCGAAACCATGTCCGAGGAAGAGGTGTGCGAGTTCGCCAAAACCAAACTGGCTCACTACAAGGTTCCGCGTGCGATTCGCTTCGTCACGGAATTCCCCCTGACGGTGACGGGCAAGATCCAGAAGTTCCGCATTCGCGAACAGGAAATGAAGTCACTAGGTAATTGAATACCACCTTACCCACCCGGTCAACCTCACAGTCCCAATGGGCCGGGTGGGCTCTTTGTTTCAACGCGTTTGTCGGAGCCGGGCAATACTGAAGAAAAACGAAAAACGTTGTCACCGCGCGCGATGGGTCCGTTTTTCGCGTCTATAGGCAATAAATCCAGTTGTGATTGGTTGTGTCGATAAATCGAGGATCAAAGAATCAGTCCTTATTCCTCGACCCGGAAAAGTCGGGCGCAAAGAATCAGTCCTCATTCCTCGACCCGGAAAAGTCAGGAGCAAAGAATGAGAACTATTTCTTTGCGCCCCGAAAAGTAATGTGAAAGAAATCAGTTGTGGTTCCTCGACCCGGACTTTTCGGGAGCAAAGAATGAAAACTGATTCTTTGACCCTGAACTTTCGGTGCGCAAAGAATGAG